>VOFK01002205.1_pt1 | contig 34621 bp, 43 predicted proteins | sample 5384121 | NCBI WGS metagenome assembly VOFK01 (sample SAMN12384730, study PRJNA508395) | human gut metagenome | isolation source: healthy gut J | host: Homo sapiens | reverse complement strand
TGAGTTTGTTTGGTGGAAATTAGTGAGTTTTTGCGAGTTCTTTGGAGGCGGATGTTTCCTCTTTATTCGCCACACACCGCTTTGTTCTCATAAAAACGCCTCCAAAGAACTCGCAAAAAGAAATGGAAGGAAATACTTGGGAAAAGAAAAATCGAACAACCCAAAACAGAGTCATGAGTTATAAATTGCGGGTAATTGACCGATACTCGCAAATAAGTCCTAACTTTGCAGTCCGTAACATTAAAGTCTTCGTAAGAAATGGAAAAGAAAAACAGTACTCATCAGCAGGTGCTTCTTCGGTATAGGAGAGGGCTGTGCACGTAAGTTTGCCATGAATGGTTACCGTCTCATCCTCAACGGACGGAATGTAGAGAAACTGGCAGCCGTAAAGCGTGAGCTGGAAACGGAATATCATGCGGACGTCTGCCTGCTTCCTTTCGACGTACGCGACCGCGGCTGCGAAAAGCGGCTCTTTGACTCGCTTCCCGAAGAATGGAAAGCGATAGATATCCTCATTAATAATGCCGGACTGGTAATCGGCGTAGACAAGGAACACGAAGGCAATCCGGACGAATGGGACATCGTGCTTGATACCAATATCAAAGCATTGCCCCCATGACCCATCTGGTGGTTCCCTGAATGGTGGAAACGGACGCGGTCATGTCATCAACATGAGGTCTATTGCCAGGCGATTATGCCTATCCGGGAGGTAGTGTGTATTGTGACACAAAAGCTGCCGTCAAAGCCCTATCCGACGGCTTGCGCATCGACCTCGTGGATACTCCCGTCCGGGTGACGAACATCAAGCCCGGCCTTGTGGAGACGAATTTCTCCGTAGTGCGCTTTCGTGGAGACAAAGCCGCTGCCGACAATGTGTACAAGGGCATCCGTCCGCTTACAGGTGACGACATTGCCGAAGTGGTGTACTTTGCCGCTGCCGTACCCGAACATATACAAGTGGCGGAGGTGCTGGTGATGCCTACCAATCAGGGCTACGGGCACAATCGTCAGCCGGAAATAAGCACTTTTCCGTAACAACAGAATCTAGAGAATAAGAGTAAACTCTGCCAATCATGACTAATAAGTACGAAGAACGCCCGGGCACGGAGCGTATGCTGCCTTTGGTTTTCAAAGATGGCGCCAGCCTGCGGTGGCAGCACAGTTTGTCAATCTGCTTTTTATACAGCATTGTAGACCGTATTTTTACATCGGACACATACCGGGCATCGGAACCGATGCGCCTGGCGGGAGTGGGGGTGACCATCTCGCTCGTTGTGCTGATTTCTTCTTTCTCCGCCATTGTGGGTGGTGGCGGTGCTCCGTTAGCTGCCATTGCCCTCGGACAGGGCAACCGTCGCCGTGCCGGAAAGATACTTGGCAATGGCTTTACTCTGTTGGATTCTTTTTCACTTTGCTTACTTCGTTCATAGCCTATACCTTTATGGAGCCTATCCTGCTTTTTACGGGTGCTTCGGAGCATACGCTGGGCTATGCGAGGACTATCTTTCCATTTATCTGTTGGGGACGCTGTTTGTGGAAGTGTCTACCACGGACTGAATGCTTTCTAATGCACAGGGGCGCCCTGCGGTTGCCATGTGTTCGGTGTTGATAGGGCTTTGTTGAATATTATTCTTGATCCTATATTCATATTCTGGTTGGATATGGGAGTGAAAGGCGCTGCGTTGGCTACGGTGCTGTCGCAGGCTTGCAGTGCGGTGGGTGCTGTCCTTTTTTCTCACGGCGCGCTTCCTGCTGGAAAGGCGGTATATGAAGCTGGAAAAGAGTATCGTGCTCTCCATGCTGGCGCTCGGCGTATCGCCTTTTATCATGGCGAGTACGGAAAGCTTGGTGGGGTTTGTGCTCAACAGCAGTCTGAAAGAATTCGGAGATATCTATGTCAGTGCGCTTACCGTCCTGCAAACGTCTATGCAGTTTGCCAGCGTGCCGCTGACGGGGTTTGCGCAGGGGGTTTGTTCCGGTGACAAGCTATAACTACGGGCATGGCGACAAGCAGCGTGTGAAGGAGTGCTTCCGGATTGCGCTGATTACAATGTTTTCTTTCAATCTCGTCCTGATGCTGTTTATGATTTGCTTCCCTGCGATTGTGGCATCCGCCTTTACGAGCGATGCAAGGCTGATAGAAACTGTTCGCTGGACGATGCCTGTATTCTTGGGCGGTATGACGATTTTCGGTTTACAGCGTGCCTGTCAGAATATGTTCGTGGCGTTGGGGCAGGCCAGAATATCCATTTTCATAGCATTGCTGCGTAAGGTAATCCTGCTGATACCGTTGGCGTTGATACTGCCGCATTTTTTATGGGAGTAGCAGGTGTATATGCGGCAGAAGCCATATCCGATGCTACGGCTGCCATTTGCTGTACGCTGCTGTTTTTCTGGCAGTTCCCTAAAATACTGAGGAGAATAAAAAGTAAAAGCCTGTCTGAATAAGGTACGTTCTTGTTATGGCATTCCGTCTCTTTTCGCTTTGTTGAGGATGGTTGCTTCCCCCTTATTTGCTCTCTCGTCATCTCGGTTCGGATATGCTTGAATTGCATACCTCTCTAATTTTCAGAATCAATGATTCGGAGTATAAATATCCGTAAATCATATACAATTCGGTTTGCGTAATCGCGGTAATTTTGCAATTGAAAACAACCGGAAATATCACTAACTTCATACGGTAAATGAATGACTATGAACAGGATTCTTTTTAATTTCCCAGTATCTTAACTTTCAATATTATGGCACAGGAGAAAATAAAAAGGTGACAGCCGGGCGCACCCGATTAGAGAGTTCGCCCCTTAAATTTGCGGAGCTCAACGACGATGTTCTTTTCGTCGAGAAGTGTGGAGTCGCACCGACAAGCTTGGTCTGCGCGACCGTAGTTTAGTAACTCGTTACCTCACCTTTATCAGTCAGGGTATTAAGCAGACAATTCGCTCGTATTTCATCTGCAGTCGGCAAAGAAGAAGAAATCGGCATTACCCTGTACTCGAGATTGCCGAAATCATTACCCACATCGGTTTTTATGCCGGTTGGCCGAAAGCATGGGCGGCGTTCAATCTGGCAAAAGACGTATGGGCGAAAAATGCCGTTGGTGAAGATGCTAAAGCCGCTTTCCAGCGCGAAATGATTTAACAAATATACATAACGTATGATAGGTATAAGGAGATGCCTCAGGTCACCCCATCGTGACAAATAAAAAAATCAAATCATAATAAAATGAAACAATTTATATTGGTAATTATGAGTTTACTTTCAACTTTCAGTTGCTCATGGAAAGCACAAAAAACAGACAACGGATACCGGTATGCAATCCGATAAGAAAATTCTCGTGGCCTATTTCTCCTGTACTGGAACTACGGAAAAAATTGCCGGTGCCATTGCTCAAGCAGTTAACGGTAAGCTGTATCGGATTACTCCGGCTGTAGCCTACACTTCGGCAGACCTTAATTGGAATAACAAAGCAAGCCGTAGTTCGGTAGAAATGGCGGATGAAAATTCACGTCCTGCATTGGGTGGGGAGACACTCAATCTGAAAGATTACGACGTAGTATTCCTCGGTTATCCGATATGGTGGGATTTGTGTCCTCGTCCGGTCAATGCATTTTTTGAGAAATATGACTTCTCCGGTAAGACCGTCATTCCATTTGCCACTTCCGGCGGAAGTTCTATTACAGGTAGCGTGAAACAGCTCAAGGCGCTATATCCTCAAATCGGATGGCAGGCAGGACGGCTATGCAATGGAAGTGCAAAGCAAGCAGGGATTGGGCAAAGCGGGTAATCAGTGTAGAATAGAATACCATACCATTGTAACTGCCCAATATCACCAGATTCACCGATGATCGTCATTGGTTTATTTAGTATTACCTTATCAGCTATAGTAAATTGACTCAATAAATCAAGTTCATCATGAAATATACTATAATTAGGGATATCCAGAAATGTCCCTAAAAATATAAGATGGCATATGAAGATGATAGAGCATAACCACTTCATATGCCATTTTTATAGTCATTTTCTGTGCTTTCTCATAATTCTATCCGCAAAGGATATGAAGTTCTGGAAAGAGCCTGATGCTTTCTTCTAATTGTGTGAGTAAAATCATATCATGCTGCTTTTAGCCGTTCTGTTTATTTCCTTGTACTGATGTATTTTACAATCTCCGCTCCTTTTAAAATAAATAACCAGCGAACTGACAATAATCAGCATTCCCGCTACCGTACTGAATGTGGGGGATTCTCCCGCAAGCATTATCCAACTTAATACAGCCCGAGAATTGGGTTGATAAGGCGGCACATATTGATGTCGCTGACTTTTGCGCCTTTGCTTTGCAAACGCCATAAACCAGAAGCTGAATGCAAAGACGGAAATAAATACGAGGATGCCCAGGCTGATATAAAATCCGGCAGGCTTGCCGATGAAAGAGTGATAACCTTCCGTGCCCAGTCCTATGACGTAGATAAGGGCGCCACCGAAAAACATCTGTACGGCATTCAGGAAGATAGGGTTGACCTTGCCTTTCTCTTCGGATACGGAGATGGCGGAATAGCCCCTGAAAGATAATGCTGAGCAACAGTAGTATGATGCCGTGATGCCTTTCCAGTCCAGCGGTTCACCGTCGCTGCCCATCCCTTACAATCAGCAAGAGGCCTGCAAGGCTGATGAATGAGGCTGACGATTTTGTAGCCGTTCAGTTTGTCGTTACTTGCCAGCAGATGGGCAAGCAGTACATTGATAAGCGGCGTCATGCCCATGATGATGGATGATATAGCCCCGCTTACGAAGTCCACTCAAATAAAAAGGCCGTATAACCCATGAACATATTAATGAATATCAGATTGAGGAAACAGTTTGCGGTGTTGCTTGATTTCCTGCCACATCCCCTTGTGCCAGGTATAGGCAAAAAGTAGAACGCCTACACTGGTGAAACGCAGCCCGGCAAAATTCATCGGAGTAAAATCATAACTGAGCCCTTGCTTGATGAACGGGTTTACGATGGCCCATAGCACAGATGCCAATATAGCGTATAGCAGTCCTTTTTCATGCTTATAGAAAAAGTAGTTTGGTAAAATCGGGTGCAAAGATACGCCTTTCTTTTGAATTAAAAATTAAGCCAGCGTTTGAAAGCGGCGAGTTTCTCCTCGCTGATTGTGATTTTACTCTTATACGGCGGACGTACCGTTACCGATATTTTTCCGTTGAAGTAGGGTTCGGCATGGTCTATGGCATCGATGCACAGGATAATTTGCCTGTTGGCACGGAAGAAGCGGTCAGGATCCAGTTGTTCGGAAAGCTTATTCAACGAGAGGTCGAGTACATGTTCCTGATTGTTGCGGGTAACGGCAAAGGTCATTTTGTTCTCCGAATAAAAAATAAGCTATATCGCTGACCTGCAAAGACCAGAAACGGTCGGCGCGGTATATGAGGAAACGGGTGCGGTATTGCCTTTTCTTTGGATTGCAGGGCATCCAGCAGAGTTGCCAGATAGTCGTCGGGACGGGGATTGCTGCACTGCTGCAAGTGTTCGTATTTATCAATGGCTTCCTGCAAACGCTGCTCATCTATCGGCTTCAGGATATAGTCGATGCTGTTGACGGTGAACGCACGGACTGCATACTGGTCGTAAGCGGTGGTGAAGATGATGGTGGATGAGGGATGAGCTGCCGAAAGAAAGTCGAACGAGTTGCCGTCGGCAAGTTGTATGTCGAGGAAGAGAAGGTCGGGGTGGGGATGCGTGGCAAACCACTCGGTAGCTTCTTCCACACTGCCGGGAATTACGGTGATGTCCCATTCCGGGCGCAGGCGGGCAATCATGGAATGCAGCAGGCGGGCAGCAGGAATCTCGTCTTCAATGATGGCAATAGCAGGCTTATTCATATAGCAAAGGGACTTTTTACAGTAAATTTTTTCGGTTTCGTTCTTGATAATGATTTTCTTGCCCGACATCAGTTCGCAACGTTTGGCAAGGTTCTCCAGTCCTATTCCGGATGATGCGACGCTCTTTTGGGGTGTATCGGATTGCTGACGGACAGATACTCATCTTCGATGCGGATAGTGATAACCATAGGTTTGCCGGGAGTGATGGAATTGTGTTTGATTACATTCTCTATCAATAATTGCAGCGTGAGGGGCGGCAGCATCTTTTCCGCATATTCCACGCAGGAACGTTGTTTTGGCACGTAAGGCAGTTGCCCAGACGGACCTCGTGCAGGAAAAAGGTACGAACGGATAAATTCCAGCTCTTCGCCGAGCGTCACCAGTGTCTTGTCCTGGCTTTGCAGCACGTAACGGTAAACACTGGACAGGTGCTTGGTGAAGTGTACCGCATTTTGGGGGTTATACTCAATTTCAGCTATAAGCGTGTTGAGGCTATTGAACAGAAAATGAGGATTAAGTTGGTTTTTGCAGGGCGGTGTAGCGTGCCGTGTCGTTTTCGGCCTGCAATACAGCCGCCCGTTGTTGCAGCCTCAACGCCTTTTGGGTAGAACGGTTTGCCAGTAATAATCCCAAGACAACAAGTTCCACAAGCCAGATGGTAATCAGCATCCACCATCCTCTTGGCTGAATGGAGAACGGATTGGCTGCTCCCTATTTTTTGGCGCTTACAAGCAGCCCGTAGTTCAGCAACAGGAAGAGCGACCTGCCTGCCAGATAGATGACAGGAATTTTCCACCGTGAACGCATATTTACGGCATACTGTATTAATCCATGAACTGAGGCGGAGGGTAGCATATCCCAGCACATTGAATGCCAGGATAAAAATAGATGAACGCTCCGCGGGAATAGAGTGCATCGGCAATATGAGGAGACAGATTGGTGTAGTCTACCAGCAGGAAGTAGGAGAACGCTCTAATCCGAGAACAGAATGCCGTATATCAGATTATTCCATTTCATGAGGGACAAAAAGTTATAGTGTTTTGGGAAAAACTCAATAGCTGTGCAATGCTTTTATCAGGCCGGGTAGGAGCTTTGTGCCGAAACTTTGGCTTGTACGTAGTTTATTTGCGAGGCTTGCCGGTAGTTCTGGGCTTCAATGACTTCCATGATGGAGATTTTCCCCTCTTCATAACGTTCCAGTGCCTTCTGTTCGTTTTCACGTGCTTTCTCAAGGGAACTTCCGGTGAGGTCCACCTGTTTTATGGCTTGTGCAAGAGAAGTGCGTGGGCGGTTTTGTATTTCGAGGTTTACGTTATCCGTCACTTTATTGAGATAGTCGTTTGCCATGCCTACTTTCCAGGCGGAAGAGCGTTTTTCATTGCGCCGTTTGCCCCATTCGAAAATAGGAACGGACAGCGTGGCGTATATGGCATAGTTAGGGTCGAGGTCGGTTTTGAAGTCATAGCCGGGTGAGGAATAGCTGCCGTCTATTCCGACATACAGTTGCGGCTTGTATTTGGAGTCCGTCAGCTTACCCTGGCTTTCGGCTATTTTTATTTGGTCGTGTGCCATAAGCAGTTCGGGACGGTTGCTTCTGTCGGATGCCGACAGGCTGTCGGATGGAAGCACTACGGGAATGGACTCCTGCACTTCGGTCTCGGATTCGAGCGGCATGCCTATCAGGGAGTTGAGCGCCATGCGTCCGGTCTCAAAACTGTTACGTGCCTGCAATACCTGGTATTCGGCTTCATTGAGTTTGACTTCTGCCATGAGCAGGTCTTGAGGGTCGACAAGTCCCGCCTCAACGCGTTCGCGGATAGTGCGCGCCAGTGAAGCGACCGAGTTGCGGTAGTCTGTGGCTATGTTCATCAGTTCCCGGCGGGCTACGGCATTCCAGTATTGCATATCCGTCTGGTAGCATACGGAGGAGTGGAGCAGTTCCGCCTGATGAACATTCATGGATTGTTGGTGCTTTGCCAGCCGGATGGATTCGCGGATGCGTCCGCCGGTGTAGAGAGGCTGCATCAACGAGAGGGATGCGCCGTATTTCATGTCACGCCCTTCGAAAGTGAGAGGATTGCTTTGGGGCAGGTTCACGGTAAGTTCGATGGGATTTCCGGTGTACTGGAAGTTTGCGTCTCCCGACAGCTTGGGCTTTAAATCGGCTTTGGCGGCTTTTATCAGCTCCATGCTGGAAGCTATGTTCTTGTCTGCCGCACGCAAGTCGTGGTTATAATTCAGAGCCATTGCCCTATATTTCTCCAGCAGGGAATCCTGCTGGGAAAAATACGGGTTGAACACACAAATAAAAAAGTAATAAAGTATAGAATGTCTTCATGCTTACTTATTGATTTTTATACGATAAAACAGGATATATAATGCCGGAGTGACAAACAGCGTCAGCAAAGTGGCGAATGTCAGTCCGAAGATAATTGTGGCTGCCATGCCGCCAAAAGCGATATCGAACAGCAACGGAACCATACCGAGAATGGTGGTCGTGGCCGCCATTAGTACGGGACGGGTACGCGAAACGGTGGATTCTATCACGGCTGTGTAAGCAGGAACTCCTTCGCGGCGCTGAATGTTGATTTCGTCTATCAGCACGACAACGTTTTTGATAATCATACCCAGCAATCCCAGCCAACCGGCAATGGGGAAGAAGCCGAAATCGAATCCGGTGAGCAGCATTCCTACGGCGACACCTATCAGTGACAGGGGGAAGTATGCACAGGGATGATGATGGGCTGGCGGAAGTTGCCGAACAGCGCCACCAGAATTACAATCAGCATGAGGAATGCCAGCGGGAAGTATTTGGCAATCGCTTCCATGGCTTCACCCCTGGTCTTTGTACTGCGAATCCCAAAAGAATGTATAACCCGGCGGTAGCGGCATTGCCTCTATCTCACTGCGTATTTCCCCATGTACCTCTGCCATGGTATGCCCAGGTTTTACGCCGCACATGGCAGCCATGCTGAGCTGACGGTTATAGGTACGCATCTGCGGAAATTCCCACTGTTGTTTCAATGCGTTCCGTCACTTGCGATAAGGGAGCCGAGCGTTCACCGTTCCATACGGAGAAGTTGCCCAGGGAAGCCGCATCCGTAATGTCGTATCCTTCGGACTTCAGCAGAACAGGGACTTTCTTCTCATTATCCCGATAGATGCCTACCGGTACACCGTCGCTGATGGATTTGACGGATTGCATCATCTGCGCTTTGGTGATGCCCAGTTCGCCGGCTTTTACCGGATCGTAGACGGGGCGTAGCATCAATGCCATATTTCCCCATTCGTTACGGGCATCCGCTACTTTAGGATTGCGGCGCATGATTTCGATGGCCTGCCCTACGAGCGAATCGAGCACTGCCGGGTCGGGGCCCAGGAAGCGGGCTTCGATAACGGCTTCCGTCAGCGGGCTCAGTTCGAATTTGTTTACTTTGATGAGCGGTCCGGGAAATTTCAGGCGGATAGAATCCTGCAATGCGGCGTTGAGCCGGCGCGACTCTTCCGAAGTATGGCACTTCACAAGCAGTTGTGTATAGTTGGACTGAGGTCCGAATGCTACGTTCGACAGATAATAGCGGGGTGGGGTTCTGCCGATGAAGGTAGATACCATTTCCGCTTCCCGTGTGTACGGATATATTCTGCCATTTCTTCCGCCAGCTTCCCGGTTTCGTCGATGTTGGAACCTTCGGGCAGCCATACGTCTACGGTAAAATATTGCTTGTCCAGTGCAGGTACGAATACTTTGGGGATGAATTTGAAGCTCCATGCAGAGAGTACCAGCAGTAAGACCATGCAGGCTATTGTGGCATAGCGATGTTTGATGACCCAGTGCAGGGAACGGCGGAACATATTGTAATACTTTCCGTCGAACAGGGTGCTTTTCAGCTCTTCCGGCCGGGGACGGCGTACAAATTCCTGAATGAAGAACGGAGTTTGCATCAGTGCGAACACCCAGCTGAACATCAGCGAAACCCCGATAACGATTACCAGTGAGGAAAGCAGTTCACCGGTAATGTGGGGTGAAAAAAATGGGCAGGAACGTCAATATGGCAATGATAGTTGCCGCCAGCAACGGCAGGGCAGTGGAGGAAACAGGCGCGCATGATGGCAACTCGCTTTCTCATGCCCCGTTGCATGTTTACCAGTGCGGAGTCAGACACCACAATGGCATTATCCACCAGCATGCCCATGGCGATGATGATAGCAGCCAATGACATGCGTTGAAGTGCGATGTCGGTGCATAACATCACTATCAGGGTGGCAAAAATGGAGAATACCAGTCCGCTACCTATCAGCAAACCGTTTTTGAAACCGATAAAAAAGAGCAGGATTGCCACTACGGTAAGTACGGATATGATGAGGTTGAGGATAAAACCCCTGGTTGGCGACTGCCGATTCGTAGCCCTGGTCGTACAGGGTTACAAGTTCGAAGCCTTCGGGCATGCTGCCCGACATCTGTTGGAGCGATTCCTTGACGGCGGCTGCCATATCGACCACATTTCCGGTGGGAACGGTGGAAATGGCGATGCCGACAGCGGGTTGTCCGTTGATGCGCATCAGGTTGCTTGCCGGGGTCTGGTAGCTTTCTTCAATCCGGGTAATGTCCGCGAGCCGGAAATGCTCTCCGGTGCGCGATACGATTGTAAGGTTGCGTATGTCGTCCAGCGAATAGAAATTTCCGGTGGACTCGATACGCAGGCGGTTGGAACCGACGTCTATGCCGCCGGCATCCACAACTTTGTTCTGAGCCTCGAATGCGCGGGCGATGTCGGCCATCGTGATGCCGCTACGGGCCATGACGGAGGGACTTACGGAAATGTCTATCGTAGGTGTCTGTGTTCCGTAAATCTCTACTTTGGCAACATCCTTTACTTTCAGAATTTCATTCTTTATCAGTTTGGCTTCATCTTCAAGTTCGCGGTAGCTGTGTCCGCTTCCGGTAAGCCCGTAAAAAATGCCCAGCACATCACCGAAGTCATCATTCACAACAGAGGGACCGGCGCCTTCGGGCAGCTTGCTCTGTACGTCGCTTACTTTGCGGCGCAGTTTGTCCCAAAGTTGCTGCATTTCGTCGGCACGGGTTTCTTTCTTTACATATACGGTGATTTTGGAAAGCCCGGCACGGTTCTCGGTTTTCAGGTAATAAAGTTCGCCCAATGACTGGATGGCTTCTTCCAATACATCTGTAACTTGTGACTGTACTTCCGAGGGAGAAGCTCCCGGATAGGGAGTCAATACCAGCGCCTGTTTAATGGTGAACGGAGCATCTTCTAGCTTGCCCATTTTGACGTACGCCAGCAATCCGCCTGCCAATACTAATACCAACAGCAGGATTGTGACGGGCTTTTTCGATAAAAAGTATTTTACCAGTTTCATAATTACTTGTCTTTAGAGGTAATGTCTACTTTCATGCCGTCCGAGAGAAAACGCAGACCGCTTGTTGCGAGGATTTCTCCTATTTGCAGTCCGTCTGCAATCTGTACCAGTCCGTCGGGCAGCATTTTGGCTACTGTTACTTTACGGCGGCTGACTTGCGATGTGGCAGGATTAACCACCCATACATAATCGCCCGTGGAAGGCCGGTGACAGAGTGCCGCCTGGGAGATGCAAAACCGGCGGCACTCTCTGCCTGCGGTGTGTCCAGAATCGCTTTGCCGGACATGCCTGCAAGCAGTTTACCACCTTCATTGGGCAATATGGCTGTAAGCAGATAGGACAGATTGTTGCGGGTAGTGCCTTTGGACACCTCTATGATCTTGGCCCGGTAGGTCTGTCCGGGGATGGCGTCGAAGCATATCCGTATGCTGTCCGACGACCTTGTGCCGCATAGGCTATTTCCTGCGGTACATATATTTCTATCCTTTAGCTGATGTATGTCGATAAGAGATACGACCGGCTGGGTTGCCTTGACATCCTGGAATTTCTCTACGTAGACTTCACCTACATATCCGGTGAAGGGGGCTGTAAGGCGGGTATCTTCCAGTTCGCATACGGCGGTATCAAAGGCTGTTTTTGGCGGAGATATAATCGGCTTTTGCCTTTTCGTAGGTGCTGGCAGAGATGTTCTCTTTCCGGTATAGCGCCTCTATGCGTTCGAATTCGGCCTTGCTTTTGGCGGTAAACGGCTTCGGCGCGTTCTTTGCGGATGCGGAAATCGCGCGGGTCTATCTCTGCAATGATGTTTCCTCGTTCGTATCGGTTACCGGCATACACGTCGAAGCGGTCGATAGGCCCGCCTACCCGGAATGACAGTTCGCTGGTGCGGAACGGCCGGGCTATGAAAGGAAACTCTTTATTGCCGTTTTGGGGCAATGCAGTAACTTGGGAAGTGCTGACTGACAGCTCTTGCTTGTCTTGGGTATCCTTGCCGCCGCAAGCATGGAACAGCAGGGCAAGAACAGACGATAGGATAACGGGTACTTTTTGTTCTCATATATATATCATTCTGATTTTTTTCCAAAAAAGTACGGAAGGACACACTGTTTTTGCCGGGAAATAATTTCCGAAGCCGGGAAACTTAACGCTGGAAAAGGGGAAATAAGGGATAAAGGGAATGGACCAGAAACGGGAAGAGGCTGATATGTATCTTTTCAGGCACAGAATTACACAGGAAAAAGATAGAGCAAAACCCGGTGGCAGAAGGTAGAAAAGAACAAAGCGGGAGTGAAGGCAAACAGCCTGCTCCGCTTTAAATAAAAAAAGATATTGAAAAAGGGTATTGCAAAAAGAATAGTTTAGTTCTCGTCCGTTTTAAAGTCAATGGTTTTGTAATATTCGCCGTCGTGCAGACTTTTTACGCGGATATTGAGTCCGGTTTTTCCGGGTATCCGGTCGGCTATCTTATCCAGTTTGAAAGAGACAAGTCCCTTGTCCCGGCATGCGCGGCTCGTCACCGTAAGCATTCTGGCGCAATTCCAGCGTAATATATCCCTCTTTGTCATTCTTGCCGTCGGATGCTTCGTTGACTATGAGGTTCAGCATATGTTTTTTATCATTGCTGTTGCTGTGGTATAGCTGGTATTGATGTTCAGGTAGTTGTCCGTAATCCACATATTGTTGATGTTGATGCGGTCGTCGCCGATGCTGTCGGCCTTTTCGGCAGGCATGAAATAAATGTCTTTGGTAAGGATATTCTACATGGTTGATTTTTGGCATTGTAATCGTAGCCGGTTACTTCTTCATCCAGCAGGTTGAAATATACAAAGGCGCGCTGTCCTTCCACCAAAGGTATAGTTATCCACTTGGGCAGTGTCACCGGAAACATTTTGGTTCCTTCATCGAGTGCGAAGTAGTAGTCTTTTCCGTCAATTATTCGCACTGTGCCGATGGCGAGCAACGGTGTTCGTCATCATCCCAATCGTCCAGAGCAGGATTGCAGTACGGGAGTGGTGATGAACAACAGCAGAAATGCGGCTAATATCGTTCTGAACTTTTTCATAAGTAGAGGTTTTGTTATTGGTTCTGTTTTAGGTTTTGTATTCAGAAAATGCCGGGATTGCACAAATACTGCTTATAAGAATGTTAAAGAAAATAAAGAATAAATTTCCTATCTGCCGGATGCAGTATTTTTTGTACCGTTGCATTTTTAAGGTAAACACGTGTTAAAAGAGAGGATGGAAGAACAGGTATTGGCAGAACGCTGCAGGCAAGGCGACAACCTTGCCCGCAAAGAACTGTACGAAGCAGTATGCAGGGGCGGATGCTCGGCGTATGTTTGCGTTACGCCGGTGACCGGGAAACTGCACAGGATTTGATGCATGACGGTTTCCTGAAGCTCTTCGACTCTTTCGATAAGTTCACTTGGCGGGGAGAGGGTTCTTTGCGGGCTTGGATGGAACGTGTAATGGTGAATACGGTATTGCAGTATTTGCGGAAAAATGATGTGATGAGCCAGTCCGCTGCCCTGGACGATGTGCCGGAGACGTATGAGGAGCCGGATGCTTCGGCGGTGGATACTATTCCTCAAAAGGTATTGATGCAGTTTATAAGCGAGCTTCCGCCGGTTATCGTACCGTATTCAACCTGTTTGTTTTTGAAGATAAATCTCATAAGGAGATTGCCCGGTTGCTGGGTATCAACGAAAAGTCATCGGCTTCACAACTGGTACGTGCCAAAGCTGCTTTGGCTGCCAAGGTGAAGGAGTGGATGAAAAGAAACGCATAAATGGAGAAACGTATGGAAGATGAATTGTGGATGCGAAAGATAAAGGAGCGGTTGGACGATTATTCCGAACCGCTGCCCGTTTCCGGCTGGGAGCGGCTTGAGAAGGATTTGTCCGTTTCGAAGCCTCCGGTAGCCGGAAAACGGCGGATTATACCTTTCCGCCGCTGGGCTGTAGCTGCGGCTGCGACACTGCTCGTTGCGGTGTCGTCGGTGAGTGTATGGCTGCTCAAAGCCCTGTGGGAGAGGAGATGCGGAATATGACTGCACCGGCATTGGCTGCCGTGCCGGACAAGCTGCCGGAGCAACAGACGCCTTCAGTACGGACAGAGATAACAGAACCCGACTATCGCGCACAGAAAACAGGAATCTCCGGCGGATACGAACCGGCGTTCCTTGCTGGCACAACAACTGAATACCGTAGATGAAACGGAGCGGGAAACGGTCATCCAATCAGCCTTGGGCGCAGAGCCGGAAGTTCAGACTGGGAACGTAACAGAAACCGACTGCGGAGTCGGGTAAATCAGGAAGCAGCAGAAGAAGAGAGAAGGGAAGAGGAGCGTACGGAAAAAAGATTGAGCGCCGCCGCCCGTCAGGCAGAGACAAATTGCATTTGCCGGTTGGCGGAGCAAAGCGGAGCAGTCGCGTGGCTGGTCGGTCGGATTGGCAGTAGGAAATACGGGCGGATTGATTTCGGGAAGCAGTATGAGTGAAAGCGGACTGCTTCAAAACGGACAGAACTTCGGTGTTTCCGGCGGAAGAGGTAGACCTCACCACAATGTCTGACGGAATAATGGAAGTGCCGGAAGGGCAGGAGCTTGTCTTTAAAGATGGCATACCTTATCTGCAGAGGAGTTCTGGACAGGTGGTGGACATAGACCATAAACAGCCATTGTCTTTCGGCTTCTCGGTACGTAAAGGGCTTGCACGGGGTTTCTCCGTGGAAACGGGCTTGACGTATACGTACCTCGCTTCGGATGTGAAATTTGCCGGAAGTTCGGAAACGGTCAGCCAGAAATTGCATTATTTGGGTATTCCTTTGCGTGCCAACTGGAACTTTGTAGATAAGAAGTCCTTTGATCATGTATGTTTCTGCCGGCGGCGCCATGGAAAAAAATGCGTTTACGGAAAAATAGGGAGCAAAAACAGAAAGAGCGAAACCGTGAAACCGCTGCAATTCTCTGTAATGGGAGCTGTGGGTGCACAGTATAATATAAGTAGCAGAGTCGGCATTTATGTAGAACCGGGAGTGTCTTATTTCTTTGACGACGGTTCGGACATTGAGACTATACGAAAAAAATCCCTGCAACTTTACCTTGCAGGGTGGATACGGTTGACTTACTGATTAAATTGAGATTTTGTTGAGAATCAATTCTCAATTTACCACTACTGTGGGAAAGTACTCTTTATAAGAGTTTTCGGCTCGTTCCAGTTGTGCGGGGGTATTCTCTACTACTTCTTTTAACTTGATAATCCCAGCCCATAGCTTCGTATTTATGCACTCCTAAGCGGTGGTAGGGAGTATTTCCACCCGTTGTATGCTTTGGTATTTGCCGAGCTGTTCGCCCATGTTGCGTATGTCTTCTTCAAAATCACTATATCCCGGTATCCACCAGGACATAGCGCAGCCAAAACGGATGTCCCTGTTGTTCCAGCCAGGCAGCCGGTGCGCAGGGTTTGTTCGTTGCTGCGTCCGGTCAGGGTAGCGGTGGCGTTCGGGATTGAATTCTTTGATATCGAGCAATACCAAGTCCGTCAGACTTAACAGTGCCTCAACCTTTGTCGTTCCAGATTCCGCCATTGGTGTCAAGACAGGTGTGGATGCCGTTGGCTTTCAACCCTTTGAACAAAGGTATCAATGGCTTCTGCCTGCAATGTGGGCTCTCCACCGGAAAAATGTAATTCCCCCTTTTTTCCGAAGAATGCTTTCTGGCTGACCGCCATTTGCAGGATTTCATCGGCAGGAGTGGGGATGCCGCCTTTGGAGTCTATGGTGTCGGGGTTGGCGCAATAAAGGCAGCGGAAAGGACACCCTTGAAGGAAAACGACGAGCCGGAGACCCGGCCCGTCGAAAGTTCCCATACTTTCGTATGAATGTACGTTTATCATATTACATCCTCTCATGGAATGAACGGCTGATAACTTCCGCTTACGATGTTCGCGGCTTAGCTTCACGAAGTTTACGGCATAACCGGAAACGCGGATTGTGAGTTGCGGGTATTTTTCCGGATGCTCCATCGCATCTTCCAGCATTTCACGATTCAGCACGTTCACATTCAAATGGTGTGCGCCTTTGGTGAAATAACCGTCCATCATCGTAACCAGGTTCTCAACTCGTTCCTCTGCCGTAGGGCCTAATGATTTCGGAACAATAGAGAAGGTGTTGCTGATGCCGTCTTGCGAGTCACGATAGCGCAGTTTGGCTACGGAACTTAAAGAAGCGATGGCACCGTTCTTGTCACGTCCATGCATCGGGTTGGCTCCCGGAGCAAATGCAACTCCTTTGGCGCGTCCGTCGGGGAGTGGCTCCTGTCTTCTTGCCATACATCACGTTAGAGGTGATGGTAAGCAGTGACAGGGTGGGGCGGGCATTCTTGTAAACCGGCAACTTCTTTAATTCTTCGCTGAAATAATAAACCAAATCTACACCCAAGTGGTCTACGCGGTCGTCGTTATTGCCGAAGCACGGGAAAGAACCTTCGATGTCGAAACCTTCCGTCAGGCCGATGTCGTTACGGCGTGCCGTTACTTTGGCGTATTTGATGGCAGACAATGAGTCGATGGCAATGGACAATCCTGCCACACCATAAGCCAGATTAATGCGTGGATCGGTATCTACAAACGCCATTTGGGCTTTTTTCGTAATAATACTTGTCGTGCATGTAGTGGATGATGTTCATTGCTTCGTTGTAAACGCGGGCAATCTCCGTCAGCACTTTCTTGTAGTTGTTCATTACCTCTTCAAAGTTCAGCGTATCGTGAGTCAGCACGGGGATACCTTTCACCATTACAGTTCCGGTGTTTTCGCAGCGTCCGCCGTTAATGGCGAGCAGCAGGGCCTTGGCCAGATTGGCACGTGCGCCAAAGAACTGGATCTGCTTGCCGATAGCTTGGTAGGACACGCAGCACGCAATGCCGTAGTCGTCGCAATTGCGGACTTCGCGCATCAGATTGTCATTTTCGTATTGGATGGAGCTGGTATCTACGGATACTTTGGCACAGAAGTCCTTGAAGCCTTCCGGCAGTTCGGGGCTCCACAGCACAGTCATGTTAGGTTCGGGAGACGGGCCGAGGTTGTACAATGTCTGCAGGAAACGGAAGGAGGTCTTCGTCACTTTTACGCGGCCGTCGTTGAAGCGTCCGCCGATAGCTTCGGTTACCCAAGTCGGGTCTCCGGCAAAGATGTCGTTGTAGGACTGCATACGCAGGTGGCGTACCATGCGCAGCTTGATGATGAACTGGTCAATCAGCTCCTGTGCAAAAGTTTCGTCAATCTTACCGTGAGCCAAATCATATTCAATGAAAATGTCAAGGAATGAAGATACATTACCCAATGACATGGCGGCACCGTCCTGTTCTTTTACGGCTGCAAGGTATGCCATATATACCCATTGAACAGCTTCTTGAGCAGATGTGGCCGGACGGCTGAGGTCGAGGCCATAGTATTCACCCATGGTCTTGATGTCTTTCAAAGCCTTGATTTGTTCTGCCACTTCTTCGCGCAGGCGGATGCGTGCTTCGGTCATCGGACCGGTGAGGTTATGCAGATCTTCCTGCTTAGCTTCGATGAGGCGGTCGATGCCATACAATGCCAGACGGCGGTAGTCACCGATAATTCGTCCGCGTGCATAGTTGTCGGGAAGTCCGGTGAGGAAGCCCAATGAACGGAACGAACGGATTTCTTCGGTATATACATCGAATACGCCGTCGTTGTGTGTTTTGCGGTAGTGTGTAAAGATGTCTTTTACTTTGTCGTCTACTTCCACGCCGTTCTCGCGGCATGCTTTTGCCACTACATTGATGCCGCCGAAAGGTTTGATGGCGCGTCTCAGCAGTTCATCTGTCTGCAAGCCTACGATAAGTTCGTTCTCCTTATCTATATAGCCTGCTTTGTGGGAAGTGATGGTAGATACTGTTGTATGATCTAATGAACGGACACCGTTATTGGCTCTTTCTTCTTCCAGTGCTTTCAGACAGAGGTCCCAAATACGTTTGGTACGTTCCGTAGGTCCCTGCAAAAAAAGAAAGAGGCGTCTCCGGTGTAGGGCTGTGATGTTTTTACTAACGAAATCACTGACATTGATTTCTTTGTTCCAAAGCCCGTCAATAAAGGTTTTTGTTTAATTTCATAATATTTTTTTTTTGAAAGTGATTAGATATGTTATCCTTTAGAGGGCGCAAAATTACGGAAATATTTCCGTAATTGCACTATGAAATGAACAGTTTTTATGCTGAAGAACATAAAATAACTATTATTAGGTAGCGATGGGTATTGGATGAAAAGGTGTTAGCGGTTTGTCACTTTTTTCATGTTATGGTTTTTGTGTTTTTCATGATTTGTTTTTTTCTAATATGATTTTTTGTTTTTGATGATGCCTGAATTATTTTTGTTCAGGATTTATTTGTGGATTAAAAAAATGGTTACCTATCTTTGCACCGCTTTAAGAGAGAAGCGCTTCTTGAAAAGGAAGTTTTGGAGAGGTGGCAGAGTGGTCGATTGCGGCGGTCTTGAAAACCGTTGTGCTGCGAGGCACCCGGGGTTCGAATCCCTGTCTCTCCGCCAAACACTAAAGACAAATGGTGGAAAAACTAAGACAAGTCCCGTAAAATCAAGGTTTTACGGGACTTTTTTTATTTTGTCGGCAGACAAGCAAAAGACAAGAAAATGCCCCGTTTGGACAAAGTAGTGTTACTAAATCGTTACTGAAAATCAGACGAAATAAAATAGTAACGATTTCGGTTCTAAGTTGTTGATTTGTCGCTTGTTGTCTCTTAGATGTCCGTTCATAAACTAATTGTTAATCGTTCCTTTGCAGTGGGAAGTTGTAACCCCATTGTTACGGACATAAAAAACAAGGTATATAGGCAAGAGTACATTTAAGATTCTTTTTCTATGTTAGAAAGAATCAAATAAACAAGGATGGAACAGTCTGCATTGCACCGTTCTGCACAGGTTTGTTTTCAGGCATTTAGTTGTAGGTGATAAACTGGAAATATGCTTGTAATTCTTAAAAGGGCAAATTCTAAAGGGTGAAATATTTAACGTTTTTATTAATTCTGTCTGGCTGAATGTCAAAGATGAGAGTGAATCCAAACAAGAACCACTCTCATCCTTGATGTGTAACATCCTCTTACTTCCTTCTCGCAAGATACTCAATGGCATAAACAGGCCAGCGGGGAACTTTGCGGATATTTGTGCGGACAGCAGGAATGTCGCACAGCAGGAAAGAGAGGGTGGCAAGGGGCTAAAGCGAACCAGATAACATAGCCATAGACCTGTTTCATTGCCACCATCATTATGGAGTGCAGGAAATCGTGGCTAACGTATTCTCCGAGGTTGAAGTGCGCCATATCCAAGTGTGTGAGAGTGAGTTGCTGTCCGTAGCTCGTCATGTTGTCGTTCATAAAGTGCGAGAAGATAGTGGTATAAATGCCATAACCTGCCGCTCCTGCCAGATACATGTGGAGGATGTTGAATACGAACAAGCCCATGAAGAACTGTTCAAGACTTGGGACCGATTCGTCTAAAGCCCACATCAATGTTGGGGCAAGGATGGCATGCGCAAATCCTCGCAAGAAGATAGCAAAGCGGTACTGTTCGATATTGACGTTTATGTCAAGCGTGAAGTACATCAGCATACCATAGAGTGCGATGCCGATGAAGGCAATGCCGAAAAAGTTTCCACACTTTCCATTTCCTGACTTTCAGCCAATAGAGATCGAGTAGGATACCGAGGTACATGCCGGGAAGTGCCCACATATACTGCGACTCTTTGGTCAGTTCCTCCAACCGGATGACTTCGCTGTAAAGTATCTCTTCCATCGTGTATTCAGCACCGAAAGCGAGTTCGGCAAAGAAGGTGACGATGAGAATGGGAACAACGTTGCGACGTGTAAAAAGACTGAGCTCGATGTAGGGATAACGGTAGTAGCGCAGGCGGTAGAGCACAATGCCGAAAAGCACAATGGCAGCACCGAACAGAAGGCGTATGCGGAGGGTATCGAACCACATGAAATAGTCGCCGTACACCACAATGTACGACATCACGAGCATCAGTCCGCAGATGAGCAATGCTCCCTGAAAGTCGATACCTTTGAGCGACAGACGTTGAGGCATGGGACAAAACGGACGACAGAAGATGGCCTGCGTGAGCAGTACAAACGACATAGTGCCGATGGTGAAGACGCATCATCTGCCATGTGAAATGATGACCGAACCAGGCGGCAAGCCATCCGCTACCCTCGATGGCGGTGAGCAGGATGATGTGGAGCACAGGGAAGAAAACGGCAAAAATCACGTCGGGGAGTAATCCAAAGTGGATGTTGCTCATGCATTCAAACGTACCCTGTATCTTAGCCATTCCGGCTATGAAGCACACTATCATGAGCACATGCATCGACTGGCAATGCATCGTCAGCACATTGCATATGGCAAGAACGATGGCAGAACCACAGAGCAACTGTTTGTTGGTGAAGCGGAACTTCATGCGGAAGAGTATCGGAAAATAGACAGCCATACCCGCGAGGGTGGCATAAAGTAGGAAAAGTATGTCCTCGATCATAAAGTTGGTGGTGCCACGGATGCCATCCAGTGCACCGAGGTAGATGCCACCGCTGAACTGGAAGCAAAGGGCGGTCAGCACGTACAGCCATGGCTGTACATGGCGAGGCACCCACCCTTCATCATAGGCATGGAAAAGCCCATGCCGGGTGGAGGGCCACCGGCACTCTTCATAAAAGAATTCAGTCAATTGTCCCATTATTCCTCAATGATACATTCCACATTATAACCGCTTTTAAGCCTGGCAACATCAGCATTCTCATTGAGCCTTTGATGCGTACGGTGACGCGCTGTTCGACCTTTACAAAATTGCCCACGTGGCATTGTCTATGGGAATAAGTGAGAAGGCACTGCCGGTAGCATCAGAGATGCGTTCCACCGTACCCGTATATTGTATACCGGGAACGGCATCGGCTGTAATCTCAGCCTTACTGCCCACCTTGATGTGAGGCAACTGGCTTTCCTTATAGTTCGCTTCAACCCAACGTTCACCATTGTCAACGATACTTACCAGTGTCTGGCCCGGATTGACAAGGCTGACCTACGTGAATGTCCTTCGTGCCAATGGTACCGTTACAAAGTGGCAATGATGTAGCGTGCCTTGCGGATGTGGTGTTTGTTCTTCCAAAGACTGCCAAGGCTGAACTTTACGCCTATCCCGACAAACCACACGTTTACATTGCAATCTTTCGATGAGGTCTTGTGTATAAGGACCAAAGAGATGATTTTCTGCCACGACAGCCACCGAAGGCAATGATTCTGCCTTTTTGCCTGCTTCACCTTCTGTTCTGCAAGATTTGCGGCCACTTCCGACTGACGGATGCCAAGGTTGTTGCTTGTCGCCGTCTGCTGCCATGTATCTTGAGCAGTGATTGCCGAGAGTGCATTTATTTCTGTGTTGAGCTCGTTCTTATCAGGAACTATAACCGTCTGTTCCGGTAAATGAAGTGTTGTTACCAGTTGATGGTTGATGATGGTAGAAGCATCGGTGAGCCTTTTGTCAGTGTGAGTTCAAGACTCTGCAACTGGAATTCATAGCGAGTGATGTCGTTCTGCAAAACAGTACCCTGCTCACGGCGAGCTTTCATTTGGGCAATCTCCTTTTGCGTAAGTGCGATATTCTGGCGCACCACTTCCATCTGATTACCTAACTTACAGAGGTCAAGATAGTAACCCGTCAACAAGAAGCGCACTTCCTGGCGGTTCTTCTCCACATCGAGTTCTGCCATTTCCTTGCCCAATTCCGCCATACGGATGCCCGAACGGATAACTCCACCGGCATAGACCACTTGTGCAACCTGAGCCGTAAAACTGTTTTCCCAATGAGGTGTGTCTTGCTTGCCGTTTGCAACGGGAATAACTCCCACACCCGGTACGATGTAGTCAGTTGTTCCATTAGCCGAAAAACCTCGCGACAACATGAAGGCATTGCCCGTATAACTGCCTTGAAGGCTCAAATCCACACTCGGCAGCAAAGCCGATTTGGCCGCTGCCAACCCTTCGTTAGCTGCCCGCAAAAGCCACTTCACTCACCTTCACTTTCTGGCTCTGTTGGTCAGCAAGATTGTAAAGTGTCGTGAGTGTCATCGCCTGCACAGCCCTGTCTTGTGCATATATGGGTACAAGACAAGCCTCTCCGGCCATCAGAGCGACAGCCAGAGCAGAATAAACCATAAGTTTGTTCATGAAATAAAAATAGATGTATTGTTGTTCATTATTCTTTTCCTCTAACCGTTAACTATACGTTTCTGTTAACCTCTGTTCATTCCCTCGAAATACTAATAATGAACCATAAGAGTCCGGACAGCACAACATCTGCCACAATGCGCTACAAACTGCCTCATCAGGGAATATTAAAAAATGAGAACAGAATTTCGGGCATTATTGATTGAGAAATCCGGTGCAAAAGTACAAAAAAACTTGGAATAGGAAAAAAGTCGGAATCATTTTAAATGCAAACTTAAATAAGGGGGGCCTTGTCTTCTATAATTATGATCTTGTCGAAAACGTCTCTTTCATTATAACATAAATTACGAATGGGGGCAATACTATTGCTATTCTTTTATCATATACTGGCAGGTGTGATTTAGGCATTAAACACCCATGTTTAAAAAAACGGCCACAAAAATAAAGACGAAATAACATAGGTTCAAATAATTGTGATCTTTGTACCGGATAAAAAGCGTTATTTGAAAAAAGCAAATCAGAGCAATCTAAAAGAAATCTGCAAGTTGGCGAATCGTAACCCGTTAGAACATAAAAGATTATTGTTATAAGTTTAATCACTTTTTAAACGCTATCCTGTAATACTACTAAGTTCTACATTATCGTTGAAAACATGTATTTTGGGTGAATATCTTTTTGACTACCTGATCATTGATGAATCATCCCAAGTCGATATTATTAAATCGGCTGACAAAGAGATAATTAAACCAAAGCATTCATTAATAAAAAGAACATTATGACATTTTGTATCGTAAACATTACCGTCTCACTGACTTGTCGGACAAGAATTCTGCAAAGAAAGTTTTTCTCACCATCACATACAAGTATGGACAGGCAGCCATGCTGACGGAAGAGTTGCCAAAAGAAATCAGTGGCAATTCCGGTGTCGGCGAGGGTGAGAGAATCAGTGTGCTGAAAGATTTCCGCACACTGATGAGAAAGTTGCTGTTTTCCGGGCACTCTTCTTGGCTAAGACACCCCGGATGCATAAGCGGTAACTATTCCGCAAGATTTTCTGTAATTGAGGTTATAACATCTGTAATTCATCTACCAATCCTTTCTATAATCTCCTGTAACTTTGCAATGTGAAAAGAAAACATTGGTAATCAAAAAGAATCAATCGGTTATGAAACGGACAATCTTTTTTACAGCAGCTTTCCTCTCTCTCTTAGGCCTGATGGAGAGTCGTGCACAAAACATGCAAAATAACAGGAATATGGAAAAGTTGAAACTTACGGAAGAATGGGATAAGACATTTCCGAAGAGCGACAAAGTGGACCATAGTAAAGTGACCTTTGTCAATCGTTTCGGCATCACGCTCGCTGCAGACCTGTATGTACCGAAAATCGCTGCTGCCGATAAGTTCCCGGCCATTGCAGTCAGCGGCCCGTTTGGTGCGGTGAAAGAACAATCGTCAGGACTGTATGCTCAGACACTTGCCGAACGGGGTTTCCTCACGATTGCTTTCGACCCCTCGTTTACAGGTGAGAGTGGCGGACAACCTCGCAGTGTGGCTTCGCCGGATATCAATACCGAAGACTTTTCGGCAGCAGTGGATTACCTTGCCACACGTCCCGATGTGGATGCGGAGCGTATCGGCATACTCGGCATTTGCGGTTGGGGAGGCTTTGCTATCAATGCAGCGGCCAATGACACGCGCATCAAGGCTACGGTGGCTTCTACCATGTACGATATCAGCCGCGCCAATGCCAACGGTTATTTCGATGCAGCGGACAATGCAGATGCACGCTACCGGATGCGTCGGGAGCTCAATGCGCAACGCACAAAAAAGATTATCGTACGGGTACTTCACCCCTGCACGACAATGAATCCTGAACCGGCCGAAGATGCACCGCAGTTCATGAAAGATTATTACGATTATTACAAAAAACGAAACGAGGCTATCATTCCCGTTCCATTAACTCCGGTTTGGGGTGGAACCAGACTTCGGCACTTGCTTTCATCAATGCACCAATCCTTGCTTATAGTGATGAAATTCGTAGCGCCGTATTGCTTATCCATGGAGAGAAAGCTCATTCCCGGTATTTCAGCGAAGATGCTTTCAAGAAATTGAAAGGTGATAACAAGGAGAGCTGATGATTATTCCCGGTGCTGTGCATACGGATTTGTATGACCGTATGGACATTATTCCTTTCGATAAGATAGAGCTTTTTTTCAAGGAGCACTTGAAATGAGACAAAGGATGAGATCTGAATTGCAACAATGAATTATGCATTAATAGAGAATTATGAACCGAATCATTTTAATTTCAGTATTCACTTTTTACAGTCAATGTCATGGCACAGAAAAAGATTGTACAAACCGCAGGGCGCGACCAGTTGGGTGAGTTCGCCCCCAAATTCGCGGAACTCAACGACGATGTCCTTTTCGGTGAGGTGTGGAGTCGTACCGATAAAAGCTCGGCTTGCGCGACCGCAGTCTGGTTACAATTACATCGCTCATCAGTCAGGGCATTACCGACAGCTCGCTGACATTTCATTTGCAGTCGGCAAAAACAACGGTATTACGCGTACGGAAATTGCAGAGATCATCACTCAAATCGGCTTCTTATGCAGGATGGCCGAAAGCATGGGCGGCATTCCGTCTTGCCAAGGATGTGGGGCGGAAGATGCAAACGGAGAGGATGCTAAGGCAGCATTCCAGCGTGAGATGATTTTCCCGATAGGTGAACCGAATACGGCATACGCGCAGTATTTCATTGGCAACAGTTATCTTGCACCCGTTTCGAGAGAGCAGGTAAACATTTCCAATGTCACCTTTGAACCGCGTTGCCGCAACAACTGGCACATACACAGAGCTACAAAAGGCGGCGGCCAGATGCTTATCGGTGTAGCCGGACGAGGCTGGTATCAGGAAGAGGGTAAACCGGCGGTGGAGATTCTTCCCGGTACGGTTGTCCATATTCCCGCAGGTGTGAAGCATTGGCATGGTGCGGCATCCGACAGCTGGTTTGCACATCTTGCATTCGAGGTTTCCGGTGAGAACACCTCAATGAGTGGCTGGAACCGGTAACAGATGAACAATATGATAAACTAAAATAATTCCTATGTATAAATTACTATTTGCACTGCTGATGACAGTCGGAATGACTACGGCAATGTGCGCACAACAAAAACAGAAGATGAACAGTAAACATTCGAACAGCAAAATACTGGTCGCCTATTTCTCGGCAACCGGTACGACAGCCCGCGCAGCAAAAGTTGGGAGCAGCGGTGGGTGGAGACCTCTATCCGATAGCTCCTGCACAGCCTTATACAAGTGCAGATCTTGATTGGAACAATAAGCGGTCGCGTAGTTCGGTTGAAATGAACGATCCGAAGATGCGTCCGGCAATCAAAAGTAAAAAAGAAAATATCGGCACTTATGATGTGGTTTTTATCGGTTATCCTATCTGGTGGGATCTTGCTCCGCGAATTATCAACACATTCATAGAAAGTCATAGCCTGAAAGGCAAGACGGTAGTCCCATTTGCCACTTCGGGAGGCAGTTCGATTGGCAATAGCGCAACTGTATTGAAGAAAACCTACCCCGACTTGAACTGGAAGGAGGGACGTTTGCTCAATCATTGTACGGACGAGAAGGCTATTCGTGCGTGGCTTGATGTGATTGCTGTGAAATAGTTTTCGCTTTGAACACAGGAGTAGTTCTTTGAATTTCAGACTCAAATCCAAACCAATAGCCGCTTTGGCTGCTATCGTCGGTCGGAAGAAAGCAAAGTCTGAGGCTGTCTTTGTAGTGCCCGTATATGACTTCCCACTTTTCCGGTGATATCTGATGTTTGGTTTTGGCTTTTCTGCCAGGGGCTTTTTAATGACATGCCGGCTTCTATCCATGCAATGCTGGCTTGCGTCTGATATTCTGGGCAGTTTTGTTTGCAGTATTCGTAAAGTATAAGTCCTCGTTTTTCCAAAGCTCATAGGCTGGTCGATGAGATTTATCCGTATCAGGTATTCGAGGAACTTATGCAAGAATGTCTTGTCGTTCAATATTAGTTCCCGGGTTAGGGCTTGCCAGGCAGGTGTATTATAGAAGCCGTCTAAAAGGCGGGACAGTTGGCGGGCTGGTTTGCAGGCTCGCCAACACTGATTTCGTTTGTCTCTAAAACTTCGTAGGGCGGGAAAGGAGAGTAATGTATGCCAAGTGTTTCTGCCTGTCGGCGCATTTCCGTACCGGGAAGTAGCTTAAGCGATTCCAGCTGTATTTCTCCCGCATTATATCCGGCAAGGGTGTATACATCTTCAAAGATTTCATTGAGATGATAGAGTGGAAGTCCGGCAATGAGGTCGGCATGAGTCTCCATATTGGGGAGTGAACAGAGAAATTCCAATCCGGCCAACGCATCGGACAATTTACCCATGCGGCGGCTTTGTTTGAGAACGGGCTCACGCAAGCTCTGGATTCCTGCTTCAAGGTGAAGTAGCCCTTGAGGTAACCGCCTCAATTCTTCTTTTTAATTCTTCGGAAAGAAGAGCCGGATGTATCTCTAAGTGAAAACGTATGTCGGGAAATTCTAAAAACAGTTGGAGCAGTTCTTTTGCCCGGCGTGCATTATAATTGAATGTACGGTCGAGTACGCGTACGTTTTTGATGCCATGTTCGTGGATGATTTGAAGTCGCCGGCGGATGCTGTCGATGGAGAGGGTACGTATGGGTTTCTCACCGCCGCTGACACAAAAAGCGCATGTATTGAAGCATCCGCGTGTGGTTTCAAGTTGTACGAACGGCTTGCTCCAATTGAAAAAACGGCTTTTTTCGGGTGGAATGAGTCCGGAGAAATTTAAAAACCCGGGCTGTTCCGTTGTCTCTGTATTGCGCATCAGAATCCAGGAAGCACAGCCCGGAGATTGTATTCCACTGTTCGGATGGTTCCAGCATGACAGCCACCGGGGAAAGGCTTCTTCTCCTTCTCCTCTGAATACGCAGTTCACAAAAGGATTTTTACGTAGAAAGAATTCATTGTCTCCGAGAAATTCCGGACCACCCAATATGAGGCAGGTTTCAGGGAGCAAGGCTTTTAGCCTTGATGTGATATGCAGTAATTGTTCATGGTTGAAGAGCCAGGCCGTAGCGGCAAAGAATGTCGGGCTTATGCCGGTAGGCTTCCCTCTACAATAGTTCCTATGTTTTCATTGATTGTAGCGGATACGGAGGCCCACTCGATGGAAGTGTCGTCTGCTATCTGCGCGTGTAGTGCGGGGAGCGCCAGTGAGGAATGGGCATAAGAACTATTTAGGTCTATCCAGAGGATTTTCATATCTGATCAAGTTTGTCTTTGTAAAGAAAAAAAAATCCTAATAATCTATTGACTATTAAGGATTTCTTTTTGGGTGACTGAAGGGACTCGAACCCTCGACATTCAGAACCACAATCTGACACGCTCTAACCAACTGAACTACAGTCACCATGTTGGTACATTTCTTAAATGCGGTGCAAAGATAGGGATAAACTTTGATATTGCAAATATTTCGGTGAATATTTTCAAGAAAAAATAGCTATTTGCTATTCTCGCAAACTCCTGTATTGTGCTTGAACAGGAACTTTCGGGAGTTCTTTGTAAAGATATTCAGGCGGGTTACGGCTGCTTGTGGCAGTTGGTCAATGGGAGAGTAGGACGGATATAAAATGTAATTTTTTTCTCCGGTGAGAGTGGGGCGGCCGGTCCATACTAAAGTGTATCCGCATTGTGTGACTCGGGAGAATGGAAAAAGAAGGGATGAAAGAGTCGGGCAAGGGTGAATAACTTAATCTGCCTTGTAGCGGATGAATAGGAGAGGGCAGAGGGTATTTCTCCAGTTGCAGGGTGAAAATGAGTCCGCCGTCTGTATTTGCCGCGCTCATATTGGAGATGAAGTTTCCTAAAGAATAAACGACGGCGTGTTGCCGATTGCCTTCCTCGCGCAATTCCATAGGTTGGATTACGTGCGGATGTGAACCGATGATATGGGTTACGCCCTGTTCCAATAGCCAGTCGGCAAGCTCGCATTGCTCACGGTTCGGGAGTGATTGATATTCTTCTCCCCAGTGCATGCAGGCTATAATGGCATCCGGACGTACGGCCTGGGCACTGTGGATATCCTTTAATATTGTTTCTTTATTGATGTAATTGACTATATTGGGCGAGTGGCCTTATTCCATTAGTGCCGTAAGTGTAGTTGAGTATGGCTATGCAGAAACCTTTTTCCGGATAAAAAGAGGATAGCGCTGTGTGCGTTCGGCTACATTCCGGTAAGTGCCTGCATAGGGAATGGCGAGGGAGTCTATTTGAGCAATAGTTCGTTCCAGCCCTTTCTTGCCGCGATCCAGACAATGATTGTTTGCTGTGAGAAGAACATCGAATCCGGCATCCTTAATAGCTTGCAGATATTCGTCGGGTGCACTGAAAGTAGGGTAACCCCGATAGGGCTTTCCACCGAGAGTCACTTCAAGGTTACCTATTGCAATATCGGCATGGGAGATTTGTTCCTTTACGAGAGCAAAGCAAGAAGAATAATCGTATTTTCCGTCGGGGGGTACGGGCAGCGTCTATTTGTGCCTGGTGTTGCATCAAATCTCCTACAAATAATTAGCGTAATCCTTTTTGTGCAGAAAAGGACTACGCTATACAGTAGCAAGATAGAGGCAATGAACGCTTTCATTACCTTTGTCTATTGGTAAATAGCTTTTTTCCCGGCTAACAGGGTGTTTTTCATTAAAGAAACAATTGTCATCGGTCCCACGCCACCGGGCACAGGAGTGATGAATGAACACTTTGGAGCAACCTCGTCGAACTTAACGTCACCGGTCAGTTTGAAACCGGATTTTTGGTTGCGTCCGGTACGCGGGTGGTACCTACGTCTATGACAACCGCACCCTCTTTTACCATTTCTGCTTTAACAAAGTTGGGCTGTCCCAAAGCTGCGATGATAATGTCCGCCTCTTGGCACTCTTTTACCAAATCCCTTGCTGCGGCTGTGGCAAACGGTTACTGGCATCGCCCGGATTGGCTTTTTGCATCATAAGAGCAGCCATGGGCTTCTGACGATGTTACTGCGTCCTAATACTACACATTTTTTTCCGGAAGTTTCTATTTTATATCTTTTCAGTAATTCGAGAATACCGTTAGGGGTTGCGGAAACGTAACAGGGCAGCCCCTATGGACATGCGTCCTACATTGATAGGATGGAAGCCATCCACGTCTTTGCGGTAGTCGATTGTTTCAATCACTTTTTGTTCCGAGATATGTTTCGGCAAGGGTAATTGCACGATAAAGCCGTCTATGTCTGCATCTTCATTTAATTCGCGCACTTTCGCCAGCAGCTCTTCTTCCGTTACATCTGTCTCATAACGAATGAGCGAGGACTTGAATCCGCATACTTCACAAGCTTTTACTTTGGCTGCTACATAGGTTTCGCTGCCACCATCATGCCCCACAAGGATAGCTGCCAGATGCGGACGCTTTCCGCCGCGCGCCACTATTTCAGCTACTTCCGCTGCAATTTCCTGCTTTACTTGTTCGGAAATTGCTTTTCCGTCAATCAGTGTCATATTCAATATTATTGTATTGGTTATTATTTACATGGCATTATTCGCAAAAATAGAGTAAATAACCGAATAAAGCAAAAATCCCGCTGACTTCATTCGATACTATGAAATTAGCGGGATTTATATGCAGGGGGTATTTCTTTCTTATCTTTTCAGTTTCGGCATCATCTTACCCATTTTGCTGCCGGTCACCATTTTCATCATTTACGGGTCTGATCGAACTGTTTCAGTAAACGGTTTACTTCTTGAATGTTCGTACCGCTACCTTTGGCAATACGCTGGCGGCGCGAGCCGTTTAGGATGGCCGGGTTGCTGCGTTCTTCCGGAGTCATGGAGTAGATAATCGCTTCGATGCTCTTGAAAGCATTGTCGTCAATATCGATATCCTTGATAGCTTTTTGCCTACCCCCGGTATCATGGAAGCGAGTTCTTTCAGGTTACCCATCTTCTTGATCTGTGGAATCTGGCTCAGGAAGTCGTTGAAGTCAAACTGGTTCTTCGCAATTTTCTTTTGCAGACGTTTGGCTTCTTCTTCATCATATTGATCTTGTGCACGCTCTACCAATGACACGATATCGCCCATGCCGAGAATACGGTCGGCCATACGGGCAGGGTGGAATTGGTCGATAGCGTCCAGCTTTTCGCCGGTTCCTACAAACTTGATAGGCTTGTTTACTACAGTACGGATAGAAAGGGCGGCACCACCGCGAGTGTCACCGTCCAACTTGGTCAATACTACACCATTGAAGTCCAGACGTTCGTTGAATTCTTTGGCTGTGTTTACGGCATCCTGTCCGGTCATGGAATCCACTACGAACAAGATTTCATTCGGATTGATAGCGGCTTTTATCGCAGCAATCTCGTTCATCATTTCTTCGTCTACGGCCAGACGACCGGCTGTATCGACAATTACGAGGTCGTATCCTTTGGCTTTAGCTTCCTGTATGGCGTTCTGGGCAATGGCTACCGGATTCTTGCTGTCCGGTTCGGAGTACATAGGTCACTTCAATCTGTTCGGCCAGCACGCGTAACTGCTCGATAGCAGCGGGACGGTAAACGTCACAAGCTACCAACAAAGGCTTCCGGTTCTTTTGGTTTTCAACATTCGTGCCAATTTTCCGGAGAAAGTTGTCTTACCGGAACCTTGCAGACCGGACATCAGAATAACGGCCGGTTTGGAGTCAATGTTGATTTCCGCAGTTTCGCCCCCCATGAGCTGGGTTAACTCATCGTGTACGATTTTTACCATTAATTGGCTGGGCTTTACCGCTGTCAGCACGTTTTGTCCCAAAGCCTTTTTCTTTAACGGTATCGGTGAAATTTTTTAGCTACTTTATAGTTTACGTCGGCATCCAGAAGTGCTTTTTACGCACGTCTTTCAGCGTCTCTGCCACATTGATTTCGGTGATTTTACCTTCACCCTTCAAAATTTTAAACGACCTCTCAAGTCTCTCGCTTAAATTATCGAACATACTATCTAATTACAATTACTAAATTACAATTTTACTCTTATTGAGGCGCAGAAAGTACAAAAAATACCTGTAACTGCCTTCTTTTTAGAGGCAGAATATTATTATGGTTTTGTGGCAGGATAGGTGAAAAAAGAATTGTTGGGCCTGCCGGTGCATCGGGAATAATCTGATAAGTACCATTGAAATGTTTCAGCAACAGGCGGTTGATTTCATGGTGTATAGAGGTTTCCTGATTGTTGTATTTCTTGTCTGCCAAAGGAGAGTTGGTTATTTTGTTAAACATAGGATTTCTCCATTTCTGTCCAGACTGAAATGGACTTCACGCTCTTCCTGAACAGTGGAAAAGCCTGTAAGTGTGCTGGTAATAATCTGCATCATCCGGTTACAGTCCGTGTGTATGATATATTCGTTTACTGATTTCTGAAAGTGGATATGCAGGTTGCTTCTTTGCATCTGTGCGGAGCAGATGGCATCGTTGCAGCGTTGGACAATATCGTAGTCCGTCAGTTGATATTTCATCATGTCGGCTTCCAGTCGGGATAAGTCCAAGACGTTGTTGACCAGCGACATGAGTTTCTCCGTATTCTGCTGTATGATTTCAGAATATTCCTTACGGCTTTTTCGTTAATGTCAGTATCGGTGGTTATGAGTTGTGAGAACCCGACCACACTATGAAGCGGTACGCGAATGGCATGGCTCATGTTGGCAAGGAAGCGGTTTTTCTGCTCGTTGGCCTCCTCTGTTTTTCGGGTGGCTTCTTTGGTCTGCCTCTCGGAGGATTTGAGCTCTTTCCGTATCCGGTTAATGCGTATCGTATACATGATATATAACATCAGTATGACAGCCACTGCTACTAAAATGATAATCTGTATGTAGCCTTTTTAATTGTCCTTGCTCCAGTATCAGTTGGCTTAAATGGTATGACTCTTTTTATTTCTTCCAGTTGCTGATTGGAAATGGCGTCACTTATCGAATCTTCTATTTGGATAATCTCTTCATAGAGTGGCAACGCTTCGGTATATCTCTCCATCTCTTTTGTAGGATATCGGCTTTATAACCAGTTTCTTTAGCATAGTCGGATATGTCGAAATCATTTTCCTGCACAAAGCGAATCGCACTGTCGGCGATAGCAAGCGCCGTATCGTATTCTTTAAGAGTGAGATGATATTCCATTGCCATATTCCGGTAAAGAACCAGATAGGGGAGGAAACTGTTGGGGGTGATGTATGCGGAGCATTTTTATAATGTTCTCTTTGCCAGTTTTTGATTGCCGGTTTCTAAATATAGATAGGTATAATATATCTCTACGTAGAGATATTGATTGGAAATGCTTTTTAATATTGCAGGGTTATTATGTACCATTTTATCCAAAACTTCTTTACTCTTATCCAAAAATGTTTCAAGGTCGGTATAGCATTTTGTTTGTTTGCTGAAAGTAATGAGTTGGCTTAATATATTGATTTGTGTACCAGGGGTGGGTGATTTGTGGAAACAGGCTCATAAAGTTTCCTGAGTACTTTTTCTCATCTTTCCGGCGGTTGGTTTCATGGTAGATATTTGCCAGGCATTGATAGGCTGAGGCCTCTCCGGTCACACTCTTTTTATACTTTGGGCTTTTTCCAGCATTTTGGATGCTTCGTTGAAAGCGTATTCATACTGGTTATTGTATACGTAGGTGTTGATGAGTAATTTCTGTGAGTTGAAATAGACTTTCCAATATTGTATACTTTGGGCTATGGGCTTTAACAGGTTGACCCATTTGCTGATACTGTCTTGCTCGCCGTCATTATTGTAATAATAAAGGGTCTGGAAGTATGCGCCATCGCAGATGTATAACTTGTTGTTCTGCAATTTCGCCTCTTTGTATAGCTGCTGTGCATATTTGAGTGCCAGTGGAGTGTCTTGTGAGGTTAATATTATTTGGTGTAATGTTTTCAGCCGGGTAGTGTCGTGAGGTAGTGCGGATAGTACGGTCAGTAAACTGTCGGTTATGGACGTTGCATGGCTGTTGCTCCAGCCGGGCAGCATTTTGTAAGATGAAAAACAGTGTGATAAGTTTGGCTTTTTCATAGTTCTGCCTCCTTGTTATTTGGGGTGGTGTTGGGGATAGGATGGGTGAAAACAAACCGGGAACCGTCTTTGTATTCTGTGTCAATCCAAATTTCACCGCCGAAACGCTCGACAATCAGTTGGCAGATGGACAAGCCTAATCCGCTTCCCTGCACATTCTCGTCCAGTTTTTCAAAACGATGGAATATCTTGCCTTGCTTTTCAGGAGCAATTCCGCATCCTGTATCAGTTACAGCAAATAATGCCATGCCGTCCTGCTTTTCCAAGGTCAGGGTTATGCGGCCTTCCGTCGTGAATTTGGTTGCGTTGATAAGCAGGTTGATAAGCAGTTGTTGCAAACGGGCTTCATCGGTGTATAATTCCAGCTTTCCTAAAGAAGTTTGAAATACAATGGAAGCGGAAGTCTGCTTTATCTTATCTACGGTGTCAGTAACATTTTGGCAAAGAGATACGGCATCATGGATTTCAAAACGGAATTGCATTTTTTTTCCTCTTTCCAAACTGGATAGATCCACTACATCATCTATTAATTTTAATAGAAGGTCTGAATTTTGCTGGATAATGTCGTTACATTGTTTGCGCATCTCTGCGTCTATGTTGTTGTCGGTCAGAATAGAGGAAAAACCGGATAATGCGTTCAGGGGAGTACGAATTTCATGACTCATATTGGATAAGAGCAGGCTTTTTGGCACGAATGGAATTTTCTGCGCTTTTTTGTGCCTTGTTCAGCTTTTCTCTGGATGCTGCCAAACTTTTGTTCTCCTGTTTGATGTGGAAAGCAAAGATAATGATTATGGTCAGGATGATGCTACTGCCGATAATCAGGTAAAAACGACATCCGGTTTTTTTGTGTCTGGTTATCCAATTCAAGACGGTCTATCTGATATATGGTGCGCAGAAAATTTATTTGAGAAGTGTAATTATGAGCGTGGGGGTACGCGAGGTTGTTTTATTGGTCTGATATGTTATCATACTGTCGAAATGACGA
>VOFK01003145.1_pt1 | contig 34659 bp, 42 predicted proteins | sample 5384121 | NCBI WGS metagenome assembly VOFK01 (sample SAMN12384730, study PRJNA508395) | human gut metagenome | isolation source: healthy gut J | host: Homo sapiens | reverse complement strand
TGGCTGATAGTCATGAGATGAATCTTCGTTGCATTGATTCAAAAAAAAAAAAAAAAAAAAAAAAAAAAAAAAAAAAAAAAAAAAAAAAAAAAAAAAAAAAAAAAAAAAAAAAAAAAAAAAAAAAAAAAAAAAAAAAAAAAAAAAAAAAAAAAAAAAAAAAAAAAAAAAAAAAAAAAAAAAAAAAAAAAAAAAAAAAAAAAAAAAAAAAAAAAAAAAAAAAAAAAAAAAAAAAAAAAAAAAAAAAAAAAAAAAAAAAAAAAAAAAAAAAAAAAAAAAAAAAAAAAAAAAAAAAAAAAAAAAAAAAAAAAAAAAAAAAAAAAAAAAAAAAAAAAAAAAAAAAAAAAAAAAAAAAAAAAAAAAAAAAAAAAAAAAAAAAAAAAAAAAAAAAAAAAAAAAAAAAAAAAAAAAAAAAAAAAAAAAAAAAAAAAAAAAAAAAAAAAAAAAAAAAAAAAAAAAAAAAAAAAAAAAAAAAAAAAAAAAAAAAAAAAAAAAAAAAAAAAAAAAAAAAAAAAAAAAAAAAAAAAAAAAAAAAAAAAAAAAAAAAAAAAAAAAAAAAAAAAAAAAAAAAAAAAAAAAAAAAAAAAAAAAAAAAAAAAAAAAAAAAAAAAAAAAAAAAAAAAAAAAAAAAAAAAAAAAAAAAAAAAAAAAAAAAAAAAAAAAAAAAAAAAAAAAAAAAAAAAAAAAAAAAAAAAAAAAAAAAAAAAAAAAAAAAAAAAAAAAAAAAAAAAAAAAAAAAAAAAAAAAAAAAAAAAAAAAAAAAAAAAAAAAAAAAAAAAAAAAAAAAAAAAAAAAAAAAAAAAAAAAAAAAAAAAAAAAAAAAAAAAAAAAAAAAAAAAAAAAAAAAAAAAAAAAAAAAAAAAAAAAAAAAAAAAAAAAAAAAAAAAAAAAAAAAAAAAAAAAAAAAAAAAAAAAAAAAAAAAAAAAAAAAAAAAAAAAAAAAAAAAAAAAAAAAAAAAAAAAAAAAAACATTGCTGAGATGGACGTTCCACGCGCGGTACAGCGCGGCGGGTAAGGAATACGTTTACCATCCGCAACAGCCTGCGCGACCCTTTTGAAAACGGCCGCGCGCTGCTCTGCCGCACCCGCTCGACGCTGCGGCGCTCGACGACGCCGCGCAGGCCTTCGTCGGCCGGCACGACTTCCGCTCGTGTATGGCGTCCGGCTCGAAAATCACCGACACGGTGCGGCGCGTGTTCCGCTTCCGCGTCCGGCGCGAGGGCGAGCTTGTCACGATGACGGTGGCGGCGGACGGCTTTCTGTACAATATGGTCCGCATTATGGCCGGCACGCTGCTGTGCCCGGGCGTTACGGCGGAAAAAATCACGCGCATTCTGGACGCGCGCGAGCGCGGACGCGAAAGCGCCGGCGCACGGGCTGTATCTCAGCCGCGTTTTTTTTACCCGGACGGCCTTCGACGCCGCCCGCCTCTACGACACCGAAAGGACAGGCAACCGATGGGCGTTTTTCCATCTTCCGCGAGCCGGGGAAGAAATCCGACCCGGCGAAGGTCAAAATCCCCTCGAGGGAAGCATATTATGAAACGATCGCCCGGCGCATCTCGTTTGCCAAATACGCGCTCATCCTGCTGAGCGTCTGCTTCGCGGCGTTCGCCTTTACCTTCTACGGCGACGAGCTGACGATCGAAAACTTCCGCTATATGCTCAAATTCGTGTCCTTCGACCCCGTGACCGTCGGCACCGACGGCTCGCGCGTGGTCTACGACGACGCGAACGGCAACCTCGGCGCCGTGGTGCGCGGCGATCTGGCGGTGGTCAACAAGACCGGCATCAGCGTGTACGATTTCAACTCCCGCCGCGTACTGAAAAGCAGCTTCTCGTATGCCGACCCGCTCGTGCGCACGTCCGACCGCAACGTTTACGTCTGCGATCTGGGCGGCAGGGAATAGAGGTGTTCACCTCCTATTCCTCGGTGCTGAAAGCAGACCTACGAATACCCCATTCTGGGGCTGGACGTGACGGACGGCGGCGCGTTCGCCGTGATTTCCAAAAAACGCAACTACCGCTCGGGCGTATGGGTGTACGACGAGAACTTCAACACGATCTACACCGCGTTCTTCGGCGCCGGAAGCGACGACCGCGACCGCGAGATTCTGGACGTGGCGCTGCGCGGGGACAAGAACGAGCTGCTTTCGCCGCGGCCTTCTACACCACCGAAAGCGGGGGAATTTGAAACCTGCCTGATGCGGATGGACCTGACGCAGGAGGACAGCTATACGACGCAAACCTTCACCGGCGAGCTGCCCTGGCAGGTCGCGTACCGGACGACGGCGGCTTCTGGCTGCTGACCAACAAGGCGCTGCGCTCGTTCGCCGCCGACGGCAGCTTGCTGCTGGAGGAGCTTTACGGCACGCGCAGCGCAGAAATTCGAGCTGGGCGAAAAATACGCGTCGCTTGCATACGGAAGCGACGGTTTTGGCAACGATATGAGTACCGATTTCTTTGCCGCGGACGAAAAGCGCAGGACGGTCTCGGGCAGCGCGGTCACGGACGTCGTTTTTCTGGACGAGCGGGCGTTCCTGCTGCGCGACGGCGAGCTGCTGTCGCTTTCTCTCGACGGTGGGGAGGACGCGCGACGGCCGCTGTCCCAAACCTTACACGTCGCTGCTGACCGCGCCGGAGTCGGCGCAGATCGTGCTGTTTTCCGGCTCGGAGGCCGTGATTTTAGACATCGACGGCATCGGAGACGCCGCCGAATAGCAAACGGAGGGCAATATGAGCGCTATATTGGATATACTGATTGTCGTCATCATCGGCGTAACGATCGGCTTTGCGGTGAAAAAACGGCTTCGTCAAGACCGTGCTGTCGGCGGCGAGCTTTCTCATCGCGCTGGTGGTCGCTCTTTCTGTTCGTCGCACCCGTGCGCGACGCGTTTCTGGAAAGCGGGATGGCGGTCAAGGTGCGGACGGCGGTGGACGAGCATCACCTCCTTCGTCACCGACACGTCGGAGGAGCAGGAGGAACTGCCCGAATTCCTGACCAAGCTGGAATTCATCGGCATCGATAAGGACGAATTGCAGACAAAATGGAACGACTGGCGCAGCGGGAACACCGAGACGCTCAAAAACGAGCTTGTCGGATACGTCTCCCGAGCCGGTCCTGTGCGCGGTGGTGGCGACCTTTACGGCCTTCATCCTGCTCTACCTCGGCTCGGTGCTGGTGCTGCGGCTGGCGGCCTATCTGCTCGACAAGCTGACCGACCTGCCCATCCTGCGGCAGGCCAACAAGCTGCTGGGACTGGCCGCGGGCGTCGTGCTGGCGCTGCTGCGCGTCTGGCTTTTTCTGCGCGGTGGTGCGGCTTCTGCTGCCCTGCGCCGATACGCTCGGGCTGGACTTCGTCTCCCGCATCGACCCGTCGGCGACCTTCCTGTTCAAATTCTTTTTACGAAAACAACTTCTTCAATTTCTTCTTTGCCTGAGCCGGCAGACGTGCCGTCCGGCGGGACGCGTTTCCGCGCCGGGCCGCGCAAACCCTTGATTGAACCTGATGCCGCCCTGCGGGCGGCGGAACGGAGTACGGAATGGAAAAAAGACAGATCCCCAATATTCTCTCGGCCATCCGGCTGCTGGCGGTGCCGGTCTTCGTCGTCGTCTTCTTCTCGGACCTCCCCCCGCGAACCTGTGGGCGCTGGCCATCTTTGTCGCAGCGGAACTGACCGACATCCTCGACGGATACCTCGCGCGCCGGAACGGGTGGATCACCGACGTCGGAAAGATTCTTGACCCGCTGGCCGACAAGCTGATGCAGGCGGCGGCCATCATCTCGCTGGCCGTCAAGCAGCCGGTCCCTAATCTGGCTGACGGTGCTCTTTGTGCTCAAGGAGACCTTTATGCTCATCGGCGCCTATGTGATTCTGAAAAAGCGCAAGGACATCGTCGTTTCCTCATGGTACGGCAAGGCGGCCTCGGCGATCTTCGCCTGCACGGTCACCGCGCTGCTGCTGCTTTGGGAGAATTACGCCGTCACGCTGGCGCTGAGCATCCTGCTCGGGATCGTGATCCTGTTTGCGTTTATTATGTATTATATCAAAAATCTTTCGCGGCAAATACGGGCTGAAAACGCCCCGGCAGCCGTGAAGCATAACGAAAGGCAGAACTGAATGATGCAAATGAAGCTGTGTTCCCGCTGCAAAAAGCGTGTGGCGGTGATTTACGTTACGAAAACCGAAAACGGGCAGACCACCTCGGAGGGGGGCTGTGCCTGCGCTGCGCGAAGGAGCTGGGCATCAAGCCGATGAGCGACATCATCCGCAAGCTCGGCATTTCGGAGGAGGAATTCGACGCGATGGCCGACGAGGTGGCGGGGATGATCCCCTTCGTCGACGGCCGGACGACGAATCGACAACGAGCGGCCGCGCGCCCGCGCTCGACTTCAACGCCATCATGGGCGGCGGCCTGCCGGTCGAACGGCAGACCGAGTCCCGAGCGGAAGGCGCGAAGGGCGACGGCAAGAAGCGCAAATACCTTTCCCAATTCTGTATGGACCTGACCGGCAAGGCGCGCGAAAAGAAGCTGGACGCCGTCGTCGGCCGTGAAAAAGAGCTGGAGCGCGTGATGCAGATTCTCTGCCGCCGCCAGAAGAACAACCCCTGCCTCATCGGCGAGCCGGGCGTGGGCAAAACGGCGGTGGCCGAAGCGCTCGCGCAGCGCATCGTCGACGGAAAGGTTCCCGGCAAGCTGTCCGACAAGGAGGTCTATCTGGTGGATATGACCGCCATCGTCGCCGGCACGCAGTTCCGCGGCCAGTTTGAGAACCGGATGAAGGGGCTCATCGACGAGGTGAAAAAAGCTCGGGAACATCATCCTCGTCATCGACGAAATCCACTCCATCGTCGGCGCGGGCGACGCGGAGGCGCGATCGAACGCGGCCAACATCTTAAAGCCGGCGCTGTCGCGCGGGGAAATCCAGGTCATCGGCGCCACCACCTTTAAGGAGTACCGCAAGCACATTGAAAAGGACAGCGCCCTCGAGCGGCGCTTCCAGCCCGTCATCATCAACGAGCCGTCGGTCGAATCGACGGTCGAGATTCTCAAGGGCATCAAAAAATATTACGAGAGCTACCACGGCATCAAAATTTCCGACGAGCTCATCCGCAAGATGGTCGTCCTCTCCGAGCGCTACATCACCGACCGCTATCTGCCCGACAAGGCCATCGACATTATGGACGAGGCTTCGTCCTATATGGCGATGCATTCGCCGCTCATCAACGAAATCAACACGCTTTCGCGCGAGCTGACCCGTCTCAACGAGCAGAAGAGCGCCATCGAGTTTCAAGAAAACAAAACCGAGGAGGACTACCGCCGGCTCGCCGAGGTGACGACGAAGATCGCCCAGAAGAGCGGCCGCTTCGACGGCCTGTCCGCCGAGCGCGACGAATTGTGGCTGGACGAAGCCTCGGTCGCCAAGGTCATCGAGAACTGGACCGGCATCCCCGCGACGAGCATCAGCGAAAACGAGTATCAAAAGATGCAGTCGCTCGAATCGGCGCTGAAAAAGCGCATCATCGGGCAGGACGAGGCCATCGGCAAGATCGCGCGCGCCATCCGCCGCTCCCGCGCGGGCGTGGCGTACAAGAAAAAGCCGGTTTCCTTCATCTTCGCCGGCAGCACCGGCGTGGGCAAAACCGAGCTGGTCAAGGTGCTCGCCGCCTACCTGTTCGATTCGCCCGAATCGCTCATCCGTCTGGATATGTCGAGTTTATGGAAAAGCACTCGGTCTCGCGAATCATCGGCTCGCCTCCGGGCTACGTCGGCTACGACGACGCCGGACAGCTCACCGAAAAAAGATTCGCCGCAAAGCCCTATTCGGTCGTGCTCTTTGACGAAATCGAGAAGGCGCACCCCGACGTGCTCAACATCCTCCCTTCAAATCCTCGACGACGGCCGCATCACCGACGCGCACGGCAAAACCGTCAATTTTGAAAACACCGTGCTGATTATGACCACCAACGCCGGCAGCTCGGCCGACGGCACGCCGGCCGGATTCACGATGACGGCGCACTCGGCCGACGAGGTGAAGGTCAAGGCCGCGCTGGAGGACTTCCTGCGCCCCCTGAATTCATCAACCGCGTCGACGACATCGTCGTGTTCAACCGCCTCACGCGCGAAAACTTCGGCTTCATCTGCCGCATCATGCTCGACGACCTCAAGGCCGTGCTGGCCGAAAAGAACGTCGCCTTCACCTACGACGACGCGGCCGTGGCGCTGCTGGTCGACAAGGGCTATTCCGAAAAATACGGCGCGCGTCACCTGCGCCGGCTCATCCAGACCGACGTGGAGGACGCGGTCGCCTCCGTCATCATCGAGGGCTATCAGAACGCGGTCACGGCCGTCTCGCTCACCGCCGAAAACGGCGCGCTCAAGCTCGAGAGCCATTAGTGCGCGATGGCACGCGGCTTTCTGAAAAAATCGGGCGAGGGTCCGAGCATCCGCACGATCACCTCGGCCTCCGCGCGCGAATACACGCGCGAGTTCCTCTCGCCCTCGGAGATGCAGCCCTATGAGGTCGCCGAGATTCTCGGCAGCGACATCGACAGCGGGCTGACCAAGTCGGGCGTAGCGCGCGCACGGCGCAAATACGGCGGCAACATCATCCGGGAGGAGCTGTCGCTTTCCTTCGGCCAAAGCCTGAAGAAGCAGCTTCTCGGCATCCACGGCCTGCTGGTGCTGCTGTGCGCGGTCATTCTGTACATTTTCACGCCCGACCCGCTGTATATGCTGCTGGCCGTCTGCGCGGCGGCGGTGACGCTGGTCAACGCCTATCTGGAAAGCCGCTCGCAGCGGGCGATCAAAAAAGCACGCTGCGGCGGGCGTCGCCTGCGCCATCGTCATCCGCGACGGCCCCGAATTCTCGGTGGACAGCCGCGCGCTCGTCCCGGCGACGTCATCCGGCTGGAGGTCGGGCGCATCGTCCCCGCGGACGCGCGGCTCATCGAATCCAACGGGCTGACCGTGCTGGAGACGCCGGTCACGCGCGCCAAGTCCTCCGTCGGCAAGGACGCCTCCTATATCGCCGACGGGACGGCGACGCCATCGCGCTGAATATGGTCTGCGCGCTCTCGGTCGTCACCGGCGGCAGCGAAGGCGATCGTCACCGCCACGGGCGCAAGGACACGGCCGTCCGCCTGCTTTCGGGCGACCGCACGCGCGACCCGATGCCGGCGCTGCTCAAATACATCCGCAGCACGGGCCGGTTCATTTCGCTGGCGGCGGTGGTGACGGACTTCGTCCTCATCCTGCTCGGCCTGCTTATGAACCGCGACATCGTCAACGTGTTCGCGCTCTCGCGCTGACCATCGGCTTCGTCTCGCTGTCGGACAGCGCGTTCGCGCTCGCCTCGTCCGCCATCGGGCTGGGGATGAAAAAGGCGTCCGCCGCAGGCGCGTCGCTGAAAAACCTCAACAGCATCGCCAAGCTCTGCTTCATCGACACGGTGATGTGCGAAAAGGACAGCGCCTTCCCGCCCCGGCAGCTCACGGCGCAGACCGCTTATGTCGATTTCCGCCGCATCCCGATCGAAAAAGCAGAACCGGGACGCGCTCGAGGAACTGCTGACGCTGTCGCTGGTCTGCTCGAATTTCCGCGAAAAATTCGAGAACCCCTCGCTCTACCGCCGGCGCCGGGAACCTTGACCTGTTTTTTTACGAGGGCAGCCAGAGCGATTTGGCGCTCATCAAGGCCTGCGGCGATCTGGGCGTCGAGCTTGCGGAACTGAAAAACAACTATTTCAAAATCGAAACCGAATATTCCACGGGCGGCGAGGCCACGCGCACCCCGTGCTGCACGAGGGCAAGAATCTCGTCATCCTGAAGGGCGCGCCCGAGATGGTCGTAAGCCGGTGCGCCGGATATATGTCCGGCGGCGAAGCCAAAAAGATGACGCCCGCCGCCGCCAAGCGGCTGCTCGACGAGGCCGCGCAGCTTTCGCGCGAGTCGATGACGGTCTACGCCGTCGCCGCCGGCGTGACCGACTGCGACAGCCTGAAAAGATCGACGCCGAAGCGGCTGCTTTTCAGGGGCTTCATCGGCTGCTATACGTCGGTTTATGTGGACGCGGCCTCGGCGGTGTACAAATGCGCGCAGGCCGGCATCGAGCCGGTGGTGCGGACGGACGAATCTATTACAGCGCGGTCAGCCACGCCAAAAACGCCGGCATCATCACCGACGAGTCGCAGGTCATCACCGGCGAGCAGCTTCGCGGGATGGACGAGGGCCTTTACATCGCCAACAGCCCCGATTACAAGGTCTACCGCGGCGTCACCGACGCGGAATGGCTGCGCGTGCTGCGGCTGCGGAGGGAGGACGGCAAGGCCGTCGCCGTCACAGCCGAGCGGATGGAGGACCTGACGCTGATGAGCGAGGCGGACGCGACCTTCGTTTCCAACAGTCAGGCGCCCGAAACGATCCTGCAGTCGGCCGACGTGCTCATCGACGCGGGCGGCTTCGACGTGATTGCGCGCGTGCTCGAATGCGCGCGCAGCATCTACGCGTCTATGCGGTGGTGCAATATCTGGTCGTCGCCACGCGATGCTGGTCTTTTTCCCGCACTGCTGTCTTTGCTTTGCGGCTTGGAATTCCCCGCGCGGGTGACGGAAATCGTGTTCGCGGGCTTCGGCGCCAACCTGCTGTTCGCGCTGGCGCTGGCGTTCGCGCCCACGCACCGCAAAATCCTCACCGACAAGATTCCGCGCTACACCGCGCGCCCCCCGACTCTCCGACTTCGCAGTGCCGCTGGGCTATGGGCGGCGGCGCGCTTGCGCTGCTGCTGTCGTACTTCGCCGGCAGCGCGCGAAGCGGGCGCACGCGCGCGTGCTTGTCACGATGGTGCTGCTGCTGGCCGCCTTCGCGTTCTCCGGCTCGTCGAAGCAAAGCCTCGTCACCAGCCGCGCCTACCGCAACTACCTCCTGCTGCCCGCGCTGGCCCTGTCGCTGGCGGGTATCGCGCTGCTGCTGTATTATGCGCCGGCGCGCGAAGCGTTCGGCTATGCCGGGCGCGGTCGATTGCTGACGGCCGCAGAAAGGTGGCGCTGAATCTCGTATGCCATAGCCGTGCCGTCAAACAAAATCAAACAAACCGTTTCGCGCGCGCTTCATCACGGCGCGGCGGTGCGCAGAATGAAAGATGAAAAGAGATTACAAAAGACACCGTCATCGGCGACATCCGATCTGAATGAGGACCTCGCCCCCTACTTCCTCGAAATCGGCATGCACTGCCTCGGCTGCCCGTCCGCGCGCAGCGAGACCGTGGAGGAAGCCTGCCAGGTCCACGTTTAAGCGGGACGCGGACGAGCTGGTCAAAAAGCTCAACGCCGCGCTGGCCGGCAAAAAACCGCGCGCCGGTCCGCGTGGACAGGCTCTGCCGACGCGGACCGGCAGCATACGAAAAGGGATAGAATTATGGGCCAAAGCAGCTTTGTCAAGCGATTTCAAGGCATTCATTACCAAAGGCAACATCATCGACATGGCCGTCGGCGTCATCATCGGCGGCGCGTTCGGCAAAATCGTTTCCTCGCTCGTGGCGGACATCATTACGCCGCTGATCTCGCTTGCGCTGGGCAAGACCGACTTTACGGAATCGTCTGGCGTGCTGCGCGAGGCCGAAGACAGCGAAGCGATCGTCATCGAACGGCGGTACGTTCATCCAGACCGTCATCGACTTCCTCATCATCGCGCTCTTTGCATCATCGTGCTGCGCATCGCCGTCAAGCGCCGCCAGCAAGCCGACGCCCTGCTGCGCAGAGAGAAGGAAGCGGAGAAAGAAGCGGAGGAGGCCGCGCCGCCTCGCGCCCACGCCCGAGCAGGAGAGCGCCAAGCTATGCTTCAAGGAAATCCGCGACCTGCTGGCGGAAATCAAGGAACAGAAAAATGAGCGCGCACGGCTACATAATCGGCGCCGACGGCGGCGGCTCCAAAACCGCGATGCTGCTGGCGCACACAGACGGCAGCGAGGTCGCGCGGCTGACGGCCGGCGCCTCCAACCCGACCGACCTCGGCATCGAAAAACAGCGCCGCATTCCGACCGAAACGGCCGCCCGCCTCTGCGCGGAGAACGGCGTCGCGCCCGAGCAGGTGCGCGCCGTCTTTCTGGGCGTCGCCGGCGGCTCGCACGAGGGTTTCTGCGCGCTGACCAACGAAAAGCTGCATCGCCTGTTCCCCAACGCGAAAACCGCCGTCTCGCACGACGCGGTCAACATCGTTTACGCGGCCTTCCCCGAGGAGGACGGCGCGGCGGTCATCTCTGCGGCACCGGCTGCTCGTGCTACGTCCGCAAGGGAGACGTGCTGCACCGCATCGGCGGCTACTCGATTTTCGACGTCGCCGGCAACGGCTACGAGATCGGCGCGCGCTCGCACGCGCTCGCCTGCGTCGACGGCCGCGCCGAGCCGGACGCGCTCTATGCGCTGGTGCGGGACTATACCGGCGAGGACCTGCTCGACGCGCTGCCCCTGACTGCTGCGCAGTTCCAAGACCGAAATCGCGCGCTACGCGCCGCTGGTGTAATCGAAGCGCCGCGGCTCGGCGGCGGCGGGTATTATCCTGCGGGGAAAACATCGCGCGCATCGCCGAGTACATCAACGCCGCCGCCCGCTATTTCGACGCTCCTTCCCTGCGGCCATCGCGGGCGGCATCTTCCGCGCCGCGCGGGCGATGGAACTGCTGCCCGATGCTGCGCTGCGACTGCCGCGTCTCCGTCCTGACGCGCGAGCCGGTCTGCGGCGCGGCGGAAAAGGGGCGGCTGTTGACAAACGGCTGACAGGCGTGTATAATAACAGAGAAGAAACAAAGATTGCAGGCGCGGTTCGCATATCCGGCGGACCGTGAGAAGCGGAAAGAAGGACAAACGCTTATGGACAACGAGCTGCAAACGCTCAGACACACGGCCTCGCACATTCTGGCGCAGGCGGTGAAGCGCCTGTACCCGCAGGCAAAGCTGGCGATCGGACCGGCGATTGAAAACGGGTTTATTACGACATCGATATGCCGGTCTCCGTCACTCCGGAGGTGCCCGCGCAGCTTGAAGCGGAGATGAAGAAGATCGCCGCCGAGAACCTGCGCATCGAGCGCTTCACCCTGCGCGCGGAGGCGCTGGAGCTGATGAAGGACGAGCCCTATAAGCTCGAGCTGATCCACGACCTGCCGGAGGGCGAGGAGATTTCCTTCTACAAGCAGGGCGAGTTCACCGACCTGTGCGCCGGACCGCACGTCGCGTATACGAAAAAGCTCAAGGCGTTCAAGCTCACGCAGGCGACGGGCGCCTACTGGCGCGGCGACAGCACGAAAAAGATGCTCGTCCGCATCTACGGCACCGCCTTTGCGACCAAAGAAGAACTGGAGTCCTACCTCGCCGCCGGGAGGAGGCCAGAAGCGCGACCACAACAAGCTCGGCCGCCAGCTCGGACTGTTCACCACCTCGGAGGAGATCGGGCAAGGGCTGCCGATCATCCTGCCGAAAGGGACCATCGTCCTGCGCACCCTCCAGCGCTGGGTCGAGGACGAAGAGGAAAAACGCGGCTACCTGCAAACGAAAACGCCGTTTATGGCCAAACGCGAGCTGTACAAAATCAGCGGCCACTGGGACCACTACCGCGACGGGATGTTCGTCCTGGGCGACCGCCGACGACCAGGACGACCCGGAGAAGGAGGTTCTCGCCCTGCGGCCGATGACCTGCCCGTTCCAGTTTCAGGCTTATCTGACGCAGACGCGCTCCTACCGCGACCTGCCGCTGCGCTACAACGAGACGAGCACGCTCTTCCGCAACGAAGCCAGCGGCGAGATGCACGGGCTGATTCGCCTGCGCCAGTTCACGATCTCCGAGGGCCATCTCGCCTGCACGCCCGAACAGCTTGAAAGCGAGTTCGCGGGCTGTCTGGAACTGGCGAAATATATGCTGACCACGCTGGGGCTGGAGGAGGACGTGTTCTACCGCTTCTCGAAGTGGGACAAAAACGACCGCCAGAAGTACATCGGCTCCGAGGAGGCGTGGGAGGCCGCGCAGGACACGATGCGCCGCATTCTGAACGATCTGCACATCGACTACTACGAGGCGGACGGCGAGGCGGCCCTTCTACGGGCCGAAGCTCGACATCCAGATCAAGAACGTCCACGGCAAGGAGGACACGCTCATCACCATCCAGATCGACTTCCAGCTTGCCGAAAAGTTCGGGATGGAATACGTCGACCGCGACAACAAGCGCAAGTACCCCTATGTCATCCACCGCACGTCGATCGGCTGCTACGAGCGCACGCTGGCGCTGCTGATCGAAAAATACGCCGGCGCGTTCCCGCTCTGGCTCGCGCCCGAGCAGGCGCGCGTGATTCTGATTTCCGACGACCAGAAGCCCTATGCGGAGGAGGTTCTGCGCACGCTCAAGGCGGCAGGGCTTCGCGCTTCGCTGGACGACCGAAACGAAAAGCTCGGCTTCAAGATCCGCGAGGCGCAGCTTGAAAAGCTGCCGTATATGCTCATCGTCGGCGGCAAGGAGGCCGAGAACGGCACCGTCGGCGTCCGCAGCCGCAAGGAGGGCGACCTCGGCGCGATGACGCCCGGCGCGTTCATCGAAAAAGCGGCGGAAGAAATCCGCACCAAAGCCAGATAACCGTCTGTACGACCGCAAAGCGCGGCGCAGGGAAACTCTTCCCCGCGCCGCGCCCTTTGCCGCAACGCCCGCCGCTCCGCCCGCCGCACGGCTTTCGGGAATACACGGCACGCGCGGGGACTGATCGACGAAGCCGCCGTCCGCCGCGCACAACCGCACGGCTTTCGGGTCCGACGCGAAAGCACCGTCCCCGCCGATGTCGCCGCACGGTATTGCTTTTTGCAAATCTTCTATTGCTTTGCCCGAAAAGAATGGTATATAATAAAATTGTATATTTGTTTCCGCACAAAGACGGAGCACAGGTAATCAATCGGGAAGGACGGGCATACTATGTTCAAAAAGCCTATTTTCCAAATACATCACCGCATTCACCGCCATCATCGCGGTGAGCTTTCTGATTCTGGTGCTGGCGATGTCCTCGATGGTGTCCAACTATTCCATCGATACCAAAAAGACGCTGATGGACAGCAGCGCGCGCTACACCTCCGAGATCATCGACACCTACCGGGTGTTCGACAACACCGGCTTCTCCGGCACGGTCGAAAAATACGCCTCCCGTATCCGCGACGCGCTGGAGGAATACGCCTCCACCGCCGATTCGGTCATCTTCGTTATGGAGCCGGACGGAACGCTGCTGGTCGTCAGCTCGCACACATACGATGCGCTCGTGGGCAGCGTCCTGCTCCCCGCAGACGGTCATCAGCGACGTGACCAACAACGCACACCTGTACGAGCTGAGCAATCTGGAAAACACCTTCTCCGAAAAGCGGCGCAATCTTTCTCGGTCGTCCGCGGGGACGGCGGCAACGTGGAAGGGCTGATTCTGGTCTCCTCCCCTTCGGTGGGCAACCCGCTGCTCATCGGCACGATGCAGAAAACGATGATCGCCGCCTCGCTCTGGGTGCTGCTGGCCGCCATCATCGCCGTGTATGTCATCAGCCAGCGCATCAGCGAGCCGATCAAGAGCATCGGCAAAGCGGCCAAGAGCTTTGCGCTGGGCGATTTCAGCGTCCGCGTCGATGTGACCAGCCGCGACGAGGTCGGGCAGCTCGCCGTCGCCTTCAACAATATGGCCGCCTCGCTGGCCAAGACCGACGAGCTGCGCAGCGCCTTCGTCGCCAACGTCTCGCACGACCTGCGCACGCCGATGACGGTCATCTCCGGCTATGTGGACGGCATTCTCGACGGCACAATCCCCGAGGAAAAGCGCGACTACTATCTCGGCATCATCTCGGGCGAGGTCCGGCGGCTGTCGCGGCTGGTCAACTCGCTGCTGGAAATCTCGCGCATGCAAAGCGGCGACCGCAAGCTGACGATGACCAACTTCAACATCACCGAGAAGGCGCGGCAGGTGCTTTTGAGCTTTGAGCAGAAAATCGACGAAAAGCACTTTGAAATCGATTTCAACTCGCCCGAGGACATTTTTCGTCAACGCGGACACCGACGCCATCCATCAGGTGCTGTACAACCTGTGCGACAACGCCGTCAAGTTCACGCCCGAGGGGGCACGATCCGCTTTCACCATCGAGAAGCGTGACAAAAAGCCTTCATCGCCATCCCCAACAGCGGCGACGGCATCCCGGAGGAGGAGCTCCCGTATGTGTTCGAGCGCTTCTATAAATCCGACCGCTCGCGCGGGCTGGACAAAACCGGCACGGGGCTGGGGCTGTACATCTCCAAGACCAACGTCAACATGCACGGCGAGGAGCTGACGGTGCAGTCGGTCTACGGCGAATTCTGCGAGTTCAGCTTCACGCTGCCGCTGGCACAAAAAAATAAAGGCGCAAAATTTTTGAAGAAAAAATTTTTCGCTTTCAGAAAAAATTTTTAAGTATATCGCGCTATACTATGGGCACAACAAAAGAGAAGGGAGAAATCAATCGATGAACGATCATTTCGAACACAACGATAGAGAGAACAATATCCCGCAAGAACACAATCGCCGCTTACGCCGCCTCAGGCTCCCGAGGCGCGGCCGGAATACGCCTACGAATGGAACGGCGCGCCCGCCGCAAAACGGCCGCAGGCGGAAGAGCCGGAAAGGCATTTTTATCGCCGTGACCGCCGTCGTTCTGGCGGTGTTAACGATTACGTTATCCTGCGCGCTGCTCTTTGCCGACGACAACGGCGGCGGACTGTTTACGCCGGGCAGCACGCAGGGGACGACAAGCACGGGCGCAGACGGCAGCGAAATCAAGCAGACCGTCGGCATCACCGAAGCGTCGGGACAGACCTACGACGAAAGCGCTGTATGAGAAATGCTCCGTCTCCTGCGCGACCATCCGCACCACCCTCCGAAACGGCTATTCGATCGGCAGCGGCTTTGTCATCACCGCGGACGGCTACATCGTCACCAACCACCATGTGATTGAGGATTACACCTCCATCGACGTCATCTTCTACGACGGCACCGAATACGACGCCGAGCTTGTCGGCAGCGACGACGCCTCCGATCTGGCGGTTCTGAAAATCGACGCGGGAAAACCTCACGCCCATCGAGCTGGGCAATTCGGACGCGCTCTCGGTCGGCGACCCGGTCGTGGCCATCGGCACGCCGTACAGCATCAGCCTTGCCGGCACGCTCACGCAGGGCGTTATCTCCGGCGTCGAACGTGAAGTGACCGTTTCCTCCGGCACCGGCTCGGGCACGAAAACGATGCGCCTGCTTCAGACCGACACCACCATCAACCCCGGCAACAGCGGCGGCCCGCTGCTGAACATGCAGGACAGGTCGTGGGCATCAACACGCTCAAGCTGATGGATGAATACGAGGGCATCGGATTCGCCATCCCGATGACGAACGCCGTTGAAAATCATCAATATGCTCATTCAGGACGGCGAGGTCGTCAGCCGGCCGGACAACGACTATGTGACCGTTTCCGCTTACCTGAACATCACCGTTTCCGAAATCAATGACCAGACCATCGCGCTCTACCGTCTGCCCGAGGATGTGCCCGAGGGCGTGCTGGTGGTGAACATCGGCAGTCGCACCGCCGCCATCTACCGCGCCGGCGTGGAGGTGTACGACATCATCACCGAGTTCAACGGACAGGCGATCACCAACAACACCTCGCTCAAGGAAGCGCTGGCCGCCTGCAAAAGGCCGGCGACGAGGCCACGATTAAGGTCTCTACCGCATTTCACGCGACGGCAGCAGCGGCTCCGAGCTGACCTTCACCTTCCGGCTCGACGCGGCCCAGTGATAACAAGTCCGAGGCGGAACGCCGAGGCTTTTATATAGATCCCCGATCCGGATCCCATAGGACGAGGCGCGCAGTCAGAAGCGGCGCCCTTCTCCTTAAAAGCCTTTTTCGAAAAAAGCATCCCGCCGCAAACGCGGCGGGGACAAACGTCGTTATTCTTCGCAAAACACAGCCCAAAGAGGCCCGAGACATTCGCGCGCAGCGCTATGCTTAACAAGCGATATTCGGAACGCTGTCCGAGAATACAGGGCCGGCATATGTATCGGCGGGCGCAGGGCGGCCGGATTGCCCGCCGTATTGCTAACCGCAGGCGGCAGGCGAAAATCGCACGCCCTTCCCTCTTATGCCGCCGAACGCAAAACGCACGCTATGCATACTCTTTTTCAACCGCATCGCCGCCGCAAAGCTGCCGTAAGAACGCCGCGCCGCAATGCGAACGCGCTTAAGAGACGTTCGCGGACGCGCCGACGTCGGCCATTGTCACGCGGCGGATATCCCGCGCCACGCTTTTTGCAGCTTTTCCACGATGCACTCGTAGCCGCGCTCGATGTGGTGAATGTCGCTGATGACCGTCGCCCGGCGCCGTCAGCGCGGCGATGACCATCGCGGCGCCCGCGCGCAAATCCACGGCGCGCACATGCGCGCACCGCAGCGACTCTACACCCTCTACGATGGCGGTGCGGCCGTCCACCTTGATCGAAGCGCCCATACGAATCAGTTCCTCGGTATATTTGAACCGTCCGTCCCACACGCCCTCGGTGAGCACGCTCATCCCGTCCGCCAGGCAAAGCAGCACGCACATCTGCGGGTTCATATCCGTGGGGAAGCCGGGATAGGGCAGCGTTTTCACGTTCACACGGCCGAGCCGCCCGTTCGGGATCACGGTCACCGACTCGTCATGCTCCTCGATGCCGACGCCCATTTCCTCCAACTTGGCGGTGATGGATTCGAGGTGCTTGGGGATGACGTTGGAAACGGTCAGCCGGCTGCCGGTGGCCGCGGCGGCCATCATATAGGTGCCCGCCTCGATCATATCGGGAATAATGGCGTAGGTCACGCCGTGCAGCGTATCCACGCCCTTGATTTTGATGATGTCGGTGCCCGCGCCGACGATATTGGCGCCGCACGCGTTGAGGAAATTGGCCAGGTCGACGACATGCGGCTCCTTGGCCGCGTTCTCAATCACCGTCTGCCCCTGCGCCTTGACGGCGGCGAGCATGATGTTGATGGTGGCGCCGACGGTGACGACGTCCATATAGATGTTGGCCGCCTTCAGCCCCGACTCGCTCGCGTCGCAGCGCACATAGCCGCTCACGACGCTCACCTTCGCGCCGAGCGACTCGAAGCCCTTGACGTGCTGGTCGATCGGCCGCACGCCGAAATCGCAGCCGCCCGGACAGGCGGCCGACGCCTGCCGGAAGCGCCCCAGCTCCGCACCGAGCACATAATAGGACGCGCGCATGTTCCGCGCCAGCTCATACGGCGCGCTACCGCAGCGGATGACCGAGGTGTCGATTTCCATCGTCGTCTTGTTGAGCATATGTATCTTTGCGCCCATCGCGCGCAGTATCTCCAGAGCGGTCGTGACGTCGCTGATCGGCGGCAGGTTTTCAATCACACACCGTCCCTCGACCAGAATCGTCGCAAAAAGAATGGGCAGCGCCGCATTTTTCATCCGCCGACCGTGATGCTGCCGGACAGAGGCTTACCGCCGTTGACCACTAAGCAATCCATCAATATATCCCCTTATATGTATATCAAATCGAAGTTAAAATCTCATACGTTTTCTATTATAGGATACCAGCCCGCGCGCAAAAAGTCAAGGGCAAAACGCCGCCGAAGCAAAGTTTTAACAATATCAATATATGCCCGCACGTCGATTGCGGTGTTACTTTTCACGAAATCGGTCAACCATAAAGACACGGAGAAAAAGTATGCGCGCGATTGCCCCTTGACAAAGTGGAAAAAAATAGTACATAATAATATGATGGCTTTGTATTTCACAACTGAAAGGATATATAGATTTCTATGCCAAACAAAAAAACCGAAAAGCTGCGCGTGATCCCGCTCGGCGGCGTCAACGGCATCGGAAAGAACATCACGGTGTTCGAGTACGGGCCGGACATGATCGTCGTCGACTGCGGGCTGGCCTTCCCGGATGACGACATGCTCGGGGTCGATCTGGTCATCCCCGATATGTCCTATATCGAGTCCAACAAGGACAAGCTGCGCGGACTTTTCATCACGCACGGGCACGAGGACCACATCGGCGCGGTGCCCTATTTTCTCAAGACAGTTCGACGTGCCCGTTTACGGCACGCGGCTGACGCTCGGCATCATCGAGGGCAAGTTTGAAGAACACGACATCAGCGGCGCCGACCTTGTGGAGGTCAAGGCGGGCAGACGATCAAAGCGGGCGCGTTCTCGGTGGAGTTCATCAAGGTCAACCATTCGATTGCGGACGCGTGCGCGCTCTGCATCACCACCCCGTCGGGCGCGTCGTCCACACCGGCGACTTCAAAATCGACCTCACGCCCTTAAACGGCGAGCCGATCGACCTGGCGCGCTTTGCCGAGCTGGGGACGAAGGGCGGCGTGCGGCTGCTGCTGTGCGATTCGACCAACGCGGAACGCTCCGGCTCACACCCGACCGAAAAAATCGTCTCCTCTTCGCTCGACCGCATCTTTATGGGCAACGAAAAGCGGGTGGTCGTGGCGACCTTTTCCTCCAACATCTACCGCGTGCAGCAGATCATCAACGCCTCCGCCAAAAACGGGCGCAAGGTCGCCGTAACGGGGCGGAGCATGCTCAACATCCTCCGGCTCGGCCGCCACGCGGTTGGGCTATATGGACATCCCCGACGGCCTGATGATCGACGTGACGGACATGAAGCGCTACAAGCCCAGCCAGCTTACCCTCATCACCACCGGCAGCCAGGGCGAGCCGATGAGCGCGCTCTATCGGATGGCGTTCGGCGGCCATGCGCAGATTTCGCTCGGGCCGAACGATCTGGTCGTGCTCTCCTCGTCGTCGATCCCCGGCAACGAAAAGGCGATTTCCAACATCATCAACGAGCTGTACAAGCGCGGCGTCAACGTGCTGGACGACAACATCGCGGACGTCCATGTCTCCGGACATGCCTGCCGCGAGGAGCTGAAGCTCATCCACGCGCTTGTCAAGCCCGACAACTTCGTACCCGTACACGGCGAATACCGCCACCTCGTCAAGCACGCCGCGCTGCGCGCGAGCTGGGGATGCCCGACAACCGCATCCTCATTCCGGAGACCGGCCGCGTCATCGAGCTGGACAAACGTTCGATGCGCTTCGGACAGACGGTGCCCTCCGGCCAGATTCTCGTCGACGGCTACGGCGTGGGCGACGTCGGGACGTCGGTGCTGCGCGACCGCAAGCATTTGGCGGAGGACGGCATCCTCATCATCGTCGCCGCCATTGATTTTTACACCAACACCATCGTCAGCGGGCCGGACATCACCTCGCGCGGGTTCGTATACGTCAAGGAAGCCGAGGCGCTGATGGAAGAGGTGCACAAAGCCTGCATCAAAATCATCGAGCGCTGCCTGAAGCGCGGCGCGAAGGACGTCGAGGTCATCAAAACCCGTATGAAAGACGAGCTGGCCGGCATGATCGTCAACAAGACCAAGCGCAAGCCGATGATCCTGCCCCTGCTGATGACGGCGGACCTGTGAAGCGCGTGCTCGTCACCGGCGGCTCGCGCGGCATCGGAGCGGCCGCGGTCCGCCTGTTCGCGGCGGACGGCTGGCAGGTGATCGCCAATTATTGCGGCAGCGAGGAACAGGCGCGCGCGCTGGCCGCCGAGACCGGCTGTCTGCTCTGCCGGGCCGACGTGTCCGATTCGGACGGCCGCAGCGCGCTGCTCGCATTCGCGGACGAAGCCCTCGGCGGCATCGACGTGCTGGTCAACAACGCCGGCGTGGCGCTGTTCGGCCTGTTCGACGCGCTGCCGGAAAACGCGGTGCAAAAAGCTGTACAGCGTCAATCTGACGGGGACGGTCGAGCTGTGCCGTCTGTTCCTGCCGCAGATGCTGCGACGGAAAAGCGGCTGCATCGTCAACGTGTCCTCGGTCTGGGGTCGACCGGCGCCTCCTGCGAGGTGGATTACTCGGCATCAAGGCGGCCGTGGCCGGCCTGACGCGCGCGCTCGCGCGCGAGGTCGGGCCGAGCGGCGTCCGCGTGAACTGCGTCGCGCCCGGCGTCATCGACACGGATATGAACGGACGTCTGACCTACGAGGAGATGCTCGCGCTCACCGACGAAATCCCGCTGATGCGGCTGGGCACGGCGGAGGAGGCGGCGAAGGCCATTTTTTTCCTCGCCTCGGGGACAGCGCCTATATCACCGGGCAGGTACTCGGCGTAGACGGCGGGTTTCGCTGAAAAAGCAGAAAAAGGCTGCAAGAAAATCAAAAAAGGTCTTGCAATCCCGGCGCCTTTATGGTAACATAGAGGCGCTTTCTGGCAAAAACAGCGCAACAAAGGGGAAGTATGGCATGAAAAACCTACGGAATCGTACTCATCGGCTGCGGACACATCGGGCTGGCGCACCTTACGGACATTTATTACCGCGACAACGTTCGCATCGTCGCGTGCGTGGACACCAATCTTTCCGCGGCGCGTGAAGCGGCGCGGCGCTTCGGCGCGCTCGCCTTCGGGCCGACTACCGCCCCTTTCTGGAACGCGCGGACGTAGACATCTGCATCATCGCGACCTACACCGCCTCCCACCTGCCGATTATGCAGGACTGCTTTGCGCACGGCAAGCATGTGCTCTGCGAAAAAGCCGATTGCCGGCTCGCTCGAGGGAGGGCGAGGCGTTCGTGCGCGCCGTCAAGGCGTCCAAGCAGAAGTGCCTCGTCGCGCACATCCTGCGCCACAACGATTCGTATCGGAAGATCAAATCGCTCATCGACGACGGCGTCATCGGCCGGCCGGTGCTCATCCGCATGGCGCAGAACCACCACACGATGAACTGGGAGCGCTACAAAAAGCTCCTGGCCGACTGCTCGCCGATCATTGACTGCGGCGTGCATTACACCGACGTCGCCCAATGGTTCACCGGCCAGAAGATCACCAAGGTCTGGGGCATGGGCACCACCATCGAAAGCGACGCGCCCACCTACAACTACGGGATTATGAACTTCGAGATGGACGGCGGCTGCCGCGGCTATTACGAGGCCGGCTGGTCGAAAAGCACCGCAAGCTGCAACCTCAAGGAGTTCATCGGCACCAAGGGTCGCATCTCCCTCACGCTGAGCGAGATGCGCGACCGCGACCGCGAGGAGGGCGACCGAATCGAAATCTACCATTCCGATACCGGCGTGTACGAAACAATCAACAACATTTCCACTTATAAGAATATGTACGGGCAGTTGATGACGCTCATCGATATGATCGAAACCGACAGCGACGGCGACCCGACCATCGACGAGGTATTTTCCGCCTTCAAGGCGGCGCTGCTCGCCGACAAGGCCATCCGTGAAAACCGCATCCTCACCGTGGACTGACGGCCTGCCCGCAGCCGTCCGGGAACGGCTCGACGGCGGCGCGTTCACGCCCTGCCGCATCGGGCTTTCGGGCGCGGAGGTCTGGCTGTCGGACACGCAGGCGCTGAAAATCGCACCCGCCTCCGATGAATCGCAGACCGAGCGGACGGCGCTGCGCTGGCTGGCCGGCAGACTGCCCGTCCCCGCTCTGCTGGCCGACGCGCGCGAAAACGGCAGGGATTATCTGCTCACGGAGCGGCTCAAGGCCGTGTCCGCCGCCGACGGCGCGCTGCTGGACGACCCCGACAGGCTGCTCGTCCTTCTGTCCGGCGCGCTGCGCGCCCTGCGGGATGTGGACCTCGGCGGCTGTCCGCTGCCCGACGCGACCGGCGCCAAGCTGCGCGCCGCAAAAGTGCAGGTCGAAAGCGGCTTGTGCGAGCCGGACGAAGCCGTTTTGTCAGCGCACGGGTTCGACTCCCCCGCCTCTCTGCTCGGCTGGCTGGAGACGCACCGGCCAAAGGAACACGCCGTCTTCACACACGGCGACTGCTGTCTGCCGAACCTCTTTTTTGACGGCGGCGGCCGCGCTTTTTTCTTAGACCTCGGCCGCGCGGGAATCGCCGACGCGTACACCGACATCGCGCTCTGCCTGCGCAGCCTGCGGCAAAATCTGGCGGGCGTTTACGACGGCAAGGTGCGGCGAACCGTCTCGGAGGACGCGTTCTTCGACGCGCTCGGCCTGCGGCCGGATGCGGAAAAGCTGCGTTATTATACCCTGCTCGACGAGCTGCTCTGAACGCGCAGCAGCCGGCGGGCCGCTATTTTTGAATCGGAAGGAGAACGTATGGAACTGAAGCTGATCGCGCTGTCCGAAACCGACGGCGAAGCCGTATACCGAATGCTGCAGGAAATGCCGGCGCAGGAAAACGGCTTTATCAACCCGATGCACGGGAAATCCTACGGCGAATTCCGCGCGTGGCTGCAAAGCTGCATAGCCGACGCGCGCGCAGAAGGCTGGCAGACGGCTGGAAGGTGCCGGAAAGCACCTATTGGCTCTTTGACGGCGACCGGCCGGTCGGGTACGGCAAAATCCGCCATTTCCTGACCGATAAGCTGCTGGAGGACGGCGGAAGCATCGGCTACGCGGTCCGTCCCGCCGAACGGCAAAAGGGATACGGAACGGCCTTTATGCGTCTGCTGCTCGCGCAATGCGCCGCCCTCGGCATCCCGAAGGTCCTGCTTACCATCCACAAAGACAATCTGCCCTCCCGCAAGGTCGCTTTGGCCAACGGCGGCGTCGTAGAGCGCACAACCGACAAAATCTGCTACATTTGGATTGCCTGCTGAAGAAATCCGCTCCGCCGCGTTTTATGCGGCGGATGATTTTTCGCTTCCCTATTGACAATCGTTTGCATTTGTGCTATACTGGACGCGTAAGAAAAACAGAGCAAGGAGGCTGAGCGCATGGCCTTTGAACGGATGACCGGGCAGCGCAGGCTGATCCTCGAAGCCGTTCTGCGGGCGGACGACCATCCGACCGCGATGCAGGTCTACGAACGCGTGGCGGCGTCGATGCCGAACGTTAGCCTGACGACGGTTTACCGCAATCTGAACCGGCTGACCGCCGACGGCAAGATTCGGCGGATCACCATTCCCAACGAGCCGGACCGGTTTGACAAGACCGTCTACGACCACTATCACATCGAATGCGAGGTCTGCGGCTATTTCGGCGACGTCACGAGCGTGCCGTTCGACAGCTCGATTCCCAAGCGCATCGCAAGGGAAAGCGGCTACGCGCTGCGCGCAAACGAGATCATTTTTCGGGGCGTGTGCCCAGACTGCCAAGCCAAAACAAAAAAAGAAAAGGAGCATATGCGTTATGGAACTGAAAGGATCTAAAACCGAAGCCAATCTGATGACCGCCTTCTCCGGCGAAAGCCAGGCGCGGAACAAGTACACCTACTATGCGAGCAAGGCGCGCAAGGAAGGGTATGTGCAGATCGCGGAAATCTTCGAGGAGACCGCGAACAACGAGAAGGAGCACGCCAAGATCTGGTTCAAGCTGCTGCACGACGGCGAGATGCCCGACACCGCCGCGAATCTGCTGGACGCGGCCAACGGCGAAAACTACGAGTGGACGGATATGTACGCCACCTTCGCCAAGGAGGCCAAGGAGGAGGGCTTTACGAAGATTGCCGCCCTCTTTGAAATGGTCGGCAACATCGAAAAGGAGCACGAGGAGCGGTACAGAAAGCTGCTTTCCAAGGTCGAGGGCGGCACCGTGTTCGTCAGCGACGACGTCGCCATCTGGCAGTGCGGCAACTGCGGCCACATCGTCGTCGGCAAGAAAGCGCCGGAAATCTGCCCCGTGTGCGAGCATCCGAAGGCATACTTCCGCATCAAAGCCGAAAACTATTGATTCTGCTTCCCTGCTGCGTCTTTGCCGCAGAGGAACAGCGCTTGTACGGCATTTTCCCGCATTTCTGCGAAGGCGGCGGACATCGAGCGTCCCGACGGAGAGGAAGCGGAGAGGAAACGCCCTGCGGATTATAGAAGGTCCGCCCAAAAAAACCTTTTTAGAGGTCTTTATTAAAAACGCCTCATTTTGTCCGATTGGATTCTTGCATCCGAGCGTGGCGGCCGCACAGCGGCCGCCACGCCGCTTTTTTATGCCGTCATAACAAGCCTACGCCGCCCGCCTTGTCCCTCCGGCGCCGCACAGCGCCGCGCACCGGCCTGCGGCCGCGCGCGCGCGCGGCTGGCTGCGCCTCGGGTGCGCCCACGCGTCGCGCGGCCTTCGGCTCGCTGCGCCGCACGGGCGGCGGGGGGTCCCGCGCGGCGGGGTGTCGCCTGCGGACGGGTTCGCCCCTGCGGGGGAGTGGACGGCGCTTGCTGTTGAAACAGACAGGAGCATGACGGCATATTACACTGCAAACGGTTGACATACAAGAAATATGACAGCAGGCCCGCCAGTGGGGAACCGCCCACGGCGGGTTTGCCCTCCGGGGAAAACGGATGGTGTTTGCTGTTGGAGCAAACCAGAGTACAACAGCATGCCGTACTGTCAATAAATATGGCGGCAGACCCGCACGCCGTGGGCGCCATCGGCGGGCGAAATCATCCTCCTTTAGGGCGGCGCTTGATATTTAGGGAAAACCAAAGCATGGCGGTATGCTATACAACAATCAACAGGATACGGGAAGTATATTAAGCGCCCGGGACTCGGAGGTTCCTCCGAGTCCCGGGCGCTCCGCTTTTGGAGTCGGCAGTCGTGCGGCGGTTTGTCAGACACATAAGCGATTTGTATATGGACGTATATTGTCAAGCTCTTGTAGCCTCCTAACGATGCCGGCCTCCCGCAGCGTTTTCACGGCCTTTCTCTGCATTTTTGCTGAATTTTGGGCGAAAACCGAGTCAGCCCCGCTTCGGTCTCTGTGCGCACCTCCGGCGCGCCCGTCGAAAAGCCTTCCGGCCGTGCGTCGCGCCCGCTGCGGCGGCGAGGTACGCCGCGCTGAGCATCCTCCAAGATACAAAACAAAAAAGCGTATGGAGCAAAATAAGCTCCATACGCTTTTTCCATCTTTGTTTACGCGAGCAGCGCGGCGGCCCGTTCAGTGTCGTCAACGCGCATCACGACGACGGCGCCGTTTTCCTCCTGCGTCAGATACGCGTAGAGGTATTCCACGTCGACGCCGTTCTCGGTCAGCTTAGCGAGAATGCGCGCCAGTTCGCCCGGCCGGTCCCCGAGCGGGACGGCGAGCACGTCGGTCAGCGTGGCGGTGACGTTGTTTTCGGCCAGCACGGCCTTGACCTCCTCCGGCTTGTCGGCAATCAGCCGCAGAATGCCGAAGCTGGTCGTGTCGGCAATCGAGAGCGCGCGGAGGTTGATGTGCTTTTCCGCCAGCAGCCCCGTGACGAAGGCGAGCCGGCCCTGACGGTTTTCCAGAAAAACGGATACCTGTTTGATAATCATACCTCAAATGCCCCTTTCCGTTTTCAGCCTGCGCCTGTCAGCGCAGCGTGCGGTTGTCGATCACGCGCTTGGCCTTGCCCTCGCTGCGCGGCAGCGACGACGGCTCGACGAACGTGACCTTGGCCGAGATGCCCAGCGTCGATTCGATCGACGCGCGGATCTTCGCTTCCAGTTCCTCGATGCCGCGCACGCGGTCGGAGAACGCGTCCGCCGACAGTTCGACCTTGATTTCCATCACGTCGAGGTTGTTGACGCGGTCGACGAGGATCATATAGTACGGCTCCACCTGCCCGACCGAGAGCAGCACGCTTTCGATCTGCGACGGGAACACGTTCACCCCGCGGATGATGAGCATATCGTCGCTGCGGCCGGTGATGCGCGCCATACGGGTCAGCGTGCGGCCGCAGGCGCAGCGCTCGTGCGTGATGCTGGAGATGTCGTGCGTGTTGTAGCGCAGCAGCGGCAGCGCGCGCTTGGTCAGCGTGGTGAACACGACCTCGCCCTTTTCGCCGTCGGGCAGCACCTTGCCGGTGACCGGGTCGACGATCTCGATGAGGAAGTGGTCGTCGTTGACGTGCAGCCCGTCCGAGCCGTCGCAGCCGAAGGACACGCCCGGGCCGCTGATCTCCGACAGGCCGTAGATGTCATAAGCCTTGATGCCCAGCCGCTTTTCGATTTCCTCCTTCATCCCCAGCGTCCACGGCTCGGCGCCGAACAGGCCGGCCTTGAGGTGGATGGTCGAAAGCGGGATATGGTTCTTCTCCAGCGTCTCGCCGATGTAGAGCGCATACGACGGCGTGCAGCAGAGCATCGTCGACCCGTAATCCTGCAGCATCGTAATCTGCCGCGCGGTGTTGCCGGTCGACGCGGGGATGACCGTCGCGCCGATGCGCTCGGCCCCGCCGTGCAGGCCCAGTCCGCCGGTGAACAGGCCGTAGCCGTAGCAGACCTGCACGATGTCCTCCCGCGTGCCGCCCGCGCAGGTCAGCGCGCGCGCCACGCACTCGTCCCACAGCGCCAGATCGCTCGCCGTATAGCCGACGACGGTCGCTTTTCCCGTCGTGCCCGAGGAGGCGTGGATGCGCACGACCTCGTCCATCGGGACGGCGAACAGCCCGTAGGGGTAATTGTCGCGCAGGTCGGTCTTGGAAGTAAACGGCAGCTTTTCCAGATCCTTTGCCGTACGGATGTCGCCGGGCTGCGCGCCGGCGTCGTCGAACATCTTTTTATAAAACGGCACGCGGTCGTATGTATAACGCACCTGCTCGCGCAGCCGTTCGTCTTGAAGCGCCCGCAGGCGCTCGGTATCCATCGTTTCGATCGTTTCGTTCCAGTACATTGGCAACCCACACCTTATCTTTCATACGATATGTCAGCAGTATACCAAATTCCGCGCAAAATGTCAAGAAAATCTGTGCCAATCGCTTTACAGCGCGGCAAGGATATGCTATAATGGCAAAAAGATACCGTTTCGGGAAAGGAAGCAGAAAGAATGAGCAACATCAAAGACATCGCCCTCGCGCCGTCGGGCGAGCTGAAAATAGACTGGGTCAAGCGCAACTGCCCGCCGCTGCTGCGCACGCTGGAGGGCGAATTCGCCGTGGAGAAGCCGTTCGCCGGCCTGCGCATCGCGCTGTCGGTGCATCTGGAGGCGAAAACGGCCTACCTCTGCCGCGTGCTGGCCGCCGGCGGCGCGGAAATGTACATCACCGGCTCCAACCCCCTCTCCACGCAGGACGACGTGGCCGCCGCGCTCGTGCAGGGCGGGCTGGAGGTGTTCGCCGCTTACGGCTGCACCGAAGCCGAGTACGAAGCCAACATCCGCGCCGTGCTCGCGCACGACTGCAACATCATCATCGACGACGGCGGCGATCTGGTGGGCATGCTGCACGAGGAGCTGCCCGAAAAGCTGCAATACGTCCTCGGCGGCTGCGAGGAGACGACGACCGGCATCATCCGCCTGAAAGCGATGGCGGCGAAGGGCGCGCTGCGCTTCCCGATGATTCTGGTCAACGACGCCGACTGCAAGCACCTGTTCGACAACCGCTACGGCACCGGGCAGTCGGTCTGGGACGGCATCAACCGCACAACCAATCTCATCGTGGCGGGCAAGACCGTCGTCGTCGCCGGCTACGGCTGGTGCGGCAAGGGCGTGGCCATGCGCGCGAAGGGGCTGGGCGCGAAGGTCATTGTCACCGAGGTCGACCCCGTCAAGGCCATCGAGGCGGTGATGGACGGCTTCGAGGTGATGAAGATGAACGACGCTTCCCGGCTGGCGATTTTTGTCACCGTCACCGGCTGCTCGGAGGTCATCACCGAGCGCGATTTCGCCGTGATGAAGGACGGCGCGCTGCTGTCCAACGCGGGCCACTTCAACGTGGAGGTGGACGTGGAGGCGCTCGGAGCGCGTCGCGGTGGAAAAGAAGGGAGATGCGCAAAAACATCTGCGGCTACAAAATGCCCAACGGCAACTGGCTCTATCTGCTGGCCGAGGGACGGCTGGTCAACCTTGCCGCCGGCGACGGACATCCCGCGGAGATTATGGACATGAGCTTCGCCATTCAAGCCTTGAGCGCGCGCTATCTCGCTCAGCATGCAAAGGAAGTGACGGAAAAGCTCGTGCCCGTTCCCGCCGAGGTCGACCGCCGCGTGGCGTCGATGGAACTGGCCTTCATGGGCAAGGAGATCGACACGCTCACCGACCGCCAAAAGGCCTATCTGGCCCGCTGAGGCGGCTATGGAGCTTGCCGCACAGATCGTCGGCTTCTGCGGCACGGCGGGGCTGTTCATCTCCTACCAGCAGAACACGAAAAACCGCATCCTGCTGTTTCAGATTTTAGGCATCACGATGTTCACGCTGCACTTTTTCCTGCTGTCGGCGTGGTCGGGCTGCATAATGAATCTGCTCGGCATCGGCCGCGCCCCTGCTTTTACGCGTATACCGAGCAAAAGGGGCTGCACGTCCGCTGGCTGTGCCCGCTGCTCTGCGCCGTGTTCACGGCGGCCGCCGTCCTCACATGGGAGAGCGCGTTTTTCGCTGCTGCCGACGGCGGCGATGTGCTGTCCACGCTCGCCTACGCAGAAGCAGCCCCGCCGGTTCCGCCGCCTGATGTTCCCCTGCTCGCCGCTGTGGATGGTTTACAACATCCACCCGGCTCGGTTTCCGGCGTGGTGACGGAGGCGTTCGCCATGCTGTCGCTCGGCGTTGCGATGTGGCGCTACGACCGCGCGCCGAAATCCGAATAGACAAGGAGGCTGCCCGCGTTTCATGGAGCTGCATTTTCAAAACCCCGGGTTCGACTACATGCTCGAGCAAATCCTTGCGTTTCAGGACGAGGACGCCTCCCCCCTTCTGGTCCGCGCCGCTCTATCGCTTCTATCCGCAGCTTGAACCCGCCCGTACGCTTCCCCGCCCCGCGCGGCTGGAGGCCATCGCGCGGGAGCTGCGCAGCGTCTACGCCGCGCAGGAGCAGACGATCCACGAGAAAACGCGCGCCTACGCCGCCCACTGGCAGCGCTGCAAGCCGCAGGTCACCGCCGCGCTCTCCGACGCATTTTCGCTCGACGCCGCGGGGCTGTTCAACGACCTGCGGGTCTGTCTTTCCCTTAACCCCATCGAACCGCGCTATCTGCGCGAACACCGCTTCGACCTGTTTTATCTCAACAGCCCGCATGGCTCGGCGCAGCCCTCCATGAAATCATCCATTTTTTTTCTACTTTTACGTCTGAACGGTCTGTTCGACGACCCGCCCGACGCCTGTGAGGCGCCCGCGCTGCCCTGGCTGCTGAGCGAGATGGTCGTCGAGCCGATTATGCGCGACGAGCGCCTGCGCTCGATCAACCCGTATTTCGAGCGCGAAAACGGAGGCTGCGTCTACCCGTATTTCTACGATATGACGCTCGACGGCCGCCCGCTGCTCGATACCTTATACGAAATGTACCGTGCGCAGCCCATCGACGCCTTTATGCGGGAAAGCTACGCCTTTCTCCAAGCGCACGAAGACGCCGTCCGCGCCCATATCCGCCGCGCGGAGCAGGCGGCGACGTGACATACCCCTGACGGGAACAAGCATTACGAAAGGATGACGCTCTATGATTCCACACCTCGGCGCGGCAGGCGCGCTGCGCAGACTGAACGACGAATATGCCGCTATGCTGGAAAGGGGAAGCGCTCAGCCGTGAATTCAACGCGGCGGTCGGCGAAAACGTCGACGCGGTGCGGCCCGCGCGTACAGCTATGCCGACGCGCAGGCAGCGCAAAGGGAACTGGAGGAAAAAAATCCGAAAGCTTCGCACGCCCTCAACCTCTTCAACGCCACCCATGTCATCCCCGAGTTCGGCATCACCATCGACGAGATGCTCGTTTACATCCCGCAGTTGACCAAACGCAAAAGCAAGCTCGCCGAAATGAAGTCCAAGCTGCCGAAATACCGCGTGGCGGAGCTTGGCCGGATCTCCAACATCATCGACTATACCTACCTCAATTACGACTTGTCCGAGGTGGAAGCCGATTATGCGCGCGTCTCCGACGAGCTTGCCAACGCGCAGCTCGCGCTGGACGCCATCAACAACCGCGACACCCTCGAGCTTTCCCTTCTGAGCGCTTTCCGTCGCGCAGAACGCAGTGCTATGAGAGCTTTTTGGTTTACGTTTGGGTTTTAGCGTTATAGCAAGGGTTTTTTTATTGTTATCCGTTATCCCGCGTTGTTCTATAAGTTGTGGGGATGCATTTGAAAATCTGCCTTTTCTGCGCGAAAAAAAACTTTTCCGTGCGGCCGAAGTACGGTTACAGGCCGCACAAAACGGAAATACGCCCCGGCGGCAATGAAGCGGTAAAGGAGAGGCGCCGCATAGCGAATCGCCGCTAAGCATCCTGTACTATTTTCGGTCCCCGCCGCCATCGTTCTGTGGCTGGGCGGCTATGTGCTGCTTGATGCCCTTATTTTTTCCTTTAGAGAACTTAGAGTACTTGTTCGCCGCGATTCTTTTTCATATACGGCTATTTTTACGCCGTTCTGCCGTGCGTCATCTTTATTCTGATGCGCTTTTCGATGCTGCGGTGGTATCTCGACCCGTTCGCCGCGGCGGAAATCCCCTCACCCTCCTGCTGATGCTGTTGGCCGGCTATCTGCGCAAATTCGGCTTTCAGGGTGAAGCCCTGCGCCGGCTTGGCTCCTTTCTCGGCCGAAATTGGGGATGGCTGCCGGCCGTATTCCTGTACGCCCTGTGCTGCTCGTTCAGCCTCCGGCGCGTGCGCGGCCGTTCGCTCCCGAACAGAATCGCGCTGCGCTGCCGCGCATTCCGCCGCGCGCGGCATCCGGCGCGCAAAGCGTCGCGCCCAACAGGCGGAAAAAAAGCACCGTAAGCAAGCGATAAAATAAGGAAAAGCGAAGGGACGGCGCAGAGCCGTCCTCGCCGTTCCATCGCTGCGCGCGGAAAGCGGCAAAGGAGGAGGGACGGCGTATAGCCGTCCCCTCCCTGTTTGCGAAATTTACTTAAAGCAGCGCGCTGATACGGTACCGTTTTTTAGCATCCTCCCGCAGCGGGGCTGCCGTTACGAATCCAGCGGTTTGGCAAAGAAGCGCTCGGAGATTTCCGCCGCGTCCGCCTTTGCAGAGCGCGCGAAGTCCAACGCGCCGGAATGCGTCCGCAGCGCCTCGAACAGCAAACGCTGCTCGGGCAGGTAGACGTCCGCCGCCAGCTCGGCGATGTACGAGCGGCAGTACATATTGTTCGCGTTTTCCTTGAGCGTGCGCTCGAACAGCGGGTTGACCGGCGCGACCGTTTTCAGCCTTTCCAGCGACGCGCGCAGCGAATAGTCGCTGTGCGCCGCCAGCAGCCTTTGCAGCGCCTCGGTCTGCTCCAGACAGGACTCGCAGAGCGTATCGAACGCCTCCCCCGCCAGATACGCGCGCCGGATTTGCAGAATCGTCAGCGAAATGCGGCGGCCGAGCAGCGTGCGCCGGATGTCCCAGACGTCGCGCCGGACACGTTCGTCGGTCGAGATCGATTTTTTCCAGCGCGCGTTCCAGTCCCGGGCGCGCAGGCCAGCGTCTTTTTCCAGCAGCTCGATCAGGCCGTCGTAGCGGCCGGCGGACTCGCCCTCGGTGAACGCGAAATGATCGAAGATGTTGAAAACAGGTCGGTCTTCAGCTTGGCGCCGTCGTCCGCGCTCCAGACAGAGGCGGCGGAGACGTCCAGCATCGCCAGCCGCACGGGCAGCATCGCCTCGCTCTGCGCGCCGTAGCGGCGGCGGCAGAAGTCCTCCGCAAAGCGGCGCGCGTCGATCACCTCGCCCGCCCACGCGTTGGCGGCGGCGTATTCGAGCATGAACGTGTCGGCGTGCGCGACAGCTCGGGCCAGAGGACGAACCCGACGCAGAGCGGGTCGCGCTTGGCCTTCTCCATCACGCGCTCGATGAAAGCGTAGTCGTTGCGGATCTCCGAATTCGGCTCATACGCCTGAAAGATGCCGAAAATCCACGGGAAGCGCCCCATCACGTCCCAGTTGAGAACCGAATTCTCGGTCTGCGAATCGGAGGTGTAATCGAACAGGATGACCTGCTCCCTGTCCAGCTCGGCCAGCAGACGGCGGACCTCGTCGTTCGTGTAGGTGAAATACAAATCCCACGAAGCCAGCAGCAGCCGGCTGCCAGGGTAATTCTCCTGGATGTGCGGCAGATGCGGCGGTAAACGTACTTTTTCAGCCGCAGGTTGGCCTCGCGGTCGTCGGAATAGGTGCGTTCGGCCAGCCCGATGGTGTGGAACAGCCCGGCCTGCCCGTATTCGCGGATATGCGCGGCGGTGAGCGCAAAATAGTTGTCCAGATTCGCGTCGTCGGCGATGTCCCAGACCAGTCCGGTCTGCTCGCTGTAAATCCCGCTGTTCTGCGAGAGCAGCTTAGGGGTTTTGGCGCGCAGGAAATCCAGCGGCGTGCGGGAATACCAGTGCGTCATCGTGCCGCAGTCCTCGGGATGCATCAGATCGCGCTCGAATGCGTAGGCCAGCAGCCGCTTGCGCAGCACGCCGCGGTATTCCAGCGGCCAGAAGAGCGTGCGGTCGTCGAACCCCTTCCCGCCTCGGGGAGCCTCCACCGCGGACGGGTAGGCGACGCAGTCGGGGAACGCCTTCTGGAACACATCGTCCAGCCCCCAGTCGGAGCATGAACAGGTTCATCCGCTTTTTCAGCAGCCAGTCGATCTCGCGCTCCCAATCCTCCGGCCCCCACATCTCGGCCTGAAAGCGGTGCAGCGAGCGGTGCGCAAAAAGTAGCGCGTGCCGCGGTAGTCGAAGCGCGGCGTTTCGGACAGCGCGACATTCTCCCAGACGATGTCCGTTCGCGGCGGGAGCGTGTCGCCGTCCCAGAAATACGAGCAGCCGCAAGAATACTCAAGTAGCGGTAGACGGCGTAGATGGCCGACCTTCCGCGGCCGGACGCGAGGTAAAAAGCACCCGCCGGCCGTCCTCGGCGCCGCTTTTTATCGTGTAGCCGTCGCCGCCGTAGACCAGCGGCGTGCGTCTGTCCGTCCGTCCAGCACACGCTCGGCCGCGAAGCGGTTGACGCTGTCCGAGCCGATGACGACGAGGTCTCCCGCTTCGGGGACGCTGTCGTCGTCGGCAAAAGCGGCCGTCCGGCCGGTCAGCGCCCGGTACAGCCGCGCAAATTCGCGCGCGGCAACGGCATAAGCGCGGTGCGCGGCTTAACAATGGTCAGCATAAAATCCGAATCCTGCTCCTTCCCCGCTTCACAGGCGCGTCGCGCGGAACACGCGCGCCGAATGCGGCTCGACGAACGCGTACATCCCGTGCACATACTCGCCCATATCCGTATGAGTTGACCACGTCGCGCAGACGCACGCGGTCGGTCATCTCCCAGCCGCAGTACTGCCACGAAAGGATCATCTTCTTGGGGAAATCGCCCTCGTTGAGCAGGCAGAAGGCGATGTCGCCGTTCTTGAGCGGCTTTTGGCAAGGATGGTGTCGCCGTTGCTCATCGGCGGCAGCGTATAGCCCTGAATGCCCAGCTCGTCCTGATTGATGGCGATCAATTCGGCATTCTGCAGAATCGCGGCCAGCTCGGGACGGGTTTTGCGGACGTCGTGCCCCATCAGCAGGGGCGCCGCCAGCATACACCAGAGCGAGAAGTGCGCGCTGTACTCGTTGTCTGTGCAGCCCTTGCAGACGTCCTCCTCCTTCATCCAGCCCACGCCCGAGGCCCAGCCCTCGCCGTCAAGGCCGATGACCATCTATGTCCGGGTCGTTCCAGCCGCCGGGGCCGGAAAAGAGGCGCCACCGTCATCGCGTTCTTCGCCACGTTGACAATCGAGCTCCACTGGTCGGTGATGTCGCCCGAAAGCCGCCACATGCTCGCGCCGGTGCTGCGCATCCATTCGGTCACGCTCGTGCGTCCGAGGCAGCCCGAGAAAAAGAATCTCCCGGCCGCTCTCGCGCAGCGCCTGCCCCATCCGGCGGAAACAGTTCGGGCGCGTTGGTGCCCGGCGCGACGTAGCCGAAATCATATTTCAGCAGATCCACGCCCCACTCGGCGAATCGACCTTGCGCGCGTCCTGCCGTCAGCCGTAGCTGCCCGCGCGGTTGGCATAGGTCAGCACGCCTGCGCCGGCGTACAGCCCGAATTTCAGCCCGCGCTCGTGGATGTAGTCGCCGAGCGCCTTCATCCCGACGGAATTTCACGGGGTCGGCCTGTAAGTCGCCGTTCGCGTCGCGCTCGACCGCCATCCAGCAGTCGTCCACGGACACATACATACCCGCGTCGCGAAGAAGCCCTGCTCCACCATCGCGTCGGCCGTTTCCCGCACGACGGTCTCGTTGATCTTCCCGGTCCGAAATAGTTCCACGCGTTCCAGCCATCGGGGGCTTTGCTGCCAAAAGTGCCATTGTCGTTTTCTCTCTTTCTGATCGCTCCGCTGGATTTTCCAAACGGAATGCCTTCAAACCGATTGTAGCATATTAAAGCGCGCGATTTACAAGTAGAATGATGCGAAAAGCGAAAAAAAGTCGGACAAGCCGCCGCGCCGTTTCCCGCAGCGGACGAAAAAGCGACGCGCCGCAAAACGGCGCGTCCGCGCGGTATGCCGAACAGGCATCTATTTCTGTTCCCGCACCATAGCGCGCGGACAGGCAGGCGCGCATCGAAACGTCCGCAGCCGACATGTGCGGCGCGGCGTTCCCGCGCGCGCGAAAAAGCCGCCTATGCGGGAGCGCCGTCACTCGACGGTGAAGGTCCAGGTGGACTTGTTGCTGGTGCGCTGCCCGGCCTGCATCAGCGTGGGCGCACCGGTGTCCGAACGGAGAAATAAGAGCTTGTTGTGCGTCGAGTTCATATCATT
>VOFK01001558.1_pt1 | contig 34712 bp, 57 predicted proteins | sample 5384121 | NCBI WGS metagenome assembly VOFK01 (sample SAMN12384730, study PRJNA508395) | human gut metagenome | isolation source: healthy gut J | host: Homo sapiens | reverse complement strand
TCGCCCCGCGCACGGCTTGTGCTGTCGCGTTTCCGTGTGACGCGCGCCCGAAAAGCTCATTCGCGCCGTGCCCGGAATGTACACATATTCGCGGTTTGCCGCAAGTGTTTCAACCGTCACGTCGTTCGGCTCGGCCTCGCTGTCGCCGCACAGCGCAAGGTATGCCGCCGGCTGCCGCGCCCGGGTCAAAGCCGCGCCCGCTCAGCCACTTCATCATGCCCGCGTACTCCTCGCTGTAGATCAGACCGGGCAGCGGCTTCCAGACCCCGTCCGCATACGCGCCTGCGATATATCCGCGCAGGTAGAGCGTTTTCTCCTGCCCTTCCGTCACGCTCAGCATGCCGCGCGGGTCGCTGTGCAGCGTATCCGCCTGCGCGAGCACGCCGCCCGGCAGACTGTCCGCACCGTAGCGCAGCTCGTGTACACCGCTCTGCACCTTCTCGCGCAGGCCGCGAATGCCCTGCATATCCGTATCCGGCAGGAATGCCGCGGCCACGAGCAGAGCCAGCAGGATGCCGAGCGTGCGCCATGCCGCGCGGGTCAGATGCAGACTGATATCCGAGACATAGAGCGCCAGCATGCCTGCGAGCATGAGCGCCGCGCCGAGCGGCGAAAGCAGCCGTCCGCCAGACCGAGCGCAATCCAGAACCCTCCGAGCACGGCGCCGAGCACGCGGTGACGGTGCACCACGACGAAGTGCGCCGCCTGCGCGATAAGCATCGCGCCGACAAAGGCCGCCGCTTTTTCGTCAACGAAATCCGGCGCTGTGTTCAGCAGCTGTGCGCTGCCGTCGTGCAGCACATTCCAGCGTGCAGTGAGTCCGGACACCCATGCCGCGAGACCGCGCACGCATGCGGCCGGCATGAGAAGCGCCGGTATCCACGGCACGAGTCCGAGCAGATAAAACGCGCCGTGCCGCCGCGAAAGGCGGTGCGCCGCCGAGGCGGACACATAGCCTGCCGCCGCCGCGAGCACAAGCGCCCAGCGCGGGACCGCCAGCTCGTCCCATGTCCGGAAGAGCACGAGCAGCGCGCCGGCCATCAGACAGAGCGAGGCGAACGCAGGCTGGGCGAGGGCGCGATATGGACTTGTCGACCCGTCCGGGTAAAGCGTCTTAACGCTGATTTCGTTCATACTGGGACTCCGTTTCAGGAGAAATTTTGATCTTCGCGTCGCCCACCGCCGGTATCTCAATGTTTTCCACGCCGTTCAGAAGGACGGCGCGCGGCTCGGAAACGTCCTTCGTTACCGTCAGAGAAAGCACGCCGATGTCGTTCGCGAGCGCACGGAGACCGGTCTCGGGCGCACCTGCGCTCACCGTTACCATGCGGGTGAAGCGGTTTTCGAGATGCTCCATGCGGGAACAGCTGCATCATACGTCCGGCCTGCTCGGGGATCTTGATGGACAGCCATCGCGGATGCTCTGCTCGAGCTCGCGCACGCTTTTGAAGCCGAACAGCTCCATGCCGCCGCCCGGTCCGGCAGCGCGACGCACAGCGGCACGCCCCGCCGCACAAGGCGGCGCTCAGCTCTCGATCACGAGCGACACATCTCGTCAGCTCCGGCCGTGATGTCGCGGCCGCCCTGCCCTTCCGAAATCGGGCAGGATGACCAGATCGTAGTGTGCGGTCGCTTCGCCTGACGCACGATCAGCTTCCGTCCGTCTTGCTCCGACAGCTTCCAGTGAATGGAGCGGATGTCGTCGCCCGGCACATAGCTTCGAATGTCGAACATTTCGCTCGCATCCGTGCCCTTGCGGCTGCGCGTCAGACCGCTGTCGCCCGTCTCGCCGACCGCATCGCGCGACAGCGTAAGCTCGAGCTGCACCGGGCGCGGATGACCGTGCGCACCTCGTCAAACGGCGCGACCACTCGCTCGCGGAACAGATGCAGCAGATCACAGAGACCGGTCTCGCGGCAGGAAATCACGATTTCGCCGCAGCAGGGCGGCACGATCGGGCAGGAAAAACGGTTCGCGCCGTCGCTGAGCGTCAGCATCCACCCGGCGGTGCGCGTTTCCTCGCCAAGCAGCAGATTGTTCATCGCGAGATCGAGATAAATGCTTCGCGCAGCATGCAGCGCACGCCGTTCTCTCTACCTCAAAGCAGAGCAGGAGCGCTTCCCCTTCCCTGCCGCCGGGACGCACGGAGAGCGAGACCGAGACCGCGCCCGCGTCGCGCTTCAGCAGCGCGAGCTGCATCGAACGGCAGTCCCTGCCGCCAGAACGAGCGCACAGACGAGAAACGGTCTGCCGAACAGCCAGACGAGTGCGGCGAGCGCCGCGACCGTGCAAGCGCATAACCTGCGCGGTTTTTCCACATATCCCGCTTACCTTCGCGGACAGAACCGGCGGACGGATTTCGCTCAGGATGCTGCGCAGAACGTCGCGCGCGTTCATGCCGTCCACGCGCGCCTGCGGACGCAGCACCAGTCGATGCGCGCAGACGTCGAGAAAGACCGACTGGATATCCTCGGGGACGACGTAACCTAATTCCGTTCATGCAGCACCGCCGATGCACGCGCCATGCGCACGAGTGCGGCAACGCCGCGCGGCGAAATGCCGAGCTCGATCAGCGGATGGATGCGGGTCTTTTCACACAGCTCGATGGCGTAGCGCAGCATATCGTCCATGACCTTGACCGAGCTGAGGAACTTCTGCACCTCGATGACGTTCTGTGCGGTCGTGACCGGATGCAGCTCGTCAAGCGGATTGGCGTAACGCTGCGCCGAGATGATCTTTCATCTGATCCTCGATCGAGGGATAGCCGATCGAGAGCGAGACCATGAAGCGGTCGAGCTGGCTCTCCGGGAGCGCCGTGCGTGCCGGCAAAGCCGAAGGGATTCTGCGTCGCGATGCAGATGAACGGCGCCGGGAGCGCGTGCGTCTCGCCGTCCACCGTGATGGTGCGCTCCTCCATGACCTCGAGCAGCGCAGACTGCGTTTTCGGAGAAGTGCGGTTGATCTCGTCGGCGAGCAGCAGCTGACAGTTCGCCGCGCCCTCACGGTATTCGAATTCGCCCGTCTTGCGGTTCCACATGGTAAAGACCGGTGATGTCGGACGGCAGCGTGTCGGGCGTAAACTGGATGCGGCGTCGAAAGACCGAGCACGCGCGAGAACGCGACCGCGAGCGTCGTCTTGCCGACGCCCGGGCAGTCCTCGAGCAGAACGTGACTGCCTGCATAAATCGTCATCAGGACCTTCTCGATGACCATTCTGCCGATAAACGCGCGGTTTAGTCTCTCGGAAATAATCTGTTTTGACTGTTCGATAATCATGTATTTTCTCCTCTGCCGCATCGGTCGTCTCCCGGTGCAGGCTCGGTGTTGTTTTGTGTCGGCGGACGCGCTGTCCTCCCCGTCCGGCGCATCGGCAGACGGCGTGCTCTCGCCGGTCACCAGTTTCGCCGGAGATATTTTCGTTCCGCCGATTTCACCCGAAATCGTTTCATCGGAAGCGGTTGGCCATCCTGCGTGATGTCCGGTTCTCGTCCGGGATTTCAATGTCGAGCGCGATGTCGCCACCGAACGGGTCGGCATAGCCGTAATCTCTTTATGCTCCTCCGGATTTTCCGGCTCCTCCAGCAGCTCCATGCCCATCATCGCGCGAAGGTTTTTCGCCGTGGATAGCGCGGTAGTCGCAGACGGCCTGCACAAACTCCGGCCATCTGTCCTCCGGAAAATACCATTCCATCTAGCTGAGCTGAAACATCGACATATCGATATAATACGTTCCGTTCTCGATCTCCTCGTCCGTGTAGCCGATGAACATGGGCTTCCACGCCCGGAAATACGCTTCCTCGCACCCTTCCGGAACATGAATGCGGATATTTCTGTCATAGATACCGTCCGCAAACTGGAACGGGGCGTGCGGATACCATGTCAGCAGTCCAATCGGCTTCTCGGTGGTAAAATAGAGATCTGTCAGCGCATCGCAGCCGTAAAAACGAGCCGTTCGGAATAATCGACATAAATTCACCGTCGCTTTTCCTGCACACCCATCCAAACGAAACGCTTTTGCAGCTGTTTGCAGTCCGCCAGTGCCGACTCACCGTACTCCTCCAGAGATACATCGCTGAAATCTGCCTCCGCAATGTTGGTCTGATAAAATGCGGCATTCCTGATCAGCATCAAATACGTCGACTGAACCGGATGAATCACGCCTGTCAGACCGGACTGCGCGAAGGCGCTGTCATAGATGTACCAAACGCGGCAGCTTCTCCCAGTTAATCGTGAACGCGCAGTCCAGCTGGGCGAAGCAGGAATTATTGATCGCGATCGTGGTTTCGGGCAGGGTGATCGTGCCGCCCTCTGCGGGCGAACCAGCGGCGCGCAGCGCAATCCAGCTGTCCAGCCTGCTGCCTTCCCACAGCTCGCTTTCTACCTCGGCGTTGCAGCCGTACACGACATTCGCCCGTTGCAGTCGATGACCCGAAACTCTGCAATATCCGTTTCGTCGCGCCAGTCACGCCTCGGCTCGTAGCAGCTCCAGCTGTCATCGAAGCCTTCGCTGCCTGCCAGACACCACAGCTGTCCGTAAAGCGTTTCGCTTCCCGATTCACTCAGAATATCGTAATCGTTCTTCAGCTCCATGTTTTTCGCGTTCGACGCAATAAAGCGCAGGTTCGTGCAGTTGTTGAACGCGTGTTCCATGATGGTCACGCTGTCCCTTGCTCCCGAGCAGCACGCCGGAGAGCGCGGTGCAGTTCTTGAACGCCGAAACGCCGATGGTCTTAACCGTCTCGGGCAGCGAAACGTATTCCAGCGTGGTGCAGCCGTCAAATGCGTGCGCCGCGATGCCGTCGACCGTTTTTTCCTCGCCGTCAATGATGATTTCGCCGTAATACTGCTGATGCCGTCCGGCGCATTGACTACGACGATCTTTCCGTCCGATTTCACGTAGAAGCAGCCGTCATCCGATGTGCCCGACGCCGCAAACTCGACCTCCGCAACACCCGCTTCGTCGAGCTTTTTATTGATCTCAGCCTTCTGAGTTTTCGTCCTCGCAGGTCACATACGAGACCATGCTGTCCTTGAAGCTGTCCGCCGCATAGGAGGTCTTTGCGTCCGTAACCAGGATTTTGACCGAAGATCCGGCAAAGGCGCTCGCTGCGATCCTGTCGACCCCCTGCGGCAGCCGGTAGATCTCCGCATCAGTCACCACGCGGTCGAGCACGGCCGCGCCGTCCTCCTGATGCGTCAGATAGCCGTCGTGAACCTCATATTTCGCGTCGCCGCCGTCTACGCTGACCGTCGTTTCGGTTCCGTCGAGCTGTCTGCCGTACTTCGTGACGAATGCGTTCAGCAGCTCGGGCTGCACCTTGACAGAGCCGTGCAGCTGCTCGAAATTGACCGAGGGCAGCCGGTCTCCCGACTGCGCCATAAGAGTGACCGTTCCCGCAGTAGCTCTCCGGCAGTCTGACCGAGGTAACGTTCTCCGGGACCGTGACGTTCTCGTTGTTCTCCGGGATCGCGAGGTATTCCGTGCCGTCCCTGCTGGTCAGGATGCCGTCCTTAGTCGAGGCATAGTATTCGCTGTCCTCCGCGACACGGTAGGCGTCGAGGACCGAGGAGATGCTGTCCGGCTTGATGTAGACAACGCTCGCCGGAATTTCCATCGTGCCCACCAGATACGGAAGATAGGTGACGGGGCTTTCTTCCCGGCCGTCAGTCTCGAGCGCAACCGCCTGAAACATATTCCGGTATCGTCAGCGTACCATATCCCTCATCTTCGGTCAGCGCGCTCTCGTCAAAGCCGGTCAGCGTTTGCAGCTCATAGGTCATGCCCTTTGTTGATCTTCAGACGAACCGTAAGGTTCTCCGGAACCTTCACGAAATCCGACGGCTGGAGCACATGCCGCCCGCCGTCGCAGGTATAGTCCCACGAAACGCGCCTGCCGTCCTCCGTCCAGCCGGAGAACAGCCGGTCGATGGGCGGAAGCTCGTCATAAGATGTGCCGCTGTCCCAGCCGTACAGCTTCTCATACAGCCTTCTGCAATGCGAACAGATTGAGCCTTCTGCTGAATTCATTATAGGAATAATCGCTGTTCAGCACGATGTCCAGCGGGATTTCCGTATCCTTGTCGGTCAGCTCCCGGCCGAGCACCAGAATGCGGTGCGGCGCGACCGAGCAGTCGATATAGGCGTTTCCCTCGTCCGGTCTGTATTCCGTCCATGCGCTGTTTTCACTGAAGCGATACGACATATCGATCTGCATCGACTGATCCCCGGCGCTTTTCGGGATTTCGATATTATGCGATAAATCCGTGAGCCAGGTTTTGCCGCCGTCAAAGCTGACGCGGTTGATACGGATGTATTTTCCGAGGTCGCTCGACGTCCAGTAGTAGATCTTTTCGCCGGCCATGACATAGGCATAGAGCGCGCGGACGATATCCGCGTCATTGACGATCTGACCGGCATACAGAGCATCCGTGCTGTCGATCCGTCCGACGATCCTGACCTTGCTGTCGCTCGGCAGCGTGACCGTGCCGTCGTAGCGCGTGCCGCTGTCGAACCAGGGAATGTCCGGCCCCTTTTCCTCCGAGGTCTGTTCGGGCGGCTTGCCGTCCGTCTGCTGCGGCTTGCTCGGCGCGGGCGGCGTGACCGGCGTCACAGGGGCATCCGGCGTGGCCGTGCCGCCGGTCTCTCCGCCGGAGGACGAGCTTCCGCCGCTGCTGTCGGGCGTTGTCACGGCCGGAAAGGCTGGTTCGGTGTGGTTTCTCCGTCGATCGAAGGGGGCGCCGGCGTGACAGACGGCTGAGAGGTATTTCCGCCGCTGTTTGCCGTGTCGCCGCCGGTCGGGGGCGTTACCTGCGCCACGTCGCTCGGATGCAGCACGATGTCCGCCGCCGCAGGGTCTTTTCACAATGTCGAGCACCGTCCCCGGCTGCACGCTCGCCGCACCGGCGGCCGGAACCGTTCCGGCGATGGCTGCCGCCGTGCCGTCCCTGTCGAGCAGCCCGCTCGGCTTTTCCTGCTGCTTCACATTCTCGAACAGGTACGCGCTGTCGCCGGTCTGCGGCTTCTGCTTCTCCTCGGCGCTTTCATCACGCTCGTATATCTCGCTCTCGCCGTTTTCGTCTGCTCGTCCTGCCTGCCTATCGTATTTTCGCTCCCGTCAAAGTGCACCTGATTGGTGCGTATCGCGCGTCCTGCGCCGTCCGGCGTAAAAATCCCGGCCGCTCGTAAAGGCATGGACTCCGGCCGCCGCGCCTGCAATCACTGCCGATGCAGCCGCAGCCGCGCCGATGGTTTTTACCGTGCTCGCTGTGCCGAATATCTTCGCGCCTGTCGCGGTATAAAGCTCCTTCAGCCCCACGCCTTTTACTTCCTTTTTCCGCTTCGCCAGATAGACGCCGATCGCCTGCTGAAGCATGGTGAAATCGACCGGCTTGGCAAAGTGACCGTTCATGCCGCTCTGAATGGACAGGCGCTGTCCTCGACGAACGCGTCCGCCGACAGGGCGAAGATCGGTATCGTTTTCGCGTCCGCGCCTGTCAAGCGCACGGATGGTGCGCGCGGCGGTACGGCCGTCCATCTCCGGCATCTGCACATCCATCAGATCAGATCGTACCAGTTTTCCGGATGATTTGAACGCCTCGACCGCAAGACGGCCGTTTTTACACCCTCGACCTGTGCGCCCATTTTCGCCCAGAATCTCGATCGCGATCTCCGCATTGATCTCGTTGTCCTCGGCCATGAGGATGCGGCGGCCCCTTGAAGGCGTCATCGCAGCGCTGTTTTGCCGTCTCGCCCGGCACTTCCGCCGTCTCGGCGGCCTGCTCCGCCACCGGCAGATGCAGGAACACGGTGAAATCCGGAGCCCTTGCCCGGCGCACTGTCCACGACGATCTCGCCGCCCATCAGACGCACGAGCTGATCGGTGATCGTCATGCCGAGCCGGTGCCGCCGAATTTTCTGCCCGTCTCGATCCTCTCCTGCTCGAACGGACGGAAAATACGGTTCAGAAAGGCGTGATCCATGCCGATACCGGTATCGTGAACGCGGAACATGAAGTCCGCGACGTTATCCTGAAGCATCATCTGACGGAACGTGACGATGATCTCGCCTCGCTCGTGAACTTGACAGCGTTCGAGAGGAAGTTGATGATGATCTGGCTGATGCGCAGCTCGTCGCCGACGACACTGTCGACCGTCATATCCTCCAGATTGACCTCGTAGCGGATGCCGCGCGCCTGAAGCTGCTTTTTGGCGAACATATCATACAGACGATCGCCCAGGCCGCGCAGGCTGAACACCTTTGTGCTCAAGCTCGACCTTTCCGGCCTCGATGCGCGACATATCCAGAATGTCATTGATGAGCGCGAGCAGATGAGCGGACACCTCGTCCGCCTTGTTCAGATACTGCATCGCCTCGTCTCCGGGACGCAGTCTGCTCTTTTGCGAGCGAGATCATGCCGATGATGCCGTTCATCGGGGTTCTGATCTCGTGCGACATACGCGAGAGGAAGGTTGTTTTCGCGCGGCTCTCCTCCTCCGCCCCTGCGAGGCGCTTTTCGCATTCCTCGATGCGGTCGTGCAGTGCAGCGATGTCGCGGAAGCACAGCAGGTCGTACTCACCGTCGGGCGTGCGGCTGACGATGAAGCGCATCCAGCGTCCGCCGCCGCTCTGTACATCCTCAGCGAACATTTCTCTGCCGTCCCACGCCATGTATTTTTCCAGACCGCACGGCAATCTGCTTTTGTCAGAAAAAGCGGCATTGAGATTAGCAATGTTGTCCCGCAGCGCCGCATATGACACGCCGAGCAGTTTTTCCGGATCGCCGGTGCATGCGAGCAGCATCATATCCTCGCGCCGGAGCACGAGCATGACCTCGCCGCTCTCCAGCCTCAGGACGCGCTGAATATCGCGGTTCATCCCGACCGGCGCAAGCGATGCCCTGGTTTTCCCGGCTGCGTGCGCATGACAGCTGCCCTGCCGAGCAGCGCCGCCGCCGCGAGCACCTCTGCGCAGCCGACTGCCACGAGCGGCAGATTTGCGCCGAGCGTCGTCAGCATCTCGGTCACGATCCCCATTATCCTTCCCCCGTTCTTCCGTTCTGCTCCGTGTATTGATGCAACAGGAGCCATAAATTATCAATTTATTATACCATAGCGGCGCTTAAAAATCCAACCCTGTCGCCAACTTTACTGCCGCTGATGGTATAAAAGAATACCGGCAGGCAAAAAGCAGCCCTTCCTGCATCAATCGCAGGAAGGGCTGCTCTTGTATTTAATTGAGGCGTTTTCTTACTGCAAATCCAACGACCGAAGCGAGAATCGCCTTGATAATGGCGGTCGGGATGAACGGCAGCACTACAGGCCGTGATGCCGGCTGCAAGCGTGCTCTGCGTCAGCGCGCAGAACATCGCAACGCCGACCACATAGTTCAGCACCGTGCCTGCGACGAGCGCGACCACGAACGCCCCGGGAACGCCCTGCGGTGCTCCACGCCCCCAGCCGATGACAAACGCCACCAGCGGAAACGAGATCAGAAAGCCGCCTATTTCGGTCCGACAAACTTTTTGCAAGTCCTCCGGTGAAGCCTGCAAGCACCGGCACGCCTGCCGCGCCGAGGATGAGATAGATGACAGTCGAAACCGTCGAGAGCTTCGCGCCCAGTACAATCGCCGCGAGCGTGACCGCGAACGTCTGCATCGTCATCGGAACGCCGCCCGGCATCGGAATGGATATCTGCGCCATGATTGCAATTACCGCTGCAAAAAGTCCTGCATAACAGGTTTCCTTTGACGGTAAATGCCGATTTCGGCGCGGTTTTCGTTTCTGGTTGATTCATGTTGACCCCTCCCGTGAGCAGTTTTTATCTGAAGCTATTAAACCATACTTCCGCGCCATTGTCAACCTATATTTTATTTTCGGTTTACATTCACCGTTAAAAACAAAAAAGGCCCTGACCTCTGTCAGAACCTTGATTGGTGCGGATGGGGGACTTGAACCCCCACGTCCGTAAGGACACTAACACCTGAAGCTAGCGCGTCTACCATTCCGCCACATCCGCATGTGGTTTACTTCTGCACTGAAAGGAAATGGTGCGAGTGACGGGACTTGAACCCGTACGTCGTCGTTCGACACACGCCCTCAAACGTGCCTGTCTACCAGTTCCAGCACACTCGCATTTCCAATTGTCAGCGAGTCGCCTCGCTCTCAGCGACAAGAATTATTATATCAGCGTCTTCCGCATTTGTCAACACAATATTCCGATTTTCTCAAAAAAATTTTGAGACAGGTTTACGGGCAGAGTTTTCACCTCCCCTGCCCGCATCCCCTGCCGCGCTTTACGCCCCAAACCGCATCTGCAGCCGCAGTCTGTCGGCAATCATCGAGATAAATTCGCTGTTGGTGGGTTTGCCCCTTGACGCCCGAGACCGTGTAGCCGAAGTAATTCTGCAGGGTTTCGATGTCACCGCGGTCAAAATGAGCGATTTTTTTGCAACAAAAAGTTAGCAGTAATAAATTGTAAAAATAAAAAGTTTATTGGGTTGGGGTGTGCTATAGTTTATTGGGTTAAGTGTATCCCTTTTTAGGGAGAAATGCAAGTGTGGTTTGAAAGAATATCGCTGAAAATTTGCGGATGGAGATGTACAGATTAGCGATAGGGCATCACACGAGAACCAATAGGAGAATTTTTGTAAATCAGGGAAGAAAAAGATTATACTTAACTATCACAAATTGAATTATTTTTTGCGGCAGTTAAGTATAATTTTCTTTTTGTGCGCATAGCTGAGTTACTGCGATTTTTTCACCAATTTATAGAAACTGGTTCGCTTCGTGCCTGTTTTCTCCATAGCGACTTTAGCAGTAATTTCGCCATTCTTCCACTGAGTATATACCTCGTTCCAGTTTGCGGGGAATTGAGCGCAGGACGCCCGAATTTCACGCCTTTTGGCCTTAGCGGTGATACCCTCCACCTGTCGAGATTTGATTGTAGCGCGTTCCTGCTCGGCTATCGTGCCTAATACTTCGATGAGAATATTGTTCACCATCTCGAATACCCATTCTTGACCTTCGGGTAAGTCCATCATAGTAGTAGGCAGGTCGATAACCTTTAAGCGGATGTTGTTGTCCTTGAACCATTCAAGTTCGGTTTTAATATCCCGCTTGTTGCGGCTTAGGCGGTCGAGCGATTTAATGACAAGGGTATCACCTTGACGGAGCATACCATTCTTTAATGCCTGATAGCCCGCGCGCGGTTGAAGTCCTTGCCGCTCTCCTTGTCGGTAATAATGTCCCGCTCGTCAGCACCTAACGCCTTGAACGCTGCTAACTGACGGCCTAAATTCTGGTCTTTGCTCGATACACGCGCATAGTAGAAAGTGCGATTGTCCATGTTCGTAAATCTCCTTTACTCTATGCGAATAGTATAACAGAGTTATTCGTAATAGTCAACCTGTTTACGAATATGTTTGCAAATTAAAATACGATATTTACAAACATGGATTTGATAGCGAATTGTTATATTCGCAAAAGTACACTTTTACGAACATTAATGCACAAGAAAAGGGATAGCGTTGGCTATCCCTTTTCGTTGCTATGTTTATCCACGTCCATTGAAGTACAACTTAAAAGAATCATAGTCTTCGAAGCACTGCATTTCTTTCGTGATGGTTGCACCTGCTTTTTATCTCACTATCGTCATCAGTTAAATAAACAACGGCAATATAGAATTGTGGATTTACAAAATTTTACGAAATAGAAATCATATATTTAGAAATTTCAGAGCTATCTACAGGCAACGTAATTACGATGGAGTTGTTATTTCCATCATAATTTACATTATCAATTCTAATAAATTGCGCGGTAGGATAGTCGTTCAATATTATAGAACCGCTGCAAGTAGCTGTTTTGTTTGGTGCAATCGTGGCATTTACATTAGCGCTAGTTGTTCCAACAATGTTTTCGTCTTTGTCTCTAATATAGAGCAATTAACACCTATAGAATTAAGTGTAGCAGACGAATTATTTTTCACCAGATAAGAAAACTCGAAATTAGTATCATCGAAAACTTCATTTCTCTTTCGTGTAGTGCCAACAATACCAAATCCCTTGACTGAGTTGTACCTCCATCATCGGTGAATGCATTAAAAGAAATTTGCGGTATCGCTATCTACGGTATAAGATACGCTTCCTGTTGTGTTGTATTCTGCGGCCTGCTCACTTGTGATAGGCAGTTCGTAGTTCTGATATAGGTAGGAGATAATAGCAGAACGAATATTGAGCGTCATCCCATAAAGCGTTATATAGCTGGGTGTTCTTATAATATTTTTGTCGCTATTTTTTGAGAATTGCAGGCGTTTATATATTCGTGCGCTAAGTCATTGAATGTTTCATCTGCGAATGTAGCGTTCTCGTATTTTGAAATTTCAGATAGTTCATAATCCACAAGCTTTGAAAAAATATTCCGCGGTTTTGCTCATCGGTCATATTGGAATCATCTTCCGAATCAGCAAGACGAGCACTGATACCCTGTTGCCATAGATTGCAGAAATTCATCTTGGTTGGGCAGATGTAGCAGACGTAGATGGCATGCTGTGAATTACTGCAAAAAGCAGTTGAGCAAAATCAATAATAGCAAAACAACTGATATAAGTTTACATTTTTTCATATTTGAATTTCCACCTCTTATTAAGCAACGAATTGGTATTTTAATACCACTGTTTAAGGTATAGTTGAGAACTTCCGGAATGCCAACCATATTTAAGGGTATATTGTAGAATGTCCGAAAGGTCTGCAATAATTTTAGTCTATTATTTCGATACTCCCTCCATTTCCTCCCAGTAATCATAGGTTAGAGTGTTGCCTTCAAATTCAAAAATTTTGATATTATCATCGGAATTGCATACAGTATGAATTGAATAAGCATCACTTCCACCCAATTCAATGTATTTATCCATTATTATACTCTGTAGATTGATATAGAATCTTTTTAGTCCCAACCATGAATCTATCGCATTGTCAAGCTGAGATGAATCATTCCATATAGATTCTAAATCTTGTTTCGAAAACCAGATAATGTTTTTTTAGGCATATCCTGTACATTGATTCCTGCTCCTGAAATTGTGAAACGTAATTACCTTATCTTCTATATCACTGCTGATTTGCGCGTCATCGCTTTCAACGTTTGTGATTTGTTCTACAGCAGCTTGGGTTTTTCTCGAGTGCTTCTTGTTCCTGTCGAATTGCTTCCTGCTCCCTGACGATAGCGAGAATATGTAGTTCCTGCAACAGTTCCAATAATGATAACCAGCACGATGCAAGAAATAATACTTATTATTTTCCGTAATTTCTTTCTGCGTTGAAGCTGCTGCGTTTCTTTTTGCAATTTTGTCTTGCTGTTCCTGTAATGCAATTTTTTGTTGTTCCTCGTCGTATTGCTGCTGTTCTGGTGTGAAGGATTTCGGAATTATTGATTGCAAATAACTTTGAAATCTACACCGCAGGATGCACAATACTGCGTATCAGGCAGTACAACCTTTCACATCCGCAGACAGTAAACCATTTTACATTGCAGCAGGCAGATAATTATGCTTTTCACTGTCTGCATATCTTATGCAAATCCCGCTTATACTGGTCTGCCAATTCACCTAACGAAGATATAGGCTGCTGTTCATACTCAGCCAATTCATACGCCCGCTCGGAAGTATTTTCCCCATGTAGTATCATCACTGAAAATAACTTTTAACGGAATAATACGAACATTTCTGGTTGTATTATTAGGTAAAAGCTACAGGCGTTTTATCTCCAAACAGTGTATAAGGCTGTACGTTAATATCAAGATAGGAAGTTATCAACATCTTCGCCACTTGATGTGATACATCAGAACATTTAACAAAGCGATATTCATAGCCTTAATAGGCTATCAGCTATATTCCTCAAACTTACACTGCAAGAAAAATGCTGTTATTGGTGTTGTTCTTTGTGAGTGCGTAGGAATGTAACAGTGCGGTGACAGTTCTGGCAGCACCAGAACAGACGCTTTCATGCTGCACTATGGTATATTTTTTCGAACATGGTATTCACCCCCTCTATAACTATTAAATCGAGGGTAGTCGTCATTATCGTTATTGTTCTGCTTCTGAATTGTAGTAATAGTCCCCTTAGTACCATCCTTAATATCCTGTAATAGCTGTACTACTTCACCAAATGCGTAAATGCCAAAGCTGACAACGATACACGCTCAAAGAAAAATGGTATATACCATGTTGAATATCTCGTTATAGGAATCAGAACAGGCCGCTGAGACCTATAATACAGCCAATAATAGCATTAACAATGGCATAGACTTTGAGTATTACGGCAACCATATTTTTATTTTTCTTTTTCCATAAATATTCATCCTTTCATTTCTTTTATTTGGTGTACCACATCGTATTACACTTGTAAACCTTTGTAATATAAAATACTACAAAATATTCATGTAGAATAATACAGAGGTATGATGATTATGAACAACAATGATGATAAGTTTATTATTAGAGCGAAAAGAACTACGGTGAAACATCCGTGGTATCTTTGTCGTATGCCGAATGATGTACTAAAACAGCTTTGATAAGGTATCTGCTCGTACTGGAAGAACCAGAAATGAGTTAATTTTGAAATGCATTGAATTTGCATTAGATAAATTACAATTATTGATGAGCCGTAAGGTTGATATTATAATAGAAGTACGATTTAAGTACGAATTATATATTATATAATCGATTTATTATTTAACAAACGAATATTATTTCAATAATAAAAAGTATGTTATAAATATCAATTCAATGAATAGTATATAATTTATACATCAAGCAAAAAGCATTAAAAATATATTAAATCAAATATATCGTATATCGTTTTTGCTACTTTGCAGAAACATATTTTACCATATTTCTCCTATTAATGGTAAAAAATTCGCCGCTGGCTCGTAAGAGTTAGCGGCGTTTTTTCTCAGATAAAAGTAAAGATGTTCTAAGGAGTAAAGACTTTTTATTATTGAAGCACTTTCCGTGCTTATGCGAACCGCTGCGTTTCTCTGAAAAAGAGGTTGTTAAAGAAAAGAGGGGATAAATGCATCGGTACACAATATAGGGCTATTGAGATTAGGGAGAGCACAAGCAATGCTCTGTCATTCATGTCGAGCAAATACGAGCCGTATTTGTCGTGCATCCCTTTGTTGCACTATGCGTTCTCGTGGTTTTCATTCATGTCGCGCAGGACTGCTTCTTGTGCGTCACCCTCATAGACTAGCGCAGGATGAATGATGAAGCAGTGCTGTTCAGTGTTGTACTTGAAGGCGGGCTGTCCGTTTTTGAAGGTGCAGTGCTTGTAAGTCCCTCATGAGCCTTGCGGATTGGTTGGGATTGTAACCGACAGCTTCACAAATGCGCTTATCGTCCAGCGGTACAATGCGGCTTGCATCGTGCTCAAACCTGTTAACACATACAATGTTGCGTTCCTCATGCAGATAGGGTATCATGCGTATCAGATAGGCCAGTTGGCCGCGTTGTCTGTTCTCTAACTGACGGTACAAGCAGTGATAGGCGTTATGGTACTCACACGGATGAACGAACGTTCATCACCTATCCAGTAGCGGATACTTTTGTCGCGCAAAATACTCAGTGTTCATGGTGACTGCACCATCCTCTATCTGTAAGTAGTCTTGCTGTTCCATTGCTGCAAGGAACCTTCTGCAAGTGCTCTCTGAGGTCTGTAGCACTTCGGGCAGGTTATCAGCCGTTAGCATCCTGCCGTTGCTGTAACACAAGGTGCTGCGTTCATACAGCATATAGGTAGAGAGGTAGAACAGTCGAACGAGGTCTGCATTAGGCATATTTTGCCCAGAACGGAGCAGAGGATATGTAGCGGCAAAATGTGAAGTAGCCAAATGCACTTGTGCGTTCATCGTTGGCTGCATGGCGTATGGCTTTGCTGTTGTTTCTTTTTCTGAAAGTATCTGCGGCGCTCTATCTCTGCTGGTGAAAGGTATTGTCCGTTTTCGACAGGCACGAATTCGCCTGTTGTTGGGTCAGTGGTATATAAAGGAAAATCTTGCGTAGGTGACATTTTTATTCACCTTTTCGGGTATTGATTAGTAATTGGTAAAGTATATTAGCTAGCAGCATCGGGGGGTTGATATAATCTGAGGATCTGGAGAAATAATTGCAAATTGGTATGTCATGATGAAAAGCTCGAATAAATAAATCAGATAGAATATAATATTTCGAGTTCATCCACACAACTAACTGACCATAAATATTTTTCACAGGTTTAATTCGAGTTATAATACCGATACTACCTTCATTAACATAATAGCGCCACATAGTACAATCATCTTTCATGTAATAACAGCCTTGCTTGTTACATGTACTCTCACACATATAATTATAAACATGATTCTCCTGTTTAAATTGCGGCTTATACAGATTGCATTCTGCATCGTATAAGTTAATAGCAATCGTTTGGCTCATAAAGTATTCCTCCTTACACTTTGATATAAAAAAAGACTACCTTTCGGTAGTCATTGAAAACGTTATACACCTAAATTGAGGTGCACGAAACCAAGCTGGCAATTCTCCAACTTAAATTTGAGCATAATATTCTGGTGTTTCCACCTCCAATGACTTATGGAATTTTTAGTATTAGCTAATAACGTAACAAAAAGAAACTGTGCACTTGTTCCGCTTTTTGTTCGGTGATTATATCTTAACATACTGCTTAGATTATGTCAAGGGAAATTTGCGATAAAAGTTATGGTTTTCGTTGATATTATTAAAATAATATAGTTTTTAGATGATAAAGTTGAAAAAACTTTATAAACGCTGTTCTGCGTACTCTCGGTTTTTTACCCTTTTCAGCTTGTAGGATGCGGCAAAAACGCAACGTGCATTACAGCGCGTGAACGCTGAGGATGCGAAGTGAATGCTTTACTTATTAAATGTGAACGAGCGGGAAGTGCTCCCCTGCTCGTCCAATATCGTTAAGCTGCGTGATTACGCTTCTGTTCATTTATCCATTCGTTGTAGTCTGTAAGATTCATCCAGCGATAGCCGCCGCACAGATTGTTTTCTCTTGTGCAGCAGGAGCGAATACTTCTCTGCGGAATACCTTTTTGCGTTCTGCTTTGCGGCAGAGTCATATGTGTTAAGCAGTTCATAAGTATCCTTATCCAGACACACAATAGAATACCTATGTGATGTTTACGCATATGCTTGCGTCTGCTGCACCAACGGAGATTTTCACACGGTTATCTGCGCGATTGCGGTTTCTGTAGTGTACCCTCAGGGGTAAAATTCCATGGATTGGGGGATAAAGGATTACGCTACCAGTCGATGAACGCGCTGTGTGGTTCTGTGAATGTGTGCCGTAGGATACCTCGTATCTATCCAACCATGGGCGTAGAATGTATCTCTGCCGTTGCGGTAAATATGTTTTTACCCTGCCGTGATTTGATACCTGATAATCAGGAAATTCAGCAATCATGCTCCATACTTCGTTTGTTAGCGTACTTTAGGTCATTAAGCATATGCCCCCCTCCTTTATAGAATATTTTGGGAACGCTTTTTACACTTTTTGTAAGCTGCATTCGTGATGTAGGTGTATTACACCATTTGCGGAAAAATGCAAAGCTTTTTGAGAATCAAACGACTGATTTTCAAATTACTTGACAAATTTCAGAATTTTTGATAGCATATATAGCTTTGTCCGCTTCAAGGCTGCTTTCACTGCCTAACCCCTCATATTTTGCCACAGGCGAGAATCGCTGATACTGTTCCCGCAAATCATCATCTGTCAAATCGAGATAGGCCGCTTCGGTAATAGCAACGGACGAATGTCCGAGAATTTTCGACAGCGTGAAAATATCGCCGCCATTGAGCAGAAAAACGCTTTGCAAAGTTATTGGGAACACCTTTGGGGAAACATTCGGCACGCCTGCTCGATTGCCGTAAACACGCATGTTTTTCTTAAAGCCATTGACGCTGAGTGCGCGATTGTGCGTGAAGGGAACAGGTATTCACTCTATAAAGCTGTCCCTTGTGGCGAATCCACAGCCGCAGGGACTTGCGAACCCGTTGCTGAAAAAACACTGTGCGCGTTTTCTTGCCTTTGGTGTTTTCCCATGGCAAAACGATACAGTTTTTGAGCAGGTCTATATCGCTCATCTGAATGGCTAAACACTCACCAATGCGCATACCCGAATCAAGTAGCAGTTCGATAATCACCTTTGTCGCGGTACTCATGGACTTTTTGCCATATCAAGTGAACCAATAATGCTTTCAAACTGGCTGTCTGTAATAAAATCCACAGAATGACGAGCATTTTTCAGCTGCTTTATCTTTGCGCATAGACTGCGTTCGATATAATCAAATTCAACTAAGAAGTTAAAAAATACGCGCATATTGCGAATATAATTGTTGATAGTCGTTTTAGAAATACTGCGTTTGTAGTCTACATACGCCGCTCAGGATAATTCCTGCTGTGTGATTGCAGCTACACGCCACAGTATACTTACCACGCTCCTGCAAATAGCCAATGTACGCAGAGATATGAAACGCTTTTACCTGTTCTGCACTTGTGATGCTGTGTATCTGCTCCAGATAATTCGCTAGCAAATACAAGGTCGATTGTACGCTTTGAGCGTCTTTTAGAAAGCTGCTTCATGCTGCAATGGGTCAGGAATTGTTCGATTTGTCTGTCAATTTCCTCACGCATAAAAACACCTCAGTTTATCAGGCACGCGAACCCAATAAACTGAGGAATTTATTCACAATATCAGAAAAAGTTTATAGGCTTGAACCTGCGTTTCACTCACACTTTCGCTATGTTGGCAGGCTTGCAAGCGATTTACTGCGATTCACATAACAGCGTAAATAGTACGCATACTATACCGATAAATCGTTTCCTGAATGATATTACTGCTTCTTGCGTTGTAAATTTGCCTTACGCCCCAAACCGCATCTGCAGCCGCAGTCTGTCGGCAATCATCGAGATAAATTCGCTGTTTGTCGGTTTGCCCTTGACGCCCGAGACCGTGTAGCCGAAATAGCTTTGCAGGGGTTTCGAGATCGCCGCGGTCCCCACGCCACCTCGATTGCGTGGCGGATGGCGCCTAACGCGCGACGAGGTCGTATGGAATTTCTTTGCGATCGACGGGTATTCAATACCTTGGTGATGGCGCTGACCGACTCGATATCCTCGACCGCCATCATGATCGCCTCCCGCAGATACTGATACCCCTTGATATGTGCCGGGACGCCGACCTGATGGATCACCTCGGTCACGCGCACCTCCAGTGCGACCGCGTTCTCTCTCGCGCGCCATGCGTTTTTCTGCCCGAGCGCCACAGCCGAATGCGCTCACAGACCTTTTCCGCCGCGATCGGCTTTGCGCAGGGAACACATCCACGCCCAGGCTCGCGCACTCTGCGCAGACCTGCGTACTGCTGGCCGAAAGCACAAACACCGCCGGCATGTTTCCTGCCGCGCGCAGCTGTTCGAGCAGCAGCACGCCGTCCATTCCGGGGGGACAGCTCCGTGATGAGCAGATCGGAGCCGCAGCTTTCCCCCGACTGCGGCGAGCGCCTTCGCCGCTCTCCGCAATGCCTACCAGTTCCATATCCTCTGCGTTCTCACACAGCGCCGCCATCTCCGCGCAGAAATCTCCATCGCTGTCCGCCAGAAGAATACGAATTTTTCCAACCATGTTATCCATGTTATCAACCACTTTCACACAGAATATTTTTTTTAGACAATACCGTTTTGCCTTTTATTTTTCTATGTTCAAGATTTTACCATACTCTCTGACGTTATTCAATTCATTTCAGCAACTTTTTCGTGTTTTCGTTGACACTTTTCTGCATATTCACGCAATATCCGTCGTTTCTTCCCTTATTTCGTGTCATCAGGGTTTTCCTTCCATTTCCCGTTTCATGCCGGGGCAAGCAAAACTTCACATGTGTTTCGCCCGCCCGCCGCGGCAAGCTAACAGCGGAGGTGACAGCAGTGGGGCATTCAAAAATCAAACGGCTGGCGGTATTTCTGGCGCTCGTTTTCCTGTTCCCTGCACAGGCGGCGGCCGTGCGCGAGGTCGTCCCGATCGGGCACACAGCCGGCATCCGGATGAAAAGCGAGGGCGTGCTCGTGGTGCGGCTCGATACGGTGCAGACAGCGGACGGCGAACGCTGCCCGGCGCGTGACGCCGGTGTGCGCGAGGGCGACATCATCGTTTCCGCGGGCGGCACAGAGGTATCATCGAATGCCGAGCTTCAGTCCGCGCTCAAAGCGGCGCAGGGCGGCGCGTCGAGCTCAGCATCAAGCGGGTGATGAACGCATTCCGTGCAGGTCACGGCCTGCACAGACCAGACAGGGGTATACCGTCTCGGCATTCTCGCACGCGACAGCATGGCCGGCATCGGCACGCTGACGTTCGCAGATCCGCAGACCGGCGTGTTCGGCTCGCTCGGCCACGGCATCTGCGACGCAGAAACCGGCGTCCTGCTTCCGCTCAGCGAGGGCGATCTGATCTATTCGACGGTCGAGACTGTGACACGCGGAAAATCCGGCGCTCCGGGTGCGCTTCAGGGCGACTTTTCCGACGCGCGTCCCATCGGGAAGGTCACAAAAAACACGGTGCACGGCATTTTCGGTACGCTCTACGACCTCTCGCTTCTGAGCGGACAGGGCGCTTCTTCCCTGTGGCGGCGCGCGATGAAATCCAGACCGGCGACGCAGAAATCATCGCGAACATCGACGGCGACAAGGTACAGCGTTATTCTGTGCAGATCGTGCGGCTCTATCCCGAAAATGACGAATACGGCCGCGGCATGATGCTGCACGTGACCGACAAGACGCTGCTCGCGCAGACCGGCGGCATACTTCAGGGGTATGTCCGGCTCGCCTGTCGTTCAGAACGGCAGGCTGATCGGCGCGGTGACGCACGTTCTGGTGGATGACCCGGCAAGCGGCTACGCGATATGCATTGATGATATGCTCAAGGAAGCCGAAAGCGTCGCCTGACCTTCGGTGAACCGTCAGTCTGCGTGCTGACGAATGCAGAACGCAGGGAGACCGGAAGTTCTTCTCTCTCCGAGTGCTATTCCGTGCGTCAGCTCCGGCACCGCGGCAATGAACCTTAATGACAAATTGAAAAGCGGCAGGCTCTCGCCTGCCGCTTTTCGAAAGGATATTCTAAAAAAATCAGCCCCGGCGGCCGTGCATCATGAGATGGAGCTCGCCGCCGCGCGCCATCGAGTAGTAGCTGTCCTGTGCAACGATGCAGTGATCGACCAGCGCGATGTCGAGCGGAGAAAGCCGCGCGACAAGCATCTGTAGCGCTAATGTCCTCGCGCGAAGGACGAGCCTCACCATTCGGATGGTTATGCGCGAGCACAACCCCCGGCAGCGTTGCACATAACGGCGCTGCGCGGATAGCTACCGGATCGAGAAGCACCTTGGAGGTGCTGCGCGGCTTTGATCGTCGCAACGGATCAGCCGGCAGCTGCTGTCGACGTAGGCAACGCAGAGCGATTCCGTATGCAGCGCGGCAAAGCGCGGAACGAAGAACGCCCGATCTTATCCGGGTTGTTTCAGCCAGACCACGCTGTTCCGTGCCCGGATGCGGTCGGTCTGATAGCGGCGCATGCTCGCGCTGATGAGCGACAGATATTCGGCCGTGCGCGGACCGACACCCTCCACCTCGCACAGCTGATCGGCCGTCGCCTCAAGGACGGCATGGAGCGAGCCGAAATGCTGCATCAGAGCATGGGCAACCGGGTTGGTGTCCCCCCTGCCGGATGGTATAATACAGCAGAACCCTCCAACAGCTCATGGTCTGCGAACGCATCGACACCGAGCCTGCCGAATTTATCAAGCATGCGCCGGCGATGCCCCTGATGTGGATTTCCTTCCACGGGTATCGCCTCCCTTGCCGTGGGTCTGTCCATGTATGAAAAATACAGAAAAAAATACATATTTCTACTTCTACTATACATTTTGCAGGACATATAGTCAAACGCATTTATTTACAGCATGTGCAGAAAATTCCGGTTGGTTTTTGGCAGATTCACCAAACCGCTCTCTCCCCTCGCGCCGTTCGCAAATTGCCGTTGTTCTATGATACGTTATCATCCCGGCATTCCGGTCACGCACTGCTGCAAACCTGACGAAAAAGGTGACGAGTCTGCATCAAAGTGTGCGGACTCGTCATCTTTATGGTGCGACGGCAGCTGTTTTTGCGAAATATTTTCTTCGCACCTGATTCTGCCCCTTGTCCCTCCATTTTTGATCCGGTCGTGTGCACATTGACCGGGCGTGCGTTGTAGTAAAATATGGTGTATGAGGTGATCCCCATGAACCGACCGAAAAAGTCCGCCACCTCTTCCGAAGGCTCCGCATGACATTCTTCTGCGTGCCGCTTGCGGCGATCTTTCTGCTTCCGCAGCTGTTTTCCGGCTTTCTTCTCCCGAGGCAGGTCGAAACAGCCGTGATCCATACTGCCGCAGGCGACGACGCGGCGGGAATTGAGACGAGCAATTCCTCCTTCACACAGCACATCCGAACCTGGACGGATGCCGAAAAAAACACCGCCGTGCGCAGCGACCGCTTTGCGCCTGTGTCGGGAACGCAGACGCACGAAAGTACTTGGTCCTCACTGTCAAGGGCACGGCACGATGCGCACCTTACGACGTCAAAGCGAACCGCTGGGCGAAGCGCCGCTCCGCGCCGGCACCTTCCCCCAAGGGCATGTACTTCATCCGCGCGGACGGCGGCGACAGCATCATTGTCACGCCCCTCGCCTACCGCGACGCGCGGAACCGGCATGATCGAATATCTGCCGTCGAGCGACGGAACGCTCAAGGTCACAAAGACCGCAGACGGCTTTTCCCCTCGGTGCAGAGCGGCTCAGTGCCTGCCGGGCGTTGGTTCAGCGACTCTCGCCCTGACCTCGCGCAGGCAGCTGTTCGACTGGAACGACAGGGAACACACTGACCACTGGCAGAACTACCGCTTCACCGACGACAACCGCTGGTGCTGGAGCGGCTATTACTACACCGCGCCTCCCGAATATTACCCGAACGGTGAAAACTACTTCCATGCACTTCCCGGCGCTACATCACCTGCAAGATGGTGCGCAACGCGGAGGACGGCGCCTGCCGGATGCTCTCGGCATCGCCATGCTGGACGTCATGCGGCAGCAGCAGAACGAGCTCGGTTTTATCCCCTCGACCGCCGGCAGCACATGGCTGAAAAACGATTACGGCATCGAGCCGGGATATTATGACACGCGCTTCAACACCGACCTCTGGCTCGCTGTGGTGAATACGGCCGAAAACTACGGCGTGACCGAATGGCTGCCGCAGGCGCGGAAATACGCCGATTTTCTCGTGCAGTACGCACAGGAGCATCATTCCTCCATCACGACCGAGACGCGCTGCTCGTTCAGGACTACTGGCACCCGAACGGCGAGGGTCTGCCGACACACACCTCGCTCAACCATCATTCCGTCGAGGCGGTCTTTCTCTATCGTCTTTCCCGCGCCGTGGAGACGACGGCTATACCCCTTGTCAATCGCGGACCGCATGGTAAAAGGAATCGAGCAGACAGTCTCCCGGTGGGTCCCCCGGACGGCAATCTGCATTACAGTCTTTCTCCGGCCGGTGTCGGCGGCGGCGCAGATTACCCCTACCTCACCTACAATGATCTTGTCGACCTTCAGACGCAGTACACCGCCCGCTTCCATCATCCGAACTCCGCTATTCGGATGCTCGCTCAGACCAAGCTGAACTGGATGCAGAAAAAAAATCATGTCGTTATCCTGTACTGACTGCCCTCCACCGGACCGTCGTCTTTCAGAACGGCAAAAAAGCACGGAATGCATCGCGCATTCCGTGCTTTTGTTTTTCCCTGCTTCAATTACAGCATCAGCCGCCGCATTCCTCGCGGACAAACAGGCAGCCGTCGATGAACGCCGCGATGCGTTCCCTGGAAACATACAGCTTGATGTCATCCGTCTGCCCCGAGAAGGTTTCCATGTCCACCGGAATATCCCACTCCACCGGGTCGGTCTCCGCGAAGCAGTCCATCGTGCCGAACGGCACTTTCGAGACCGCAAAAAATGCGGCTCGGTCATAAAAATGCTCGACGAGCTGAAGCGTGTACACCTCGCCCTCGTACAGCACTGCCGCGACGCAGTACGCCCCGGCCGACACATGCACAAGCTCCTCCTCCGCCGTGTCCCAGAACATCACCACGCCGCCCTGCATGCCCGCCGTGTGCAGCACGCACAGGATATAGCGCCCGTCGGTCTCGACAAAGCCGCCCTCGTTCTCGTAAATATATTCCCAGTACGGGTAGATGTCCTCGCCGCAGATGCGCTGCTCCATGCCGTCGACATCCGCCGCGATCAGTACGTCCTCGGAAGGTCCGGCTCGAATTTGATCTGATAGATATTAGGGTCCCTGCTGCATTCTGCCCTCTCCTTCCTCGTGTCTCACGTCATTTTCTTCGGCGTTTCGGCTTTTTCTGCACGCTGTATCCGAACTTTCCGAGCTTTCGGCCGAGGCCGAAATATTCACCGTGCGAGTACATGATGAGGCCGGTTCCGTTGATGTCGAAGCGGGCCGGTCTCGTCGAGATAGCGGTCATCCGCCGTCACGCCTGCGACCTCTGCAAGGAATGGTATGACTGCCGAGGGCGCGCTCCTCCGACCACGCGGCACGCGCGATGCTGACCGGGCTTTCTTCGCGATGCCGGGAACGGACACCCTCGACCGGGATGGGCGTGAGACCGGTCTTCGCGAACTTGTCGACATCCCTGCCGCCTCACAACGCCGCAGTAGTCGCACGCGCGCGTCAGCGGCTCGGCTCACGAGATTGATGACGAACTCGCCCGTCTCGCGGATCATATCATAGGAATAGCGCGTCGGACGCACCGGAGATCGACACCATCGGCGGATTGGTGCACACCGTGCCGCCCACGCGATCGTGATGATATTCGGCTTTCCCTCCCTGTCCGCGCAGCTCACCATGACCGCTGGGACAGGATTGAGCATATTGCCCGGCTTCCAGCTTTGTTTTCCCCATTTTTCTCTTTTAGATGACACATCCCCGGCGCCGCCTGAATAGACCTAAGCCGGGGATGCCGTTGTTAATCTTCCGTTTTGATGTTCTTGGCCGGTACACGTGTGCCGAGGAAGGACGAGACCGCACGGGTGATCACGCCGCCTGCCGCGCAGCATACGATCGCCTCGATCAGACCCTGCACGCCGACGAGCAGTACCACGAACATCAGCGGATTGACCGCGCCGAGGTCTGCGACCTTGCTCTGATAAATTCGGTATGATAGAACACCAGAACGATATATCCCATGAAGAACAGCGTATTGAGCAGCGGCGCACTCAGCGCACCGATAAAGATAGCTCCAACCGCCTCTGCGGTCGATAAAGCGCAGCGCCTTGAAGATCAGACCGACGCAGAAGCCCCATGAGCACGCGCATGACAACGCACAGCACAAAGGTATTCAGCGGACTGATCTGGAAGAACACGCCGGTCATGCCCACACCGGAAAGCGCGTCCTTGAAGCTGACGAGACCGAATACCGCGCCGAGAATGGCGCCGGCCGCCGGGCCCATCGTCATCGCGCCGACCGCGATCGGCACGGTCAGGAACGACATGTACAGCGGTCCGACCGGAACGCTGCCAAGGCCGATCAGCTTCATCACGATCTCGATCGCCGCAAGCAGACCGAGCTGTGCGAGAAAGCGCACGTTGGTTTTGTTGTTATTCATTTTTATTCCTCCCGCTCCCGTCTCAGCATTCCTTCCGCCGAGTACAGGGCAAAATTTTAACAAAGAAAAAAGCATCTCAGCCGCGGTTTTTGCTCCAGACGAGCCGCAGCCCCTCGAAAATAAGGTCATCCGCGCGATCCCAGCCGATCGAAAGATGCGGCGCGATCAGCTGGCAGCAGTCGCCCGTGAGCCAGACCCGAGGCGTTTTGCCGAGGACAGCAGCGGCATAACGGCCGATGAGACCGTCGACCATGGCGGCCGCGCCCATGACCGCACCGACACGCATCGCGTCCGCGGTGTTCCGCGCCATAACGTCATATCTTGCGCCGCGCACAAGCGCCACGGTCGGCAGCTGCGCGGTCTGTGCACGAAGCGCTTCGAGCGAAAGCTCGACGCCCGCGGTGATGGCCGACGCGACGAGCGCGCCGTTTTCATCGAGCACGGTGAAGGTTGTTGCGCATCCGCAGTCCACGACCACGCACGGCAGACTGCCGCGCGCCTTGGCGGCGACGGCCGCCGCTACGCGGTCCGCACCCACCTGCTGCGGCTGGTCCGAGCGGGATATTGAGGCCGGTCTTGATGCCGCTCGACAGGCTGAGCAGCTTGTGGCGGCTGCCCGCGATGCGCGCGAGCGCGTCGATGAGCGTCGGCGTCAGCTGCGGCACGACCGACGCGAGCACCACGCCGGTGATACGCTCGCCGGACACGCCGTAGAGCGTGAACAGCTGCGTCAGCACGAGGATATAGTAGTCCGAGGTCTGCCGCAGCTCGGTCTGTACGGAAGCATGGAAGCGAATTTTCCCTCGAAGCCGACCGCGCGGATATGACTGTTTTCCGCGAGCACGGTGATGAGCATATGCAGACCTCCTCCAAAACTTTTTCAGTTTATTATACCCCTATTTCTGTCATAACGCAAGACTTTACCAAAAAAAAACGGAGCAGAGAAAACTCCCTGCTCCAGTCTGTCGAAAAACTTCGTTTTTTCCGACAAGTGTGTTCTGCCTTCACAGAACACAGGCTTTGTCGGCGAAACGTCAGTTTCGCGACAGTCCTACATTCTGCCTTCCAGATACTTTTTGCGCTGCTCATAGCCTTTTTTGCCGAGCAGAGCGAACATATTCTTCTTGTATGCCTCGACGCCCGGCTGATCGAAGGGATTTACGCCGAGCAGATAGCCGGAGATGCCGCAGGCCTTCTCGAAGAAATAAACGAGGTAGCCGAAGTGCCATGCATCCGCGCGGTCGATCTCGAACACGATGTTCGGCGTGCCGCCGTCAACGTGCGCGAGCAGCGTGCCCTGATATGCCTTGGAGTTGACGAACTGAACGCTCTTGCCTGCGAGGTAGTTCAGGCCGTCGATATCGTCCTTTTCCTCCTTGATGATGCTCTCCGAGCGCGGCTCGCGCACCCAGAGCACGGTCTCGAACATCATGCGCGTGCCGTCCTGAATAAACTGACCGATAGAATGCAGGTCGGTCGAGAAGTTCGCGCTCGTGGCGAAGATTCCCTTGTGGTCCTTGCCCTCGGACTCGTTGAACAGCTGCTTGTACCATTCGCCGAACATGACGAGCGCCGGATCGTAGTTGACGAGAATCTCCATCGACTTGCCCTTGCGATGCAGGATGCTGCGAAGCGCCGCGTATTTTGCAGCGAGATGGTCGGTGGTACAGCGGTTCTCGATACGTGCCTGCGCCGCGCCCTTCATGACCTCGTCGATGTTGACGCCCGCCGCCGCCATCGGCAGCAGACCGACAGGCGTCAGCACGGAAAAGCGTCCGCCGATGTCGTCCGGCACGACGAAGGTCTCGTAGCCCTCATCGTCCGCAAGCTGCTTGAGCGCGCCGCGCTCCTTGTCCGTGGTCGCAAAGATGCGCTCCTTCGCGCCCTCGCGGCCGTATTTCTTCTCGCAAAGCTCCTTGAAGATACGAAACGCAATGGCCGGTTCGGTCGTCGTACCCGATTTGGAGATAACATTGATGCAGAAGTCCCGGTCTCCGACAATCTTGACCAGATCGTTCAGATAGCTGGAGGAAATATTGTTGCCGGCAAAGTAAACCTCGGGCGTGCCCTCCGGGCGGACCTGGTTGTAGAACTGACCGTTCACAAATTCGATCGCCGCGCGCGCCCCAGATACGAGCCGCCGATACCGATCACGATAACGTCCGCCGTTCTGCGGATCTTTTCCGCCGCCTGCTTGATGCGCGCAAATTCCTCCCTGTCGTAATTTTCCGGCAGATCCAGCCAGCCGAGAAAATCATTGCCCGCGCCCTTGCAGCTTTCGAGTGTATCCTGCGCGACCTTTACGAGCGGCTCTGCGTCGTGAATTTCGTCATCCCTGCACATACCGCCAGAGGCCGCTCATCTTCAGTTCCATAGACATTCTTGCATTTCCCCTAATTTAACCTCTCAAACCCGGGTCAAAGCGTCTCTCACTGTAACCCTTTACCAATAGTATACCATATTTGAGAAGAAAGGCAAGTGTTTTTTGTTTATTTTCTACAAAAACATTTCAATTTTCACACGGATTTTGCAATATTTTTACCACATCGTTTTTTTCGTAAAAATAAACAAAGACCGCCTTTCATATGAAAAAAAAAGCGGTCCTTGATGCGATGATTTGTTGCAAAAACAGGGGGAAAAATATCCGTTTTTTTCTTAGTAGATCGGGAAACGGGAGCAGATCTCGCATACGTTGCGGCGGATCTCGTCAGCCTTGTTGTCGAAATCGGTCGCTGCCTGCCAGATAAACTCAGCGATATGCAGCATTTCCGGCTTGCCGAAGCCGCGGGTGGTAACGGCCGGGGTGCCGATGCGCTGGCCGGAGGTGACGAACGGGCTTTCCGGATCGTTCGGGATGGCGTTCTTGTTCGCGGTGATGCTAGACTTCATCCAGACGGCGCTGCAGCTCCTTGCCGGTAACGCCGGTGCCGCGCAGGTCGATCAGCATGAGGTGGTTGTCCGTGCCGCCGGAAACCAGATTGAAGCCCTGATTCTGGAGGGCTGCCGCCAGTGCCTTTGCGTTGTCAACGACGCGCTGCTGATAAGCCTTGAACTCCGGCAGCGCCTCGCCGAAGCAGACAGCCTTCGCCGCGATAACGTGCTCGAGCGGACCGCCCTGGGTGCCCGGGAAGATCGCCTTGTTGAACTTCTTGGCAAGCTCTTCGTTATTGGTGAGGATAACGCCGCCGCGCGGACCGCGCAGGGTCTTATGGGTGGTGGTGGTCACGACGTCCGCATACGGAACCGGGCTCTGATGCAGACCGGCTGCGACCAGACCTGCGATATGCGCCATATCGACGAACAGGTATGCGCCGACCTCATGTGCGATTTCAGCGAACTTTTCAAAATCAATGGCACGCGGATAAGCGGAAGCGCCGGCGATGATCATCTTCGGCTGCTCCTTCTTCGCCATGTCGCGGACTGCGTCATAGTCGATGTAGCCGTTGTCGTCTACGCCGTAGGAAACAATGTGGTAGAGCAGACCGGACTGGTTGACCGGAGAGCCGTGGGTCAGGTGGCCGCCGTTGTCCAGGCTCATGCCCATAACTGTGTCGCCCGGCTTGCAGAGCGCCTGATAGACCGCCATATTGGCCTGCGCGCCCGAGTGCGGCTGAACGTTTGCGAACTTTGCGCCGAATACCTCGCAGACGCGGCTGATCGCCAGACGCTCCACCTCATCGACGCATTGGCAGCCGCCGTAATAGCGCTTGCTCGGATAGCCTTCGGCGTACTTGTTGGTCAGAACCGAGCCCATCGCCGCAATGACTGCCTCGCTTACGATATTCTCGGATGCGATCAGCTCGATATTGCGCTGCTGGCGCTTATATTCTGCCTCGATCATATTGCCCAGTTCCGGGTCATATGCCTTTACGAACTCCATTGCCTCGCGTACCATGTTTCATCCTCCATTTGCAAGGGAAATATTATTATAACTATTAAACCACAATTTCACTCATTCTTTTTTCATAGTGAAAGAGATAGTAAATTGCAAGGTTCACAGAAAACTTTCTGTGAATGTTGTTTAATCTGTATATTTTTTTCACCGCATTTTTCCGAACGACGGACAGATGTCCGCGAGCGGGCAGTCCGTGCAGCGGCGCACGGGCTGTGCAGTGCTCCCGGCCGAACAGCACGAGGCGGTGACACAGAAGTCGCTGACTCTGCGGGCGTGACGAGTCCCCCGCAGCGCCTTTTCCACCTTGACCGGGTCCTTCTCGTCCCGAACAAAGGCCGAGACGGTTGGACAGCCGGATGCAGTGCGTGTCGCACACGATGGCCGGCTTGCCGAAAATATCGCCGAGGATGAGGTTTGCGGTCTTGCGTCCGACGCCCGGCAGCCGCAGCAGCTCACTCCATCGTGTCGGGCACCCTGCCGCCGTACTCCGCGAGCAGCATCACCGCGCAGGCGTGCAGGTCGCGCGCCTTGGTGCGGAACAGGCCGCAGCTGCGGATATCCTCCGCGATCTCCTCCTCGCTCGTCTCCGCGAAGCTCTCGAGCGTCGGAAAATCCAGAAAACAGCTTTTTCCGTCACGATGTTCACGCGCGCGTCCGTACACTGCGCGGAGAGCCGCGTCGCGAACAGCAGCTCGTAGTCGTGCGTATAGTGCAGTGCGCAGACCGCTTCGGGATAGACCTGCTTCAGCCGCCCGTCACCGCCTGCATGTTCCTTCTTTGTCATGGCTCATTCCTCTTTAAGACAAAAACCGAGAAAGCTCCCGGTTTTTGTGCAGTATCAGCCTTCCTCAGTCACTTCGATGTTGCCGGATGTTAAGTCAGCAAGTTCTCCTGCCGCGGAAGGCATCCTTATTGTTTTCATAGATCAGACGCAGACCCTCGAGCGTCAGATTCGGGTCCACCTCGTCGATCGCGGACAGTATTCCCGCCATCATGCGGCCCATGCCGCCGGTCGCGACAACGCGCGCGCTGCCGCCGAGCTCCTTTCTGGATGTCGGTGATGATGCCGGTCAGCGCGCCGACATAGTTGCCGCGCACGCGCCCGACTGCATCGAGCGGACGGTCGTCTTTGCCGATGGCGTGCTCGCGGCAATATCGACGCGGGCAGTTGGACGCCTTGAGGAACAGCGCCTCCATCGCGACCTTGAGTCCGGGAAGATCGCGCCGCCCCGATACGCGCCCTCTGCGTCGATGGCGTCGAACGTGGTCGCCGTGCCGATGTCGACGATGATGAGCGGCCTGCCGTAGCGCTCCATCGCGGAGACCGCATTGATCAGGCGGTCCACACCGACCCGCGCGGATTGGCGTAGCAGTTGCGCACGCCGATGTCCACATCGCGGCCCGCGATAAGCGGCTGCACGTGCAGATACTTGCGGATCGCGTTGACGAGCGTGTACATCACGGGCGGAACCACGCTCGCGATGATGACCGCGTCGGTCTGATGACGGTCGAGACCGTGAAAATGGTAAATACTGCGCGATCTGCATACCGAGTTCATCCGATGTACGCTCCGCGTTGGTGGAGATGCGGAACGAGCCGCAGAGCTTCTCCTTATCGTAAATGCCGAACACCATGTTGGTGTTGCCTACGTCTATCGCCAAAAGCATTGATCTTTCCCCTTACTTCCTACAAAACTCTCTTTCCGCAGCAGCGCGCCGTCCTCATCGACCAGCTCGAGCGTGCGGACCATGCCGCCCTCCCGATGTCGAGCGCGCGCATAGCTCGCCTAAAGGCGCGCGGCAGGCTTATGCTGCCGGGATTGCACACGAAAACGCCCTGTTCTCTCTCGGCCATCATGCGGTGCGTATGACCGAAAAACGCAAACGAGCAGCCCTCTTCCCTGCGGGCACAAGACCGCTGTGCAGCATGGATACGCGCCCGGTGGCCGTGGGTCAGGTACATGCGCACGCCGCCGACCGTCACGACCGCGAACAGCGGAACATCCATATCAAAGTCGTTGTTGCCGCGCACATGATAAATGGTAAGCGCCGGAAAAGCGCGGCGGATGTCATCCGCGTCATCGGTATGATCACCGAGATGGAGCACGGCGTCCGGCTTTTCGCGCTCGATGGCGTAAGCCATCGACATGTTATACCCATGCGAGTCTGAAAAAACCAGAACCTTCACGCACTTTCCTTCCTTTCGCTCCGCGGCACATATAGCGTTATTTTACACCGCGAGACGGTTTTGTCGTTGTAACAAATCAAAAATTCACAGGAATTTTTGATGAAATCTCCCGCTGTCCGTCCCGGCATCGCCCCGCGCCGCAGGGAACTTTTCCGTGCCCTGCGCATACATTATAAGGAGAACCTTTGGAAGGAGCGATCTTCATGTCCGATACGAACGACATTCTGAGAAAACTTGCCGCCCAGGCAGGCGGCGAGGCCGCGCTTTCCGCTCTGGAGCGCGCGCTTTCGAGCGCCGACGGCCGCAGAGCAGTCAGCAGCCTTTCGCGTCGCACGAGGCGCTGCTGCGCGCCGCCGCCGACCGTGCTGCTTCCGGGTGACCTGTCCGCTGCCCGTGCGCTCGCACGCAGCCTCGCCGCCACCCGGAGGGCGCAAAGCTCGCCGACGCCCTGCGCCGCAGCATGGGAGGGTCGAGCCGTGGATAACGATGCCCTTTCCGGCCTGCTGAACGACCCGGAAGCACTTCAGAATGCGCTCCGGTCGGTCTCCTCGCTGCTCGGCGCATCCGATGCGGGCGGCGCACCGGACGCCGTCTCCCCAGCCGACGACCCGTGAAAGGCACAGCTCCCCCGGTCATCCCGGCATCATGCAGAGCGGCCGCGCCGCCGTCCGGCCGGAAAAAGCGGGCGCTCCTGAGCGCACTGCGGCCGTTCGTCGCGGAGGATGTCGCGTCCCAGTTCGACCGAGCGCTCCGCCTCGCCGGCATGGCGGGCATGGCGCGCGCCGCGCTGGGGCAGCTCGAGCACCGTGCAGAAGGAGGCGAGCATTCTGTATAACCGCTATCTGGCCGAGAGCACGCCGTCCGCCGCACCCGAAACGCCGCCGCCCTCCCCGCTCCTGCCATCGCTGCCGCGCCTTGACCGCGACGCGCTCATCACGCTCGCCGCCGCCTTTTTTCTGCTGACCGACGGCGACCGCGGTACAGACTGGGAAAGCGTCATTCTGGCCGGCATCCTGCTGTTTCTCGGGTTTTAGACTGTCGCGAAACTACAGCCGATAAGCTGAAAGGGCGAGCTGTGCGCTCACCCTTTTCCCGTTTTTATCCCTTATTCAGCTTTTCGGATGCAAGATCCGCCAGCTTTGCGTAATCCGCAAGGCTGAGGCGTTCGCCGCGGATGCGCGCGTCCAGACCTGCCGCCTCGACGAGCGAAACGATCTCCTCCTTTTGCTCATTGCGCTCGCGAGCACTGGCCGAGGCGTTGACGAGCGTCTTGCGGCGCATATTGAACGCAGCGCGGACCAGCGCGAAGAACAGCTTTTCGTCGCGCGTCTCGACCGCAGGCTGCGCGAGCGGGCGTGAGCTTCAGCACCGCCGAGTCCACCTTCGGCCTCGGTACAAAAGCAGTCCGCCGGTACGTCGAACAGGATCTCCGCCTTCGCGTGGTACTGTACATAGATCGAGAACGCGGAATACGCCGATGTGCCCGGCGCGGCGCAGATGCGCTCCGCGACCTCCTTCTGCACCATGACCGTGATATACTCGAACGCGCCGCTCTCCATGAGCGCGGTGATCGCCGGGGTCGTGATGTAGTACGGCAGGTTCGCGCAGGCGACCGCCCTGCCCTCACCGAACTTCTCGCGACACAGCGCGGCAAGATCGAGCGCGAGCACGTCGCCCTGCACGACCTCGAAGTTGTCGAACTCCGCCATGGTCTCCGCAAGGACCGGCAGCAGCGCACGGTCAAGCTCGACCGAAACAACGTGCTCCGCGCGGCGGCACAGTGCCGTCAGGCAGCCCATGCCCGGGCCGACCTCAACAACGTTCCCGGCCTCGCGCGCGCCGCTCATCTCCGCGATGCGCTCGGGAACCGTGATGTCGGTCGAAAGTTCTGGCCGAGCGAAAAAGTGGAGATCCGTGGCGGCAAAAAGCCGCACCGAATAGTTTCGATATCACATAAATTCATTGCATTCTCCCCCATAAAGTATCATTGCAGCATTTTCCCGAAAAAAGCCGGCGGCTTTGTGCCGCCGGCTCATTTTATCTTTGCAAGCAATTTGCGGCTTTAGGTTTTTCTAAACCGAGTGTTTCACATGCTTTAAAGGACTTGAAAGAAAAAGAATTGATTTATACAGATAAAACGGGATATATCTTTTTTACAGAACAAGGTCAACTACAGGCAACTCAAGTGTAGGAAAGACATGTTTATTTTAAAAAATCAATTGCTGCATGCGGGTGTAGAACCGATTCTTGCAGAAGAAGAAGCTTGTCGAATGGAACATACAATTAGTGAAGAAAGCTTTAAAAAATTAAAGGGCAATAAATGCGTTCGATCTTGCATTGATTGTAAGGGTGATGGCTGTAAATAAAAAGGCGTGAAAACCACGCTTTTTTAGTCTTTTGTTTGAGGAATGAATGGGGTCAATGCATCGGCAAGTGAATGAAGGTTACGAGATTGAATGTATACTTTTCCGTTGCCGTGGAATACATTGACTAAACCTTCACCAGTAGTAAATCCAAATGTTCCAGAAGCAATCTTGATTTCATAATCTAAAGAATCATCCCATGCGACAACATGTTCATTGCATCGATTGTGATTGGATGCGTCATCCTGAGTTACGTATTGCTAATTTCGCCGGAAAATTAAAGCTATTAAAACATTCCCCGGAATGCGCCGGCCCTTGAAAAGTGGCGCACAGTTTTATAATCCGGACTGGGTAGTCAAAGTGCCATGGAAGTTAACGCTTTATTATGAACAAAATTTTTATATAGGTTGCTCTGTTGAAATGGTCCCAGTGCGTATGGTAAATCTCAGCAACGCCCGATAGCACTACGTAACCGAAACGAAGGCCACCGAT
>VOFK01000694.1_pt1 | contig 34713 bp, 31 predicted proteins | sample 5384121 | NCBI WGS metagenome assembly VOFK01 (sample SAMN12384730, study PRJNA508395) | human gut metagenome | isolation source: healthy gut J | host: Homo sapiens | reverse complement strand
GGGACCGCGGGATGCTGGTCGTCGGAGCGTTGCTGGCGGGATTCGGCTACGGACTGATGCAGCCGCTCATCTACGACAAGACCACCATCATCGCTCCGCCACGCGCGGCGACGCTGGCACTGTCGTTCGTCATGGCGGTCAACTACCTGGCCATCATGCTCTGTCCCTTCCTCATCGACACCTTCACCCGTCTCACCGCACTGCACGGCGACCGCGTGCCCTTCCTGCTCAACGGCATGCTGACCGCAGGACTCGCCCTGTTGGCTTTCCGCCGCCGCGACGACTTCACGCTTCGGTCTGGACGCATCCTATTACAAGCGATAGCAAAACGGACGGACGATTTTCAGCGAAAAGCGCTATCTTTGCGGGCGACAAACCCCTGCAAAGAGTCGAATCATGGAGAAAAACCTCGTCTACACGACATGCGGAACCTGCTCAAAACTGCTCGACGTCACCGTTGAAAATGATCGTGTCAAGCGCGTGCAGATTCATCGGCGGCTGCCGACGACTCGCAGGGGCATCGCCGCACTGATCGCCGGCATGGAGGTGGACGAAGCGTCGCCCGCCTGAAGGGCATCAACTGCGGCGGCAGAGGCACCTCCTGCCCCGACCAGTTGGCGAAAGGCGCTGACGCAGTGGAAAAAACAGCCGGTAGCCGCCGAAAACCCGCCTTCCGTCCGCCGCGCCGCACGATAAATCTCCGCTCCGGCATTCTGCGCACCGCCGAAGGAAAACTCCGTCGGTATGAGGCGGCCGACCCCGCAGAACAGGAATGTTCTCGTCGGAGCCGAATGCGGGCCGAACTCGTCGGACTATGCCGAGGCGAAACCGGAGGTTGGAAACGGAACGTTTTTGCAATCGGTCTACGAAACCAATCATTTTTACTATGTATTTTCTCTGGTATCTGCTTATCGGGCTCGTCGCCGGCTGGCTGGTAATCTTCTGGTCAAAGGACACGGTTCGGGGGCTCGTCGTCAATCTGATCGTCGGCATCGTCGGCGGTATTCTGGGCGGCTGGATTCTGTCGCTGCTGGGGCTGGTCGCCGTCAGGACGCTGGGCAGCCTGATCGCATCGGTCGTCGGCGCCGTCGTCCTGCTCTGGATCGCATCGCTTCTGGCACGTTCCTCAAAAAACACTCCTCGCAATGAACAAGGGAAAAGATCAAGCGCCGGCATCGACCGAATGGCCGAAGAGGCGAAAAGAGACGATAGATCTGCTGTCCGGACAAAATCGACCGGGCGACCCGTTGCGGAAACGAAAGGCCGCACGAATCAAACGGTCGGCCAAGGCGGGGGCTGCGCCGGACGACCGACGCCGTACAAAGACCGTCGACCGTACCGCCGAGCGTATTCGGGACAAACTGTCCGAATAAACCGGCACATAATACGAAACCGCACGGCCGCACCTTTCAGGGGATGCGGCCGCCTGCATCAAACCTCAGGCCAAACAGCCCGCCACACGCCCCCTGCTTCTCGAACGGTTCTCCCGACGGCTGCCGGCGCAATCGATTCGCAGGCGACACGCGATATCGGACAAAAAATTTTGCAATATTGAAATCTTTACTATACCTTTGCTGGCTTTCGAGGCGACGGATTGAGCTATGGTGGCCAATGGTAACGTCAGATTTTGGTTCTGAAATTTTGGGTTCGAGGTCCCCGATGAATAGCTCAACAAAATGCGGATAAACAATTCTTGTTTATCCGCATTTATTCCGATCGAACCTGACCGATCTGCCAGCTGAGGCTAAAAGCGCCGAAATCATCCGGCCAGGCGGTACGCTTCGCACTACTTCCCTACCTTCTCCATGAACCGGCGCCGATCGACCGCATAACGAATGTGGATGCCCTCGCCGATCATTCCTTCGGCGTCGCGGGCACCGACGTTGAAGGTCAGCTTGCGCCCTTCCGCCGGTCAGCACCGCCGTCGCCACGATCTCGGCGCCGAGCCCCAGAAGGCTTGATGTGCGTCACGTTCATCTCAGCCCCCACGGTCAGTCGGGCCTTCCGGCAGCGCATCGGCGACGGCCTTCATCGCGGCATTCTCCATCCCAGCACGCCACCATCGCCGGCGTGGCGAAACATCGTCGCCCGAACCCATCACGGCGGCCGTATTTCCGGCCGACCGTCACCGAGCTCTGGACGACAATCCCGCTTTTTCAGTTCCATTATTCCGTTTTCGTTATTTCGTTTAAACCAAAAAAATCGTTACATTTTGCAAGGCCATTTTTCGGGGCCTATGAAAAGTACCTTCTCTTTCTGCTGGCGGCGATACTTCCCGGCGCACTCTCGGATCGGAGCCTGCCAATACCAGGCTCGCTGTCAGGAGTCGCAGGTCGGGAGCCAGCAGGGCGGTGATTCCCACGTCCGCATTCGCCGGTGTGGGTCTTCGCCACGCGCAGACCGACCTGCGCCGCTTACCGCAAAGCTGGTCGCAGCCGTCAAAAGTCTACCCGTCCAAAGAGATCGCCAGAGCACGCATGACCGAAATGGAGAGCTGCAACGCAAACCCAGGCAAAAAAGCCTACATCAGGGGCGTCTATCGCCAAATCAGGAGGAGTACACGCCGTCGTCAGACACATGACCCGCAAGGCAAAGTACTGCTCAAACTCATCGACCGCGAGACGGACTACCGCCTACGAAGTACTGCGGGAATTCCGCGGCGGATTCGTGACGTTCTGGCGAACCTTGTCGCGCGGGACCAGCCTCAAATCGGGATACGACGCCGAAGGGGACGACCACCGCTCAGATCGTCCCGCTACTACAGAAGCGGGATTATCCGACCTGCCGTCCGTTCCGTTCCACGGCGTCGGGACGAACCGTATTCCGAAAAATACCACAGACTTTCAGCGACCGATCGGAATATTCTCGAATTTTTCAGCAAAATTTGTAAGAACCGGCGAGAGTCACACCGCCGTTCGACGAATAACCTCACTCCGCCATGCCGACCCCTGCCGACAACGGGACTCTGCGCCCGACCACTCCTTTATATTATCCACTCCTTAAATTACATTCTATGAAACACGAAAAAAAAGCCGTCTATGTGCTACGAATCGAACGGACGTGCAAATTCAATGGGCCGGAGAGCGACAATGAGAGTGCGACATCGAAAAATATCTGGGGATAACCCGCAACCGCACGAAACCATGAGAAAAATTACCTCGCATTGGCGGCGGGATTGATCCTCGCCTCCAGTCAGAGAAAACAACGAACCCTCGGCACAACTTCCGCCGACCGCTCACGTCGGCGATGACGCCCTCCCTGGTACGATCGACGCTTCGGCGCTCCACGCACCTCGACGAAGCCGAAGAAGCCGATTCGGCGTTAATGGATCTTTACGACGCGGCCTCATGACCGGCGCCCTGGACCGGCGGGTACAGGAACTCGCCGACAGCGCGATCGCGCAAGGTCTGCAACTCGTCCAGTTCGTCACGCCCGAATTCTGCGCGCGTCGACAACACGGCGGTGCGCAGCGTCAGCACGGACAGATCGGCCGCACCCACATCCGGATGACGTTTCGCTCACCTTCCAGTTAGGAATCTGGGCATGATGATCGCCGAATTCGGGCTCGAACCGAAATTGCGGCCTCTTTCAAGAATATTTTCCCATACTCAAATTCTCGCAGGCAGTCGGACGCTGGCCGCGATCCGGAAATGCGAACCGTGAACGCGCTCATCAGCGATACCATGGAGGCGACTTCTCGAAGTGACAATCGAAGAGGTGCTCACCTGCGGCATTACGACTCTCGGCCACGCCCCAGACATTCTACCTGGTCGTTCTTTCCCGAACCTACGCCAAAGGCCACGATCGTTTCGTCGCCGACGACGGCAGCGTGATGACGCAGGTCGTCCAGCAAAGACACCCCAACGCGCAGTTTAAAATACCCGACCGCGCTTCCCCTCGGTCGAAGCCGCCGCGACGCTGGCGTGGCGAGACGAAACAGGGAGTGGTGTCGAACGTCGGCCTTCGATGAACGCTGCTGCCGGCGCCGCCGACCTGAGCGAGCAGCCAACTGTTTCATCGTCAGCGCCCCCGGCAACTACAATTCAAAGGCCGTCAAAGGGTGACGGCTCGGCTGTCGACGGTGTCGGCGGCTGTAATATTCACGGCAGGCGCCGCCAGGCAACGCCGGTAGCCGCCCCTCAACCGGCAGGGTCGCATGGGCCGGCACCGACGCCGGCCGAGAAGCCGCCGCGTCGACCGCAGCCTCGGCGCCACCTCCGTCACTCCGACATCTCTACGGTCTTTACAATGGGGACGCAAAAGACCGTTCGTCGGGCGAAAGAACTCAGGAATCTCAGCCAACAACAGGTAACGCGGCGAACCGGAAGCCTTCGGTTTCGCTCACAGCTTTATATGAAAAAAATACGATCGGAGAAACAGAATATACGTTCAGGTAACCGCAACGACTCTCAAATTTCTGGTGCATTGCATACACGATTCAAAAATCCACCAAGTTTATCCATTATACAGCAGATACAAATAGCGGCAGCAGAACTTGAGTTCAATGCGGAGGCTTCAATTTCGAAGATTTGTGGGGGAGAGCATTTCAAACAAAAAGTCGGTTTACGATCCCTTGTCCCGGCAGGTTATAAGATACCGATAGATAGCAGAGAAGTATGGAAAGATTTCAACGCAGATCGAAAGTTGAAGCAACGAAACCACAGCTTCGGAGGTACTATTAACGGAGCGTTCTATGCATGTGCCGAGGACAGAGAAACGACGAGGAGCAACTCGGTATTATGCAAAGCTTTTGGTCTTTCCCATGACATATTATGCAATTGGGTTGGAGTCGATCGTTCACCGGCAGCTACAAAGCCTCATTTACGGGAATATGGGTCCCAAACAGCCTTGCCAGCCCCGTACGCTGTGTGAGTAACCGTTTCCAGTAAATAAAAATGACCAGCAGGTCATTCCCAGCACGCTCGGTCGCCGGCAAATCCCTCCAGCGTCTCACGACAGATCAGATCGACTCCGGCCTCCTCGATCAGCCTGCGGTACTGCTCGAAATACCGTCTGGCAACGTGCAGTCGATCCCTCCATCATATCCGGCCGGCCGCGCCGCCCAATTTCGACGAGTCGGCCAGCACGACGCTCTTGGCCGGGCTCATCTTCTGCGTCAGCGTGGCCTCCTCGGCCGTGGCGCAGGTGATACCGAAAGTGGAATAATCAATCCGCGCCGAAGAAAAGTTTCGAACAAATCACATTCTCGAATCCCCTGCGCCGCATATTATTCGCCCCGCACAAACGACTTCTTGTGAAACACGCCTCCGAGCACGGTCACGTCGTCTCCTCCGACTCGTTCATCAGCATCGCCACGCGCAGCGACGGCGTCACTACATTAGATGCCCGACCGGCCGTATCCGTTCGGCAAAGGCATAGACGGTCGACCCCGAAGCGATGAAGACCGAATCGTCAAGGACAAATCAGCTCGGCCGCCTCCACGGCGATCTTCTGTTTGATTTCGCTGTTGACGGCACTTTGACATGCACGCTGACATCCTGCACCAACAACGGATTGACCGGACTGGCGCGCGTGCTGCGGTAAAGCAGGTTCCTGCTCCAAAAACTCCATCCTTGCGGACGGTCGCCTTGGTCACGTTCATCTCGGCGGCCATATCGGCCAATAATGAACGAATCCGTGACGATTCAGCGAATCGAGAATATACTTACGGCGTTCGGCAATACTCAGCATGATCTCATCTTTCAATTCCCCGACAAAGATAGTGCAAGCCGAGGGCAGAACAAATTTATTCGAACTCCGCCGGGCGCAGCACGTCCGAACGAAAACATGCCTTTCGCAAAACACGTACCGGACGCGGAATCAATTCACGCGAAGCCCCGACAGCCCCCAGTCCGGAAGCGCAGCTCCTCCCCGACCGACGATCCGGATAATCTGGACAACCGCAGCGGACTTCCTTGCAACAGTCACAGATCTCTTCGTTTAGACGACATCCGCATCCAAAAACCGAAGAAAATTATCACTATAAACAAAATTTATCATCCAAAAAGAAAATACCTGTTTAACGAAACGAAAATATGTATATATTTGTGACACGATTCGTACCGAATCGGACATCCGCCGGAAAACGGACATGGATTCCGACCAGACAAGGTCCGTTTTCGACCGAACGTAAAAAGACCGAATAAACGCAACCGTATGAAAAAATTATTTTTTGACAATCGGATTCGCCGCGGGCACGCTGATGCTCGCCGCCCAGCCCTGGGTGGTCGCACACCGCGGATTCCATGCCGCAGAAGGATCGTGGGAAAATACCGTATCGAGCCTACGCAACGCCCAGAAGCTGGAGTCTACGGCGTGGAGTTCGACGTCAACATGACGGCCGACGACTCGCTGATCGTCTATCACGGGCCGAAGATTCTCGACACGAAACTCCATGCGCAGAAGAACCGCTTCGCCGAAATCCGCGCCGTGAAGCTGCCGGGCGGCCTCGAAATCCCCCACCCTCGGGAGTTCTTCGCACAGGGACAGAAAGACCCGTCGACCAAACTGATCCTCGAAATCAAGAAACACGCGACGCCGCAACGCGAGACGCAGGTCGTGGAGGCGATCCTCCGTCTGGCGCGCGAAATGCGGCTCGTGCCGCAGATCGAATTCATCTCGTTCAGCCGGCACGCCTGCGACGAAGTGCTCCGCCTGCAACCCGACGCCGTCGTCGTCTACGTCAGCAGCGACATGGCGGCCATGAGTCCCGCCGAAGCGAAAAAGCGGGGATACGGAGGTCTCTCCTACCAGCTCAACGTCCTGATGAACCGTCCCGAACTGGTCGACGAAGCCAACCGTCTCGGCATCGCCACCACGCTCTGGATGGTCAACGACTGCGAACTGATCGACTGGGCGGCGCGCCACGGCATCACCTACGTTTCGACCGACTGTCCCGACAAGGCCGAAGCCTATCTGGAAGCCGTCGCAGCCTACAAGAACAAGAAATAATACGTCTGCCGCACTTCCGCGCAACGCACCGGCAGTTCGCCTCCGGCGGCAGAAACGGTACGAGCTGCGACCTCCGCACGGAACAGATGATTTCCCCGCCGGCATCGTCGATCGACCGGGAATCGGATTGCGGGGTAAAATCGCAGACGAGCCATAAAACACAGTGCCGGAAGGACAGTAAACGAATAATCCTGAAAACAAAAACAAACGTTTTCGTTACGCCGAGAGCCGAACCCGACTCGTTCGGACTAAGCCGAGGCGGGAAAACGACCGAATAAAACGCAAACGATGCTGGAAAATCTGAAAGAAGAGGTTCTCGAAGCGAACCTCGATTTGGTACGTCACGGTCTGGTTATCTTCACGTGGGGCAATGTCTCGGCCATCGACCGCGCGAGCGGACGGGTCGTCATCAAGCCGAGCGGCGTGGAGTACGAAGCCCTGAAAGCGGAAGACATGGTGGTGGTCGATCTCGACGGCAACGTCGTCGAAGGATCGCTCCGCCCTTCATCCGACACCCCGACCCACTTGGCGCTCTACCGCGCCTTCGAGGGGATCGGCGGCGTGGTACACACCCACTCGACCTACGCTACGGCATGGGCGCAGGCGGGACTCGACATCCCCTCGCTGGGAACGACCCATGCCGATTATTTCCACCGCGCCGTCCCCTGTACGGGCGATATGACGCACGCGCAGATCGACGGCGACTACGAAGCCGAGACGGGCGCCGTGATCGTCGAGCGGTTCCGCGGCCTCGACCCGCTCCACACGCCGGGCGTACTGGTCAGAACCACGGCCCCTTCGCATGGGGCCGCGACGCACACGAAGCGGTCTACAACGCGACGGTACTGGAACAGGTCGCCAAAATGGCCTTCGTCACCAAACTGCTCAACCCGACGGCCGGCATCGACCCCCTGCTCGTCGAGAAACATTTCCGGCGCAAACACGGCCCCGACGCCTACTACGGGCAGAAATGAACCATTTCGTTAAGCCGAGCGCAAAGCCGAACGCAGTTCGAGCTATGCCGAGGCGAGAAATGGAACACGAAAGTGAATTTTTCTCCGCTCCTGCGGACGGCACCGGTTTTCGGCGCCGTCCGTTTTTTCTTCGCCCACTCGGAGGAGGGGCTTCTCCGAACGAAACGACCTCCGCCGCGAACGCTCCGGCGGTAGACCGGATGCGGCGGCTCGAAAACCGATGAGGTGTAAAGTCGTATATAGCTGCCTAAATTTGTTTCTATGCCCCGCTTGTACTATCTTTGCGGGGATAAAACCGCCGCGAACGCCGTACCGTCCCGCCGGAGCAATCCATACCGGCCCGCCGACGTTCCCGGTCCGTAAAAAGCCATACACCATGTTTGAAAACCTGACAGATAAACTCGAACGGTCGTTCAAGATCCTCAAAGGCGAAGGCCGCATCACCGAGATCAACATAGCCGAGACGCTCAAGGAGATACGCCGCGCGCTGATCGACGCCGACGTCAACTACAAGGTAGCCAAGACCTTCACCGACGAGGTGAAGCAGAAGGCTCTGGGTCAGAACGTGCTGACGGCTGTCAAGCCGGGGCAGATGATGACCAAGATCGTGCGCGACGAGCTGGCGCAGCTCATGGGCGGCACGGCCACCGACATCCGCTTGGAAGGCACTCCGGCCGTCATCCTGACAGCCGGTCTTCAGGGTTCGGGCAAGACGACCTTCTCGGGCAAGCTGGCCGCCTTCCTCAAAGAGAAGAAGGGGCGCCATGTGCTGCTCGTCGCCGGCGACGTCTACCGTCCGGCCGCCATCGACCAATTGAAGGTGCTGGGCGGTCAGATCGGCGTGGAGGTCTACACCGAAGAGGGAAACACGCACCCGTGGAGATCGCGCAGAACGCGATCAAATACGCCCGCCAGAAGGGCTGCAATGTCGTAATCGTCGATACGGCGGGCCGTCTGGCTGTCGACGAGGCGATGATGCAGGAGATCACGGCGATCAAGGCCGCCGTCGATCCCGGCGAGACGCTCTTCGTGGTCGACGCCATGACGGGACAGGATGCCGTAAACACGGCCAAGGAGTTCAACGACCGTCTCGACTTCGACGGCGTGGTGCTGACCAAGCTCGACGGCGACACGCGAGGCGGCGCCGCCATCTCGATCCGTTCGGTGGTCGACAAACCGCTGAAATTCATTTCGAGCGGCGAAAAGATGGACGCCCTGCAAGTCTTCCACCCCGAGCGTATGGCCGACCGCATTCTCGGCATGGGCGACGTGGTGTCGCTCGTGGAGCGCGCACACAGGAGCAGTTCGACGAGGCCGAGGCGCGTAAACTGAAAAAGAAGCTCGTCAAGGATCAGTTCAACTTCAACGATTTCCTGGCGCAGATCAACCAGATCAAGAAGATGGGCAACCTCAAAGACCTCGCTTCGATGATCCCCGGCATGGGCAAGGCGCTCAAAGGCGTCGAGATTTCGGACGACGTCTTCAAGCAGACCGAGGCGATCATCGGCTCGATGACCCCCGCCGAGCGCGAGCGCCCCCTGAAATCCTCAACGCGCGCCGCCGCGAACGCATCGCCAAAGGCAGCGGCACGACGATGGCCGACGTAAACCGCCTGCTGAAACAGTTCGACGACACGCGCAAAATGATGAAGATGGTCGCCGGCGGCGGTAAGATGAAGCTGCCCCAGATGCCGCGCGGTTTCCGTCGGTAACCCACGTCTTTCGGATCGAATTAAAGAATCCGGCTTCATGCGGAAGCCGGATTCTTCCGTTACGGATTCTTTCACCGGCATCCCATCTGCTCATCCCATCGCGATACGAGCGAACGCAATCGACATGCCGCTCCACCGTTACAGTCGGCGCACTCTGATAAAATCCAAATCATACCCATAACTATATGTTTCGGCCGTTCTCTTCTTGCTATTGACCGGTATTACAATAGTCCCACTCTTCACATCGCCATACGAATACCAATGGCTGAATTTATCGCTCGATATGCTTGCCTGCCAATTCACGGTAACAGGGAAAGAGTGGTAATTCTCAAACTCGAAATAGTACCATTTTTTTTCGATCGGAAGGTATACGGCGGAACTCTACGCCTCCGATATCGTCGTTCGAAGACGATGCGTTATTCGAATCTCCCGACACGATAACCGTTTGATTAATTACATTTTGAGCAAATGAATGCATCCCAATGGCACATAGCACCATATATGCGCAAAGGGCAAAAAAAAATTTTCATGACTTATTTTTTTCTTTTTTAACATGTATTCAAGATAACACAAAAAACGCGGGCAAAAACTCCGTTCACCCACATTCAAGGCCTTGGACTGCCCACAAAGAAAAGATGAAAGAAATGCCCGCGCCGAAAAACAGCACGAGCATCAACTTTAATTCCTCTTTGTGATTCAAAAGTGTCCAAGTTCTGAATGTAAGAAGAAAAGCCGATGCGCTTTTATATGTTTTGTGCCGGCGCTTTTCGTGCGGTGACGGCACATGAAAATCGATTCGATTCGACCGTCCGCCCGCGACTTCCGCAAAAAGAACGCCGGCAGCCGGATATATCCCCCGTTATTTCTCCATAGGCAATACGATTTAAGCGAGTAACTTTTGCAAACATAAGGAATTTTTCTCGAATTTATCGTAACTTTGAACCCTAATAAACCGCATTTCATGCACAAATCGGGCTTTGTCAATATCATCGGAAATCCCAACGTCGGGAAGTCGACGCTGATGAACGCATTGGTGGGCGAGAAACTCTCCATCATCACCTCCAAGGCGCAGACCACGCGCCACCGCATTCATGGGCATCGTCAACGGCGACGATTTCCAGATCGTCTTCTCCGATACGCCGGGCATCTTGAAACCCTGTTACAAGTTGCAGGAGTCGATGATGAATTTCGTGCGCGGCGCCCTGTCGGACGCCGACGTGCTGCTCTACGTGACCGACACCGTCGAGCGGGACGACGAACGTGCGGCCGAGATCATCGACCGCATCCGCCAGAGCGGAGTGCCGACGCTGGTGGTGGTCAACAAGATCGACCTCGACGCCCAGGGCGCTCGAACAGCGCTCGTCGAGATGGCGCGCGACGCGCCCGACGCCGAAATCATACCGATCTCGGCCAGGGAAGGATTCAACATCGCCGGCCTGTTCGACCGGATTCTGGCGCTGCTGCCCGAAGGCGAACCCTTCTACCCGAAGGATACGCTCACGGACAAGACGCTGCGTTTCTTCGCCTCGGAGATCATCCGCGAAAAGATCCTGCGCAACTACGACAAGGAGATCCCTTACAGCTGCGAAATCGAGATCGAGGAGTACCGCGAGGAGTCCGGCATCGACCGCATCGGCCGTGATCTACGTGGCGCGCAACTCGCAGAAGGGAATCCTCATCGGGCACAAGGGCGAGAAGCTCAAAAAGGTCGGACGGCAGGCCCGCGAGGAGTTGGAGGAGTTCCTCCGGAAGAAGGTCTTCCTGCAACTCTTCGTCAAAGTCAGCGAAGACTGGCGCAACGACCAGCGGCAATTGCGGCGGTTCGGCTACGATCCCCAATAACGGCAATAAACCGGCGGCAAAGAGCGTTACGCAAACAATGAAGAGATTTACGATGCGAAAAGGAATTACGGGCGTATTGCTGGCCCTCGCGCTGACGATCGGCGCCGGCAGCCGGGCGCAGTACGACAGGGACTATTTCTACTACGTCGGCCGCTCGTTCATGATAGACAACAACTTCGAGGACGCGATCCGCACGCTCAACATCCTGCTGCGTTTCGACGACGACGCCTTACGAAGGCTATTTTTCCTGCGCGGCATCGCCAAATACAACCTCGACGACCTGCTGGGCGCCGAGGCCGATTTCACCACCGCCATCGAGAAGAATCCGGTCTTCACCACGGCCTTCACCTACCGCGCCATCACCCGCTCGCGGCTGGGCAACTACGACGACGCGCTCTCCGACTTCGCCGAAGCGATCGAGCTGCGCCCCGACCTGCCCAACGCCTATTACAGCCGGGGCGTCACGCGGCTGCTGAACCAGCAGTTCCGCGAAGCGATCGACGACTTCGACAAATTCATCCGGCAGGAGAACAAGGTTTCGGACGCCTATCTCAACCGCGGCGTCTGCTACCTCTACCTCAAAGATACGACGCAGGCCTACGCCGATTTCGAAACGGCGATCCGCACCAACCGCGAGAATCCGATGAGCTACAACCGCCGCGGCGAGTTGGAGATGAAACAACAGCGCTACAAGGAGGCCGAAGCCGATTTCGACATGGCGATCCGCTGCGATTCGAACTACCTGCTCTCCTACTTCAACCGCGCCATCGTCTATTTCGAGCACCAACCGGCCGATGCAGTCGCTCGCCGACTTCGACCGCGTGCTGCAACTCGACTCGACCAATTCGCTCACCTACTTCAACCGCGCCATCGTCCGCTCGCAGATCGGCGACTACAACCGTGCGCTGGAAGACTACGACAAAGTGGCCTTCTACTCGCCGGAAAACGTGCTCGTCTACTACAACCGCGCGGGCATACAGGCCCAGCTGGGGAATATCGAAAGCGCCGTCGAGGACTACTCGAAAGCCATCGAGCTCTACCCCGATTTCGCCAACGCCTACCTCAACCGCAGCCGTCTGCGCTATCTGCTCAAAGACGAGAGCGGTTCGCGCCGCGACCGCGACATCGCACAGCGCAAGATCGCCGAATACAAGACCCGCCTGAGCGACAGCACCTACTCGATCTACGCCGACACGACGCACCGCTTCGACCGCCTGCTGTCGTTCGATGCCAACGTCGCCGGCAGCACCTTCGGACGCATCGCCTCCAAGAGCGCCGACAACCGCCTTGCGCTGCTGCCGCTCTTCCGCTTCACGCTCCGCACGCCCGACAGCCTCTCCACCGTCACGGCGGGACGCTACCACTCGCAGCGCGAGGCCGATTTCCGCCGCCGCATCGACAACCGGTACCTGACGCTCACCGCCCGCGAGAGCAACGTGCCCGCCGACTCGCTCGTCATGCTGGACAAGCGTTACGCCCGCGAGCTGATGGCCGAACCCGCATCGTGGGAGTTGCTGTTCCAGCGAGGCATCACCCAGACACTCATCAAGCAGTACACCAATGCCGTCGGGACGTTCACGTCGGCCATCGACCAGTATCCGGCCAACCCGTTCCTCTATCTGAACCGGTCGACCACGCGGGCGGAGATGATCGACTTCATCTCGTCGATCGACAACTCCTACCAGCGCATCACCATCGAGTCCGATCCGGCCAAGCGGTTGCAGAACTCGCAGTCGCGCACCTACCAACTACGACGAGGCGATCGCCGACCTGAACAAGGCCGCGAAGCTCTACCCAGACTTCCCTACACCTATTACAATCGCGCGAACCTCATGGCGCTGTCGGGAAAACTGCCCGAAGCCTACAACGACTACACGAAAGCGATCGAGCTGAACCCCGCCTTCGCCGAAGCGTACTACAACCGCGGGCTGGTGCAGATCTTCATGAAGGACACGCGCAAGGGCTGTCTCGACATGTCGAAAGCCGGCGAACTGGGTATTCCGGAGGCCTACGAAATCCTGAAACAATACACCGCACTCGACCGATGATCCGCTCGACGCATTCCATTACCGCTCCGACGGCCCCCGCAACGGCCGTCGGCCGCGTTCATGCCCGGCACAACGGCGACGCGGCGGAAACCGTTCTACGCAAACTATCACCCAAATTCAATAATCAATGACAGAAACAATCAAACGCAAACTGAGCGATTCGTCGGCCGCCCGCTGGACGGCGATGCTGATCGTCTCGTTCACGATGATGTGCGGGTATTTCATCACCGACGTGATGTCGCCGCTGGGCGACATGCTCACCCGCAGCGTCGTCGACGGCGGCATGGGCTGGACACCGACCGAATACGGCTGGTTCTCCGGAGCATACAGCTGGCTCAACATCTTCCTGCTGATGCTGCTCTTCGGCGGCATCATCCTCGACAAGATGGGCGTCCGCTTCACGGGCGTCATGGCCTGCGGACTGATGGTCGGAGGTGCGCTTCTGAAAGCCTACGCCGTTTCGCCGCTCTTTCCCGAAGGAGGGATGCTCTTCGGATTCAAGACGCAGATGTGGATGGCCGGACTGGGTTTCGCCATCTTCGGCATGGGGGCCGAAATCTGCGGAATCACCGTATCGAAAGTGATCGTCAAATGGTTCACCGGCCACGAACTGGCGCTGGCGCTCGGCTTGCAGGTGGCCATGGCGCGTCTGGGAACGGCCGCCGCACTTTTTCAGCCCCCGCATCGCCGCGGCATGAGGGTGGAATCTCCTATCCCGTATTTTTCGGCGCGCTGGCGCTCTGCATCGGACTGCTGGCCTATCTGGTCTACTGCGTAATGGACCGACGGCTCGACAAATCGATCGCCGCCGCGCAGGGCGAAGAGGAGGAGGGATTCAAACTCAGCGACATCAAATTCGTAGTCACCAACAAGGGGTTCTGGCTCATCGCACTGCTCTGTCTGATGTTCTATGCAGGCGTCTTCCCCTTCCTGAAATTCGCCGCGCAGCTGATGATCTACAAATACGGCGTCGATCCCGTCATGGCCGGCGACATACCGGCGATCCTGCCCTTCGGCACGATCCTGCTCACGCCGCTGTTCGGTTCGCTCTACGACCGTATCGGCAAGGGCGCCACGCTCATGGTCGTCGGCGCCATGATGCTCGTAGCCGTGCACGTGCTCTTCGCGCTGCCGATTCTCAACGAGTGGTGGTTCGCGCTGATCGTCATGGTGCTGCTGGGCATCGCCTTCTCGCTCGTTCCGTCGGCCATGTGGCCTTCGGTGCCGAAGATCATCCCGCAGAAACAACTGGGCACGGCCTATGCGCTGATCTTTTACGTGCAGAACATCGGCCTGATGTGCGTGCCGATGCTCATCGGCTGGGTGATCGACCGCTATGCGAAATTCACGCTGCCCGACGGCAATGTCTCCTACGATTTCACCGCCCCGATGTGGATTTTCGCCCTGTTCGGCATCGTCGCCGTAGCACTGGCTTTCATGCTCAAAGCCGAAGACCGCCGCAAAGGCTACGGACTCGAAGAGGCCAATATCCGGAAATAGTCTCCTCTTCCGAAGCGAAGGGCGCATCCTGCACAGGATGCGCCCTTCGCTTTCCGACGAAAAGACGTCAGCGGATCGACTCGTACAACTCGGTAATCCGATCGCACATCTCCTCCCACGAAAAACGCCGTTTCTCCTCACGCATGGCCGAGCGGAACCGCGCGAGCGTATCGCCTTCGCAGATCCGGACGAGGGCATCGGCGACGCCCGCGGCATCGGGGCGGCAGACATACCCCACACGGCCGTCGGGTACGATCTCTGGCAGACCGCCCACGTCGGTGACGATCATCGGCAGTTCGAAATTGTAGGCGATCTGCGTCACGCCGCTCTGCGTGGCGGTCTTGTAGGGCTGCACCAGCACGTCGGCCGCCGAGAAATAATACTTCACGTCGGCGTCGGGCACGAAGAAATCGTGCAGAATCACCTCCTCGCCGAGGTGCAGCTCCTCGATCTGCCGCACGTATCGCTCCCGCGAGGCATAGAACTCCCCCGCCACGATCAGCCGGTGACCCGGACGGCGGAACCGCGCCCATGCGTCCAACAGAATATCCAGCCCCTTGTAGTCGCGGATCAACCCGAAGAAGAGCGCATAGCGCTGCGCAGGATCGAGCCTCAGCCGACGGCACGCCTCGTCGCGCGCGACGGCCGCACCGAAATTCTCGAACAACGGATGCGGCGAAAAGAGCGCCGGAGCGGGAGGTATAGGCCTTCAACTCCTCGTGCACCTGTTCCGACATGTAGATGAACCCGTCGATCGACGAGAGGAAATAGCGGTTGAACGGACGGTCGACAAGGTGGTGTTCGTGCGGCTCGACGTTGTCGATCTGGCAGATCGTGCGCGTGTGGCCGTTGCCGCGCGCCAGACGGGCGATCGTCCCGAAGCAGGGCGCCATGAAGGGCGTCCAATACTTCATCAGCACGAAATCGGGCCATTCGCGGCGAATGGCGCGCCCCACGCGCCACCAGTTGAAGGGATCGACCGTATTGACGCAGCGCTTGATGTGCAGATCGGCGGGCGGCAGCGCGGAGACAGTCTGGCTCTTGCCCGGAAAAAGGAACGAAGGATACTGCACCGTGAAGGTCTTGATCCCGACGTCGTGGCCTCGCGAAGCGAACGTGCGGGCCATGATCTCCATGATCGAGGCCAACCCTCCCCGGTAGGGATGCGCAGGGCCTACGATGCAGATCTTCATGGCTGCGTGCGGGCTTTATAGGCGGCGACGCCCCGTTCCAGAAAATCGACGAATCCCTCGACGCTCAGGTCGTAGCCGCGCGGCGGCAGCAGGGCCGCACCTGCGGCGTCGGCCACGATATAGTTGGGCTGGGCATTGACGTTGAAACGCGTGCGGGCGATGTAGGAGTTGATGCGGCCGATCTCTTTGAGCGTCGTACCGCCTTCGGTGGTCACCCAATCCTCTCCGGCTGCACGTGCCTTGTCGTCGGTATACAACGCCACGACGATGTAGTCGTCGCGCAGAATTTGCTGCACACGCTCGTCGGAGAGTACCTTCTGCTCCATTTCGCGGCAGTTGACGCAGCCGTGCCCCGTCACGTCGACGAAGAGCGGCTTACCCGCGGCACGAGCGGCCGCCAGCGCCTCGTTCCATTCGAAATAACCCGTGATGCCGTGCGGCATCGAGAGGAAATCGCCGTACTTGACCTGCGCGGCGCCGACACGGATCGAAGTCGGCCCGTCGGCGCCCCCGATCACGGGTAGAGGACTCTGTCCGAGGATGAAATCCTGTGTCTGCAACGGCGGCAGGTACCCCGACAGCGCTTTGAGCGGCGCGCCCCACATGCCCGGAATCATATAGACCACGAAGGCGAAATCGACGATCGCCAGCGCGAGCCGGCCGACCGAGAGGGTCTTCACCTGCTGTCATGGGCGAAGCGCAGCTTGCCCAGCAGATAGAAACCCAACAGTGCGAACGTGACGATCCAGATCGCCAGATAGACCTCGCGGTCGAGCAGCCCCCAATGGTAGGTCTGGTCGGCCACGCTGAGGAACTTGAAGCCCAGCGCCACCTCGATGAAGCCCAGCACCACCTTCACCGAGTTGAGCCAGCCGCCGCTTTTGGGCAGGTTCTTCAACAGCGAGGGAAACATCGCAAAGAGCGTGAAGGGCAGTGCGAAGGTGATCGAGAAGACCAGCATCGTGAGAATCGGAGCCCAGAAGTCGCCCGCCGTCGCGCCGATGATCGCCGAGCCGACGATCGGGCCCGTGCACGAAAACGACACCAGCACCAGCGTCAGGGCCATGAAGAAGACGCCCAGCAGACCGCCCCGGTCGGCGTTGCGGTCGCTTTTGTTGACCATCCAGCCGGGCAACGTGATCTCGAACGCGCCGAAGAACGACGCGGCGAAGACCATGAAGACGATGAAGAAGATCAGGTTGGGCAGCCAATGCGTCGCCAGCCAGTTGAAGATGTCGGCCGTCACGGCATCGCCGCCCAACAGCCGCGTCAGCAGAATGATCGCCGCAATGGGAACCGTATAGAGGAGCACGATGAACAGACCGTACATCGACGCCTTGAACCGTCCGGCCGAAGCCGACTCGCTCCCTTTGAGGAAGAACGACACGGTCATCGGGATCATCGGGAAGACGCAGGGGGGTCAGCAGCGCCAGCAGTCCCCAGCCGATCGCCACCAGAATCAGTCCCAACAGTCCCTCCCCGCCGGATCGGCCGCGTCGCCGAGCGGCGACTGGTGAGGCGTCGCCCGCCGTGTCCTGCCCGGCCGATCCGGTGGGGAGCCGGATTTCGAAGGGCCAGTCTTCGGGCATGTTGCAGTTGTCGCCCTGGCACGAACGCCAGTTGATATTCCCCCTGAGCACCCCTTCGGCCGCCGTCAGGCGCGTACACGCTGGCCGAGGACGATCTCGCCCTCGTACTCACCGATCTCCTCGCCGAAGATTTCGTCGAAACGGCGTTCGGCTGCCACCTTCTCGAAGGGATCGCCCACAAGTTCGACCCCTTCGGAGGGTTCGAATGCGATCACCGTCGACGAGAAGCCCGAATGGAGGTCGTAGGTGTGCCACCCGTCGAGAATACGCCCCGTGAAGGTGATTTCATACACGCCGTCGCCGACAGCTGCCGTCGAGTCGCTCCACTGCACGGTCGCGGTCGGCTGCGCCAGCACGCAGAGCGCCAGCAAAAGAGCGGCTGCGGTCGCCGCGAATCGTTTTATCCGTAATTTCATATTTCCTTATATTCTATTTGCGGCATAAAAGTATAAAAATAATCGGGAGAGGCCAAATACCCTGCCGCTCCCGATCATTCCGAATCCCCCGTAATCAGAAGAGGTGCCAGGCTACCGTCAGGCCGGCCATGACGATCGAAACCATCGACATCAGCTTGATGAGGATATTGAGCGACGGACCCGACGTGTCCTTGAAGGGGTCGCCCACGGTATCGCCCACGACCGTCGCTTTGTGGCACTCGGAACCCTTACCGCCGAAGTTGCCCTCCTCGATCAACTTCTTGGCGTTGTCCCACGCGCCACCCGAATTGGCCATGAAGACCGCCAGCACGAAGCCGGAACTCAGCCCGCCGACGAGCAGGCCCATGACGCCCGCCACGCCGAAAAGAAGCCCCACCGCCACCGGCACGACGATCGCCAGCAGACTGGGCAGCAACATTTCGCGCTGCGCGCCGCGCGTCGAGATCGCGACGCAGCGCGCATAGTCGGGCGTCGCCTCGCCCGTGAGAATGCCTTTGATTTCGCGGAACTGGCGCCGCACCTCCTCGACCATGCTCTCGGCGGCACGCCCTACGGCATTCATCGTCAGACCGCAGAAGAGGAACGACATCATCGCGCCGATGAAGACGCCGACGAGCACCAGCGGATTCATCAGGTTGATCTGGTAGAATTCCATGAAATCGACGATCGAAGCCTCCTGCACCAACCGCTCCGCACCGTCGGGAAGCGTGATGGCCGTCTGGCCGATGTGCAGCAGCCCGATCTTGATCTCCTCGATGTAGGAGGCCAGCAGCGCAAGCGCCGTCAGCGCGGCCGAACCGATCGCGAAGCCCTTGCCCGTGGCGGCCGTCGTATTGCCCAGCGCATCGAGCGCATCGGTGCGGCGACGTACTTCGGGACCGAGTTTGCTCATCTCGGCGTTGCCGCCCGCATTGTCCGCGATCGGACCGTAGGCGTCGGTAGCCAGCGTAATGCCCAGCGTCGAGAAAGCATCCCCACCGCGGCGATGCCGATACCGTAAAGCCCCAGCGACAGGTTGTGCGCCGACATCAGGTGCGCCATGTCGAACCCCGTGGCGCACAGATAGGCCAGGATGATCGCCACGCCGATCGTGATGACCGGCACGGCCGTCGAGATCATCCCCACGCCGATGCCCGAAATGATGACCGTCGCAGGGCCGGTCTGGCCGCTGCGGGCGATCTTCTGCGTCGGTCGGTAGGAGTGCGACGTGTAGTATTCGGTCGCCTGGCCGATGATGATGCCGGCCGCGAGCCCCGTGATGACCGAGAACGACAGCCCCAGCCAGTTCTGAATGTCGAGCAGATAGAGGATGATGAAGGTCGCGGCAGCGATCAGCACAGAACTGACGTTGACGCCTACGCCCAGCGCACGCAGCAGTTGACGCATCGTGGCACCCTCTTTCGTCCGCACGAGGAAGATTCCGATGATCGACAGGAGGATACCGACAGCGGCGATCAGCATCGGCGCCAGCACGGCGCGCGTCTGCATCTCCACGTCGCCCGTAGCGGCGAAAGCAGCCGCGCCGAGCGCCGCTGTGGCGAGCACCGAGCCGCAATAGCTCTCGTAGAGGTCGGCGCCCATGCCGGCCACGTCGCCCACGTTGTCGCCCACGTTGTCGGCAATGGTGGCGGGGTTGCGCGGGTCGTCCTCCGGAATGCCCGCTTCGACCTTACCGACCAGATCGGCCCCCACATCGGCCGCCTTGGTGTAGATGCCGCCGCCCACGCGGGCGAAGAGCGCCTGCGTCGAGGCACCCATGCCGAAGGTCAGCATCGTGGTGGTGATGATGACCAGTTTCTGCGCGCCGGAGGCGTCGACGAAGCAGTTCAGGACGATATACCAGAGCGAAATATCGAGCAGCCCCAGCCCCACGACGACCAGCCCCATCACGGCTCCGCTGCGGAACGCCACACGCAGCCCGCGGTCGAGCGACTGTTGCGCCGCATGTGCCGTCCGCGCCGAGGCATAGGTGGCGGTCTTCATGCCGAAGAAACCCGCCAGTCCCGAAAAGAACCCGCCCGTGAGGAAAGCGAAGGGAACCCACGGGTTCTGGACGCCGGCGACGTAGGCCAGATAGGCGAAAAAAAGCGCCAGCACGACGAAGACGACCGTGACGACCTTGTACTGCTGGCGCAGATAGGCCATTGCGCCCGCACGGACATGGCCGGCGATCTCGCGCATTCGCTCCGTGCCTTCGCTCTGACGTTTCATCTTCCGATAAAACGCATAGGCGAAACCGAGCGCGACGACCGACGCCGCGGGCACGAGCCAGAAAATCGAAGGAATGTTCATTTTTCAGTTGTTTTTTGTTGACACTGAATCAAAGATAACATTTTTTTCGATCCGTTGTCCCCCGAAACTGCTGAAAAACGAACATCCTCCCCATTTTTTTAACAACGCCTCGCCGGAGCCGGTTATTTTTTAGTAATTTCCTTGCTGTGGGCGATCGATTGCAGGGGCGAGGTATTGCTCGCCGTAGTTGAGCATGTTCTCCATCTCGGTACGGAACATGTCGAGATGTTCCTCCTCCTCTTTGGCGAGATCCTGGAAAAGCTTGTGCGTGATCTGGTCGTCCTCGGCAGCACACAGACGCGCCCACTCGTTGTAGGAATCGACCGTGCGCTGTTCGAGCGTCATCGAGAACTCCAACGCCTCCTTGACGTCGCGGATCTTGCGCGGCTCGAACGAGGGCATCATCTCGACCTCGCCTTGCAGGAAGAGGATGCGGTCGGCGATCTTGTCGGTGTGGAACATCTCCGTGATCGAGGTCTGCTTCATCATTTTCGAGAAATACTCGTAGCCGTCGTCCTCGAAATGGACGTGGAAATAGAGATACTGCAACGTGGTGGCGATCTCCTTGCCGATGGCCTGATTCAGGCGGTCGATACTCTTCTGATACTTGTTTTCGGTAGCCATAATGGAAATGAATTAAAGGATTTATGCACACCCTCCTCCGCAAACGATGTACCACACTCCAAGATCGCGCACCGAAATTCGGAGCCGGAACCGCCGGCTCCGCACAAAAGAGACGGAGCCGCATCCCGCAGGATACGGCCCCGACATGATTATGCAACGGGGCTACCGCCATTCGAACGCCCCGCGGCAGAGGGCCGCGCCGGCATCGCTGCGAATCTCGACGAGCGTCTGCGAACCGCGCTCTTCGAGCGCCACCGAGAGCGTCTGGCCGTAACGCGCCTCTTTGAGGAAATTGATGTCCAGCCGCAGCGGGCGCTCCTCCGCGAAGCGTTCGATCGGCAGCACGTCGAGCATCATCTCGATGTAGCGCATCGTATTGACATGGCGGTTGAAATCGATGTCCGAATAGGCGACCTTGTGGGTCAGCACCGGTTCCGCATCGGGTGCGGGCACCTTGCGCGGCTTTTCGGCCGGCGACGGGCACTCCACGATCGCGTCGTTATGACTCTCGGCCACCGCCCGCAGGTCGACGGCCGTCCGCTTCGACAAGTCGAGCATACACCATTGCGACACCACGCGGCCGAAACACACGCCCGTCTGGTCGGTCAGTTCGAAATTACGCGTCGAGAGCATCCGGCCGTAGTCGCTGATCCACGTCGCAATCTCGTACTTCACGTACTCCTCGGGACGGTAATCGAACTCGAAGGCGATGCGCGAAAGCACCCACGAGAAGTTGTCCTTGTTCAGGGCGTCCACCCCGAACCCCTTGGTATGGGCGTCGATACCCGCGATGTTGAGGATGTTTCCGCCCAGCGCCACGAGGGTGATGCGCAGCGAGAAATCGACCTCCTGCGGTTCCACCCGAAAAGGATATGCAGTTTTAGTTGCCATGGCTTTTACTGTTTTTTACATTTTGCAGTCTCGAAGATACGATTTATTTTCGAATCGCACGCACCGCACAACGTCAAAAAACACGATATTCCGGTCGCCGCGCATCCGCACGAAACGAAAAAACATTATATTTGTGGGTATTTCCATACCAACCTCATTCAATAACCTTTTAACCCCGGCAGGCTCTCCGGTCAAAAGACGCCGACTTAATGAAACTACTTACCATCACCCTTCTCATGACCTGCACCCTCCTTTGCGGGTGCTGCGGCTCCGACTGCGGAACCGCCGACGCTTCGCTCGACTACGCGGCCATCAACGCGCAGGCGGCCGAACAGTACCTCCGCCCGATCCGCCCTGGCTACGAGGGACGCAACCCCTTCTGGAACGGATTCGCCAAAAAGTTCATCTACGCCCCGGCGTTCGATTTCGACGAGGTGGCCGGCGCCGCGAACTACCGGTTCACCGTCGTCCCGCTCGGCGAAGAGACGCAAGCGTCGTGGAGTTTCACCGCCGACTCGCCGAAAGCCGCCCTTACGCCGGTCTGGGGCGAGATTCCGGTCGGTCGAGTCCGCCTCACGGTCGAGGGCCTCGACGCTTCGGGAAAGGTGCTCGGCAAGGCAGGCGAACGCGAGTTCCTCCGCGACTATCCCTTCACGGGCCCCTATACGCCGGCGGTGCGCGACTACCGCCAGGCCGCGCTCATGGGCCTGCTCTACATCCACCGGATGCCGGAGATCCAGTACTGGGCCGAGCACACCGAACCCGATATGAACTACCGCCACAACACCTACCCCTGCAAGATCATCGGCGCGACGATCCGTGCGGAGAGCGCTGCTCGCACGCCTGCTTCCCGCCCATAAGGAGCAGGCGACGCGCATCGCCCGCAACGCCGCGCAGTTCCTGATCGACCAGAGCCGCCCCGCAGGCGATCCGCTCGCCTTCTTCCCGCCTACTTATTACAAGGATCTGATCGCCTCCAAACGCACCGAGAACCAGAACAAGACGATGACGATGGAGGCCGCTTCGGCCGGCCACGCCTTCCTGGATCTCTACGACCTGACGGGCGACAAGACCTATTACGATCGTGCGCTCGGCATCGCCGACACCTACGTGCGGTTGCAGCGCGAAGACGGTTCGCTGCCGATCAAAGGTCGATTTCGTCACCGGCGAACCGGTCAACGACGCCTGCGCCATGCTGCACCCCCTGCTGCGTTATTTCCAGCGTCTCAAAGCCGACTACGGCGTGGAAACCTACGCCGAAGCGCAGGCCGAAGGCGAGCGGTGGATGCGCGACGTGGCGATCCGCAATTTCGACATGACGGGACAGTTCGAAGACGTGACGGTCCTGGGCCTGCAACCCCTACGAAAACCTGACCAACTGCACGGCGGCGCCCCTACGCCGCCTACTCTCGAAGGAAGCGCCTTCGGCCGAAGATGGCCGATGCCGTCGATCTCGCCCGTTTCAGCGAGGATCAGTTCACCTTCTGGGACACGCCGCTCACCGAGAACGGGATCAAGGACAAGGCAACGCCCTGCGTCTACGAGCAGTACAAATACCAGAAACCGGTCGACAACAGCGCCTGCAACGTCGCGGACGCGATGCTCAGTCTCTACGAGGCTACCGGCGAGGAAATCTACCTGGCCAAGGGCAAAGCGCTCATCGACAACATCACCGTCGTGCAGAACGCGGTCAACGGGCAGATTCCCACCACATGGGACTTCCGCCCCACGAAGAGCGACCGCAACCGCACGTACTGGATCAACTGCTCCTACTCCTCCATCTCCTCGCTGCTGCGACTGGAAAAAGCCTCGCCGAGAGACAAAAATAACCTTCCGGCACCCCGCACCGCAGATGCGTATGGCAGAATCCGTCCGCCATACGCATCTTTCGTTCGACCGCAGCCCGCTGCCGCATACGACACAACGCCGGCGATCCGGCGGTCTGGCCGGCAAATAATGGCGTAAATATTTTGCACGGCGGACAAAATAAGTTATTTTTGTCCGGAGTTCCGACCCGACGCCCGTCCGCAAGCCCGGAATCGGGCCGGAACGCACCGATCCCGATCTCAGGCACGAACCGCGCCTACCCTCTCCCGCCGCACGGAAATTCCGCAGCGGAAAGAACGGCCGCTGTCGTGCGCTGCGGATGCGGAAAACCGAAATGCTCCGAATAATCGCTCTCAAAAAACAAACGCTTATGAACAAAGTATCTTTCCGACTCACCTTCGCCGAAGCGCTGGAAATCGGTGTCAAGAATGCGCCGTCGATCATCGGCTGCGTGGTGTTGTGGCTGCTCACGATCTGGGTGCCCTACATCAACGTCGGCACCACGATCGCCATCAACATGCTGCCGATCGAACTGGCCAAAGGCGGCGTCATCTCGCCGCTCGGCATCTTCGACGCGAAGTATCGCAAATACATGGGCGATTTTCTCATCACGACCGGCCTGATGATCATTCCGGTCTTCATCGCCTCGCTCTTCATGATCGTACCGGGCATCGTGCTCTCGATCGCATGGAGTCTCGCCTACTTCTTCCTCTTCGAGAAGAAAAAGAATCCGATGCAGGCGATCTCGGCCAGCAACGAGGCGACCTACGGCAGCAAGTGGACGATGTTTTTCGTCCTGCTGGCGTTCGTCGTCGCAGCCTACGTCATAGCAGGCATCTTCGCCTGGATCTGCGCGGCGATCGACGTGAGATTCATCACCTTCGTCGTCCTGCTGGCGCTCGTTGCCGTCATCATGTCGATCTCGCTGGCGATCAACGCCTCGTTCTGGCGACAACTCAAAGACAACGTACAATAACCGACAGACGTTTTTCGATCATGCCCGAAACGGACCGCAGTCCGTTTCGGGCATTCTCAGGCTCATTCTTCATAACCCCATGTCTCAAAATCTCAACCGTTTTTTCAGAATCTACCTGCGGCTGGCAGCGCTGACGCTCGTCGTCTGCACGCTGTTGCGCATCGTTCTGCTGTTCAACGAACAGACCTCCGAACTGGGCTTCGGCTTCCTCCAATGGGTCGCCGTCTTCGGACTGGGCGCCCTGAACGACCTCTGCGCCCTGACGCTCGGCTATGTCTTCCTGTGGCTCTTCCTGCTCACACTCTCGAAGCGGAAATACGACCGCCCGACGGGATACGTCCTGCTCGGCGTATTGACGGCGGCGTTTTGCTACGTCGCCTTCTGCAACACGATCTTCGACGAATACGGCAGCGCAGCGCCGCTCGTCGCCACGATCGTGCTGGGCTACTGGGCCGGCAGCTTCGCCCTGCGGCTCTTCGTGCCGCGGCTGCAACCGCCGTGGTCGAAAGGGATGGCTGGCCGCGCTTTGCTCGCGATCTACGTCAGCGCAATCCTCTTCAACGCCGTCAGCGAATACTATTCTGGAACGAATTCGGCGTGCGCTACAACTTCATCGCCGTCGATTATCTGGTCTACACCAACGAGGTGGTGGGCAACATCATGGAGTCCTACCCGATCGTCCCGCTGGCGACGCTGATCGTCGCGCTGACCGTCGCCGTCACGTGGTGGCTCTTCCGCCGCGACATCTCGCGCCGCCGAGGCGTTCAAAACCGGCAGGTGGAAACTCGTCGCCTCGCCGATCTATCTGGCCATGGCGGGCGTCGCCCTGTGGATGCTGCCCTTCAACACGCGGTTCCAGACGAGCGACAACGTCTACTACAACGAATTGCAGGCCAACGGACTCTATAAGTTCTACGAGGCGTTCCTCAAAAACGAACTCGACTACATGCAATTCTACCGCACGCTGCCCGAAGACCGGGCCGCGGCACTCGTCCACGACGAATACCGGAGCGAAGGGCAGAATCACCGTTACATCACCTCGCCGAACGAGGAACGACACCCCAACATCGTGCTCGTAACGCTCGAAAGCATGAGCGCATCGTTCATGGCGCGCTACGGAAGTTCCGACGGCCTCACGCCCCGCCTCGATTCGCTCTGCGGCAAGGCGCTGGTCTTCGACCGGCTCTTCGCCACGGGTAACCGCACGGTACGCGGGCTGGAGGCCGTGACGCTTTCGCTGCCGCCCTGTCCCGGGACAAAGCATCATCAAACGCCCCCGCAACGCCGGGATGCACTCCACGGGCGCCCTGCTGCGCGACAAGGTTACGCCGTACAATACTTTTACGGCGGCAACAGCTATTTCGACAATATGGAGACCTTCTTCGGCGGCAACGGCTACGAAATCGTCGATCAGAAGCAGTACGCACCCGACGAGATCACCTTCCAGAACATCTGGGGCGTCTCGGACGAAGATTCCTACGCCAAGGCCATCCGCACGCTCGGCCAGCGCGCCCGCAGCGGCCGCCCCTTCTTCGCCCACGTCATGACCGTCAGCAACCACCGCCCCTACACCTACCCCGCCGGACGCATCCCGATCCCCAACGACGCCAAATCGCGCGCCGGCGGCGTGATGTACAGCGACTATGCGCTGGGCGAGTTCCTCGATGCGGCGAGCCGCGAACCGTGGTTCGGCAATACGGTCTTCGTCATCACGGCCGACCACTGCGCGTCGAGCGCCGGCAAAACCGAAATCCCGCTCGAAAAGTACCATATTCCGGCGATGATCTACGCCCCCGCCTTCGTCGCACCGGGCAGCGTCGGCAAGACCGCGTCGCAGATCGACCTGATGCCGACGCTCTTCTCGCTGCTGGGTATGGACTACGACTCGTGGTTCTACGGACGCGACATCCTCGCAGACGACTTCCGCGAACGGGCGTTCGTGGCGACCTACCAGGACTTGGGCTACCTCGAAGGCGACCGCTTCACGGTGCTCTCGCCCGTCGACCGGGCGGAACAATTCCTGCTGCGGCCGACGGACGACGATCCCCTACGCGCTGGAACGCACCGAGGCGATCGACAGCACGCACCTCAATCGTGCCATTTCGCTCTATCAGACCTCCTCGCAATGGAACAAACGATAAGCAAGTTCCCGAATCCGTTCGGTAGCGTCGCTCCTCATAAGCTGTTCGCATGGGGCCTGTTGCTTGGCAACGGTGGGCTACGGCTTCGCCATCTGGGGTGTGCGGATCTACCAGAACCAGACGGTCAATTGGGCGGGCAACTGCTGGTCGTGCTGATGCAGGCATTCGTTCTGCCCGCACTGCTCTTACGGTGCCGACCGGCTCCGCCGCCGGTTTCCGGCCGACGCGACGGCGCTCTTCGGCGGCTTGCTCTTCGCACAGATTCCGCGTCTTGCGGCGAGTGCCGGCAGCGCATGGCTCTACGCATGGCTGCTGCCGCTCGGCAACGGCTCGGTTTCGCCGCTGCAAGAGACGATGCAGGCGGGAGGTTCGGCCGTTTTGGGCAGCGTCACCGTTTTGTGCGGCATTTTGGAGCATGATCTGGGGGTTGGCAGGCATTCTGCCGTGCGACGCACGCGAAGGGCCTCCGCAGCATCGCCGTCTACGCCGGATGCTATGTCCTCGCGGCCATCCTGCTCGCAATCATTCTTCAAACGCTACGGCACGGCTGGCACTTGAACTGGTAGCGAAAACGACGAAAGGGAATACCGGAGGATCGGGACAATCTGAACGACTGTCCCGATCCGCTCGTTTTATCGGACAATCCGGAAGGTTTTGCCGCTCTTACAGACTCCGCAGACGAAGTATTTCAAAAAGGGATTTGCAGCGGAATCGCAGCCGCACAGCGACGGTCGCTGCGCCCGCAGGGCGATAAAAAAAGGGTAAGCTACTTATATCGCACCGCTACAACCGTATACCCTTGCTCAATTCGCGCGCTGGGGGATTCTACAGGAGCTGGTCGTATAAGACTTACCCGAGTGCAAAAGTAACTCTTTTTTCCAAAAGCGCAAAAAGAAAACGGAAAATTCGCAAAAAAGAGTCGCCGTGCGGCGCATCTGCGTCCCGGAACAGAGGAAACGACAAGGGAAAGCAGCCGGACACCCGCGCCCCACGGCGTTCCGAGCGGAACGGGAGCGTTCGTATCTCGCCCGCCATTCGGGTGTCCCCGACGACCGCACGGCGCTTCGAGCGGGCCGAAGCCCCGCCCAGACAGGCGCCGCCTCGGCAAAACCGCAAACTTCGTTTGCTTTTGCGCTCGGCTTGCACTATCTTTGTTCGAAAATTCCCGGCAATGCGTCGCAAACTCATCATCGGCCTCTGCATCCTCGTCGTACTGCTCGCAGGCATCGGCATCTACCTCCGCAACGGTTTTTACGGAAACTGCGTACTGGAACGACGGTCGCTCTACGTGCGGTCGGGATCGGAGTACCGCACGCTCGAAGATTCGCTCGACGCCGCGATCGCACACACCGCCTTCTTCCGGTTCTACGCCCGCCATATCGAACTCGACCGGTCGTTCAAACCCGGACACTACGTGCTGGAACCGGGAATGAACGTCGTACAAGTGGCACGTCATGCTCAAACTGGGATTGCAGACGCCCGTGCGGGTGACGATCAATAACGTCCGCACCCCCGCACAGCTTGCCGGCAAGCTGGCGCGGCAGATCGAGGCCGACTCGGCGACGATCGTCGGCGCGCTGACCGATCCCGCGACGGCGAGAAAAGCAGGCTTCGATTCGGTGACGCTCTTTTCCATGTTCATCCCCGACACCTACGAATTCTATTGGACGGTTTCGCCGGCGCAGTTCATCGAACGGATGCGGCGCGAATACGACCGTTTCTGGACGCCGCAACGCGACGCGAAGCGCCAGCGCAGCGGATTGTCGCGCCTCGAAGTGATGACGCTCGCCTCGATCGTCTACGAGGAGACCCGCCAGAGCGACGAGATGCCCCGCATCGCGGGCGTCTACATCAACCGCCTGCGCAAAGGCTGGCCCTTGCAGGCCCGACCGACGACGGTCAAATACGCCTTGCAGGAGTTCGGACTGCGGCGCATCCTGCACCGGCACCTGAAATATCCGTCGCCCTATAACACCTATAAACAAAGGTCTGCCGCCGTCGCCGATCTGTATGCCGGGACGCAACGCCATCGACGCCGTACTCGATTTCGAACGACACGATTACATGTTCTTCTGCGCACGCCCCGTTCGACGGCTACCACGACTTCGCACGCACGCTCCGCGAACACAACGCCAACGCCCGCGCCTATTCGGCCGAGCTGAACCGCCGGAAGATAAGGTAATTCCTTCGAAAACAAAGAAGACGGCACGCATCCGCCTCCGACCGGGGAAACCGTTTCTTCGACCGCATCCCAACCTCCGCCTCGGCAAAATGCGGACAAGTTTGCTTTTGCCCTCGCTTATTCGTATCTTTGGCGTCTTAGATACTCCGTCTCGGCATAATCAAGCTAACGCTTGCTTCTGCGCTCGACTTTTCGTATCTTTGCCGACGTATGATCCTGCGCATCTATCCTCAGAATCCCGCCGAACGGGAGATACGGCGTGTCGTCGAAGCCTTGGAGCGCGACGGCGTGGTCGTCTACCCCACCGATTCGGTCTACGCCTTGCTTCACGGCTGTTCGCTCCGCTCGGCACGCGGCCTGGAACGACTGCGCCAACTCAGCGGCAAACAGACCGGTGAGTTGAGCATCATCTGCGACGGCATCTCGCGGGCGGCGGAATACTGCCGGGTGGACAACGCCGCGTTCAAGATTCTCAAACGCAATCTGCCGGGAGCGATCACCTTCCTGCTCGACGCATCGTCGCGGATGCCCGACAAGGCGTTGCAACGCCGCAAGACGATCGGCGTGCGCATCCCCGACAATGCGATTCCGCGGGCGATCGTCGAACAGCTGGGGTGCCCGCTCATCACCGCATCGCTCAAAAAGCGACGACGACGCGGAGTACATGACCGACCCCGAACTGATCCACGAACGTTACGGCCGCGAAGTGGCGCTGGTCGTGGACGGGGGATACGGTTCGATCGTGCCCACCACGGTGGTCGACCTCACGCAGGAAGAGCCCGAAATCGTGCGGCAGGGTGCGGCGGAACTCAACTGACGGACATAATGACACGATCCAATTCAATATGAACCAGAGGAATTTTGGAACGACGCCGCGAAGTACGGTGCCGTCATCGGCGGCGCATCGGCCGTCTGCTCGTTGCTGGGGAGACGCCACGGGAGCAGGGATTTTTTCGGACTCATCGGACTGGCCCTCTACCATCAGGCTGCTCTTATACTACACACGCAAACGGGCGACATCCCGCGCTCGACACGCGAGGGAGGAGTACGGATACGGCAGGCGGTTGGGATTCATCGTCGCCATGGCGCTCTTCGTGGGCGTTATCAACGCCGCCTATACGATCTTGGCCAGCCGCATCCTCTTCACGGACAAATACGCCGAACTCTACGAACAATCGTTCGCGCTTCTCTCTCGAAAACGGGGTTGTATACCGGCGAAAATCTCACAAATGGCCTGATGGTGCGGTCGCCTCTTTGGATCACCTTCTCGTCGGTCGCCGGACAAGCCCTGGTCGGCCTGCTGTTCGGACTGGTCGCCGCCGCCTCGCACGAAGCCCGGCAACGATTCGACAGCAATACGGAGGAAGTAACCGGATAGGCGATTGGACATCTCGGTGGTCGTGCCGCTCTACAATGAGGAGGAGTCGCTCCCCCGAACGGACGGCCTGGATCGACCGTAGCGCGAAACGGCACTCTTACGAAATCGTCTTCGTCGACGACAGCTCGACCGACGGCTCGTGGGAGACGCTCGAACGCCTCAAAAGAACACTATGCGCCCTGCGGAGTGTGATCAGGTCGCACAACTTCAGCAAGTCGGCCGCACTCTACTGCAGATTCGCTGCCGCCGAGGCGGCTGTGATACGATGGACGCTTGAAACTTGCAGGACTCGCCCAAACGAAATTCCCGACATTGCGCATGATCTCGAAAGAGGGCTACGACATGAACTTTCGAGGATGGAAACTCCAAACGTCACGGCCCGATCGGCAAACGCTGGCCGAGCAAATTCTTCAACTGGACGGCGCGCCGGGTCTCCGGCATCAAACTCCACGATTTCAACTGCGGGCTGAAGGCCTACCGCCGCAAGGTTGTCAAAGTCGATCGAGGTCTACGGCGAGATGCACCGTTTCATTCCGATTCTGGCGAAGCAGGCCGGGTTCCGCCGTATCGGCGAAAAGGTCGTCGAGCACCACGCCCGCAAATACGGCTGCTCGAAGTTCGGCCTCGAACGTACCGTGAAAGGCTACCTGGATCTGATCACCGTGCTGTTCATGACGCATTTCGGCCGCTCGCCGATGTATTTCTTCGGCAGTCTGGGAACGCTCATGTTCCTTATCGGCGGCGGGACTACGGTGTGGATCATTGCCGCAAAGATCTGGAAACAGGTGCACGGGCTGTCGCTTGCGCCCGGTCACCGATCAGCCGCTCTTTTACCTGGCGATCCTCGCCGTGATCCTCGGCGTGCAGTTGTTCCTGGCGGGGTTCCTGGGCGAGACTCATCAACCGGGGTTCGTCGGACAGGAATAAGTATCTGATTGATAAAAACTTTGTCAAATAATTTGCCAATTACAACGAATCCAAACACTCCATCTGCTCATCGTCACGGCGCTCATGGCCGTTACGCTCTTTTGCCCTCGCTGGCTTGGTTCGCGGGCGATGCGGGTGAAGTTCCGGCTCTATGCCTTTTCCTGCAGACCTCGGCCGGAGAGGCCGTACAGTCGACCGTCTACATGGGCGTCGTGCTGGCACTGGCCTGCGTGCTGCCTTTCATTACGATCTTCCTGTTCAAACGCCGTATGCTGCAATTCCGGCTCGGCGTGGTGGAGATGATCCCTGCTGCTGGGCACTGAATCATGCAATGGGCATCTGCTATTTTCTCAGCTATGCGCCTCTTCTCTTCGTTCGAATTCCGCCCAGGCGATGGCTTCGCCACTAATTTGCTGCCGTTCATCGCCATGATCTTCACCTATCTGACCGTCCGTGCCATTTTCCGGACGACAGACTGATGATCCGTTCGATGGACCGCATCCGCTAAAAAATATACGACCGTCTGCGATGCCGACCTTTCCCGCGGGTCGGCATCCGCTTTGTTTCCGCCTGAAAAGAAAAATCCGTCGGAAGAGCCAAAAACATTACCACTTTTCGCACTTTCAGCTAAAAAATATATCGATTTTTAATTGGTTATTCCGATAAAAAGACCATAACTTTGATTGAAAATCCACTTTATAAAACGGATACATAAAGCCATAAAATCATATTCACGCAATTCAAATTCATTATGAAGCAATTAAACATTTGGAAAACATCGTTTTTTTACACGATGCTGGCGATCGCCGCCAGGGCGATTCACGGCATGTGTGGACGACGATGTCGACAAAGCAAAACTCCACTGGAACTATCCAGGAGGAGCCGTCACTTATTCCGCAGGAACAGCTGAACCGACCGTTACGGTGAGCAACCGTCAATGGACGATGCGCCTACGAGACGAAAGACAAAAAAGTGGATGTATTTCAAAGTCTCACAGCAGTCTTCGAGGGGAACTCTACAACTTTGACGACAATTTGGTCAGGGAATCGGCAATCAGCGCCGAACGTCGATTTTCACGCTGGCGAGCAGCTACGGCGATACGCACAACGAGCGTCGCGGGGCAGCGTTTGACGGTCAAAACTGGTCGTGCATTCACAGGCAGCGACCTGAGCGGCACCAATCAGGCCATGCTCAATACAACGGTCGTGACGATCCGAGGCGATGCGTCGCAGCAACGACGAAACTCACGGCCATCGTTCTCTGCGGTGCCGATTTCTGCAGCCGGCGACCCAACAGCCATAAAGGTCACGCTCAATCTCAACATGAGTACTACGCATTCAACCAACGTCAATCGGCCGTAAACGATAAGCCTCGACCGTCTTCTGGTGGGATTCATCACGTCAATCGAGCGCTTGTGGTACGCTCGAACTGCTTTCGCACAATAGCGCGAAGACCGCGGAGATGCGTGACGATCGGTCTTGAGGGCAGAAGACACCAGCCATCGGTACGCTTTTGCACAACTCAACGTGGTCTCTGCAGCCTTGTCGATCAGCTGATGATCATGTACATAAATCTGATGGATAAGCCATTTCTTGTTTACCCATTGTTTCAATTTGCGGCGTCGACCGGATCGCCTCGCTGTCAATACAGATGAAGCGGTTTGCACACTTTCAACCCTTGTATCAAACCCCTGTCGAAAAACAAACCGGCCGGTCATTAACCACCATGTGCAGTACGCTAACCGCCGATTATTTAAATCGGTACCGGACGCCCACGGAATTACCTCGAAAAACGGCAATCTCACTTCATCGCATAATACACTTGCATTTAGCAGCACAGGCAATAGGATACTGAAGAGCTCATGTCAGGGAGTTTTGTTTATCAACTCCAATAATTAATGTATGAGGAGCGGCAACTCTTTTTGAGCTGTAGCTTATATCTGCGTCGGCGCAGCAGAGGATCAGGTACTTCGTCATTGGCTCGGTTTTAAGCGGCGAGGCAATGATTCTGGCTCTCGGCGTAAATAGCAAGGCGGTAGCCCTGCCCAGCCCTGCAACATCGCGACGCAGGCGTGCGCTCAATCATATCGCCCACACGGCGTTTAACGTTACGGCACGTCCGCCGCGGCATTCAGTGCCGCGACACCCTAATTTGGAATAAAGAACAACGCCAACTGCGGACGCCTCTCTCGCGATCAAAGCTCCATATCTGTCATAAACACCTCTCCGTTTCTCAATCTTTAGTCGTATCTTCGATTTTTATTCTCGATCTTATTCTTTTTTTTTTTTTTTTTTTTTTTTTTTTTTTTTTTTTTTTTTTTTTTTTTTTTTTTTTTTTTTTTTTTTTTTTTTTTTTTTTTTTTTTTTTTTTTTTTTTTTTTTTTTTTTTTTTTTTTTTTTTTTTTTTTTTTTTTTTTTTTTTTTTTTTTTTTTTTTTTTTTTTTTTTTTTTTTTTTTTTTTTTTTTTTTTTTTTTTTTTTTTTTTTTTTTTTTTTTTTTTTTTTTTTTTTTTTTTTTTTTTTTTTTTTTTTTTTTTTTTTTTTTTTTTTTTTTTTTTTTTTTTTTTTTTTTTTTTTTTTTTTTTTTTTTTTTTTTTTTTTTTTTTTTTTTTTTTTTTTTTTTTTTTTTTTTTTTTTTTTTTTTTTTTTTTTTTTTTTTTTTTTTTTTTTTTTTTTTTTTTTTTTTTTTTTTTTTTTTTTTTTTTTTTTTTTTTTTTTTTTTTTTTTTTTTTTTTTTTTTTTTTTTTTTTTTTTTTTTTTTTTTTTTTTTTTTTTTTTTTTTTTTTTTTTTTTTTTTTTTTTTTTTTTTTTTTTTTTTTTTTTTTTTTTTTTTTTTTTTTTTTTTTTTTTTTTTTTTTTTTTTTTTTTTTTTTTTTTTTTTTTTTTTTTTTTTTTTTTTTTTTTTTTTTTTTTTTTTTTTTTTTTTTTTTTTTTTTTTTTTTTTTTTTTTTTTTTTTTTTTTTTTTTTTTTTTTTTTTTTTTTTTTTTTTTTTTTTTTTTTTTTTTTTTTTTTTTTTTTTTTTTTTTTTTTTTTTTTTTTTTTTTTTTTTTTTTTTTTTTTTTTTTTTTTTTTTTTTTTTTTTTTTTTTTTTTTTTTTTTTTTTTTTTTTTTTTTTTTTTTTTTTTTTTTTTTTTTTTTTTTTTTTTTTTTTTTTTTTTTTTTTTTTTTTTTTTTTTTTTTTTTTTTTTTTTTTTTTTTTTTTTTTTTTTTTTTTTTTATGAATCAGGTCAA
>VOFK01001518.1_pt1 | contig 34776 bp, 29 predicted proteins | sample 5384121 | NCBI WGS metagenome assembly VOFK01 (sample SAMN12384730, study PRJNA508395) | human gut metagenome | isolation source: healthy gut J | host: Homo sapiens | reverse complement strand
TCGGTATGCTTCGTTCAGTTACGCGTATTGCTATCGGGGCCGAAGCGAGCTGGACAAGGGATCCCGTTCAGATTCAGATATTTATAATAGAGAGGACAGCCACCCGCCCGCCACGATGCTGCCGGCAACGACGCGGCCTCCGGGTCGTCTCGGACTGAAAGAGCGAGAAGAGAGCGTAGACCCCGATGATGATCAGCACGAGGTTCCACACGCTGAAAAACATGCTCTGGAAACCCTCCGAGCTCTTTTCGTTGAACTCATTGGCGAAGTAGGTCAGTGTCAGCCCATTCTGGGGTGGAAAGCCATCCAGAAGAAAATCACCACGGCGAAAACGAGGCAGAGGGCGATGATACGCTGGCGCATCTCGCCAGCCGAAAGTTTTTTCTCTGCCACGGCCTTCTCGCCGCTCTTGCTCTTGCCGCCCTCGATGTGGCGGAAGGAGGAGCGGAAGGTGTAATAAATCCCCATTGAGATGATAAGCGCCACGCACGCCACGGCGAACGAGAAGTGGTAGGCGTCGTTCGACGAGAACCCGAGGCTCGTCTCAGCCCACTCCTTGATCTCGACGGCGGCCGTCGGAGCGAAGAGGGCCCCCACGTTGATGGCCATGTAGAAGATCGAAAAAGCCTCGTCGCGCTTCGAGGCATACTTCGGATCGTCGTAGAGATTGCCGACCATCACTTGCAGGTTGCCCTTGAAAAGCCCTGTGCCGACACTGATGAAAATCAAGGCTGCCAACATGCCGATCATCGCCAGCGTGTCGCTGCCAAGCGGAAGCGAGAGCAACAGATAGCCGGCAAACATCACGGTAATACCGATGGTCACCATCTTTCCGTAGCCGAACTTGTCGGCCAGAACACCGCCGACGAGCGGCATGAAATAGACGAGGCCGAGGAACGTACTGTAAATGGCTCCCGCCACACCGGCCTCCAAACCGAAGTTGGCACGCAGGAAGAGCGCGAAGACGGCCAGCATGGTGTAGTAGCCGAACCGCTCGCCGGTATTGGCGAGCGCCAGCGCGTACAGCCCGCTTTGGGTTGTCCTTTTTAAACATAGAGCGGATTATTTTTGGGTTATTTGAATCTCGTGCGGAATTTTCATTGCCGACAAATATAGCAAAAAATTCGGAAAAAAGAGACCTCCGCAGGCGAAAAAAAAGCACGACCGGATTCACCATGCCGCCCTTTGTTACGAACGGGATGCGACCCGCAGGAGGGCGGGACGGCGGCCTACCCGATTCCGTTCGTCGGCGATCTTCCGGAAGGTCGCCCGTACGAACGGGATCCGTCGGAATCCGACGGATCCGGAGCGGGAGACCGGCTCGTCCGGATTCGATCCGGACGGACACGCAGGTTTCGGACGCCGCACCTTTCGACCGTTTCCAGCCGAATCGACCATTTATCCGGCACTATCGCCCTCCAATCCGGAATCGAGTTCCAAACCGATGCCTAACTTACCTGCGGCATATGCCGTAAAATCATTAATTTTTCACATTATGTGTTATTCCAATCACCATCATCGCTTTCGCGACAAGGCGATCCAGCAATTCGATGCGCTTTTCTACGAGAAGGGCAACCTGCGCCGCTGTCACTACCGGATCTGGTACGACCTTGCACACCGCATCTGGGGAATTTCCTACAAGAGCTACCTCAGCGCGCTGCGCAAGGACGTGAGCGACGTCCCCCGACATGCCGCCGCAGGCATCCGAAGCGTTGAAGGCTCTGATCGGATCGCTGTTGCACAACGCACCGGAGTGGAAACGCAAACGCTATGTCCATCGGCGGCGACTCCCCGAAGCACTCGCCGGGCAGGAACGTCCCCGCAATCGGACCGCAGCGCTCGAACCCTTCCGACGATAATCCGTCCGCAGCCCCGGCCTTTGAAGGCCGGGGTTGTTCGCAACGGTACCGCGAACCTTCGGTGCGGACGACGACCGCCTGCCGGCGTTTTCCGCACGCCGAACCGGAACTTTCCGTTCCGGAAGGCCGGAATCGCAAAATTTTTGTATATTTGGGGAATAACCGTACCACGAAAACGTCGCCTTATGGAAAACTCACACCGTCTGAAAATGGTCGAACGCGACGAATGGCTCCGTCCCGTCGAAGGGCAACTTCTCGCCCGTCACGAAGCCTACGAGAAGCGGCTCGATGAGATACGCCGCACGGCGGGATCGCTCGTCGACTACGCCAACGGCCACCGGTATTTCGGCTGGCAATACGACTCAACGCTCGAAGGGTGGTGGTTCCGCGAATGGCTGCCCGGCGCCTGCGACGTTTACCTGTTCGGCGACTTCAACGGCTGGCAACGCACCGAACTGCGTCTGGACAAAGACGCTCAGGGGGGTGTGGAGCATCTTCCTGCCCGAGGCCATGTACGGCCACCGGCTCCGGCACGGATCGCTCTACAAGATCCACGTCCACGGCCGCAACGGCTGGCTCGACCGGTTCCGGCCTACGCCACGCGCGTAGTGCAGGACCAGCGGACGAAGGGACTTCACGGCGCAGTTCTGGATTCCGCGTCCCGCTTCGACTGGTCGGACGACACGTTCGACATCGCCCGCCATGACGAACTGCTCATCTACGAAGCCCACGTGGGCATGGCGCAGGAACGGCCCGGCGTGGGCACCTACCGCGAATTCGCCGACCGGATTCTGCCCGTCATCGCGCGCGACGGCTACAACACCGTGCAGTTGATGGCCGTAGCCGAGCACCCCTACTACGGTTCGTTCGGCTACCACGTATCGAGCCTTTTCGCACCGTCGTCGCGCTTCGGAACGCCCGAAGAACTGAAAGGATTGATTCGCCGCGCACACGAGCTGGGCCTGGCCGTCATCATGGATCTCGTCCACTCGCACTATGTCCGCAACCTCAACGAAGGAATCAACGAACTGGACGGCACCGACCACCTCTACTCGCCCGCAGGCCCCGCCGGCGACCAGCCGCACTGGGACTCGAAACTCTTCGACTACGGAAAACCGCAGGTCGAACATTTCCTGCTGTCGAACATCAAATACTGGCTCGAAGAGTACCGTTTCGACGGGTTCCGCTTCGACGGCGTCACGTCGATGCTCTATCACCACCACGGCTACGTCGCCTTCGACAGCCGCGACCGCTATTTCGACGAAGGGGTCAACGAAGGGGCGATCACCTATCTCTCGCTGGCCAACCGGCTCGCCCACGACCTGCGTCCCTCCTGCGTCACGATCGCCGAAGACGTGAGCGGAATGCCGGGCATCTGCTTCCCGCAGGAGGAGGGAGGCGTCGGGTTCGACTACCGGCTCGGCATGGCGATTCCCGACTACTGGATCAAGCAGATCGAAGAGGTACCCGACGAACAGTGGGACATCCGCGAGATGTGGTCGGTGATGACCGACCGCCTGCCGGGCGTCAAGACCGTCGCCTACGCCGAATCGCACGACCAGGCCCTCGTGGGCGACAAGACGATCGCCTTCCGGCTCATGGACAAGGAGATGTACCCCACATGGATCGTGCGTCGGAAAACCTCACGATCGACCGCGGCATGGCGCTGCACAAGATGATCCGGCTAATGACCGTCTCGACCGGCGGCGACGCCTATCTCAACTTCATGGGCAACGAGTTCGGACACCCGGAATGGATTGACTTCCCGCGCGAAGGCAACGGCTGGAGCTACGCCCACGCCCGCCGGCAGTGGTCGCTCGCCGAGGACGGTCTGCTGCGTTACTCGTGGCTGGGGGCATTCGACCGGGCAATGCTCGCGCTGGTCAAACGCTACGGCATATTGCGCGACGGCTATCCCTACTGCCTGCAAATGGACGACCGCAACCAGACGATCGCCTTTTCGCACGGGCGGCTCGTCTTCGTCTTCAACTGGCATCCCGCAGCATCGATCCCCGACTACCGCTGCCGAGTGCGCGAAGCCGGACGCTACGAGTTGATCCTCTCGACCGACGAACGCCGTTTCGGCGGCACCGAACGCGCCCGCATCGGCAGCGAACACTTCTCTTCGCCCGCAGACAACGGCGACGGCACGACCTCGCCCGCGATCAGCATCTACAACACCTCGCGCACGGCGGCGGTGTATCTGTGCAGATAACGAATACGTCCCTTTATTCCGGACTTACTCCATATGGCAATGAACATTCTCATCAACAAGCCGCCTAATGTCTACAATGTTGCGTTCGGAATAAACAAAGTAACCTATAAACCGCAGTAGTTATGAAAAAAAAACGTTGATCATTTCTCTCGTCAGTAGCGCAATCTGTTGTGCGCTTGCGCTGCGACATTGAAATATGGAACATATTCTTATCGGTTTATTTATAGAGGTATTGGATATGGAGGGGTAGATTTTGTTATTCGTTCTGATTCGACTTTTGAACGCCATCGGTGGACAGATGTAGCGAATGTAATCGAGGTGGGGAAATGGACACGTAGCGGAGATACTTTATTTGTACGTCAAATTTTGGATTCCAGCTTCGTGCAAGGCTTAACGGAAATAGGATTCTCCATCCCTGAGCCTTATGTTGATACATTCAAAATAAAGAATCGCGGTCTTAAGAGGTTTGGGACAACTGGAAAATATAAGTTGAAACAGTAATTTTCCTTAGCAATCAGCGATAATTTCCACCATGGAAAGCAGGGACGAGAATATGTTTCTCGTCCCTGTAAGGAAGTTGCAGTCGCTCCGTTCGCGGATCATGGTTCACACTTCAACGCACCATGCGTCGGCATCCCTCGCTCACTTTGCGGCACCCGTGCCACAGATTCCAGCCGGCTATAAAACAATCGTCCGGAGCCGAACGGCCCCGGGAACCTCAGACGCGCACCTTGACGATCACCTTGCGGATCGTCCCTCGCCCACCATCGGGGCGTGCGCATCTTCGGGAAAAAAGCGTGAACTGGCCGGGCGTCACCTCGTAGTAGGTCTGCGGCACGTCGTCGTAAAACCGGATGTCCTTCTGCACGTCGAACGCGCCGAGCGGACGGGTCACACGGTCGCGCTGGCTCCACCCGAAGGCCTCGCGTTCGCCCCTTACGAGCACCTGAATGTCGAGGTAACGGTCATGAATTTCCAGCTTGGCGTCGGCCGGTCGTTTCAGATCGACGTCCATCACGTTGATGAAGACATCGTCGCCGTCGATCGCGTGCCGGCCCGCCGGCAACGCGCCGAGATCGGTGGAGAGCAGGTAGTCGAACGCCTTTTTCGAGGCGGGGGATTGAGTGCGTAGTAACGCGCACGGTTTTCGAGCGAATCCAGTATCATTGTCGTTGCGAATTGTATTTGAGCCGGACGAAAACGGGGTGGTGATCCGAAAACTCGACGGACGGCACCTCGTACGAAAGCACCTCGAAATCGTCGGAAACCAGCACGTAGTCGATGCGGAACGTATTGTAGAATCCCCGATAGGTATGCGAGAATCCCCGTCCCTTCTCGCGGAAAGCATCCTGCAATCCGCGCGACATGAGGCGGTAGGTGTAGGACAGGGGCGTATCGTTGAAATCGCCGCACACGATACGTGCGTGGGGTGTGGCCGCGATCAGCTGCGACAGCGAGTCGACCTGATGCGAACGCGAGATGCTGTTGTAACGCAGACGGCTCAGGATGCTGTGCAGTTTCTCGTGGCTGGCCGTATCGGTCAGAAAACGGTAGTTCATCAGGTAGTCGCTGTCGGAAGATTTGATATGGGTCGAACGCAGGTGGTTGCAGAAGACACGCACCGTATCGCGGTCGAGGCGCAGATCGGCCCAGACGGCCGTCGCACGGGTCGTATCGACATCGTTGACACAGTCGACGGCGCCCGATGCGAGGATACGCAGTTTCACACGAATAGACGGCAAGCGCGACGCCGGCCGTCCCCTCGCCGTCGCGCGAATAGACCGCCCGACGGTATCCCGGGCGATCAGCGAATCGAAACGCATCGTCGCACCGCGTGCCAGGTCGCTGAACTCCTCGATACAGAGAATATCGGGATCGTATCGGTTCACGAACGCCGCCAGCGAATCGACCGTGCTCCTGCCGTCGTCGCCGTAGAACATCCGCACGTTGTAGGCCATGACCTTCAACGCCGAGCGGTCGTAGACCGGTTCACCGTAGTGGCGCAGCGTATCGATCTTATAATAAAGCGATATTTTCGGCACCCCCAGGAGCAGCAGCACGAGCATCGGCGAAGCATAGCCCCACCGCCAGCGGATCACCCAGTAGAGGAAGAGCACGAGCCCCGATACATAGATCACCGGCGCGACGAGCCCCAGCACGGAAAAAGACCCACGACGCATCGGGCGAAACATAGGGGCGCCAGATACATGAAGAGCAACAGCAGCGCCACCACCGCCGTCACCACCGCGAATGCCGCGTCGAGCAGCCAGACGAAGAGGCCGCGCCGCCGGCCGGGACGGCCGCTGTCGGAATCGTATACCCAGCGCTCCATGGCTCCGAATCAGAAACGGATGATTCCCTTGCGGCGCCAGTAATAGAGCAGTCCCAGTCCCCACAGCATACCGCCGATATGGGCGAAATGCGCAACTCCGGGATCGCGTCCGGTCCATCCCAACAACAGTTCGATCGCCGCATAGATAATAACGAACCACTTGGCTTTGAGCGGAATGGGCGGGATAAGCAGCATGATGATCGAATTGGGCCACAGCACACCGAAAGCCAGCAGCAATCCCATTACGGCGCCCGATGCTCCCAGCAACTGAATGCCGAACTCACCCGTCAGCCCCGCCACTCCCATCTGCACCAGCGCGGCCCCCACGCCGCAGACCATGTAGTAAATCAGAAAGCGCTTCGAGCCGAGCGCGTATTCCAGCGTACGGCCGAACATCCACAGTGCGAACATATTGAAAAACAGGTGTTCCAGGCTGGCATGAAGGAACATGTAGGTGACGAACTGGTAGGAGTGGTAATAGGGGCTCCCGAACCAGTAGAGCACGCCGTACTGTCCCATAAACTGATTGAGCGAGGGGATGAGCCAGACTCCCAGAAACGCGAGGCAGTTGATGATTATCAGGTTCTTCACCACCGGAGGCGTCGAGAAATAACTGCTGTTCATTGTTTTTCGTTGTTTTACGGACATCGGACACATCCTCCGACGTCGCCTATTCGTTCACAAAGGTAGCGTTTTTCCCGCAAACGGCGCATATTCTACCGAAGTTTCGCACGCAACTCGTCGAGCGTGATTTCGGCCAGAATCGGCTTCCCCGCAGGCGAGAAACAGCGGTCGCCCGCCTCCTGCAATCGTTCGAGCAGCCGCTCGGCCTCCTCCTGCGAAGTACAGCTCCCCATGGGACGCGCCCCGCTGCGGGCCAGTTCGGCGGCGATCCGCTGTCTGCGCAGGTCGGCCGCCGATACGTGCGCAAAGGTCTGCAACAGCTGGTAAATCAGCTCGTCGATCGTATCCGACGGCATATCGGCCGGCGTCCCCTTCACGTCTATCGCCCCGTCACCCACGCGTTCGATGTCGAATCCGACGGCGGCGAACTCGGCGGCATACTGGCCGAGCAACTCGTATTCGTCGTGCGATAGCACCAGCCGTTCGGGGAACAGCAACTGCTCGCTCACGGCCGAGCCGTTGGTGAGCATCAACAGATAGTATTCGTAAAGCAGCCGCTCCTGCGCCCGCTTCAAATCGACGACCACGAGCACACCGCCCAGCATCGCCACGACGTATCCGGGCGCCACCGGCGTCACGCCGCGGAACTCCGCCGCAGGCGTCTCGATCAACCGCTGTTGTACGGCCGCATCCTCCGAAGAGACGTATTCCAGCACGCTCCGCTGCGCGTCGTCCTCCGCGACGACCGCTCCGCCGCCCAGCGACGACGGCACGTCGGCCATTCCCGCGAACGGGACGGCCGCATCGTCCGGCGCGACCGCCGACGAGGGCACCTCGTCGTACCCACCCTCCCGATCGGAAAGGAGATATTCCCCCACCGGATCGAACGCAGGGTGCGGCGCCGCACCTCTGCGCGACGCCCCGACAGCCCCTCCTGCGGCCGGACGGCCGCCGCGGGTGTCGGCCCCGGAAACTCCGTGAAATCCTCGCCGGGGAACTCCTCGACATCCCCGCACTGCTCATCGGCCCCTTCGGCGACATACCCCTCGGCAAAGGGATTGTAATGTTCGTTGACCATCGCCGCCGGTTCGTCGTAGACGGCGCCCTGCCGCGCCACGGGAATCTCGATGCGCCCCTCGGCCGTGAAATCCATCATCGGCACGGCGCCGGTCTTGCCCAGCGTGTTGCGCACGGCGGCGTGGATGATCTCCCACACGGCCTCCTTGTCGTCGAACTTCACCTCGATTTTCTGGGGATGGACATTGACGTCGATCCGTTCGGGGTCGATCGTAAGGAAGAGGAAATAGGAGGGGAAACAGGTATCGGGAATCAGCTTTTCATAAGCTTTCAGCACCGCCTTGCGCAAGTACTGGTCGCTGAAATAGCGTCCGTTGACGAAGAAGTACTGCTCGGCATTGCTCTTTTTGGCCGCCGCCGGACGCCCCACGAACCCGTCGACACGAACGATCGACGTGTCGGCCGCAACCTCCAGCAGATTGGGTTTGATATGGCGACCCACCACGTCGACGATCCGCCCGGCCAGCGAAGTCGGTTGCAGACGGTATACGGGAACATCATTGTCGTACAACTCGAACGCCACGGCGGGATTGCACAGCGCCACGCGCTGGAATTCGGCCTTGATCTGTTTCGAAGACGCGGTGCTCTTCTCCAAAAACCGCCGTCGCGCCGGTACGTTGTAAAACAGGTTGCGCACGTAGAACTGCGATCCCGCGGGACACATCACCGGCTCCTGGCTCTGGAACTTGCCGCCGTTGACCGACGTCTGCGTACCCACCTCGTCGCCCTCCTGCCGCGTGCGCAGTTCGACCTGTGCGACGGCCGCGATCGAAGCGAGCGCCTCGCCGCGGAAACCGAACGTATGGAGCGCATAGATGTCCTCGACCGAAGCGATCTTGCTCGTGGCATGACGGTCGAAGGCCATGCGGGCATCCATCGGCGACATGCCGCATCCGTCGTCGACGATCTGGATCAACTCGCGGCCGCCGTCGCGCGCATTGACCGTCACGGTATGCGCACCGGCGTCGATCGCATTCTCCATCATCTCCTTCACCACCGACGACGGACGGTTGACCACTTCGCCTGCGGCGATCTGGTTGGCTACGACGTCGGGCAGGAGTTTGATTCGGTCGGCCATACGCTCCTATCGCCCCTCGTAGTCGTTAGGTACCACCGTGATCGGCATCTGCTGCCACTCCACGTCGCTGATGCCCGACTGGTCGAGGTCGGAGACGGCAGCCCGCGATTCGACCGCAGCCGGGACAGCCGGCGCCACACCCCGCCGCATCATCGACGTCAACTTGGGATAGATCACCACGAAGAAGAGCAAAAGCACCACGATGCCCGTGAGCAGCACACCGAAACGCCGCTTCGAACGCGTGCTGCGCTCCGCCTCGCGCCGTGCGGCACGCGCCGTGCGGGCCGTGCGCACATACTGCCCGGGCACATACTCGTGCTTGGCATGCTCGGGGACTCTCGCCGAGCAGCTCGGCACGACGCTGCGCCCGACGCTCCTCTTCGGGATCGTAGTAACGCGGAATATAGTTGAACTTGTTGGCGTGTTTCTTAAAGGGCGAAAAACCTAACATGGCGACTCGTGTTTTGGGCGAAGTTACGAATTTTTACTGGAAAAAGTTCTTCATCCGCTCGAAGATGTTCTGGTTCTTGACCGATTCCGCCTTTGCGAACGACGGTTGCCCGGCCAACTGTTCGACAAGGCGCTTCTCCTCGGCGGAGAGTTTGGCCGGAACGGTGATGTCGACTACCACCAGCAAATCGCCCGTCCCGTAGCCGTTGACGTCGGGCAGTCCCTTCCCGCGCAGACGGAGGACCTTGCCGGCGTGCGTACCGGGGTCGATCTTGATCTTCACACGGCCGTCGACCGTAGGAATCTCCACCGAACCGCCGAGCAATGCCGTCGGAACGGTAATATTGAGGTTGTGGATCAGATCGTTGCCGTCGCGTACCAGTTCGGGGTTGCGCTCCTCGTCGATCACTACCAGCAGATCGCCGTTCACGCCGCCCTGACGCGCGGCATTGCCTTTGCCGGCAACGGTCAGCACCATTCCTTCGCCCACGCCGGCCGGAATGCGTATCTCGACGACCTCCTCGCCGCGCACGACGCCTTCGCCGCCGCACTTGTCGCACTTGGAGGTGATGACCTTGCCCGTACCGCCGCAGGTAGGGCAGACGCTCTGCGTCTGCATCCGTCCGAAAAAGGTATTCTCCACGCGGGGTCACGTACCCCACGATCCGTTACAGGTCGGGCAGGTCGAATAGGCGTTGGAATCCTTGGCGCCCGATCCGCCGCATTTGTCGCAGGCGACGAGCTTCGAAATCTTGAGCTTCTTGGTGGTTCCCTTTGGCGATTTCGGCCAACGTCAGTTTCACGCGCACGCGCAGATCGGAACCCTTGTTGACCCGCTGGCTGCGCTGCCCGCGGCCGCTCCCCGAAAAGCCCGAAAAGCCGCCGCTGAAATGACCGCCGAAAATATCGCCGAACTGCGAGAAGATGTCCTCCATCGAGAATCCGCCGCCCGAAAAGCCGCCGAATCCGCCGCCGGCACCCGCCGCACCGCTCATTCCCGCATGACCGAACTGGTCGTAACGGGCGCGCTTGTCGGGGTTCGACAACACGTCGTATGCCTCGGCGGCCTCCTTGAATTTCTCCTCGGCCTCCTTGTCTCCCGGATTCTTGTCGGGATGATACTTGATGGCCGCCTTGCGGTAGGCTTCTTTATCTCATCGGCGTTGGCGTTCTTCCCGACGCCCAACACCTCGTAATAATCGCGTTTTTCTGCCATAATCTTCGGATTCTACCCCGATTCCATTCTTCATTTATCCAGTTTCGACGGCGCGGCCTACTCGCCTACGACGACCTTCGCGAAACGAAGCACCTTGTCACGCAACCGATAGCCTTTCTGCACCACGTCGACAATCTTGCCGCGCTGCTCTTCGCCGGCCTGAAATCGCGCCACCGCCTCGTGGTGATCGGTGTCCAGTTCGAGCCCCTTGGCTTCGATCTCGCTCACGCCGCACGAGCGGAGCACTTCGTGAAACTTCTGCGCGATCAACCCGACGCCTGCGCGCAGCGCCTCGATGTCGTCGCTTCCCGCCATCGCCTCCACCGCACGATCCATATCGTCGGCCACGGGCAGCATCGCCTTGATTACGTCCGCCCCGCCCCGTTCGACCAACTCCATCTTCTCGCGCAGCGTACGCTTGCGATAGTTGTCGAATTCGGCCTGCAAACGCAGGTATTTGTCCTGCCATTCGGCGATCCGACGCTCCAATTCGGGCGCCAGCTGCTCGCTGCCGCCCGCTTCGACACCCGACTCCTCGCCGGTCTCGCCCGAAGCGGCACCGTCCGACGGTCCCTCGTCGCCCGTCGGCGTCGCGTCTGTCATTGTGTCAGTAGCCACGCCGTCGTCGCCTGACACATTGGCGCACGGCTGGCCGTCGCACGAAGGGTATCCTTCGCCCGGAGCAAAGCCCTCGTCACCGCCAATCGCCTCATTGTAAATCTCTTCCTTTTTCATATCTCTTTGTTTTGTATTTCGGTTCTTCTCTATCGCGCAAATTGTATACCAAGCGCCGGCTACCCCAGAATGAAGATCACCGGACGCCTGTTCAGCTCCGGCAGCCGCGACCGCCGCCAGTCGGCGACGCTGCGCGTGAGGATCGTCTCCCCGGCGCGGTAAGGTCGCAGGCGACGGTCAGCATCGTCTGCGGCGCGCAGAGCTGCAAGAGTTGTTCGGCCAGCTTCACGTTGCGGTAAGGCGTCTCGATGAAGAGCTGCGCCTGTCCCTCGCGGGCGCGCCGCTCGAAAGCGCGGATCGCCCGCGCCCGTTCGTCGGGTTTGACGGGCAGGTAGCCGTTGAAGGCGAACGACTGCCCGTTGAGTCCCGAAGCCATCATCGCCAGCAGAATCGACGAAGGGCCCACCAGCGGCACGACGCGGATGCCGCGCCGGTGGCACAACGCCACCACCAGCGCCCCCGGATCGGCCACGCCCGGCACGCCCGCCTCCGAGATGACGCCTGCCGAACGGCCCGCCGCAATCGGCGCCACCAGCTCCTCCACCTCGCGGCCTGCGACCGTATGCTCGTTCAGCTCCCTGAACTCCAACTCCTCGATCGGCCTTCCCAACTTCGCCTTCGACAGAAAACGCCGCGCCGAACGGGTATTTTCGACGATGAAGTAATCCAGCGAGGCCATCACCGCACGGTTGGCGGCAGGCAGCACGTCCCACACGTCGCCCTCTTCGGCGATCGGACAGGGAATCAGGTAGAGCGTTCCGGGCATGACAGACGACTATTCTTTGAGATAAATCCGTTTCACGCGGCCTGCGACCGACGTGAGTATTTCATAGGGAATCGTGCCGAGCACCTCGGCCATCGCCTCGGGCGTATTGCCCGCCGCAGGCGAGAAGACCACCGCTTCGTCACCCTCGGCGACCCCGTCGATGTCGGTGACGTCGATCATGCAGCTGTCCATGCAGACGCGCCCCACGATCGGCGCCGGCCGGCCCTTCACACGCATCGACCAGGCACCGCAACCCAGATGGCGATCCAGTCCGTCGGCATAGCCGATCGGCACGGTGGCCGTCACCGTCGGCCGCGACAACACCCCCGCACGGCCGTAGCCCACCGTCTCCGTCGGAGCCAGCCGCTTGATCTGCACGATGCGGGTGCGCAGCGTCGAGACGGGACGCAGCGCCGCGTTGTGCTCGAATCCGAAGCCGTAAAGCCCCAGCCCCAGCCGGCACATGTCGTACTGCGCTTCGGGAAAACGCTCGATCGCGGCCGAATTGGCCGTATGACGCAGGACGGGATAGGGCAACGCCTCCGCGATGCGGCTGCTCATGCGGTCGAAACGCGCGATCTGCAACCGCGTGAAATCGTCCTGCGCGGGATCGTCCGACGTACAGAGGTGCGCGAAGACGCTCGCCACACGCACCGTCCGCCCGTAACGGGCGAGCGCATCGAGCAGCGCAGGCAACTCCTCCTCCACGAAGCCCAGACGGTGCATTCCCGTATCGAGCTTGACGTGGATCGGATAACGCTGTTCGCCGTAACGTTCGACCGCCGCAGCGAACTCATGGAGCGACCGCAGGCTGTAAATCTCCGGTTCGAGCCGGTTGGCCGCCATCGCGTCGAAACTGTCGGCATCGGCGTTGAGTACCACGACGGGCATCGTGATGCCCCGCTCGCGCAACAACACACCCTCGTCGGCGAACGCCACGGCCAGATAGTCGACACCCTGATGCTGCAGCAGCTGCGCAACCTCGAAATCGCCGGCTCCGTAGCTCGCGGCCTTGACCATCGCCACGAGCCGCACGCCCGGCCGCAACTGCGACCGGAAATAGTTCAGGTTGTGGGTCATGGCATCCAGATCGACTTCGAGCACCGTCGTGTGGCTCTTGCGCGAGAGCGCATGTTCCAGCTTCTCGAACCGGCTGTCGCGGTTGCCTTTGAGCAACACGGCGCGTCCCGCGATGTCGGCGCGGTCGATGCGCCGCAGATAGTCGTCGGTCGAGGCATAGAAGGCCTTGTCGCAGACGAAACGCTCCGCCTGCGCCTGCAACTTCGGGCCGATGCCGACGAATCGCCCCACGCCCGCCGCCGCGACCATCGCCGCCACGCGCGCATAGAGTTCGTCGTCGTCCATACCGCTTTGCAGGATGTCGGACAGGATCAGCGTCGTGGGCCGTCCCGCCGCCACGCCGTGCAGATAGTCCAGCGCGATGGCCAGTGAGTTGATGTCGGAATTGTAAGCGTCGTCGACCAGCAGCGAGTCGTTGATCCCCTCTTTCACTTCGAGCCGCATCGCCACGCGCTGCAACCGCCCGAAATCGGGCGCCGGCTCCCCGCCACCCGCCAGAAGGCCGCCACCAGCTGCGAATTGCGCTCCGAAGCCGCGTCGGCCAGTCCGCCGCCCGCCTCCGCCGCCGCATCGTGGAGTTCGTGCCCCGCGGCATAGACCTCGCGCAGCATCGAAGCCAGCGGCTCGTAGGCGCTGTGATAGATGATTTTCGGTGCATGAAGCGCCAGCAACAGTTTCTCGGCGCACTTCTCCTCCACCGACGCGAAATGCTCCTGATGCGCGTCGCCCAGCGAAGTGAAGAGCACGACGTCGGGGGAGATCATCCGTTCCAGCCGGGCCATTTCGCCCGGCTGCGAGATACCCGCCTCGATCAGCGCGAACCGTTCGTCGCCCTCGATCATCAGCAGCGACAACGCCGCACCCAGCTGCGAATTGTAGCTGCGCGGCGAGCGGAACAGCTTCACGCCGTCGGGCGCCGTCTGGGCGATCCACTCCTTGACGACCGTCTTGCCGTTCGAGCCGGTGATCCCCACCACCGGACCGCCGAAACGGCGGCGCCAGTCGGCGGCCAGCCGTTGCAGGGCGTCGATCGCATTGCCGACGACGACATACCCCGCCCCGTCGCGCTCGTCGAGCGGACGTTCGACCAGAAACGCCCGCACACCGCGGGCATACATCCCGTCGACGAAATCGTGCGAATCGTGCCGCGCGCCACACATTGCGACGAAGAGCGGCGCAGCCGGCATACCGCAACTCCGGCTGTCGGTCACCACTTCCGTCACGCGCCGGTTCTCACCGGTGAAGGTTCCCCGCAGATACGGGCTATTTCGCTTAACGTATAGTTCATCTTTCCTCCGTTTCTCTCTCTCTGTCCGCCGGAGCCGACCGTACGGCCGCTCCGCCGTCGGCATCCCGTCCGCACGGCTCATTCGCTCCCGAACGTGACGACCGTAATGCCCGCGCCGCCGCGGTCGGCATGTTCGTCGGCGACGCCGGCGATGTCCGGCACCGTGCGCAGGTAACGGCGGATCTCCTCTTTGAGCGCTCCCGTCCCCTTGCCGTGGAGGATCGTCACCGAACCGACACCCACCATCAGCGCATCGTCGATGAAGCTCTGCACGGCCTCGACCGCTTCCGAAGCACGCATCCCCCGCACGTCGATATGATCCTTGAAATTGAGTTTGCGTGCCGCCACGTCGACCGACACCACCGTACGCGCCGTCACGGGACGCGTCGCCTCGCGGTATTCACTGTTCGACACCACGCGCAAACGTTTGCGATCGACCGTCGTCAACAACTGGCCGAAGGCCACCTGCACCTTGTCGCCTTTGAGCGACTGCACCACGCCGGGCGTCTGCTGCCCTTCGAGCACCACCTTCGAGCCGACCTCGATTTCGCGCGGCGGCGCGACGACGGGCTTGTGCGCCGCCCGCCGCAACGGGCTGGCGGCGGCGCTCCTCGCGGCGTTCGCGGCGCCGCCGCAACTTCTCCATTTCGCGTTCGATGCGGGCCGCCTTCTCCGCGTCGACGGCATCCGCCTGCTCGACCCGCTCCTTGAAGGCGTCGAGATCGCGCCGGATGAACCGCGTCATTTCACGCTCGGCCTGCGCCTCGCGGATCTCCTTGATCGTCTGCTCGATGCGACGGTTGGCCTCAGCCATTAACTCCCGCGCTTCGGCCTTGGCCGCACGCAGAATCTCGCTCCGCTCCTGACGGATACGCGCCAGTTGCGCGGCATAGCTCTGTTCCAGCTCCTCGATCTTGCGGTCGGTCAGGCGGATGCGGTCGCGCTTCTGCTCCCAGTAGCGTTTGTCGCGGGCGATCTCGCGCAGCTGCCGTTCGAGGTTGATATGATCCGAACCCGCCTTGTCGCTCGCCGCACGGATGATCTCCTCCGGAAGACCGATCTTGCGGGCGATCTCCACGGCGAACGAACTGCCGGGCTTGCCGATTTCGAGTTTGAACAACGGACGGATCCGCTGCACGTCGAAGAGCATCGCGCCGTTGGCGACCCCTTCGGCGTTCGAGGCGAAATATTTGATGTTGGCGTAGTGCGTCGTCACGACCCCGTAACAGCCGCGTTCGAGCAGCCGTTCGAGAATCGCCTCGGCGATGGCGCCGCCGATCGTCGGCTCGGTACCCGAACCAAACTCGTCGATAAGCACCAGCGTGCGGTCGGAGGCACCGGCCAGCATGTTTTTTCATGTTGCGCAGGTGCGACGAATAGGTCGACAGGTCGTCGTCGATCGACTGCTCGTCGCCGATGTCGATGAAGATCGACCGGAAGACGGGCAGCTCCGAGACCTCCGATGCCGGAACGGGATAGCCGCACTGGAACAGGTACTGCATGAGTCCCGTCGTTTTCAGGCAGACCGACTTGCCGCCCGCGTTGGGGCCCGAAATCACGAGGATATGTTTGCGGCGGTCCAGCGCAAGATCGAGCGGCACGATCTCGCGGCCCTGCGCCCGCAGCGTCTGCTGCAACAGCGGATGGCGCGCCGTGCGCAGTTCCAGCCGGTCGTCCGTCGAAAGGATCGGCTTGCCGGCGTCGTTGGCAAGCGCCCAGCGCGCCTTGGCGCGAATCATGTCGACAGACGAAAGGTAGTCGCCCGCATCGGCGATCGCCTCCGCATCGGGACGGATTGACTCGGTGAAGGCGCTCAGCACCTTGACTACCTCGCGCCGCTCGGCATACTCCAACTCTTTGAGCTCGTTGTTGATCTCGACCACCTCGACCGGCTCGACATAGAACGTCCGGCCCGTGGCCGACTCGTCGTGGATGAAACCCTGCAATTTGCGTTTATTGGCCGCTGCGACGGGAATCACCGGCCGCCCGTCACGCACCGACAGCACGGCGTCGGCATCGACGATACCGGCCTGCTTGGCGCGCTGCAACACCTGCTGCAACCGCTTGGCGGCCTGCCCCTCGCGTTCGCGGATGGCGCGGCGCACCTGCTGCAATTCGGGCGAAGCGCTGTCCTTCACCTCGCCGCGGTCGTCGAGAATAGCATCGATCGCCCGCACGATTTCGGGAAAGAGCGTCACGCGGCGGCTCAACTCCCAAAGGCGCGGATAGCGTGCCCCGCCCCGCCCCAGGATGAACTCCGCGATCGCCCCGACGGTAACGAGCGCCTTGCGCAGCTGATCCGCTTCGGCAGCGAGCAGATAACTCCCTTCGACCCGGATTTTAGCCACCAGCGGCGCAGGATCGGGATAGCCGCCGTCGGGAAAGTCGCGTTCGAGCATCAGCAGCGAACGCATTTCGTTCATCAGCGACAGGCGGCGTTCGATCTCATCGGCCGAGGTCGAAAAACCCTCCTCCGCCAGCTTCGCTTTCGCCGAAGGGGTGGAACAGAGCGCCTTCACCTGCTCGCGGATGCGGTCGAAACCTATTTTCTTCTTCGAAATTCGCAGGATGATAAATCATCGTCCGATAGCCTCTTGTAACGACAGCACCGCGCTATCGGGCCGCCGGCAGCGAGTCGCCCGCCGAGATCGCCGCCTCTTTCGTTTTCACCTTCTCGCCCTTGTCCTTGCGACCGAAGAGCGAGAAATGAACATACCGTTTGGGGTGAGCCTTCAAATCTTCGAGCAACGCCGCCAGATTGGCGCTCGCCATCTCCAACGACTCGTAGAGCCGCGGATCGTTCATCAATCGGCCCACCGTGCCTTTCCCCTCGTTGATGCGGGCCACGGTCCGATTCAATTCGCCCAGCGTCGTGCGCAGGCCGAGCGACAGCGAATCGATGTCGGCCTCGGTCAGCTGCTGCGAGAACCGGTCCAGATTGGCGATCATCGACGAGAAGCGCTCGGAGTTCTCGCCCAGCGCGGTCGAAAACTTGCCGATGTTGTCGATCGCCGTCCGCAAACTACCCTTTTCGGCCGCCAGCACGGCGTCCATATTGCCCGAAATCGAGTTCAGGTGCGTCAGCGTCCCGTCGATATTTCCCTTGTTGTCTTTCAGCACGGCGTTGACGCTTTCGAGCGTGACCGACAGGTTGTCCATCACCCGCGTCAGACGCTCCTTCACGTCGGCCAGTTCGGTTCCGGCCGCCGCCAGCATGTCGCGCGTCTCGGCCGCCACGAGCGTGTCGCCCTTCGACAACAGCTGCGGGCTGTCGCCCATCTCGATGGCGATCGCCTTGCCGCCCATGAAACCGTCGCTGTAAATACGCGCCTTGGAGTCGCGCGGAATCCGGAAGGAGCGCCGCACGGTGAGCTGCAACACGACGTCGCGGCTCACCGAAGGATCGAAGCCGATCGCGGTGACCGTCCCGACCTTCACGCCCTGAATGGTGACGGGCGTGGCGGTCTGGATCCCGCTGATCTCCGGATAAGCCACATAATAGGGAATGTTGCGGCTGAAAATATCGATGCCGCTCAGAAAGCGGATGCCGCCCCACAGGCAGCCCAGCATGACGACGGCGAACACGCCTATCTTTACCTCTCGTCTCATAATTCGGAATGTTTATCGGGCGATCGCATCGCCTTCGTAACGCACGCATATGTAAGCGTCGCCGAAGCTCTTCTTCACCTGCGACAGCGCACGCTTGGCTTCGGCCTGCGTCGCGTAACGACCCACACAATACTTATAACGGTAGCGGCCCGCGGAACGCAGCTCGATCACCTTGTTCTTGTAGCTCTTGAATTGCCAGTCATTGGATTTCAGACGCTTGGTGCTGGCAAGAATCTCGAATCGTATAGCCGCTCGACGGCTTCTTCGCAGCAGCGGCCTTCGCAGGCTGCGGAGCGGGTTCGGACACAACGGGCGCCGGTTCGACCGGTGCCTGCGTCGTGGCGTCGTCGCACTCTTCGACCAATTGCATACCCCGTACGAAATTCACATAGTCCTTCACGGCGTTGAACAGCGAACGGGCGATCTCGTTCTGTCCCTTCTCGGAACACATGTAGCGCAGTTCTTCGGGATTGGACATGAAACCGATTTCGGTCAGCACACCCGGCATGTTGGTCGCATAGAGTACTTTGAGCAGTTGGGGTTTGGTCTTGCGCACGTACCGCCCCGCCTGCTTGTAGTTCTTCTCCAACAGCCGCGCCATCGCCTCGCTGTACTCGCCGTAGGTGAAACGCAGATTGGAGATATAGGCCCGCACGATCGCCGCCGTGCGCTGGTCGCTCATGTCGATGAACTCCTCCTTGTTGTTGGCGAAGAGCACCTCGTCGTTGATGCGCTGTTCGAGCGGGCTTTCGCCCATGATGAGCGTCTCGACGCCCCGCGCCGCCGCGGTGGGCGCCGCGTTGGTGTGAATCGAAAAGAACAGGTCGCCCTCGGCCTTGTTGGCGATGTCGGCCCGCGCCTGCAAATCCTTGGTCAGCGACTCGGAAAACTGCTTGTCGGTCTTGCGGGTGTAGACCACCTTCACTTCGGGAAGTTCCCGCTCGATAAGCGCGCCCAGTTTGAGCGCCACTTTCAGGTTGAGATCCTTCTCGTAGATTCCGCGATAGTGCGCTCCGGGAAATTTCGGCCCGCCGTGGCCCGCATCGATGACGATAACCCGTACCCCGCGCGCAATATTTTCCGCTCCGGCTCCGTTCGCACTCAGTGCGAAGCATACGCAAAGCGATATGATGAAAACCAGACGCCGCATGGCAAAAGTGGGATTAACTATGGTGTTTCTCTAATTTTTTACCTATCTTTGTCGGATGCAAAATCGGCCTCAGACAATCACGAAGGCCCGATTCCGGCGGTTTTGCCGACTCGTCGGCAAAGGTATGAATTTTTTTGGAATTTTGAAGCGATTTTCATTAAAATATCTCGCTGTGGCGTTCGTCGTCGTTCTCTTCACGGAGATGGTTTTCGGCTTTGCCCCCCACGCCGCGATACAACGTCCCGCAGCGACGGACGTCGCCGCCGCCGACAGCGGATCGACCGACAACGACCGCAGGGCGCAGCGCCTCTCGCGGCGCGAACGCCGCCGCATGAAGCAGGCCGCCGAAGCCCAGGAGCCGCCCGTCGTCTCCGATACGCTCGTGTTGCAGGCGGATTCGCTCCTGCCGCCCGACTCGCTGCGGGTGCCGTCAGATTCGCTCCAACGCGACACCACGCGCCGCAAAAAGGAGGGCGGAGCCTTCCTCGAAGACATCATGAACGGCAAGAACACCGACTCGCTGGTCTACGACATCCGCAACAAGATGGTCTACATCTACAACGAGGGCGACATCAACTACCAGGACATGAACCTCAAAGCCGACTTCATGCGCGTCAACATGGACACCCGGGAGATTTACGCCTACGGGAAGCCCGACACGCTGGAAGGGCAGCCCACGGTCACCCGCCCCGAATTCACCGAAGGTTCGGCCTCGCCCTACAAGATGGACACCATCACCTACAATTTCAAGTCGGGCAAGGCCAAGATCAAGGGCGTGGCGACGCAGGAGGGCGACGGATGGCTCATCGGCGGCAGCGTGAAGAAGATGCCCGACAACAACATCAACATCCAGGGCGGCAAATACACCACCTGCGACCAGACGGATCACCCCCACTTCTATCTGGCCATGACCAAGGCGAAGGTGATTCCGGGCAAGAAAGGTGGTCACCGGCCCCGCCTACCTGGTCATGGAGGACGTACCGATCTATTTCCTCGGTATTCCGGAGGGCTTCTTCCCGATCAGTTCGGGCCCCAAGTCGGGATTCCTGATGCCGACCTACGGCGAGGACGGCCAGCGCGGCTTCTTCTTCCGCGATTTCGGTTACTACTTCACCCTCAGCCAACACATGGACCTCGCCCTCACGGCGGGCATCTACACGCTCGGATCGTGGGAGGGAGCCGCCGCATCGCGCTACATCAAACGCTACAAGTACACGGGCAACCTCAACGCCCAGTTCTCGAGCATCCGCACCGGCGAGAAGGGCGAACCCGACTTCCTCAAACAGAACACCTTCCGCCTGCAATGGACGCACTCGCAGGATCCGAAGGCCAACCCGGGCTCCACCTTCTCCGCATCGGTCAACTTCGCCACGAGCGGTTACTCCAAATACGCGGCCACGACGATCAATGACATTCTCCAGACGCAGACCAACTCGACGATCTCCTACTCGAAGAACTGGGCGGGAACCCCTTTCTCGCTCTCGATGAACATGGCCGTGTCGCAGAACTCGCAGAACTCCACGATCTCGATGACGCTGCCCAACATCGTCTTCAACGTCTCGCGCTTCTACCCTTCAAACGGCGCGAGGCGCAGGGCAAGGCACGGTGGTACGAGAAGATTTCGATGCAGTATACGGGCAAGATGACCAACACCGTCTCCACGACCGAGTCGGAGGTCTTCACCAAACAGACGCTCGAAAACATGCGCAACGGCATCGAGCACTCGATACCCGTCACGGCCTCGTTCAACCTCTTCAACTACATCAACGTCTCGCCGTCGTTCAACTATACCGAGAAGTGGTATTTCAAGAAGCAGGAGCGCGAATGGAGCCCCGTGACCAACGAAGTGCGCTACCTCGATCCCGAATACGGATTCTACCGGCTCTACAACTACACCACCTCGGTGAGCGCCTCGACGACGCTCTACGGCATGTATCAGTTCAAGAAAAAAAGACCAGCAAGATACAGGCGATCCGGCACACGCTCACCCCGTCGTTCGGCTTTTCGTACGCCCCCGACTTCTCGGATCAGAAATACGGCTATTACAAAACCGTACAGACCGACTCCACCGGCAAGTTCCAAGTCTATTCGCCCTTCGCCGACAATGCCTACGGCGTTCCCCAGTTCGGGCCGCAGCATGTCGATGAACTTCTCGCTGTCGCAGACGCTCGAGATGAAGGTGCTCTCCAAGCGCGACACGTCGGGCATCAAGAAGATCAAGCTGATCGACAACCTGTCGGTCAGCGCCTCGTACAACTTCCTGGCCGACTCGATGAAGCTCTCGACCATTCCCATCCAGTTCCGCACGACGGTCTTCGGCACGAACTTCGGCATCCAGCTCAACGCCACGCTCGACCCGTACAGGGTCACCCCCGAGGGACGGCGCATCGACAAACTCTTCTTTCCGGGGCGTATCGTTTCGACGGGCTGGTCGTTCGGTTATACCTTCAAATCGCGGCAGGATAACTCCACGCCCGCGATCAACGACATCAACAGCGTCCCGCCCGAATACGCCAACCCCTTCTACGACCCCTACGGCATCCTCGACCCTGTGCTGCGAAGGCAGTACATGGCGCAGTCGTACTACGACTTCGCTGCCGTGGAACCTCGGCTTCAACTACACGGTCTCCTACTCGATCAACTACGTCAACAACGGTACGACGGGCTACCGCAAGAACATCACGCAGAACATCGGGTTCAACGGCAGCGTCAACCTCACGCCCAAGATGGGCATCACGTTCCAGGGCGGTTACGACATCAAGGAGAACAAGCTGACCACCTCGTCGGTCAGCATCTCGCGCGACCTGCACTGCTGGCAGATGTCCTTCTCGTGGATTCCGTTCGGCGCCCACCGCAGCTGGAGCTTCAACATCGGCGTCAAGGCCGCATCGCTGGCCGACCTCAAATACGACAAGAGCCAGTCGATGTACGACAACATGTATTGATGCACGGAGTATCGCCGGAAAACGCCCGGCTACCCAGAACCCGGCGGGACGGAAAAGCGTTTCCCTGCCCGATTTTCGGAATCTCGACTCATGCGGATCACGAAAAAGTCCACCACCTTCGTATTGTTTCTGGCCCTCGGTGCCGGTACGTCCTCCGCACAGGAGCCTCCTCGCGGCGCCGTCTGCAACAGGGAAGCGGCCGTCACCTTTCGGAAGAGATCGACGAACCGCTCCGGACTCATCCGCAACAGAGACGGGAACCTTCTTTGCATACAGGCACAAATCCGGCGCGATCGCTTAAAAAATGAAGGCCGGTCAAGCGATGCTTGACCGGCCTTCGAGTTGAGCTACCCGGACTCGAACCAGGAAAAACAGGACCAGAATCTGTTGTGTTACCATTACACCATAGCTCAATGTCCCACGGAACCACCCGTTCTACGTGTCCGCCCCTTCCGGTCGGCCCGAAATCGTGCGACGCACGCTGCGATTGCCGTTCCCTCAGGTTTGGTGATGCAAAAGTAGCACATAATTTTGCTTTGTGCAAGAAAAATCCGAAAAATTTTTCTAATTTTGTTTCCGCTCGTTTTCCTGCACACCGGAAACCGGACGATAAGAACCGCATTTTAGAACACCAACACGATGAATACAAAAATCCGCCTGACTCTGATGAACTTCCTCCAGTACGCCGTCTGGGGGGCTTGGCTGATCTCACTGGGGGCCTACCTCGGCAACACGCTGAAATTCGACGGGCTGCAAATCGGCAGCTTCTTCGCCACGATGGGAATCGCCTCGCTATTTATGCCGGCCGTCATGGGAATCATCGCTGACCGATGGATTCCGGCGCAACGTCTCTTGGGCCTCTGCCATCTCTTCGCCGCAGGATTCATCACCCTCGCCGCCACCCGAACCGACTACAATTCGCTTTACACGCTCGTCCTGCTGAGCGTAATGTTCTATATGCCCACCATCGCACTGTCCAATTCGGTCGCCTACAACGCCCTCGAAAAAGCAGGACTGGATACCGTAACCCACTTCCCGCCCATCCGCGTGTGGGGCACGGTCGGATTCATCTGTGCCATGTGGGTCGTCGATCTCGGAAAGATGGGCCTGAGTGCAACCCAACTCTACTTCTCGGCGACCTTGGGCCTCATATTGGGTCTCTACTGTTCACGCTGCCGAACTGCCCGATCAACCGGTCGGGAGGCGGCAAGTCGATCGTCGATCTGCTCGGGCTGCGCGCCTTCGCCCTCTTCAAACAGCGCAAGATGGCCATCTTCTTCATCTTCTCCATGCTGCTGGGCATGTCGTTGCAGATCACCAATGCCTTCGCCGACGGATACATCAAAAAGTTTCGGGGCGACACGGGCATCCACGGCGCCAAATATCTCGGCACCTTCGGCGTCGAACACTCCACGATCCTGATCTCGCTCTCGCAGATCTCGGAAACGCTCTGCATTCTGCTTATCCCATTCTTTCTCAAACGGTTCGGCATCAAGCGCGTCATGCTGATCGCCATGTTCGCATGGGTATTGCGTTTTGCATTGCTTGGCGCCGGCAACCCCGGCCCGGGCGTCTGGATGTTCATTCTCTCGATGATCGTCTACGGCGTGGCGTTCGATTTCTTCAATATCTCCGGTTCGCTATTCGTCGAAAAGGAGACCTCGGCGGCAATCCGTTCGAGCGCACAAGGCGTATTCATGATCATGACCAACGGCCTGGGCGCGCTAATCGGCTCCTATCTCGCCGGATGGGTCGTCAACCACTACGGATGGCCGCTTTCATGGTATCTGTTCGCAGGGTTCTCGCTCGTCGTAGCGATCGTATTTGCAGTCATATTCAAATACAAGCACGATCCGAACAGAATCTGAAACGACACAAGCGACCTATGAAGAGAGGAGAGCTGTCGGACAGCTCTCCTCTCTTCATCGGCATCATTGGAGCCTACCGGTCGAACAGTGCGTTGAGCACCTTGGCCAGCCGATACCCCGACAGCACGAGCTGATACTCCGCGAACGGGGCGTGCGCATTGTAGAACTCCTGCCCCAGCTCGTCGCCGGGCTGCACCCAGTCGTAAATCTCGCGGCAGCGCCGCGCCGACTCCTCGAACCATTCGACGGGCGTCCCCTCCGTCATACGGGCGATCTCCTCGTCGGTGTAGTTGTCCAGCGCATGACGGTAATCCTGGAATCCCCAGAACTTATGGCGGCTGTCGAGCAGCTGTCCGTCCCATATCTTGTGGTAGTTGGTCTCGACGCCATGCAGCTTGACCGGAAATTTTCCGAGCGTCATGTTGTCGGGATAATAATAGACATGCGTCGGACAGTGCATGTCGCCGAGCAGATGCACCAGATATTTGATATGCACCAATACCGTCGAGTCGTCGAGCTTGTCATATTCGGAGAGCAGCGCAATCGATTGTTCGACGGCCACGACGCAGTCGCCCTTCGCGCCCGACGCCTCGCGCACGGCCGGCGTGCTGCGAAACTCCGCATCGACCGTTCCGGCGTGCCAGTGCGTCGTGAACTCATAGCCTTTCGAACGGCGCCACTCGTCCATCCACGAGGCGTAGTAGACGATCGAACGGTGGTCGGTGTAGCGCATGATGTTGGCTCGGGCGCGCGGCGTAAGATGATGTTCGGCGATGCAGGCGATCGCCGCATGGCCGGCCAGCCCGAAGGCGCGTATCTCGCGCGCGGCCAGCAGGAGGAAAAGGATCAGGATAAATCTCTTCATTCGTTCGGTTGTGTTTTTCGGAACACGTCGCCGACGCGATCTACGTCGGGCACGTATCCGGATGAATATTCGGTTCAAGGTAAGTCGCAGTCGTTCGGACTGCCGGACGAGCCGTCGGCACGGCCCTTTGTAATCGGTTCTACTCCATAGGCATTCGTATTTCGGTCGGTTCGAAAGGAGAACTGCGGAGCGGATCGGGCATTCCATACGCCGCCTCCGCAACCGCCCTCACTATAAGAATAACACCTCCGCGGCGAAATACCCTATCGGAAATGAAAAAATATGCTCGGCCGCAATTTATCCCGACCCCGATTCCTGCCGACCGGCGACACGACGGACGATGCCGGCAGGAAAGCCGCCGCCCCATGCAGCAAACCGCGCTTCGCCCCGACCCTGCACGCTGCCGGCCGACGGCAACGAAGCGCAGATGCGCCGGAAGCGAAGGGGTTTCACTGCGGATAACCGTCACATTCGTCCCGCCCCTCCCAAAAACGAAACGGAGCCGAACCCCGCAGGATTCGGCTCCGGACGCCGCCGGATCACTTCGTCGTCCCATCTTCTCGATCAGCGCCTTCGTCTCGGGCTTGTGGCCGCGGAAGGCGACATAGAGTTTCATCGGATGCTCGTGCCCGCCCTGCGTGAGAATGTGCTTGCGGAAGGCATCGGCCGCCGGCCCGCCCAGAATGCTGCCCGTCTCCTCGAACGCCTTGAAGGCGTCGGCTTCCAACACCTCGGCCCACTTGTAACCGTAGTATCCGGCCGCATAGCCGCCGGAGAAAATATGAGTGAAGGCGGGATTCATCGCCGTACCGTCCACGACAGGCAACACCTGCGCAGGTGCCATCGACTGCTTCTCGAAGGCCTCGACATCGCCCGTGAACGGCTCTTTGAGCGTGTGCCATGCCATATCGGTCATACCGAACGACAGCTGACGCACATTGGCGTAAGCGGACAGATAGTTCTTCGCGGCGACGATCTTTTCGACCAGTTCGGCGGGCATCTTCTCTCCCGTCTCGTAGTGCTCGGCCCACAGATCGAGCCACTGCTTTCGGTGGCCCAGTTCTCCATGATCTGCGACGGCAGCTCCACGAAATCGCGGTAGACGCTCGTCCCGTTCAGGCGACTCGTACTCGCCCTGGCCCAACATGCCGTGCAGCGAATGGCCGAACTCGTGGAGGAAGGTGTTCACCTCGTCGAAGGTCAGCAGCGAAGGTTTCGTCTCGGTCGGCTTGGTGAAGTTCATCACCAGCGACACCAGCGGGCGCGTCTCGACGCCCTCTACCACCTTCGAACCGCGGAACTCGGTCATCCACGCACCGGCGCGCTTCGACGCACGCGGGAAGAAATCGAGGTAGAGCACCGCTACGAAGTCGCCCTTCGCGTCGGTCACCTCGTAAGCCGTCACGTCGGGATGATAGACGGCGATGTCGTCGCGCCTGGCGAAATTCAGCCCATAGAGCTTGTTGGCCAGCAGGAAGACCCCTTTTTTCACCTTCTCCAATTCGAAGTAGGGCTTCACCTGCTCGTCGCTCAGCGCATACTTCTCGTTCTTGTACTTCTCGGCGTAGTACGACCAGTCCCACGGCATCACATCGCCCTCGAAGCCCTGCGCATGGGCATAGTCGTTGATCATCGCATAGTCGGCCCGCGCATAGTCGATCGTCTCGTCGAGCAACTCCTGCAAGAAGGCGTTCACCGTAGCGGTATTCTCGGCCATGCGCTCTTCGAGCACATAGTCGGCGTAGGTTTCATATCCCAGCAGACCTGCGATCTGGCGGCGCAGATCGACGATGCGGCGGATATTCTCGCAATTGTCGAACTCGCCGCCCAGCGCACGCGCATTCGACGCCCGCCACAGCTGCTCCTTCGCCTCGCGGTCCGACGAATAGGTCATGAAGGGGACGTAACTCGGATACTGCAACGTCACCGTCCAACCCTTCTCGCCGCGCGCCTTGGCGTCGGCCGCCAGCCCCTCTTTCACGAAGTCGGGCAGCTCTTCGACCCGCTCGGGATCGGTGATGTTGAGCGTGAAGGCGTTGGTCGCAGCCAGCGAATTCTGGCCGAATTTGAGCGTCATCTCTCCCAACTCGGTCGTATATTGCCGGTAGAGCTCCTGCTTGTCGGCCGGAAGCGCCGCACCGTTGCGGGCGAAGCTCTTGTAGGTCTTCTCCAACAGCCGTTTGTCCTCCTTCGAAAGGAACCAGCCGGGATTCTCGTAGACGGCCTTCACACGGGCGAAGAGCGCCGGATCGAGCGCGATGTCGTTGCTCAGCGCCGTCAGCTTGGGCTGCACGTCGAGCGCGATGCGCTGCATCTCGTCGTTGGAATCGGCTTCGAGCAGGTTGTAGAACAACCCTTCGATTCGGGAAAGCAGTTCGCCGGAACGTTCCAGAGCGACGATCGTATTGTGGAACGAAGGCTTGGCGGGATTCTTCACGATGGCCTCGATCTCGGCCCGCTGTACGGCGATGGCCGCATCGAACGCCGGTTCGTAATCTTTCAGTTCGATCCGCTCGAACGGGGGCGTGGCATAGGGCGTCTCCCACTCCGCGAGCAGCGGATTCGAGGTATCGATCTCGGGCAGGTCGGCCACGGGCATCGTGCGATCGGCACACCCTGCGACCAGAAGCGTCAGTGACATAAACGACAGAATTTTTTTCATTGTAACGTACTTATTTGAGGTTTTCTTGCTTATCGCGCAGTTCGAGCAGGTTCGCCGGCGGCATGAGCTGCCGCTCCGCAGCCGGACGGACGACCGCCAGCGAGTCGGTTTCGGACTCCGGCTCCACCCAGAATCCGCAGGCCTTCAACAACGGCGCCTTGTCGGGATCCTGACCGCGGAAATCGCGGTAGAGCGTCATGCCGTCGGCCTCGCCGCCGCGGCTGAGCAGCTTCTCGCGAAAAGCGCGGGCGATCTTGCGGTTGAAGATGTCGCCGCTCTGACGGAACGCCTCGTAGGCATCCTTGTCGAGCACCTGCGCCCAGATATAGAAATAGTAACCCGCCGAATAGCCGCCGTCGAAAATATGGCTGAAATAGGGGTAGCGGTAACGCGGTTCGATCTGCGGGATCAGCCCCCGTTTCGCGTAAAGCGCTTCGCGTTCGAAGGCATCGACGTCAAACGGCGCATACTCCCGCTGCGAATGGATGTCCATGTCCGACAGGGCGGCGGCCAGCAGCTCGGTCATCTCGAATCCCTGGTTGAACTGCGCGCTGCGACGGATCTTCCGCACGAGCGATTCCGGAATCTTGTCGTTGGTGCGGTAGTGCAGCGCATATTGTTCCAGCATCTCGGGTTCGGTGGCCCAGTTCTCCATCACCTGCGACGGCAGCTCCACGAAATCGCCCTCGACGTCGGCCAGCCCGCGGTACTCCACCTTGCGGAACAGGCTGTGCAGCGCATGACCGAATTCATGGAAGAGGGTCTTCGTCTCGTCGAGATTGAGCAGCGTCGGCGTCGAACGGGTCGGACGGGCATAGTTGGTCACCACCCCTACGACGGGCGCCACGCGCTCGCCGTTCTCGTAATACTGTTCGGTAAAGTTCCCGCACCACGCGCCGCCGCTCTTGCCCTCGCGCACGTAGTAGTCGAAGTAGAGTACACCCAGATGGCTCTCGGCGTCCTCGTCGAGCACCTCGTAGACCAGGCAGTCGGGATTGTAGAGCGGTGCGACGATCGGCCGGAAGGTGATACCGTAGAGCCTGTTGGCCAGAAAGAAGATGCCGCCCTGCACGTTTTCGAGCGTGAAATAGGGGCGCAGCGCCTCGTCGTCGAGCGCGTAGTCGCGGCGGCGCACCTTCTCGGCATAGTACCACCAGTCCCACGGCTCGAAGGTCGCATCGGGGTGGTCGGCGCGCAACATCTCTTCCATAGCCGCCAGCTCCTCCTTCGCCCGATCGAGCGCCGGCGTCCATATCTCGTCCAGCAACGCATAGACCGCAGCGGGCGTCGCGGCCATCTGGTCGGCAGTCACGTAGTCGGCGTAGGTGTCGTACCCCAACAGGTGCGCCTTCTCGGTGCGCAGACGGATGTAGTCGTTCACCAGCGCCTTGTTGTCGTATTCGTCGCCATGGTTGCAGCGGTCGAGGTAGGCGGTGTAGAGCTCCTCGCGCAGTTTGCGGTCCTTGGCATAGCTCAGGAAGGGCAGCATACTGGGTTTGTGGAGCGTGAAAAGATAGGATTTGTCGCCGAGTCCCGCAGCCTGCGCCTTCTCCCGCGCCGCTTCGCGCACGGCGTTGGGCAGCCCCTCCAAGCGGTCGGCCGTCAGCTCCAACCCGAACGCATCGTTCTCGTGGAGCAGGTTGTTGCCGTACTTCACCGACAGCCGCGACAAGTCGCCGTTGATCTCTTTGAGCCGGCGCTTGCCCGCCTCGTCCAGCAGGGCGCCCGACCGGACGAACCGGCGGTAGAGCTTCTCCGTCAACCGCCGCTGCTCGGCCGTGAGCGGCAGCGCCTCGCGCCGGTCGTAGACAGCCTTGATCCGCCCGAACAGCCGTTCGTTCATGCGGATCTCGTCGGCATGGGCCGCCAGCAGCGGCATCGCCTCCTGCTCGACGGCCTGCATCTCGGGCGTCGCGTCCGAAGCGGCCAGCATCTCGAAGATCAGCGACGTGCGCTGCAACATCCGCCCCGAGGCATCGTAGGCCGCGATCGTATTCTCGAAGGTCGGTTCGTCCGACGTGTCGACGATCGCGTCGATCTCGGCATTATGGAGCGACATCCCCCGCTCGAAGGCCGGCAGGAAATGTTCGGGCCGTATCCGGTCGAAAGGCGGTACGCCGTAGGGCGTCGTCCACTCCTCGAAAAAGGGGTTGGCCGTTTCGACCTTCTTTTTCTGACAGGCGGCAAGCGACATAATAATAAAATAAATTAATAACAATCGTCCTAAACGTCCCATTCGATTGGCAATCTTTTTATAACTTTGCAAAGTTAAAAATTATTACAGAGTCATGCAACTATTTTACGCACCCGACCTTACGACGCCCCCGCTATACGTTGGGCGAAGAGGAGTCGAAGCATTGCATCCGCGTACTGCGGCTCCGACGGGGCGACACGCTCCATCTGACCGACGGGCGCGGAACGCTCTACCGATGCGAAATCGCCGAGGAGGACGCCCGGCGCTGCACGGTGCGCGTCGTGGAGCGCTTCCCCGACTACGAACGGATGCCCTACCGCCTGACGATGGCCGTGGCGCCGACCAAGAATATCGAACGCTTCGAGTGGTTCCTCGAAAAGGCGACCGAGGTGGGCGTGAGCGAGATCGTCCCGCTCCTGTGCGAACGTTCGGAGCGGCGTGCGCTCAAAATCGAACGTGCCGAGCGGGTCGTCGTTTCGGCCATGAAGCAGTCGCTCAAAGCCTTCTGTCCCGCGCTGCGTCCGCTCACCCCGCTGGCCGACCTGCTCGCCGAGCCGTTCGACGGGCGGCGGCTGATCGCCCACTGCGACGCGCCCCGTATGGAAAAACGCCATCTGTTCGACACGCTCCGCCCGCACGAAAACCTGCTGGTGCTCATCGGCCCCGAAGGCGACTTCTCGCCCGCTGAAATCGATGCCGCGCTGAGGGCGGGCTTCGAGGGAGATCACCCTCGGCCGGCAACGGCTGCGCACCGAAACGGCCGCCGTCGTGGCGACGGTCATGGCTGCCACACGCAATCACACACCCGACCAAACCGCATAAATCATGCTGATCGCCACACTTATCCTGCTGACCCTGACGGGCGCTGCAATTTTCGCCGCACCCCTGCGCTGCAAGGCGTGGGTCGCGCTGGCCTTCGTCGTCCTGTTCGCCCTCGGTGGCACCGCCGCGGCCGTCGGAGCGCTCGCCGGCATCCTGCCGCCGGCGGGGCTGTCGCTGCCCACGCTGCTCTTCGGCGAGGAGTCGCTGCGCATGGATGCGCTCTCGGCCCTCTTCACGCTGCTCGTCGCCGCGGGGTCGGTGGCCGCCGCACTCTACGCCAAGGGGTACGTCGACCGCTACCTCGACCGCAAACCTGCGGCGCACATCTCGCTGCACTACTTCGCCTTCACGCTGCTGTCGCTCTCGATGACGGCCGTCGTCACGGCCAGCGGCGGCTATACGTTCCTCTTCTGGTGGGAGCTGATGACCCTTTCGTCGTTCGTGCTCATCCTCTTCGACGCCGAACGCAAGGAGGTGCTCAAAGCCGCGCTGACCTATCTGGTGATGATGCACCTCGGCTTCTTCGCCCTGCTCATCGGCTTCGTGGTCCTGCAAGCCGCCGAGGGATCGGCCGATTTCGGCGCGCTGGCGGGCTACTTCGCCGCACACCGCCCGCTGCCGCTGCTGCTCGTCTTCCTCGCGGGCTTCGGCATGAAAGCCGGCCTCTTCCCCATGCACGTCTGGCTCCCCGAAGCGCACCCAGCCGCCCCGTCGCACGTCTCGGCACTGATGTCGGGCGTGATGATCAAGACGGGCGTCTACGGCGTACTGCGCACGGCGATGTACCTTCCCGCCGGCGAAACGCTCGCCACGGCAGGCGTCATCCTGCTGGGAGCAGGCATCGTCACGGGACTGTGGGGCGTGCTGCTGGCCGCCATGCAGAACGACATCAAGCGGCTGCTGGCCTACTCCTCGATCGAAAACGTCGGGATCATCTTCATCGCCATCGGCGTAGCCCTGCTCGGACGCAGCGCAGGCAACGACGCGGTGGCCCTGTGCGGCATGGCCGGCGCGCTGCTGCACACCCTCAACCACTCGTTCTTCAAATCGCTGCTCTTCTTCGGCGCAGGCAACCTCTACGCCGAAACGCATACCACCGCACTCGACCGCTTCGGCGGCGTGGCGCGCCAGATGCCCGTCACGGCGATCCTCTTCCTGGCCGGCACGGCGGCGATCTGCGCACTGCCTCCTCTGAACGGGTTCGTCTCGGAATTTATTATCTACACCGGCATGTTCCGCAGCATCGCCGAAGGGCAGCAAGTGCTGTTGGCGGCAGCCGGCGTCACGGCGCTCGCCCTGATCGGCGGACTGGCTCTGTTCGCCTTCACCAAACTCTACGGCATCGTCTTCCTCGGTGCGCCCCGCACGCACGAGGTGGCCGAAATGCACGAGGCGGACAACTACCGCATCGCCGCCATGGCGCTGCCCGCCGCAGGCATCCTCTTCATCGGGCTGCTGCCGTGGACGGTACTGCCGCTGCTGACGAAGGTAGCCGCGACGCTGCTGCCCGGTCTCGGCGCCGGCCGGCAACCGGCGGCCGAACTGCCGTTGTGGGCGGGCCTCACGCAGATCACGCTCGTCGCAGCCGTGCTGATCGCCGCGACCGCGCTGCTGCTCGTCGCCAAACGGCGCGCCCTGCGCCGCCGCACCGTCGCGTCGGGGCCGACGTGGGGCTGCGGCTTCACAGCCGTCAACCCCCGTATGCAGTACACGGGCGAATCGTTCGTCGAAGGGCTGGAAAGCATCGTCCACCCCTTCACCGAGGAGGTCGTCGAGGGCAAAGCGGTCGACAAGCAGGAGATCTTCCCCTCGGCGCACGACTTCGACATCCGCCGCAAAGACCGCGTCGCGCGGCTCTTCTCGGCATGGTGGGTCGAATCGCTCCGCCTGCTCAACGCCCGCGTCATGCGGCTGCGCACGGGCAAGATCAACCACTATATCCTCTTCGCGCTGCTCTTCATCGTGCTCGTATTCCTATGTTCCATCCTCAACCTACTCTGATGACGACGCTGTTGAATATCCTGCTGCTCGTCGCCGTCGCCCTGTCGATCACGGGCGTCGTCAACCGCACGCGCGCACGGCTGGCGGGCCGCCGCGGCCCGCGCTTCACGCAGCACCTCCACAATACGGCCCTGCTGCTGCGCAAGGGGGCCGTCTACTCGACCACCGCCTCGGCGCTCTTCCGCACGGCACCGGCCCTCTACCTCGCGGCGGCCGTCACGGCGCTGCTCTTCATCCCGGTAGGCGACCTGCCGCCCGTCGTCTCGTTCCCTGGCGATCTGGTCTGCTTCATCTACCTGCTCGCACTGAGCCGCGCGGCGCTCATCCTGGCGGCCATGGACACGGGCAGCTCGTTCGAGGGCATGGGTGCCAGCCGCGAAGCGCTCTACGGCGCGCTGGTCGAACCCGCGCTGCTGCTCACCACAGCCACGCTGGCGCTCATGACGGGACATACCTCCTTCGCGGCGATCTTCTCGGCTGCGACGCCCGTCGAAGTGCGTTTCACGATCATCCTGTTGCTGCTGGGCTACCTGCTGACCAAAATCTTCATCGTCGAGCAGGGGCGCATTCCGGTCGACGATCCGCGCACGCACCTCGAACTGACGATGATCCACGAAGCGATGTGCCTCGACTACTGCGGCATCGACCTGGCCTTCATCCAGATCGCCGGCTGGCTCAAAGGCGCCGCGCTGGCCGTGCTGGCCGCCGACACGCTGCTGCTGGGCGGCGCGCTGCACTGGTGGTGGGCCGCACCGCTGGCCGTGCTGCTGCCGGGCCTGGCCGTCGGCGTCGTCGAATCGACGCAGGCGCGCAACAAACTCTCGCGCAACGCAACCTTTCTGCTCACCATCGCCGCACTCGCCGCGCTGATCTTCTTCGTGGCGCTGCTGCTGCACCTCAATATCGACATCCGATGATACTCGCACTCGTACTTCTCTACGTCGTCTCGCTGGTCTACATCTCCATTACGGAGCGGTTCCGCAGCTATGCTTCGCTCGTGGGCTTGCAGGGATGGCTGCTGCTGGCCATCGCGCTGGTGCGCCTGCAACAGATCGAAATCTGGTCGCTGCTCTTCGTCGTGGCCGAGACGCTCCTATTCAAGGCGATCGTCGTACCGGCGATTCTCTTCGCCGTGATCCGCCGCACGAAGATCAACCGCATCGCGGCCTCCGGCACCTCGCAGTTCAACTCGCTGGTGCTGTCGCTCGCGGCGCTCGTGGCGAGCATCTCGGTCACCTACTGCATCGCCGAGGAGACGATCAATCTGGTCTTCTTCGGCGTGGCGCTCTACGCCCTGCTGAGCGGGCTGATCCTCATCGTCGTGCGCACGCGCATCTTCTCGCACATGGTGGGATTTCTGGTCATCGAAAACGGCGTCTTCCTCTTCTCGATGGCCGTCGGGGTCGAGATGCCCTCGATGATCGAAATCGCGATCATGCTCGACATCCTCATCTCGATCCTCATGCTCGGACTCTTCCTCACCAAGATCGGCGCCCGCTTCCGCATCGGCGACACCGACCTGCTGACCAATGTAAAAGACTGACCCTCGTATGATCGCACTCTACTTTCTGCTCTCCGCACTGATCGCCCTGGCCGCGGCCTTCGCCCGGCAGCGCCGCACGGTCAAACGGCTGGGCGCCGCCTTCTACCTCGTCCAACTGTCGCTGGTCGCTCACATCGTCGTCGCCGAAGGCTACGGCGAGGTATCGTCGCAGTTCTTCCGCTTCGACGCGGCAGGCACGCTCTTCTTCGCGCTGCTGACGATCGTCTCGGCCTTCGTCTTCGTCCACTCGTGCGTCTACCTGCGCGACAATCCGATCAAGGAGTATCGTCTCTACTTCACGCTGCTGATGCTGCTCACCACGGCCATCACGGGCGTATACTTCGCCCGCAACATCGCCGTGACGTGGATCTTCCTCGAAGCCACGACCCTCGCGCCG
>VOFK01000765.1_pt1 | contig 34781 bp, 27 predicted proteins | sample 5384121 | NCBI WGS metagenome assembly VOFK01 (sample SAMN12384730, study PRJNA508395) | human gut metagenome | isolation source: healthy gut J | host: Homo sapiens | reverse complement strand
TCGGTATTGCTTCGTTCAGTTACGTATTGCTGATCTCCCTGAGCGCATCAACGAGCTGTTCCATCAGGAGTATATCGACGTTAAAGAGCCTACAAGCTGCTCAAGCACGCCCTTCCACGAAACCATCGACAGCGCCGGGAGCCTCCCCATGTCACCTTCTGGGGGCACCATTCAGCACACCGACACTATCTTCGACGTGTCCGGCGAGGGGCAACGGCCCCATCGACGCCTTCTTCAACGCCATCAAGGGGGGAAGATGGCCCGCTTCTCCTTCCTGGATTACTCCTCCCGCCATCACCGACGGCTCCGACTCCCAGGGCGTGGCCTATATCCTGCTCAGGATCAGCGGGACGGCAAGGAATACTGGGCGTGGGCCTGTCCCTGGCATCCATTTGGCTCCCCTCGCGCCATTCTCTCCGCCATCAACCGGGCCAAGCAGGGTCGCTGATTTCTCTTCTCCATTGTTAAACAAACGCCCCGGCCGGAATCGGCCGGGGCGTTCTTTGTTCTTAACTCTCACTCTTTTTTTCAGTCACCGGTACCGTCCAGCCCGGCAAAAGCGCAAAATGAAATCCGGACAGTGCTCCACTCACCACTACGCTGCTGTCCGGTGACGGATGGTAGTTCTGAGACATCCCCAGTCTCGGCCGGTGTGAGGTGCTTATAGTTCACCCGGCCGCTTATCCCTTATCCTGCAGGCGCTGCTCCGGACTGTGCTCAGACTCACCATACAGCCGCACGATGCGCTCGGCCCGTGCCGCAGGCGCGTGGATAAAGATATGTGAAGCGGTCGGTACGTTGGCGCGGATGTAGTCCGCACACCGCCCACGATAACGCACCGCCCTTCTCCGCCAGGCTCAAAATCACGTCCGCTGCATACACCAGAGAGAAAGTCCGCGGCGGACATTTGTTCCCTTCATCACTCCTGGGGTACCGTGACTGGACAGGGCATAGGGACAGCATGCTGCCTGTGGCGGCAAACTCCCCCCAATCTCGATGAAACCGGGATCGAAGCCCGTCTCCTGAAACCACCTGCTTTACCAGCTCCCTTATCATAGTAATCAGCCCAGGCGCCTGGCCGAAGCTCCTTTGCCACACTCCCTGCCTCCACTGCAAATTCCCGGCTAACTGTGATCACCGATATCTCCATACTGTAACCCTCCTTATTCCGTGCCCACTGGGGAGTAAGCTTGCTGTTTCTCTACTCGACGGCCGATATAGCCCTCTACCTGTTCTACTGGGATATTCAGGGCGGCCGCCAGCTTCTCCGTGGGCATTTCCTGGGCCGTTTTGTGCTCGCTCGTCGACCTGCCCAGCTTTTCTTCCCTTCTCCGCGGCACTGCGACCCTTGGCGTAGATGGCGGATCAGCCGTACCAGCTCCACGCAGTCACCCCAGCTCTTCAGGCTGACCTGGTAGTGCTCGCTAGAGCAGACCAGGGGGTTGCTGTTCTCATAAATCTCTTCCGGAATCTGTGGAATCTGATCGACAAGCTGCTGGGCCTGCTTTTTTGTCATAATGGGCCGGGTGTGGACGGTAGTGTCCACAGGAGTAAAAGATCGTCCCTCGCGGTACAGTGGAGCAGAGTGTAGTAATCCACGCCTTCTTTTCGCCCCCCATATCGATGAAGCCCAACCTTCTTTGCCCGGCATACCCCTTCTGATCCATAAGTAATAAGGTCCCCTATCTGATACATGACAACACCTCAGACCACTCGCCCGATAAATCTGGGACATTCCCTGTTTTTTTAATCTAATCATACCACTTTTAAGGTAAAGATGTAAGAATTTTATTTTTTTCTTTCTTTTTGATACAAGACGGCTCAGTTCCTCTGGTCACCAGAATAACTTGCCGCTGAGGCGGCAAAATCCGTCTGACACCGGCATGGGTACAGTACGCCCATCAGCCCAAACCCCCACAGCTTGGGCAGCGGTACTACCAGGGGAACCGCCAGGATAACCTCACAGAAACAGGGAGCAAGGCGGACTGCACCGGCTTGCCGAGGTTGCAGAAAAATGAAAAGCCGCCTTGTTGATACAAGCCAAAAATCACCATGCACAGATAAACACGGAAGGTGAGAACGGCAAACTGGTTATATAGTTCATTTTCACTGCCAAACAGTCCGATCAGCTGCCTGGGAAAAGCCTCCACCAGCACAAAAGGCAGCCACCCCCAATCCGCCTTCCGCCGCCAGCGGTCTCCCACATCGCTCCTGTACCCGGTCAACCGGCCGGCCCCATAGTTGAAACCGACCGGCGGAATGCATCCAGCAGCCAAACCAATGGACACGGAAATGATGATCTGAAAAATACTTTCATCACGTGCTTAGCACAGTAGCGGAATATCCCTCTCCATAAACGGACATTCCCCATAAAGGCGCAGCATGTTGTTGGTGACCGCCATGGAGATGACCGGAAATCTGGCTCAAAAAGCTGCAAAAAGCCAGTGGCGAAAAAGTCACACCAGCCCCGGAAAGGAGAAAGCTGCTTCGGCTCAGGCGCACCGCTTTCATTCGCCCTAAGATACCCAAACGATAACAGTGCCGTGAGCACCTGCCCGGCCACCGTAGCTACCGCCACCCCATGCCCCCAATGCGGCAGGAAAATCGCATGGCCGATCGAAATGACGGCATGGCCGCCGTAGAGGTCGAGGTACTCCGTGCCTGCGGCATCGTAGACGTAGCTGCCGCTGCCGCGCACCGGCTCGACCGGATATAAGGAATAGACATTGAATAGTTCCATCTTCTTCTTGCGAATTAAAAGAATTAAAAATAGCCGCCGCGCATGAGCCGCTGTCGGATGTTCCGCCCGCCGCCCGATGAAGAGGCCTTCGGAAGTCGGGTTTTACCGCAAACATGCTCGCCATAAGACGTCCGCCCTGCGCTTCCGAGACCCTCCTCCGCGAGTCTCGCGCGCAGACTGTCGTTCGAAAAGGCCGTCGTCGGGACTCGTCCGCCCATCGCCATCGTACAGGCGGCTCCATGAGCCGCACGAGCCGCAGCCTCCGGCGGCGGAGGCTCGCCATGGCTCTCCTCCGCAGGCTGCGACACGCGGCCGACCGCAGGGGGGGGGAAATTCGGTTCTTAATTCTCGGCCCTGACGCCGGGCGTCAGAATGCGCTCGCTTTGAGCCGCAGCCCCTCGCGCTCGTCGAGCCCGAAAAGAGCAGGTTCATGTTCTGCACGGCCTGCCCCGAAGCCCCTTTGAGCAGGTTGTCGATCACCGAGACGATATGCAGCTTGCGGCCGTATTTGGCCACCTGCACCACCGCCTTGTTGGTGTTGACCGCCTGTTTGAGGTCGATCGGCCGATCGGCCACGAAGGTGAAGGCCGCATCCGCATAAAAGTCGCGGTACAATGCCTCGGCCTCCTCCTGCCGAAGGTCGCAGTCGGTGTAGACGCTGGCCAGAATGCCGCGGGCGAAGTCGCCGCGCATCGGCACGAAGTTGATTTCGGGCGCCGCGCCCCCCTGCATCGCGCCGAGCGTGCGGCCGATCTCCGAGAGGTGCTGGTGCGTGAAGGCCTTGTAAACCGAAATGTTGTCCGTCCGCCAGCTGAAATGGGTCGTGGCCGAAGGTTTTACGCCCGCGCCCGTCGAACCCGTGACGGCCGTCGCGTGCACCTCCTCCCTCAACAATCCCTCACGGGCCAGCGGCAGCAGCGCCAGCTGGATCGCCGTGGCGAAGCAGCCGGGATTGGCCACGCGCCGCGCCGCACGGATGCGGTCGCGGTTCAGTTCGGGAAGTCCGTAGACGAAACCCTCCGACTCGTCGCGGAAATCCTGCGCCAGATCGACGATCCGCAACCCTTCGGGCAGGGCGTTCGCCGCGAGGAACTCGCGGCTCCGGCCGTGCGCCGAGCAGAGGAACAGCACGTCGATCGCCCCCAGATCGTATTCCGCCGTGAAACGCAGGTCGGTCTCGCCCAGCAGCCCGCCGTGTACGTCGCTCAGGGCGTTGCCCGCGTTGCTGTCGCTGTGGACGAATGCGATCTCGGCCGCCGGATGATTCACCAGCAGCCGCAGCAGTTCGCCGGCCGTGTAGCCGGCGCCGCCGATGACGCCGACCCTCATTTCTTCGCCTTGCCGTTACGTGCCTGCACGTTGTAGTAGATCTTCATCTGGTTGCCCAGAATCTTCGTGAAGCCCTTCACGTCGTCGGCCGTCCACGCCTTGTTGACTTCGCCGTACTCGCCGAAATCGGTCTTCATCAGATCCAGCGGCGACTGCACGCCCACGAGCGTATAGCCGTAGGGGACGCAGCGTCAGTTCCACTTCGCCCGTCACGTTCTCCTGCGAATGGTCGAGGAAGCGCTCGATGTCGCGCATCACGGGTTCGAGGTACTGCGCCTCGTGGAGGAACATGCCGTACCACGTCGAAAGCTGATCCTTCCAGTAGAGCTGCCACTTGGTGAGCGTATGCTTTTCGAGCATCTTGTGCGCGGCGATGATGAGCATCGGCGCGGCGGCCTCGAAGCCCACGCGGCCCTTGATGCCGATGATCGTGTCGCCGATGTGCATGTCGCGGCCGATGCCATATTTCGCCCCGATGGCCTCCACGGCGCGGATGGCCTCGACCTTGTCGGCGTAGGGCTTGCCGTCGACGGCGGCGATCTCACCCCGCTCGAAGGCGATGCGCAGCGTGCGCGGCTCGTGTTCGGTCACCTGCGGGGTAGGCCTCCTCGGGCAGCGTCTCCTCGGAGTGCAACGTCTCCTTGCCGCCGATCGAGGTGCCCCACAGCCCCTTGTTGATCGAGTATTCCAGCTTCTTGAAATCGGCCTCGTAGCCGTGTTTTTTCAGGTAGTCGATCTCGTACTCGCGCGTGAGCGTCATGTCGCGCGTGGGGGTGATGATGCCGATTTCGGGGGCCAGGATTTGGAACGTCAGGTCGAAACGCACCTGGTCGTTGCCGGCGCCCGTCGAACCGTGGGCCACATAGTCGGCGCCGATCTTCTTGGCGTACTCGATGATGGCGATGGCCTGGAAGATACGCTCCGAGCTGACCGAAATGGGATAGGTGCCGTTGCGCAGGATATTGCCGAAGACCATGTATTTGATGCTCTTCTCGTAATACTCCTGCTCGATGTCGAGCGTGACGTGGCTCGCGGCGCCCAGCGCGAGCGCCTTCTGCTCGATGACTTTCAGTTCGGCGGGCGAGAAGCCGCCCGTGTTGGCGATGGCGGTATGCACCTCGTAGCCCTTCTCCTCGGAGAGGTATTTCACACAGAACGAGGTATCGAGACCCCCCGCTGAACGCCAGTACGACTTTTTCCTTTTTCATGCTATTTCCGTTTTTTGATTTTCTACTTCTTTTTGAGGCTGAACACCTTTTTCAGCCAGTTCCGGAACGCCATCCGGTAGGGTGCCAGACGCGAATGCTCCCGACGCGGCTGCTTCGGGTCGTAGAGCATCCCCGTACAGAGGCACATGCGGCGATGGTTGCGTTGGAGGATGTCGTAGTTGCAGCACCCTTCGCACCCCTTCCAGAAGGTCTCGTCGTCGGTCAGCTCCGAAAAGGTCACGGGCACGTACCCCAGCCGCGAATTGAGCTTCATGACCGGAAGCGATGTCGTGATACTGAATATCTTAGCATACGGGAATCGTCGTCGGGCTAGTTCGAAGGTCTTCTCCTTGATCCGCGCCGCCAAACCCATGTGGCGGTAGTCGGGACTCACGATCAGACCAGAAGTCGCTACATAATCGCCGTGCTCCCAGCACTCGATGTAGCTAAATCCGACCAGCCGGTCGCCGTCGAGGGCGACCACGGCCTTGCCTCCCTTGATCTTGGAGGCAATGTACTCCGGCGAACGCTTGGCGATGCCGGTGCCACGCTGCAATGCCGATTCGTAGATCAGCCGACAGATTTCGTCGGCGAACTTCGCATGATCCTCCTCGGCAAATACCACGTGAATCGAATTCATTCCCATGTCTTGCTAAAATGGTAAAAATAATAATAGTTTACTAACCTGACTGTTGAGTTACGTTCCGGCAAAGTTAAGGGAAATATTCCAAACTTGTCGCCTTCGGCCGGAAAATATCGCGGATCGGGGGCGCTTTCGGCTCGGCGACCGAAAATCGGGGCATCCGTTCCGTCCCTGCCGGCCGGAGCGAGGCGCCGGAGACGCGAACCGCCGCGGGACGCTTCGCGGGCGGAGGCCCGCCGTTTCGGCCGGTCTCCGCGGCCTGTCCCTTCCGCGGAAAATTCCGTTCGCACTTTCTTTTCGGAGAAAGAGCCGGAGAGGATCGCGGAGCGGGAATGTAGTCCGCCGTCCGCCTCGCTGGACGATCACGATGGATCGGGGTCTTTTTTCCATCGAAAAAAAGCAGCGGCGCGAAGCCGATCCGTTCCCCTGCCGGTGCATCCGCTGCGTATGTCCGCGAACGTCGGAAATCGCAGGGTTTGCGCGGCAGCAGACCGCGCCGCTTTTCCCGGGAGGCGGGCGGATCGTCGAACGCAGCGTCGCCGCGACGGTTTCGAGAGGTGCCGGCGGCCCGGCAGGGTAAGGACGCGGGCGTTTTCCCGCGGTTCCGGCTCATCGGAAAGGGGCGTGCAGGTACGGTTCGGAGAGTCGCAGACGATGCGGACGGCTCCTTTACAAATGGATCGAATCGGGAATCTCCTGCAACCGGCCCTGCGTCAGGTCGCGGTACTGGTTGGGGGTGATGCCCGTCTTCTTCTTGAAGGCGATGTTGAAATGCGAGGGGTATTCGAATCCGCTCTCGAAGGCGATCTCCTGGCAGGTGAGCGCCGAATTGGTCAGCAGCTCCTTGCTTTTGTTGATTTTCAGTTCCAGCAGATATTGCGCCGGGGCGAACCCGACGTACTGCCGGAAGAGCCGGCGGAACCGCGAGTAGCTCATGCAGATGCGCGCGGCGACCTCCTGGCAGGAGAGGTTGCGGTTGAAGTTGTCCTGCATGATGATCTTCGCCTCGTTGAGCTGCGCGGCGACCTGCATGTCTTCGAGTGCGGTCTGCATGTGCTCGGCGTAGGCGAATCCCAGCAGCAGGTTGACGATGCCGGCCAGAATCTGCTGGAAGCCGCTGCCCTGCTCCTGCGCCGTGCGCAACGCCAGTTTGTAGAGATTGATGATATCCTCGTGATAACCGACGTTGAAAAGCGGCCGGTGCGGGTCGAGGAACTTCGCGCCGACCTTGCGGTCGATGTCGGGGCCGGTGAATCCGATCCAGTACTCGTGCCAGCCGGTCTTGGGCGAGGGGCGGTAGCTGTGCCACTCGCCGGGGAAGAGCAGGATGAACTTGCCGCCGCCCTCGAAGGAGGTCTCCTTGTGCGAAGCCGACACGAACTGCCCGTCGCCGCGCGAGATGTAGATCAGCTGGTACTCGTTGAGCAGCCGTCGCCTTTTCGACCGAAAAGAGGTAGCGGACAGGATGGTTCGACGGCGGGTAGGAGGTTTGCGGTTCGATGATCTGATAGCCGGTCGTCGTGACGACGACGCCCCAGCGGTTGTCCTGCTCGTTGGCGAGCAGATACTTGATGAGCGGAGGTTTCCATCGGTCGGAGAGGTTCGGAGTGGGTTTTTCAGAGGTAAAGATAGATAATTTATCGGACCGTTGTCCGCCTCCTGTGTTTTTATATAACAATTAGGTCAAAAATCGAAATCGCACGGATGCCGTTTGTATAATCTTTAAATCAAAAACAGAAATCGAAGGGTCTCTATCCGTGCTACTTTTGCATTGAGACAAAAATCGAAAAAGTCATACGGTTTATGAATTCCAACGCAAAAATCGGCCTGTTCGGAACGGGGCTCGATACCTACTGGGGCCAGTTCGACGGCCTGCTCGATGAATTGAAAGGCTATCAGGCGCGCATCCGCGATCGGATGGAGCGCGACGCGGGCGTGCAGGTGGCGGACGCCGGCATGAGTGGACAGCCCTGCCCGCGCGCTCGAAGCGGCTTCGCTCTTCGCCCGCGAGCAGGTCGATCTGGTGTTCCTCTATATGGCCACCTACTGTCTGTCGTCGACGATCCTGCCCGTCGTGCAGCGGCTCAACTGTCCGGTGGTGGTGCTCAACCTGCAACCGACGCCGGCCATCGATTACGAGCGGCTCAACGCCCTGGGCGACCGCGGCCGGATGACGGGCATGTGGCTGGCGAACTGCCAGGCCTGCTCGGCGCCCGAAATCGCCAGCGTGCTGGCGCGCAGCCACCGGCGGTGCGCCTTCGTGACGGGATGGCTCGACGATCCGGTCGCCTGGCGGCAGATCGGCGAGTGGATCGCCGCTGCGGGCGTCTGTGCCGGTATGCGTCGGAACCGGCTCGGCGTACTGGGACACTACTACGGGGGATGCTCGACGTATATACCGACCTCACGCGCCAGTCGGCCGTCTTCGGGACGCACGTCGAACTGCTCGAAATGTGCGAGCTGCATGCCCTGCGAGAGGAGGTGACCGACGCGGAGGTCGCGGGCAAGATCGCGGAGTTCCGCGCGGCTTTCGAGGTGTCGCCCGAATGCGAGCAGGCGGAGCTGGAGCGTGCGGCGCGCACGTCGGTGGCCCTCGACCGCTTGGTGGCGGCGCACGGGCTGGGGGCGATGGCCTATTATTACGAGGGTGCTCCGGGCAACGACTACGAGCGGATCGTCACCTCCGTGATCGCCGGCAATACGCTGCTCACCGGACGGGGAATCCCCGTGGCGGGCGAGTGCGAGGTGAAGAACGCGCAGGCGATGAAGATCCTCTCGCTGCTGGGTGCGGGCGGCTCCTTTTCGGAGTTCTACGCATTGGATTTCGACGACGACATCGTGATGCTGGGGCATGACGGCCCGGCCCATTTCGCCATCGCCGAAGGGGCGGTGGGACTGGTTCCGCTGCCGCTCTACCACGGCAAGCCCGGCAAGGGGCTCTCGATCCAGATGAGCGTCAAGCACGGCCCCGTGACGCTGCTGTCGGTCTGCGAGGGGCGCGACGGGGTCTATCTGCTCATGGCCGAGGGCGAGTCGGTGGAGGGGCCGACGCTGCGCATCGGCAATACCAACAGCCGCTACCGCTTCGCCTGCGGGGCGCGCCGCTTCATCGAGGTGGAGCCTGGCCGGCCCGTCGCACCACTGTGCGATCGGTACGGGGCATGTGGGCGACACGCTGCGCAAGGTGGCCTTCCTGCTGGATATTCCGCTTGTCGAGATCAAATAAGACATTTCTAATGAACCGATTCGAAGCTTTGATGTGCCGCGCGGCCCTGGTGTTCGCGCTGCTGCTGACGACCGCCTGCGGAGGCGGTGAAGAGGAACCCCGGACGCCTCCTGCGGAGCCGCCCAGGAGATCGAGGTCGATGCGTCGAGTACGCTCTACGGATTCGTGGGCGACACGGCGGGGAATCCCGTCGAGGGCGTGGTCGTAAGCGACGGCTTCCAGTGCGTGGCCACCGATGCCGGGGGCGTCTACGAGATGAAGCGCAACGCGGCGGCGGAATACGTCTACTATTCGGTGCCCGCGGAGTTCAAGATCCGCACGGGACACGACGGCTATCCCGATTTCTACGTGCGGCTCGATACCTCGCAGCAGAAGATCCGTCAGGATTTCACGCTCGAACGCCTCGCGGGCGTCGAGCGCAACTTCCGCCTGATCTGCATCGGCGATCCCCAGCCCGCCAAGGCCGAGGAGGCGACGCGGTTCGAACGCGAGGCGATGGTCGACGTGCGCCGCACGGCGACGGCTTCGGCGGTGCCCTGCTACGGCGTGGCGCTGGGCGACATCACGGGTGAGAAACCCGACCTGCTCGCGGGCGTGCGCCGTTCGCTGGGGACGGCGGGCATTCCGGTCTTCGCGCTGCCGGGCAACCACGACAAATACAAGGTGGACGACGCCACGCCGCGCGACGCCTCCTATTTCCGCTATACGATGGGGCCGGTGGACTATTCGTTCAACCGCGGCGACGTGCACGTGGTCTGCATGGACGACGTGATCTACACCTCGGGCACGGAGTACACCAACGGCTTTACGGACGCCCAGCTGGCCTGGCTGCGTGCCGACCTGAGTTTTCGTGCCGAAGCAGAAGATGGTCATCCTCTGCTACCATATCCCGCTGCGCAGCGGCACAGCACGCAACATGGCGGCCGTCAAGGCGCTGCTGTCGGAGTACGCCGAGGCGCATCTCATGGCGGCGCACACCCACTACAACGAGAATTTCATCAATACCGACGCGGACGGAGGACTCTACGAGCATATCCACGGCGCACCCTGCGGGTGTTCTGGCACTCGGCGCTCAACGGCGACGGCACGCCCAACGGCTATGCGGTCTACGACGTGGAGGGAGCGGCGATCACCGACTGGCGCTACAAATCCAGCCTGCACGACGAGTCGTTCCAGATCCGTCTGCATCGCGGCGGCGACACCCACAGCGGCTTCACCTATCCCTATACGCCGAAGACGGTGATCGCCAACGTCTGGAACGCCGATCCCGAATGGCGGGTTACGCTCTGCGAGAACGGCGTGGAGACCAAGGCGATGACGCTGGTGACGACCTACACCGACGCGTGGTCGGTGGGGTACCATGTGGGCGTGCTGGGGCGCGGCGACAACTACAAGTCGCCCTGCAAGCACATGTACGTGGCCGAGCCGAACGACGTCAGGGCCGCATTGAAGGTGGTGGCCGTCGACCGCTGGGGCAACCGCTACGAGCAGTCGGAGTTCACGGCGCCCGACGACTTCACGGATGCCAGGTCGCCCGTGTATTGATGCCGGCCGGAGGCTCCGTGCGTGCGGAGCGGCGACGATGCGAGGAAACGAAAGACAGGAGAACGGGGATCGGAAAAAACTGTTCGAATGTTAATGAATACCTAAAATTACGACAATGTTACTCAAACTGAGAGGAATGTGCGCTGTCCTGTTGGCGGCGCTGGCATTCGCCGGCTGCTCGGACGACGATGCGGCGAGTAGTCTGGCGACGAATTTCGACGAACTGGAATTTTCCTACGAGGAGTCCGACCAGCAGCTGTTGATTCGCTCGACGGTGCCGTGGACGTTGGACTGCACCTATCTGACGGGCGACGGGTGGCTCGCGTTCGACAAGACGAGCGGCCCCGGCGACGAGGGGCATCGTTTCGCAGCGCGTGACGATCAAGGCGCTGCACAACACCGGTGTCGAGCGCACCGCCGAACTGCACATTACGGGCGCCGGTTTCGACCGCAAGGTGACTGTCGTGCAGGAAGACGGCCAGGTACGCATCGACGGCGTGGAGCTGGAAGGCGACATGGCCAAAGACGAACCGGTCGAGAAGACCTACATCGCCGTGAACTATTCGCGTGCGGTGGGAGGCGAGAAGCTGACCGTCACGCCGACGCTGTCGGGCGAGGGCTCGGACGGCCTGTCGGTGGCTGCGGGCGAGGTGACGCTCGACGCGGGCAGCGGTGTGGCGCGCATGGCCGTGACGGGTACGCCCACGACCTTCGGCGAGGTGCTCTTCAAGGTCGCCGTCGAACTCGGCGACAAGAGCTTCGGCCCCTACGAGGTGAAGAGCGAAACGGCCAACCGCATGGCGGCGCCGACGGGACTCTACGTCTTCCGTGCCGATTCGCACGAGATCATCATGGAGTGGGACAACGACCACAGCACCGTACGCACCAGAAAGTGGGCATGGCAGCTGTTGGATTCCGATGCGGACGACGCCGGGGTGGTGCGCGAGTTCACCTACGAGGTGAACAGCAACGACGACAAGAATCCGAAGTATGTTTACAACCGTTTCATCATCGGGGCGCTCGATCCCGGAACGACCTACTATTTCCGCGTGAAGCGCTGCCCGTCCGAGGGGGTTGCCGACGATGCGGGCAAGATCGACTCGAAGTGGACGGAGCTGTGTCCCGTGACGACGAAGGCTGAACCGGAGGTGCCGGCCGACGCCGTACTCTTCCAGGATTTCCGCTATCTGGCTTACGGCGGGAACAACGTCTATACGGCGTTTGCAGGCGGTGTGAACGACAATCCGACAGGCAAGGCGCTCGATCAGATCTTCGTGCCCTATGAGAAATACTGCAACGCCAATTCGGCGGCGGCCAACCTCTGGACGACCCACAGCGCGGCCTACCGCTCGGCGGTCGGTCTGGACGGCTGGGTAGGCGGCAACAATGCGGCCGGACACACGGGCAACAATTCGGTCTACGGCGCTACGGGGATGCTCAAACTGGGTACCGGATCGGCCGTCGGTTGGATTCAGACGCCGGCGCTGGAGAAGCTGACGGGGGCGACCGACATCACCGTGAGCTTCGACGCCTGCTGCTGGTGGGAGGATCCTTCGTCGAGCGCGAAGAGCGACAATCCCGAAATCAAGGTGATCGTCGTGGGCCCGGGTACGATCGACGGCCAGAAGGAGGCGAAGGTACAGATCAGCGAGAAACGGGAGATGAAGCCCTGTACGGTGAACGTCGCAGGCGCGACGGCCGAGACGCACATCGAGTTCAGTGCGGTCTTCGCCAAGGAGAACGGGCTTACCAACCGCTGGTTCCTCGACAACGTCCTGATCGTTCCGGCCAAGTGATTCGCGCCGGAGTTTCGGAATCCGGCGCGATGGTAAGAGAGGGGTGCGGCCCGCAGAAGCCGCACCTCTCTTTATTTTGGTAGCTATATACGGTTTCGCACCCCGTCGGATTTCCGATCCGATGCACCCGACCGGCCGTCGGAGCGTTCGCGGCGGAGCCGCGTTTGCAGATTGGCCCCCCCGCCTCGGCGGGGGCCGGGCAAGGCCCGCTCGGGTCGTCGGGCTTCGAGGAGCGGCGGTGCAAAATGGGATATTGCCGCCTGATTCTATCGATTACCCCGGGAGAGTCATTTTTTGAAATCTATAAATCAAAATGCGTAACGACGCCGTTTCCGAACATTCTATATTTGTGTACAATTATGTAACAAAAAGCCGTCAGGCCTCCTTTTTCCGTGCCGCCGGACAGTTCGCGCGGCCGCTGCGAGAAGCGGAAACGGACAGCAGGGAGCCGAAACGGCCGCCGACACCAGCCGATCCCTATCTCCGATAGATGTAAACAAACTTAAAACTATGAATCATGGATGAACTTAGACCAGTAACGAACCGGTCGAAAAGCCTTCGGCTCTCGGCTCGGACTGTTTTGTCTGGCCTGCCTGTCGGCCGGCCTGGCATTGATTTCCCCCCCCCCTCGCCTTTGCGGCGCGGCCGGCTGACGAATTGTTGGATATCCGGGGCGTCGTCGTAGATACGAAAGACCCTCCCACGCCGCTGGTGGGCGTGACGGTGCTCGTGCAGGGAACGGTTCGCGGAACGACGACCGACGCCGAAGGATTCTTCTCGATCAAGGCCAAACACGGCGACGTGCTCACCTTTTCGTTTATCGGGTACACGGGCAAAGAGTATCGGGTGAACAAAAGCGTGGCCAACCTTTCGATCGCAATGGAGGAGGAACTGACCAGTATCGACCAGGTCGTGGTGACGGGTATGACTTCGCAGCAGCGCAAGCATATCGCCGCTTCGGTCGGCGCGGTGGCGCCCTCCAATTTCGAAAACAAGCCCATCACCCGTCTGTCGCAGGCCTTGCAGGGCGGAACGACGGGTATCCTGGTGACTCAGAGTTCGGGCCTTCCGGGCGGTGACGGCGCGACGATCAAAATCCGCGGCGTGGCGTCGCTTCTGGGTTCCGACCCGCTGGTGCTGGTCGACGGCTTCGAGTTCGACATGGACAAGCTCGATCCCTCGACCGTCGAGTCGGTGTCGATCCTCAAAGACGCCGCCGCTGCGTCGATCTACGGCGCCAAAGCCGGTAACGGCGTTATCCTCATCACGACCAAACGCGGTTCGGCCGGCAAGGTTTCGGTGTCGTACAACGGTTATTTCGGTATTCAGCAGCCGATCTACCTGCCCGACTTCGTCGACGGAGCCACCTACATGGAGTATATCAACGAGGCCAACCGCAATACCACGGGCGTGGACAAGTATACCCCCGAACAGATTCGGATCACGCGCGAGGGGAGCGACCCGATCCACTATCCCAGCACCGACTGGATGAAGGAGACGATGCGCGAGACGGCCCCGATCCACGAGCACAACTTCACCGTGTCGGGCGGTAACACCACCGCGCGCTTCGCCCTGTCGGCGCAGTATCTCAATCAGGACGGTATGTACAAGGTGATGGACAACGGATTCGAACGTCTGACGGTGCGTGCCAACACGACGGTGAACCTCAACAAGGACATCATGATGTTCGTCGACATGTTCGTCGGCCGCGATACGCAGCGTCAGCCCGAGACGATGAACAAGACCATTCTGGACTACATCTATCTCGCGCCGCCGACGCTCGTCTCGAAATATCCCCGCAAGGGAGGGACAGAAGCCCGGATACGACTACTACGGCGTCTATTTCGAGTGGATGAACCCGCTGGCCAACCTCGAACGCGGTACGCAGGTGGAGAGCGTGCGCGACTACGTGACGATCAACGCCCGCCCCACGTGGCATATCATTCCCCGGCCTGACGCTCAAAGGACAGGTGGGCTACCGCATCGCATCGGGCATGGACAAGAAGGACCGCAACGCCTACGTCTTCCTCGACTACTTCTCCGGCAACGAGTCGGGAACGTTCGGCGCCGTGAAGTCGGCCACCTATACCACGCGCACGAGCTACTGGATGGTCGGCGCGACGCTCGACTGACGAAGGAGTTCGGCGACCACCGCATCAACATTCTGGGCGGATGGAACGAAGAGGTCGACCGCCGCAACGGCTGGGACGACGTGGCGCTGCTCTCGTTCTTCGGAAAGGCCTATTACAGCTACAAGGACAAGTATCTGGCCGAGGTCGGCATTCGCCGCGACGGTTCGTCGCTCTTCGGCGACGGGCACAAGTGGGGCAACTTCCCTTCGGTGGCCGTGGGCTGGAACGTCAACCGCGAACCGTGGATGCAGAACGCCCGGTTCATTGACAACTTCAAGATCCGCGCCTCCTACGGTATGCTGGGCAACAACAACGTGGCGCTCTACCGCTATCAGACCATTATCGACAACTCGGGTAACGAAATCGTCAACGGCAACCCCGACCTGACGTGGGAGAAGGTGAAGATTCTCGACGCGGGCGTCGACCTGAGCCTCTTCGGGCAGAAGCTCGAAGTGACCTTCGACTGGTTCCGCAAGGTGACCGACGACATGATCGTCAACGTGCCTTCGACGCCCAGCTCGGGGCTGCTGGCCGCACCGATGAACGTCGGAAAGGCCGAGGTGAAGGGTTACGAGATCGGCGTGGGCTTCAACCACTCCTTTACGAAGGACATCGATTTCAGCATCAATCTGGGTTACTCCTACAACAAGTCGAAGTGGCTCGAAATCACCAACGACGAGCTTATCAACGGCAATACGATCTATCGCAAGGGACACGCCATCAAGGAGTACTACGGCTATCAGGCCGATCACCTGCTCACGCAGGACGACCTCGATTTCCGCGTGCCGATCATCGGCGGCTACGACGGCGCGACGACGGCGCAACTGCCCGGCGACATCCGCTACGTGGATACCAACGGCGACAAGGTGATTACGACCGACGACCGCGTGCCGCTGGGCGACCAGGACCCGCACAGTGTCTACTACGGCAACCTCTCGTTCCGCTGGAAGAACCTCGACTTCGACATGCAGGTCAACGGCGTGGGATACGTGCCGATCTTCTATCAGGGGTTGATCTCGAACCCGCTCGATCCGGAGTACGGCGGTACGCCCCAGCGCTGGCACCTCGACCACTGGAAGGCCGAGAATCCCGACCGCAACGCCAAACTGCCGCGCGTGACGACCGATCCGGGCAACAATGCGCTGCTGTCGACCTGCTGGAAGGAGAACGGCGCCTTCGTCCGTATCAAGTACATGCAGCTGGGCTACAACTTCAAGGCGCTGGCCAAGAAGATCCATGCCGGTAACTTCCGTGTTTACGTGAACGTGCAGAATCCCTTCACCTTCACCAAGGTCGAGCTGATCGACCCCGAGACGAAGGGCACGCACACCACCTACCCGATGTTCAAGACCTATTCCGTCGGTCTGAATGTGAATTTCTAACCGGTAACACCTAAACAGTAGACAATTATGAACTATATCGATCATATCAAAGGATACCTCTCCCGCGCAGCGCTCCTGCTGCTGATGGCCGGCGGTGCGCTGATGGCCGGATGCGAGGATTTTCTGGTGCGCGACGTGCCCAACCAGACGACCGACGAAGAGTGGTGGCAGAACAAGGGGGCAGCTCAACACGGCGCTCAACAACCTCTACAAGCCCATGCCGTCGGGCAGCATCACCTATGTCAACCATGACGTGAAGCAGGCACAGAATACGGGTTATTCCAATGCGCGCGTGGAGATGGAGGCCCTTACGGACAACGGAATCGGTTCGGCCAACTATGTCTCCTACAACGCCTTTACGGCCGGCATCACGTCGGCCAGCGAGACGGTATGCACCAATATCTGGAATATGAAATGGACAGTGATACGCCGTTGCTGCCGCTTCATGGAGCACTATCAGCAGGCGACGGTGGCCCCCGACGCGGCGCCGCACGAAGGCATCCAGACCGTCGACCGTTTCGCCGCCGAGGCGCGTGCGCTCAGGGCGTTCTACCATTTGGAGCTCTTCCTCTTCTTCGGCGATATTCCGCTCGTCGACCACTCGACGCTGCCGACCGAGCAGTTCCTCGTGCGCCGTCCGCAGCAGGAGGTCGTCGACTGGATCGCCGGCGAGTTGGAGGGTGCGTCGCACAACCTGCCGGTCGTGCCGCAGACCAAGTCGGAGCGCTGGCGCTGGACGAAGGGCGCCTGCTATGCGTGGATGTCCTACCTCTATCTCTATGTCGGCGACTGGGCCAATGCCAAGAAGTGGGCCGAGGAGGTAATCAAGCTGGGAATTTACGACCTCTATCGCAGCACGGCCGATCCGGCCGACAGCTTCCGCCGGCAGTTCATCCACGAGGCCTACAACAACGACACGAAGGAGTCGATCCTCACCACCGAGCTGGGTATGCGTCAGGTGCAGCGCCGTCTGGCTCCGCCCGACGGCGGTAACGGCCAGACCGGTCTGTCGCCCACGGCGTCGCTCGTCGACGAGTTCGAGTTGCTCGACGGCCGCACGCTCGACGAACTACCCGCCGATGAGAAACGGGCCTACCAGCTCGACCCGCAGCCCGAAAAGCGCGATCCGCGTCTGGGCATGTCGATCATCTTCCCCACCGAGACCTTCCTCGGCTATACGGCCCATCCGTGGGAGCCTTCGCACAAGGACGCCATCGGCAAGGAGGGTTCGACGAAGACCGGTTACTGGATCAAGAAGTGGGCGAACGAAACCGACCGCACCAATTACAGCAGTACGGACGGCGGCAAGCTCGACTTCCAGAACATGCGCTATGCGGTGGTGCTGCTCAACTACGTCGAAGCTGCCATCGAGCTGAACCAGCTGAGCGATCCGAATATCTACGACTATCTCGACGACATCCGCGACCGTGCGGGAATGCCGCCCGTGGATCGCACGAAGTACGCTACGCAGACGAAGCTGCTGCGCGAACTGGTACGCCGCGAGCGCCGTGTGGAACTGGCCTTCGAGGGACACCGTCTGTTCGATATCCGCCGCTGGCGGATCGCCGAGCAGGTGATGAACGGCGAGGTCTACGGCGCGACGCCTCCGGGTGCCGACGACCGCTACCTGGCCCAGACGCGCGTCTTCAACCCTAACCGCGACTACCTGTGGCCCATTCCGGTCGGTGAGATGAACACTAACACGGCGATGGAGCAGAACCCCGGGTATTGATGCCGCAGATTCGAACGACGGATTTCTCCGCCGACGGCCGGTGACGGCGGCCGGCGGAGAATTCGTAAACGGCAGAGAGAACAAACCAACTATTAATCTGACTTGTTATGCAACCGATGAAACGAACATTCCGAAGTGCGATATGGCCCCTTTTGGGGCTGTTGACCGTCGCCTGCGCTGCGCCGGACGGGCGCAACCTTCCGGCTGCGGAAGATTTCGAGAGCCTGAGCGCGCAGTTCGCGGCACCTTCCAAGGAGTACGGCTCGGCGCCGCTCTTCGTCTGGAACAAGGTCGTGACGCCCGAACGGATCGACGAAGCGATGGCCGACCTCAAAGACAAGGGCTTCGGCGGCGTCTTCGTACACCCCCGTCCGGGCATGGTGACGCAGTATCTCGACGACAACTGGTTCTCGCTCTTCCGCCATACGACGGAGAAGGGCCGCGAACTGGACATGAACGTCTGGATCTACGACGAGAACTCCTATCCGAGCGGTTTCGCGGGCGGCCACGTCAACGAGGCGATGCCCGAGAGCTACGACGAGGGCGTGGCGCTCAAATACCTGCGTGCCGGGGTGCTGCCCGATACGGTCGACCGCTTCTTCTGCTGCCTGCGACGTGAAGGCGACGCCTTTTTACCGACATTACGGCCGAAGCCGTTTCGCGGCGTGGCGAAAAAAGGGCGATTACTACCTCTTCTACAAGGCTTACAACCCCACGTCGCCGTGGTACAGCGGCTTCGTACGTGGATCTGATGCACGAGGGCGTGGCCGACAAATTCATCGAACTGACGCTCGACGGTTACAAGAAGGTCGTGGGCGAGGAGTTCGGCGGCACCGTTCCGGGCTGGTTCACCGACGAGCCGCAGATCGTGGTGACCGACCGCGAGTCGATCCGCTGGACGCCCGACCTGTTCGATGCCTTCCGCGCCCGCTGGGGATACGATCTCGAACCCAATCTGGTCTCGCTCTGGGAGGAGGTCGGTCCGTGGCGGCAGGTGCGGCACAACTACCGCGACGTGCTGATGAATCTCTTCCTGGATCGCTACATCAAGGTCTGCCACGACTATTGCGAGCGCAACAACCTGGTCTTCACCGGCCATTTCTGGGAGCACGGGTGGCCCGACATGGGGCACAACCCCGACAACATGGCCATGTACGCCTGGCAGCAGATGCCGGGCATCGACCTGCTGTACAACAAATTCGACGTCGAATCGCCCAATGCCCACTTCGGCAACGTGCGTTCTGTGAAGGAGGTCAACAGCGCGGCCAACCAGATGGGGCGCGTGCGCAAGCTGAGCGAATCCTACGGCGGCGGGGGCTGGGACGAGACGTTCCGCGACTTCAAGCGGCTGGGCGACTGGGAATATGCGCTGGGCGTGAATTTCATGAACCAGCATATCGCACCGCTGAGCATCGCCGGTGCGCGCAAGTACGACTATCCGCCCGCCTTCACGCCCCATTCGCCGTGGTGGGAGTATTACCGCGAGCTGAACCTCCACTTCGCCTGTCCGTCTGTCGCTGGCGCTCTCGTCGGGCGGCCAGTACAACGACGTGCTGGTGCTCGAAACCCACCATACCTCGATCTGGATGTACTACACCTACAACGCGCCGCGCCCGAACCGCTGGCGGACGATGGGCGAGGAGTTCCAGGCCTTCATCACCGCATTGGAACGGCATCAGGTGGAGTTCGATCTGGGGTCGGAGAACATCCTGCTCAACCACGGTTCGGTCAAGGGCGACCGCTTCGTCGTGGGTAAACGCGCCTACGGGACGGTGGTGCTGCCGGCGCAGATGGAGAACGTCGACGCCGCGACGTTCGACCTGCTCGAACGGTTCGCCGCGAAGGGCGGCCGGATCATCGCCTACGGTACGCCGCAGTATGTGGACGGTGCGAGGAGCGCCGAGGCGGAGGCCTTCTTCGCCGATCCGGCGAAGGTGACGCGCGCCGATGCGGGCGAACCGATCGACTACTCGCTCTTCGCCACGCCCGAAATCGCATTCGATGCGCCGGAGGGCAACTACCTCTTCCACCATCGCCGCCGCATGGACGACGGACAGCTGTTGTTCCTCGCCAATTCGAGCCTCACGCGCCCCGTCCGGGGTACGGTGACGCTGCAAGGGCGTCAGGCCGCGCTGCTCGATACCCGCACGGGCGAGATCCGCGGCTACGAGGCGCAGCGCGGGGCGACCGGCTGACGATCGCCTACGATCTCCATCCGGCCGGCAGCCTGCTGCTCTACGTCTTCGACGAGGAGCGCGAGGGGTTGGCACCTGCACCTGTGCGGCGCGTGCTGACGGCGGTCCCTGCCGCGGGAGGTCTGACGGCGAAGCCCGACGCGCCCAACGTGATGACGATCGATTTCTGCGATCTGGAACTCGACGGCAAGGTCTATCCGGATCTGAACAGTTACGACGCGGCCAAACTCGCCTACCAGCATCACGGCTTCAAGGCCGGCAATCCGTGGAGCACCTCGGTGCAGTTCCGCGACCATACCGTGCGCCGCGACACCTTCACGATGGGCGGATTCAAGGCGTCGTACCGGTTCACGGTGACGTCCGGTGTCGACCGCAGCCGCTTGCAGGCCGTCGTCGAGCAGCCCGAACTCTACCGCGTGACGCTCAACGGCGTGGAGCTGAAAGCCCTGCCCGACAAGCACTGGATCGATCCCGAAATGCGCTTCATGCCCCTCGGCGATGCCGTGCGCACGGGCGAGAACGTGCTGACGATGGAGTGCTCGCCGATGCGCGTGCTGGCCGAGATCGAACCGATCTACATCCTGGGCGATTTCCGGCTCGAACCGGCCGCCAAAGGGTGGAACATCGTCGCTCCGGGCGATTTCGCCGCCGGCAGCTGGAAGGCGCAGGGCTGGCCCTGCTATCCCGGCAAGGTGACCTATGCGCGGGAGTTCGATGTCGCCGAAAAGGCGCCCTACTACGAAGTGGCGCTGGGCGAGTGGAAGGGTACGGTCTGCGAGGTGCTCGTCAACGGCCGTTCGGCCGGTATCGTCTATGCGGAGCCGTATACGGTCGACGTGACGGAGTGGATCGTGACGGGCCGCAACCGTGTGGAGGTGAAGGTCGTGGGCAGCAACTACAACCTCATGGGCCGCTGCACGCCGCGCACTTCAAACGGATCACGCCGGCCTTCTGGCGCGGGGTCAAAGGAGTATCCCTCCGGTAAGGAAGTACGTGCAGCAGGATTACGGTCTGATGGGCGATTTCACCCTCGCGGCGGGTCGTTGACCCCTCTTTCGGACGAATTTGCGATGCGGGACGGCGGAATGCCGTCCCGCTTTTCGTCCGGTTTCGTTTGCGATTGTCGGGCGCTATGTCCGTGAGGAGGGGGATTTTGACATTCGGAAAGGGGTACGGCTCGAAGAAATGTCGGTTTCGTTATGAAATTTTTACGGTTTTATTTTGAAATTTTTCGTTTTATGCGTTCCTTTGTATGCGGAAAATAATCGAAAACGAAAATATCCTATGACAAAGCAATTCGATGTGATTATTATCGGCGGCGGCGCTACGGGTGCGGGTGTGGCCCGCGACTGCCCCTGCGCGGTATCCGTGCGCTGTTGCTCGAACGAGGCGACATCGCCACGGGTGCGACGGGCCGTAATCACGGTCTGTTACACAGCGGCGCACGCTATGCCGTGACGGACCGCGAATCGGCCGAGGAGTGCATCAAGGGAGAACATGATCCTGCGCCGGATCGCCAGCCATTGCGTCGAGCAGACCGACGGTCTGTTCCTGAGCCTGCCCGAAGACGGGCTGGAATTCCAGGCCAAGTTCGTCGAAGCGTGTCGTGCGGCGGGTATCCGGGCCGACGTGATCGACCCGAAGGAGGCGCTGCGGCTCGAACCGTCGGCCAATCCGGCGATGATCGGCGCGGTGCGCGTTCCCGACGGCGCGGTCGATCCGTTCCGGCTGACGGCCGCCAACGTCATCGATGCCAAGGCGCACGGCGCCGAGGTGCTGACCTACCACGAGGTGCTCGACTTTCTGCGCGAACAGAACCGCATCACGGGCGTCAAGGTGCTCGACCGCAAGACGGGCCAGACGGCCGAATACCGCGCGCAGGTGGTGGTCAACGCGGGCGGCATCTGGGGGCACGACATCGCCCGCAAGGCGGGGGTGACGGTCAACATGCTGCCGGCCAAGGGCTCGCTGCTGATCTTCGGCCACAGGGTGAACAACATCGTGCTCAACCGCTGCCGCAAGCCGGCCGACGCCGACATCCTGGTGCCGGGCGATACGATCTCGCTGATCGGCACTACGTCGAGCAAGGTGCCCTTCGACGAGGTGGACGACATGTACGTGACGGCCGACGAGGTCGACCTGCTGCTGCGCGAGGGAATGAAACTGGCCCCGTCGCTGGAACATACGCGCATCCTGCGCGCCTACGCCGGCGTGCGTCCGCTGGTAGCGTCGGACGACGATCCGAGCGGCCGCAGCGTGAGCCGCGGCATCGTGGTGCTCGACCACGCCACGCGCGACGGGTTGGAGGGCTTCGTGACCATCACGGGCGGCAAGCTGATGACCTACCGTCTGATGGCGGAGTGGACGACCGACTTGATTTGCAAAAAGTTGAATCTTACGGTCAAATGTACCACCGCCGAGGGCTGCCCCGGCTCGCGCGAGCCGGAGGAGGAGGTCAATCGTCGTCTGATCTCGGTGCCGGTGGCGCAGCGCGCCTCGTCGATCCACCGTCACGGCGACATGGCCGGCAAGGTGGCTGCGGGCGATGCCGCCCGGCGTTCGCTGGTGTGCGAATGCGAGGAGGTGTCGGTCGGCGAGGTGGAGTATGCGCTCAATGAGCTGGACGTGAACAATCTGGTCGACCTGCGCCGGCGCACCCGTGTGGGCATGGGTACCTGTCAGGGCGAGTTGTGCGCCTGCCGCGCCGCGGGGCTGATGGCCGAAGCGGGCAAGTACTGCGTGCGGCGCGCCAAGGAGGATCTGACGGCGTTCCTCAACGAACGCTGGAAGGGCATGGCCCCCGTGGCGTGGGGCGATACGCTGCGCGAGAGCGAGTTCACGATGTGGCTCTACGACGGCGTGTGCGGTTTAACGAGTGCTAACAATACGAAATGACGATATGAAATTCGATAGTGTAATCATCGGCGGCGGCCTGGCGGGACTCGTCTGCGGCATCCGCCTTTCGAAAGCGGGGCGGCGCTGCGCCATCATCTCTTCGGGGCAGAGCGCGCTGCACTTCTCGTCGGGGTCGTTCGATCTGCTGGGCGCGCTGCCCGACGGTACGCCCGTGACCGCTCCCGCGGAGTCGGTGGCCGAGACGATCCGGCAGGCTCCCGAACACCCTTACGCCCGCATCGGCGCCGAACGTTTCGGGGCGCTGGCGGCCGAGGCCGCCGCACTGCTCGCGGAGGCGGGCGTCGCCGTCGAGGGCGATGCAGCCCGTAACCACTACCGGCTCACGCCGATGGGCGGGCTGAAACCCGCGTGGCTGACGCTGGCGGGGTATGTGCGCAGCGAAGCGTCCGATGCGCTGCCGTGGCGCAAAGGCGGTGCTGTTCAATGCCGAGGGCTTCCTCGATTTCTATACGCAGTTCCTCGCCGAGGGATTCCGCCGCATGGGGACGGAGTGCGCGGTGCGCACGTTCAACATGCCGGCGCTCGAAACGATCCGCAACAATCCCAGCGAGATGCGTTCGGCCAATATCGCCCGCATCTTCGACCGGCAGGAGAATCTCGACGAGTTGGCCCGGATCCTGCGGCGCGAGGCGGGCGATGCCGAAGCGGTGTTGCTGCCCGCCGTGCTGGGGATCGACCGCCGCGATGCGGCGGCGCAACTCGAACGGCAGGCGGGCCGTCCCGTGGCGATGGTGGCCACGCTGCCCCCGTCGGTGCCGGGATTGCAGGCGCAGTTGCAGCTGCGGCGCTACTTCCAGCAGTCGGGCGGCGTCTACATGCTGGGCGACACCGCCGTGCGTTACGAGGCCGAAGGCGGCCGCATCACGGCGCTCTACACGGCCGACCACGGCGACATCGCCTTCGAGGCCGACAGCTACGTGCTCGCCACGGGCAGCTATTTCAGTCAGGGGTTGGTGGCCGGGATGGACGGCGTGCGCGAACCGCTGTTCGGGCTGGACGTGGCCTGTGCCGCCGACCGCGGCGCATGGTACGACCGCGACCTGTTCGCGGCGCAGCCGTTCGAACACTTCGGCGTGAAGTGCGACGAGCGTCTGCGCGGCCTGCGCGACGGGCGTGCGGTGGAGAACCTCTACGCGATCGGCGCCGGACTGGCGGGATTCAACCCCGTGAAGGAGGGATGCGGCGCAGGTGTTTCGATGCTCACGGCGCTGGCCGCCGCCGAACGGATTTTAAACGAGTAAGGTTATGATGACGGAATACAGTGAAAACAATTTCGAGCAGTGCATCAAATGTACTGTCTGCACGGTCTATTGCCCCGCGGCGGCTGCCAATCCGCTCTTTCCGGGGCCGAAGCAGGCGGGGCCCGACGGCGAACGCCTGCGCCTGAAACAGCCCGGCTTCTACGACGAGGCGCTCAAATACTGCCTCAACTGCAAACGCTGCGAAGTGGCCTGCCCGTCGAACGTGCGTATCGGCGACATCATCCAGCTCGCGCGCATCAAGTACAGCAAGAAGCGGCCGGGACTGCGCGAGTTCGTGCTCGCCAACACCGATTTGGTGGGAACGCTCTCGACGCCGCTGGCGCCGATCGTCAACGCCACGGTGGGGCTCAAACCCGTGAAGATGGTCATGGATAAGGTCATGCGCATCGATCATCGCCGTACCTTCCCCAAATACGCTTTCGGCACGTTCGAGGGGTGGATGCGCAAGCAGCGCGAGGCGCAGGCGGCTTTCCCCGAGCAGGTGAGCTATTTCTACGGCTGCTATGTCAACTACAACAACCCGCCGCTGGGCAAGGATTTCGTGCGGGTGATGAACGCGCTGGGCATCGGCGTGCAGCTGTTGAAAAAGGAGAAGTGCTGCGGCGTGGCGCTGATCTCCAACGGACTGATAAATCAGGCCAAACGGCAGGCGGAGGTCAATATCGCTTCGATCCGCGAGTCGGTCGTGGAGCGAGGTGTTCCCGTGCTGGGCACCTCGTCGACCTGCACCTTCACGCTGCGCGACGAGTATCCCCACCTGCTGGGCATCGATACGTCGGACGTGCGCGATAGCGTGGAGCTGGCGACCCGCTATATCTACCGGCTGCTGGAATCGGGCAAGGCGAAGCTGCGCTTCCGCAAGGATGCGCCCAAGGTGAAGGTGGCCTACCATACCCCCTGCCACATGGAGAAGCTCGGGTGGTCGTACTACTCGATCGAACTGTTGAAGATGATCCCTTCGGTGGAGCTGACGGTGCTCGACTCGCAGTGCTGCGGCATCGCGGGAACCTACGGCTTCAAGAAGGAGAACTACGAGACTTCGCAGGCCATCGGCGAGGGGCTGTTCCGGCAGATCGAGGCGACGGGCTGCCGACGTGGTGGCCACCGATTGCGAGACCTGCAAGTGGCAGATCGAGATGTCTACCTCAAACCCTGCGAACATCCGTTGAGCATCCTCGCCTCGCGGCTGGCCTGATACGCAAAACCGCGGAAAATCATTCATACCAAACACCACCAACCAAACCTATCATGAAACAGTACATTCTTGCTCTGGACCAGGGAACAAGCAGTTCCCGGGCCATCGTTTTCGATGAAAAAGGCGCAACCTGTGCCGTGGCACAGCGCGAATTCCGGCAGATCTTCCCCAGTCGGGATGGGTCGAGCACGACCCCACGAGATCTGGGCCTCGCAGGCGTCGGTCATCGCCGAGGCGATCTCGATCATGGACATCAACGGACTGAATCTGGCCGGCATCGGCATCACCAACCAGCGCGAGACGACCATCGTCTGGGATTCGGAGACCGAGGAGCCGATCTACAACGCCATCGTCTGGCAGGACCGCCGCACGTCGGACTACTGTGACGAACTGAAGAAACAGGGGCTCACCGACACGATCCGTCAGAAGACCGGTCTGATCATCGACGCCTACTTCAGTGCCACGAAGATCAAGTGGATTCTGGACAATGTCGCCGGGGCCCGCAAGCGTTGCCGAGAAGGGCAAACTGATGTTCGGTACGGTGGACACGTGGCTCATCTGGCGCCTTACGCGCGGCGAGGTCCATGTGACGGACGTGAGCAACGCCTCGCGCACGATGCTCTTCAACATCAACACGCTGGATTGGGACCAGGAACTGCTCGACCTGTTCGGCATTCCGCGTTCGATGATGCCCGAAGTCAGGTCCTCGAGCGAGGTCTACGGGCACACCAAGACCACGATCTTCGCCCACAAGGTTCCCATTTCGGGTACCGCCGGCGACCAGCAGGCCGCGCTCTTCGGCCAGATGTGCACCGAGCCGGGCATGGTCAAGAACACCTACGGCACGGGCTGCTTCCTGCTGATGAACAGCGGCGAGAAGCCCATCCTCTCGCAAAACAACCTGATTACGACCGTGGCGTGGAAGATCGGCGACAAGGTGAACTACGCCCTCGAGGGCAGCATCTTCGTCGGCGGTTCGGTCATCCAATGGCTGCGCGACGGGCTGCGCGCGTCATCAACTCCTCGTCGGAGGTCGAGGCGCTCGCCTCGCAGGTGCCCGACACGAACGGCGTCTACTTCGTCCCGGCGCTCACGGGCCTCGGCGCCCCGTGGTGGGACCAGTATGCCCGCGGCACGATCACGGGTATCAGCCGCGGTACGACCACGGCCCACATCGCCCGTGCGGCGCTCGCGGGCATCGCCTACCAGACGATGGATATCACGGCCGCCATGTCGCGCGACGCCGGCGTCCCGCTCAAGGGAGCTCAAGGTCGATGGCGGAGCTTCGCGCAACAACCTGCTGATGCAGTTCCAGGCCGATATCCTCGGTACGAAGGTGATCCGCCCGCAGGTCGTCGAGACCACGGCCATGGGTGCCGCCTATCTGGCCGGCCTGGCCGTCGGCTACTGGTCGAGCATCGACGAGATCCGCAAGCAGTGGCAGGTGGACCGCGTCTTCGAGCCCTCGTGGGACGAAAAGCAGATCCAGACGGCAAAGGCCGGATGGGAGGATGCCGTCAAGCGTACGCTGAGCGAATATACCAAGTAGGCATCACGGAAAAGCAACCTGAAACGCAATCTTAAAACCTGAACTGCTATGAATGAGATGATGGTCAAATGCCTGTTCGAATTTATCGGCACGGCGATTCTGGTACTCTTCGGCGACGGTGTCGTCGCTTCGAACGTATTGAAAAAGTCCAAAGGCGAGAACGGCGGCTGGGTGGTGATCACGTTGGCGTGGGGCCTCGCCGTCATGCTGGGTGTGTTCATCTCCGGACCCTATTCCGGTGCACATCTCAATCCGGCCGTGACGCTGGGCCTGGCTGCTGCCGGCACCTTCAGCTGGGGGCTGGTCGTCCCCTACATCGTGGCGCAGATGCTCGGCGGCTTCCTCGGTGCCGTCCTGGTCTACCTATTTTATAAGGACCACTACGACGCTACGGACGATCCGGCTGCCAAACTGGCTACCTTCTGCACTGCTCCGGCCATCCGCAACTACGGTCGCAACCTCTTCAGCGAGATTCTCGGCACGTTCGTGCTGGTGTTCGTCATCCTCGCGCTCTCGATCGGCGAGAATACCCCCGAGGTAGGCATGGGCGCCCTCGGCGCATTCCCCGTGGCGATGCTCATCGTCGCGCTGGGCATGTCGCTCGGCGGTACGACGGCTACGCGATCAACCCGGCGCGTGACCTGGCTCCCCGCCTTGGCTCACGCAGTGCTCCCGATCAAGGGCAAGGGTACGAACGACTGGGGCTACTCGTGGGTGCCCGTCGTGGGCCCGATCATCGGCGGATTCATCGCCGCTGCACTCTATTGTCTGATCTACTGCTGACCCTTGTGACCATGAAACGACTGAAAATACTGATCGCTACGTCGGTTGCCCTGCTGATCTGCGGCGCATCCTACGGACAGAAAATCCACTTCAGCGGCGCCCTGCAGAACATGCATCTCTGGCGCGGACTCCAGGTTGCCGACGAAGGAGTGCTCTCCGCGGACCTCAATGTCGGGTTTCCTCGGCGACGGTCTCAAGGTAGGCCTGTGGGGCGGCACGGACTTCACGGGCGACTACAAGGAGTTCGACTACTACGCTTCGTACACCGTTGCCGGCTTCACGGTCGCCGTGTGGGACATCTACAACTACTCGCCCGACCTGCCCTACAGCAAGGACATCTTCAATTACAACAAGTATTCGACCAGCCACTTCCTCGATCTGAGCGTGGCCTACAACTTCGACACGCTCCTCAAGGTGCCCCTGCGCTTGAGCTGGGCGACGATCTTCGCGGGCCGCGACCTGAACCTGGAGGGCAACAACCGCTACTCGACGTTCCTCTATGCCGAGTACAGCGTCTTCCGCGACGAGCACTGGACGGTGGATGTCGGACTGGGCGGTACGTTCGCCTTCAACCGCGGCGACATGGACGGAGGTGCCAACTTCTATGGCTACGACGGGGTGAACCAGATTTCGCTCAAAACGACCTACAAGCTGAAGATCAAGCGCTTCGAGATGCCCCTCTTCGCCCATGCGATGTGGAATCCCGACCAGCGGCAGGGTTACCTGCAGGTGGGTGTCAATCTGTTTGCTTTCTGATCGTCCGCATGGACCTGCTAAATCGGCCGGTATGACGCTGCGCGAGCGACATAAGTCTATACTGGACCTGCTCCGGACTGCGGGCAGCGTCGATGTCGGAACCCTGAGCCTTCGGCTCGGGGTTTCCGCCGTCACCATCCGCAAGGACCTGGATCTGCTCGAAGAGAAGCACCTGCTCTACCGTACGCACGGCGGGGCTATCCCCGCCGATCCCTACATCGCTACCCGGAAGGTCTCCGATAAGGAGAAACTCAGGCCCGAGGTCAAACGCCGGATAGCCATGGCAGCCGTCGAACTCCTTTCACCGCAGGATGCCCTGATTGTCGCCTCCGGGACCTCCGTGCAGGCCTTTTGCTCGCTGCATCCCCAACATGAAGATGACGGTCATCACGTCGGCGATGAATGTGGCGATGGAGCTGCTCGACAAACCCGACATAGAGATCATCCAGCTGGGCGGCATCATCCGCCACTCGTCGGCTTCGGTGGTCAGCGAATATGCCGTGCGCATGCTCGACAATTTCGCCTGCAGCAAGCTTTTCCTCGGGGTGGACGGCATCGACCTCGAGTACGGGCTCTCGACCACACACCTGCAGGAGGCGAGCCTGAACCGGGCGATGATCGCCGCTGCCACGAAGACCGTGGTGCTCGCCGACTCCTCGAAATTCGGACGGCGGGGATTCAGCCGTATCTGCGGACTGGGCGACATAGACCATGTGATTACCGATTCGGGTACGCCGCCGAAGATGCTCGAGGCGATGCGCGAACAAGGGGTCAAGGTTACGGTCGTTACGACCGACGGGGCATAGCGGCACCGCGCGCAAAACCGAAACGGGGCACACCTACAATGGTGTGCCCCGTTTTTTTTGCGCGGTGTTTTGTCCTGCGCCGGCGTGCCGGCTCTTTTGCCGCGATTGTCGGAAAAGGTTCGTTTCGGTCCGTTGCCGCTTTCATGCGGGGCGGTTGCCGGAACGGTGCGGTTGCGCAAGAAGAGAAAAAAAATGCGGCAGGTTCTGACAGGTCGGTTTGGGGGGCTTTCTCCTGAGTGTTGATAGTTTTTATTGAATTAAAAGTTTGAACATATAATGGATGTTTTGATTTTGTTCAGTCATCGGCCTCTCCCGTTTGTTTCCGTGGTGAATCTGTGTGCTGGTGATTATGGATTTGTTTTAATTGATAAAATTATTAATAAATGGTTTGTTTTTATAACAATAAGGGAACTATGTTCAGTCAAAATGAGTTCATTTATGCGATTGTTTGGTATATAAAATAAAATGATAATTTTTTCCACTAAATTTGTTTCGATCAAAAAATTGTAATACTTTTACCGCCGATACTGCAGGATTGCAAAAAAATATACGACTCCGTTCAATCGCATGAAGGCCAACTTACTCTTTGCTGGAAAAATTCCCCCCCCCTCCGTTTTTTGGGGGCTTGGGCGAGTGAGTGCCTGGCATAATCCGAAAGAAATACTCCTTTATCTGATCGCAGCTCTGTCCGTCTGTTTCCGTGAGCAGGGCAGCGTGCTTGTCCGTCCTCATTATCCTCCGTGTGTGCGTCCTGCCGATGTTCGTGACGCGCGGGGATGATCGTCGTGCGGGCCCGTTGCCCGTATGATCCTGTATCCGTTCGTTGAATGCCCGTCGGGCATTCCGTCTCCATACTTTTCGCTTTAATCAACCCAAATGTTATCTTAAAATCTGAGGCATGGAAAAAATTCTTCTAAAATGCCGGCATATCCTCGGGTATGCCTTGTTGTTCCTTCTCCTGATGCCCGCGGCCAGTGCCCGCGCACAGGATGGTACAACCGTGACGGGAGTCGTCGTGGACGAAAACAATCTCCCGGTAGTCGGAGCCAGCGTACTGGTCAAGAATACCGTGAACGGTGTTTCGACCGGTGTCGATGGATCCTATACGATCTCTCTCGACGATGCGGCCAGCGTGCTGGTCTTCTCGTTCCTGGGCTATACGCCCCAGGAGGTGGCTGTCGCCAACCGCACTCGGATCGATATCCAGCTGCTCCCCGACTCGAAACAGGTCGAGGAGGTCGTGGTCGTCGGATACGGCGTGCAGAAAAAGGAGTCGGTCGTAGGTGCCATCTCGACGGTGGACGTGTCGAACCTCAAGGTCTCCAACGCCCAGCTGTCCACCAACCTGGCAGGTCAGCTGGCCGGTATCGTCTCGATGTCGCGTTCGGGTGAGCCCGGAAAGAACAGCGCCGCCGACTTCTACATCCGCGGTGTCTCCTCGTTCCAGGGTTCGTCGTCGCCGCTGGTGCTCGTCGATGGTATCGAGCGCGATCTGGACCTGGTCGATACGGACGATATCGCCTCGTTCTCGATCCTCAAGGACGCCTCGGCTTCGGCCGTATACGGTGTGCGCGGTGCCAACGGTGTGATCCTCATCACGACCAAAAAGGTATCGTCGGCCGTCCCGAAGTGAAGGTTCGCGCCGAGTTCGGCGTGACGCAGCCGACCCAGATGCCCGAGTTCGTCAATTCGGAGCAGTGGGCACGGATGTACAACGAGGCGAGCGGCACGAACCGCTATACGCCTGAAGAGATCGCCATGTACCGCGACGGTACGGATCCCGACCTGTATCCCAATGTGAACTGGATCGACGAACTCTACCGCAAGATGGCCTACAACCAGCGGGTCAATGCCTCGATCACCGGCGGTGGCGAGGTGGCCCGCTACTACATCTCGGGCAGCTTCTACAACGAGTCGTCGATCTTCCGCAATGCGGGCAACCTCTATGACTACGATTCGTCGATCAACTACAACAAGTTCAACTTCCGTGCGAACATCGACCTGAACCTCACCAAGACGACGGTCGTCAATCTCAATCTGGCGAACATCTACGAGAAGAGTTTCTCGCCGGGTGCCGCAACGAGCGATATCTGGAGCTACGCCTTCTTGACCTCGCCCAACGCCTTCCCGAAACAGTATTCCGACGGTACGATCTCGGCCCCCTCGGCCGCAACGGGCTTCAACCCGTGGAACCTGCTCGTGCATTCGGGTTACCGGGAGCAGTTCTGGAATTCGGCCCAGTCGCTGGTGGGCATCACGCAGGACCTGGGCATGGTGACCGAGGGCCTGACGGCCAACATCAAGTTCTCGTGGGATGCCTGGAACTCCCAGATCCAGCGCCGCTACAAGGAGCCGCAGCAGTTCCATGCCACGGGGCGTGACGAGTTCGGCAACCTGATCTACGGATCGGCCATCTACCAGGGCAGCGAGTCGCTGACCTACTCGCACGGTTCGGCCAGCACGGTGACCACCTATCTCGAGGGGTCGATCAACTACAACCGCGTCTTCGCCGACGACCACCGTGTGGGGGCGATGTTCCTCTACAACCACAAGATCCACCGCCGCACGTTCGGTTCGTCGGATCTCAACCCCGGCAGTACGACCAGTGCCACCACGTCGCTGCCCTACAAGAACCAGGGTATCGCCGCACGTGTGACCTATGCCTTCCGTGACAAATACATGCTCGAGTTCAACATGGGCTACAACGGATCGGAAAACTTCGCCAGCGGACACCGCTTCGGTTTCTTCCCGGCCGTATCGGGAGGTTGGATGATCTCCGAGGAGCCCTTCTGGAGTTCGCTCAAGAATGCGGTCAATACCTTCAAGATCCGCGGATCGTACGGTAAGGTCGGCAACGATCAGCTGGGCAACGACGACCGCTGGCTCTACCAGTCCACCATCATCACCGGCAACAGCTTCACGATGGGCGAGACCGGCAATTCGGGCGGTACGGGTATCGCCATGGGCCGTCCCGAGAACCTCGACTTCTCGTGGGAGGAGGAGACCAAACTCGATCTGGGTGTCGAACTGATGTTCTTCAACCAGTTGCGCATCCAGGCCGACTACTTCTACACCCACCGAACGGGTATCCTGATGGTCCGCGGCGGACTTCCCGGCATCGCGGGCCTGCAGAACACCTCGAAACTGCCCTATGTCAATATCGGCGAGACCGAAAACCGGGGTGTGGACGTTTCGCTCGAGTGGAACAAGCAGATCGGCGACTGGTTCCTGACTGCACGCGGTAACTTTACCTACAACCGCAACAAGCTGCTCAACAACGACGAGCCTGACTGGCAGTACAAGTACCAGAACCGTATAGGCAAACCTTACGGCGTCGGTGCCAGCCAGCCGTGGGGTCTGCTGGCCATCGGTCTGTTCGAGAGCGAAGAGGAGATTGCCAACCGCCCCGTGCAGACCTTCGGCGAGTACCGTGTCGGCGACATCAAGTATCAGGACATCAACGGCGACGGCCGCATCGATTCGAACGACCAGATCTATCTGGGTTACACGACGCTGCCCGAAATCACCTACGGTTTCGGAGCTACGGCACAGTGGAAGGGGCTCGATCTGAACATCTTCTTCCAGGGTATTGCCCACGCGTGAACTTCTTCCTCAGCGGTGCCTCGATCACCACGCCCTTCTCGGCCAACAACCTCGAGCGTTCGGCCGTGCAGCGCGACGTATGGGACCGTGGCTGGCGCAGCGACCTCTCGGCCGAGCAGAAGGCTGCGGCGATCTACCCGCGCATGACCATCGGTACGGGAACCGGCTACGGCAACAACTCGCAGACCTCCTCGTGGTGGCAGCGCAACGGTGCGTTCCTCCGCATCAAGAATGTCGAGATCGGTTACACGCTGCCCAAAAGCTGGATGGTGCGCTCGGGCTTCATCAAGTCGCTGCGTGTCTATGTGGCAGCCAACAATCTTTACACGTTCAGCGAGTTCGATCTCTGGGATCCGGAGATCGGCGGCGGCCAGGGTGCGACCTATCCGCCCAACCGCATCTATTCCGTGGGTCTGAATGCTAACTTCTAATCTCAAGAACATGAAACACATGCTTAAAAAAATAGTTGCCGTAGTGCTGTTGTGCAGTGCAGGTGCCACTTCGTGCGACAGCTTCCTCGACCGGCAGGAGGACGAGACGATGACCTTCGAGAAGATCTGGCAGCAGCGCAGCACGACGCTCCAGTACTTCTTCAACGTCATGGGTTATCTGCCCAACGATTCGCAGATCTTCTACTACCGCCCCCAGTGCGGCGCATCGGACGAGGGTACCTGCTGCTGGGCCTGGAACGCCTACCAGCTCATCAACTTCGGGTCGTGGAACGCCTCGAACCTGCCCCACGACAATTTCAATAATTACTACCAGGCCATCCGCGACTGCAACATCTTCCTGAAGAACGTCATGTCGTGCAGTGACCCCGTTGTAACGCAGGAGGATCTCACGCTGTGGTACAACTGTGCCCGCTGGGCGCGCGCCTACTACTATTTCCTGCTGATGCGCGACTTCGGCCCCGTTTTCCTCGTGGGTGACGAACCGATGGATTTCACGGCGTCGGCCGCCGAACTGGCACGTCCGCGCAACACGTGGGAAAGGAGTGTGTGAACTATGTGGTCAGCGAAATGGAGTGGTGCGCCGCACGCCTGACCGACTCCTACAACTCTTCGTACATGGGCCTCCCGACGCGCGGCGCCGCTCTGGCCGTCATCTCGCGTCTGAAGCTCTATTCGGCCCGTCCGCTCTTCAACGGCAACAGCCTCTATCGCCGGGTGCTCAACCCCGACGGCACGCCGCTCTTCCCCGAGTCGGCCGATCCGCAGAAGTGGGTCGAGGCGGCCAAGGCGGCCAAGGCTGTTATCGACATGGGTATCTATTCGCTCTACCGTTCGTCGGACGACAATCCCTACATGAACTACTACGGCATCACGCAGGAGGAGTGGAACGAAGAGATCATCTTCTGCGGCGGCGGATATCAGTCCCGCTATATCCTGGGTGTGCATACGGCTCCCGGTCTGGGTGTCGGAGGTACGGCCTATGGCGGCTGGGGCCCCACGCAGCAGCAGGGTCGATGCCTATGCCATGGCCAACGGACGTTATTCCCGTGACGGGTTATGAGTCGGACGGCTCGCCGGTCATCGATTCCGAATCGGGTTACTCTTCCGATGAGTTTGCCAAGGAGACCTTCAACAACCCCTTCATGACGGCGCTGGGCGCACCGTGGGCAACAGCCAGGGTCGTGGCCGGTGATGTGGACCGGGAGCCGCGTTTCTATGTCAGTGTCTTCTGGGGCGACCGCCAGTGGAAGTACGGGAACAACTACAGACTCCTGCTCGTTTGCACAGGGAGCCAACGGCCATGCGTCGCACGACTATCCGATGTCGGGCTACATGGTCAATCGCTACTACGACCACACGCTCGACAGCTACACGCAGGGACAGTGGGGTAACGTGACCTTCCCGTCGTTCCGTCTGGGCGAGATCTACCTCAACTATATCGAGGCCGTGCCGAGTGCGAGCGCAACGGCGTCTCGATCCCGATGTGAGCCGCCGCACGCTGGCTGCAGTATTGGGACGAACTGCGCGACCG
>VOFK01000435.1_pt1 | contig 34812 bp, 44 predicted proteins | sample 5384121 | NCBI WGS metagenome assembly VOFK01 (sample SAMN12384730, study PRJNA508395) | human gut metagenome | isolation source: healthy gut J | host: Homo sapiens | reverse complement strand
CGCAGGCACAACAATCAGATTTGTTGACTCTGAATATGAAAAATGTTACGCTGAAACAGTTTGTAGAAGCGGTTCAGACCCAGAGTGGTTATTCATTTCTTTACAAAGATAATCAACTTAAAACGAATCAGCGAATCACTGTATCCGTTAATAAACAATCAATTAATGTTGCTTTAGAACAGGCTTTTAAGGGAAAAGGAATTTCTTGGAAAATTCAGGGCAAACAGATTCTTTTGTTTCCGGCAAAAAGAGGAACAGTCTGTCAATACAAAAAAGTCACGTACCATCAAAGGTAATGTCACCACTACTACCGGTGAGTCGATTCCGGGGCGAGCGTAAAATTGGCAAATGCTACTACCGGTGTAATTACTGATATTGATGGATTTTACATGATAACAGTTCCCGATAGCCAGTCAGAATTGGAATTCCGTTTTATGGGATATGAACCCAGGAATATCAAAGTGGGCAATCAGACTACTATTAATGTCTCTTTGGAAGAAGCTACTTCCAGTTTGGAAGAGGTAGTGGTTGTGGCATACGGTGCTCAGAAGAAAGTGACGATGACCGGATCGGTAGCTTCGGTGAATATAGGAAGCCTGAAAACTCCAGTTGCCAATCTTAGCAATGCTTTGCAAAGGTAAGGTTGCAGGTATTATTTCCGTACAGTCCAGTGGTGAACCGGGATATGATAACTCGACCTTTACAATTCGTGGAATCGGTACTTTCACGGGAAATACATCTCCATTGGTAATTGTAGACGGTGTGCAGCGTGACGATGTGAACTCCACTTATGGAGGTGCTTACAACAATATTGACCCGGAAGATATCGTTAGCATCTCTCTGAAAGATGCTTCTGCTACTGCTGTATATGGTGCGAAAGGTGCTAACGGTGTGATGATTATTACTACTAAACGCGGGTCGGTAGGTAAGCCTAAAATCTCCATAAAGGCAGAAACGGGTTTTACCAACTTCACTAAAGTTCCGGAGATGTTGAGTGGTGTTGATTATATGATGTTATATAATGAAAGTCGTCGAAATTCGGGACTGAGTGAGGTATATTCCCGTGAACAGATATTAAAAACCGAGAGTGGACTGGATCCTTACTTATATCCGAATGTGGATTGGATCGATAAGATTTATAAGAATGTTTCATCTGTATCTAATGTCAACCTGAATATTAGTGGTGGTAGCGACTTGGTTCGATACTACTTGTCCGCTTCTTTCTATAACCAGGGAGGACAATATAATGTAAAGAAGGAAAACGGGTATGACCCGAACCTGAATTATAAGCGTTATGATTTCCGTAGTAACGTAGACGTGAACATTACAAAAACTACTTTATTACAGATGAACCTGTCGGCTATTATGACAGATTCGCGTTATCCGGGTATCGCTTCTAACAAACTATGGTATGAAGCTTTCTCAACTTCACCGGTTGCTTTTCCTGTTCGCTATCCGGACGGGCGTTGGGCAGGTCCTCCGGCCAATGCTGGTTCCAATCCGATGAACGAAGTGCAGAACAGCAGGGTACACTGATACTTTCCGTCCGGCTTTGCAATCGGTATTTACCGTCAACCAAAAATTAGATTTCATAACCAAAGGACTTTCGGCTTATGCTCGTTTCTCTTTTGACAGTTATAGTGAGTTCAATAATAAGCGTACCGGAGGGGTAGACTTATGGTATACCAACCAGCGTGACGGAAACGGAGAACTTGTCTTTGGTAAACCGATCAAGGAAGGTTCTGATGAACTTTATTATGAACATAGCGATACGGGAGAAAGAGTTATTTATACTGAAGCCAATATCTCATATGATCGCACTTTCGGTCATCATAACGTAAATGGAATGGTGCTTTATAATATGCGTAACCGTATGATTGCTACTGCCGGAAGTGCCATTGCTTCTATTCCATATCGTAATCAGGCGATTGCTGCCCGTTTCGGCTACGGATATAAAGAACGCTATTTAGCAGAGGTGAACGGTTCTTACACCGGTTCGGAGAACTTTGCTCCCGGACATCGTTTCGGTTTCTTCCCGGCTGCTTCTGTGGGTTGGGTCATTTCAAACGAACCGTTTTTCAAGAATATGACTCGTACGGTAGACTTGTTGAAATTGCGTGCTTCTTATGGTATCGTAGGTAATGATAACATTGGTGGTACAGGAGACCGTTTTGCTTATTTTACTCAGTTCGGAAGCGGAAACAGCTATGGATTCGGACCGAACGGAAATCTCGTATACGGTATTAGAGAGACGCTGCTGGGGTCGGACAAACTGACTTGGGAGAAATCTTATAAGACAAATATTGGTTTGGAAATGATGCTTTGGGGCAAATTGAACTTGACATTGGATTATTATTGGGAAAGACGTAAGGATATTCTGATTCAACGTTCTTCTTTGCCGAGCATGGCAGGCTTTGATGCCTCTATCTATGCCAATATGGGTGAAATGGATAATAAAGGAGTAGATGCGAATTTGGAATACCAGACCCGTATCGGTAACAAAGTAGGGTTGCGTTTATTTGGTAATCTGACTTATAGCAAGAATAAGATTGTGTTCCGTGACGAACCGGCTATGCAATACGCTTATCAAAAGAGTGAAGGTACCCGTTATGGCGAGTTCTATGGATATATAGCCGAAGGTTATTTCCAAAGTGAGGAAGAAATCAAAAAGAGTCCGAGACAGATGCGTGAACTGGCACCTGGTGACATCAAGTATAAAGACTTGAACGATGATGGTGTGATTGACGCTAATGACCAATGTTATTTGGGCAAGTCTTGGTTCCCTTCTTGGTCATACGGTATGGGCTTTAATATCAACTATCATAACTTTGACTTGGCTCTCTTTCTTCCAGGGAGTGTCGGATGTATCTATTATGGCCAATGGTGGTTCTATTGATACCGGCAATGGTGACTGGGGAGCAAGTGGAGTCGGTATTGTACCTTTCACCGGCATGGGACTGAATCCCAGCAATGTCATCACCAAAGCATTAGATCGCTGGACGGCGGACAATCCTCGTGCAGATGCATGGTATCCGCGTATGACAGCTAATGCAACAACAAATGACAACAACTATGTGAATAGTACGCATTGGTTGAAAGATGGCAGTTATCTGCGTTTGAAACAAGCCTCGCTCGGATATACGCTTGAGAACAAGAAACTAATGGATAAAGGAATAGAATACCTTTATTTCTATCTGTCCGGACAAAACTTTTGCTGACATTCTCTAAATTCAAGTTATGGGATCCGGAACTTGGTTCTAATGGAGCAAAGTATCCGTTATCGCGTATGGTGACATTGGGAATGAGAGTTTCGTTTTAATCTAATAAAGCAATGAAAACAATGAAAAAAAATATTTAGCCGTATATTGGCTGTCGGGCTGTTGTCCGCCGGCATTATAGGAGTCTCTTCTTGTGATTATTTGGACCAGAAACCGGAGAACCTGAAAACTACGGATATGATTTGGGAAACCCGTGTGGAGGCGGAAGCTTATTTATATAACATTTACGGATATATTTGGCTGTCTACTGATGATCCGGTTGTGTTCGGTTTTGCTGATGAAACCTCCTGTGTCTTTTTTCTAATACATGAATGTCCGTAATATGGTAGAAGGCAACTGGGGACCTTCCAATACATTGGGTGATAATAAATGGAGTGCTGCTTATCGAGGTATTCAGAAAGCGCTTGTATTCGAGCAAAACATCGACCGTGTTCCGGAAGGTGTGTTAAGTACTGATTTGAAGACTCAGTATAAGGCGGAATCACGTTTCTTGCGTGGTTGGTTCTATTGGAATCTGTTGCGTCTGTATGGACCGTTTGTTATTTTCGAGAAACCTGCCGAGCAAGACGAAGATTTCAATAATTATGTTCGCCGTCCATTTGACGAATGTGTGGAGTATGTCTGTGGCTTGATGGAATCAACATTGAATGTACTGCCGGATGTATGGACCTCAACAGCTTATCTGGGACGTCCTACGAGGGGGTGCTTTGGCGGTGATTTCACACTCGTTTGTTGGCAGCCAGTGAACTCTGGAATGGAAATCCCCCAGTTTCAAGGATTTCAAGAATAAGGACGGAGAATTGTTGGCACCACAGACCAAAGATCAGGAAAAGTGGCGAATTGCTGCTGAAGCCGCCGAAGATGTGATTGATCTAGGCATTTATCATCTTTATCACAATACAGAAAGCGGTGATAGAGAATTTGATCCATATCTGTCTTTCCGCGAACTCTTCATGTCCGGCAATCATGCTGAAGTTATATTTGCTACTCATAAATCTGGAGACTGGCAGTGGGGATATGATAAACGTTGTAACCCGAAGAATGGCGGATATAGCATGCAGAATGCAACGCAGAATATCGTAGATGCTTTTTTGACTCGTGACGGACTGGATATCAATGATGACGAGAATTATTCGGAAGAAGGATTTGCGCAGAAAAAGATGATCCGGACGAATACGGAAAAGTCCGTAATGAGATTAACCGGGGATACCGTAAAGGAGAATCGAATATGTACGTTGATCGTGAACCCCGTTTCTATGCTTCCGTACATTATAACGGACGTCCGGTACTCTCTGCCATAACTGTTGACGACCGCAATTATTTTTCTTCCGACAAGAATAAAGATGGATTCGGAAGAGCTGAATATTACTATTCCGGTTCATCGGGAGCGGGAACGCAGATGACCGACTTCACCGGGTATAATGTAGCCAAGAAAGTAAGTACCTCTTCCAGTATCCGTAACGATCAGGCAGTATACCGCCCGTATATTCATATTCGTTATGCCGAAATATTATTGAACTATATGGAAGCGATGAACGAATACAATCCGGAAAGATCCCAAGATTATCACTTATTTTTTTAATGAGATTCGTGAACGTGCCGGTATTCCGAATATTACGGTTACCTATCCTCAGGATTTGGGTGATAAAGAAAAATGCGTGAATGGATTCTTCGCGAACGTCAGATTGAACTGGCATTTGAAGGCGACCGTTTCTGGACGCTTGCGCGCCGGTTACTTTATGAGAAAGAAGAGAATCGCAAGATTTATCGTATGAATGTACTTGCTGACGATCAGGGACAAGGATTTGCTTTTGAAGGTTTCTATGAACGCAAGTTGTTGCAGACCAGATATTGGGATAATAAGATGTATTTGTACCCGATCGCTCAGACAGAGATTGACCGTGGACGTGGCTTGGTTCAGAATCCGGGTTGGTAGAATTTTCCTGAAAAATATAAAACTAATAAGATAGCATAATGAAAACAATTTCATACTATATATCTATGGTTGTTATTTTGGCAGCAACCATTTTCACCGGCTGTACGGACGATGATGAAAAGTCGTTGTCACCTCGTGCCGGAGAACTTTCTATCTATGATTTTGCTCCGAATACAGGAAAAGGAGGTACGCAGTTATTGATAAACGGTGAACAGTTTCCTTTGGATGCAACTTCTATCAGTGTGAGTATTAATGAAGTACAATTATCTATTCTGCGTTCAATGAAGAGCAGTTATTGGTGGAAGTTCCGGATAATGAAGCAATAGGAACGGCTCCTATTGTCATTAAGACAAATGGGAAGACAACTCAATCGGAAGTGAACTTTATTTTTCAGAAAACAGCCATTACAGGTTACTCTCCTGCTTATGGAAAGGTTGGGACAAAGGTACGTATCTATGTAGAGAACTTACCGACGGAAATCAAGAATCCGTCCGCTACCTACAATGGGCTAGCTGCTGATTGTACAGTTGAAGAAGGATATTTCCTGGTGACTATTCCGGAAACAGACTTCGGATCATATCCTATTGTAATCAGTTTTAACGGAAGAACTCTTACTACGGGAGATTTTGAATATAAAGAACTCGTGTTCGAGCGTACAGTTACCACTCTGCCGGGAAGTTCCGAATTTAATATTATGGATGGGCAACCCCGCCGGGGTGGTATCGCAACCGATAACAATGGAAATGTTTATTTGACGGATATAGGTAATTTGCGCGTACGTAAAATTGCTCCCTGACGGTACTGTCACGGAAATGGCGGGTACAGGAACGGCAGCGATGTTGACTGGGGACTTAACTGGCGCTTGGACAATGGTGGCGCAGGTTCGTATAACGCTGTAGTGCGTCCTACTGACTTAAAGATTGATAGTAAAGGGAATATGTATATTTGTGACGATTGGACGAGTGCAACTGTACGTTTTGAACCTGATGGTAAAGCACATTATCTAGGGTGGCAGATAGCTGTCAGTCTGGCTATTGATGAGGCAAGCAATCGTCTTTACAGTATGACCGCAAATGGAAATATTCTTCTTAAGGACTTGGATGATTACGGCAGTTCTCCAAGTAGTCATGGCACCATAATAATTACCGGTAATGGAAGTCCCGGTGGTATGGATATAGATAAAAGTACAGGTGATCTCTATATTACCAATATCGGAACCAATCAAATTATTAAATATGTCAAGGATCGTTGGGATACACCTATTGTAATAGCTGGTACCGGCAAAAAAGCGGATATGCTGATGGTCCGGTTAATGAAGCGACCTTTACTTCTCCGTGGGGAATAGCAGTTATGGCAGACGGTAATATCTTGGTAGCAGGTAATGGTACAGCAGAAGCTTCGACAGTTAGTGCCGACCAAAGTATTCGGTATATAGACCAGAAAACGGGAATGGTTACCACATTTGCCGGTTCCGGAACTTCCGGAAATACGGATAGCAGCTTTGAAGTGCTTTCTTATGCAGGTGTCAATTCAGCGCTTGAAAGCCTGCCAGCCGCCTTTGGTGCGCCTTCTTCTGTCTGTGTCGATAAGGACGGTACGGTATATGTATTAGACCGGCGGAATAATTGTGTAAAGAAAATAACAACCGTAGAAAAATGATAAGTCTTATGAAACTGAACACTATTCAATATATAATTTTGATTTTACTGATAGGCAGTGTAAATCTATTTAGCAGTTGTAAAGACGATGACGGGCACGATGCTGGTAGTCCGGTAGTTGTGAATCGTTTTTATCCGACTAGCGGTAGTGCCGGAACGGAAATTCTGATTACCGGAAAGAATTTTTCTGAGAATCCGGAAGATATCTCGGTAACTTTAGGAAACATTCCTTTGAAAGTGCTTAATTGCAGTATGAACAACATTTCTGGCTATCGTCCCTCCTAAATTGGGGGACGGAGAGCTTTACTATTACTATTGCCAACCGGGAACCCGTTCGTACTATCGATAAGTTTACTTATTCATTCTCTGCGGTAGTCACTACGTTGGCAGGTAGTGCCAATGGCGAACCGGGATATCAGGATGGAGTTGGAAGTGAGGCGCTGTTTTTCTTTGACGCTGCCAAAGCAGAGCCGGCAGAAGACTGGAAGAAAGGTTCTGTTTGCGTAGATGATGACGGAAATGTATGTAGGCGACTGCGTCAACTACTGTGTCCGTAAGATTACTCCTGACGGAACTGTCACGACTTTGGCAGGACTGGCCGGAAATAAAGGTTGCATTGACGGAACAGGAATACAGGCACGCTTTAACGGACTTTACGGAATGGATTGCGATGCGGAAGGAAATATAATTCTGACCGATGTGTTCGAATGGAAAATCAGGAAAATAACACCTGAAGGAGTGACAACTACACTTGGAGAAACAGACTTTGAACCTTGGTTCCTGACCGTAGATAAACGCAATGGAGATATTTTTGTATCGTCCAGCAGTGGTATTTACAAATGGACGGCAGAGGGATCTACCCAGATAACTACCGGTAATTTTAGAGGGATTGTTGTGGATAAGGAAGGTAATTTGTATGCAGCCGACCAGATTCTGAATGGCATTGTAAAATTCAAAGCTGGTACTTGGGAAGCAGAGAATTTGATAGGTAAAGGAACATCGGGCTATCTGAACGGATCTTTTGAGGATGCACTCTTTACATTCCCGTCTGATTTGGCTATTGATTCGAACGGTGATATCTACGTAGCTGGTAATGGTGCGTGGGACGGTGGAGAGAATCTTGACCAAAGTATTCGCCTGCTTGATATGACAAACAGAGTGGTACGCTTGGTTGCAGGTGGCACTCCAGGCAGGATATGTGGATGCTAATGCTGGCTCTGCCGCTTTCTCAGGACCTCAGGACCTTGCCGTAGATAAAAATGGTGTGATTTATGTCTACGATAAGAAAAAATAATGTGATAAGGAAGATAGTTTATGAATAATTAAGGGGAATGAGGCGGGGGAGGAGTGCTTCTGCATCTTTAAGCCGCCTCTTCTGTTTTTCAGTTTTTAATAGGGTATTTAAAAGAAGTACAAATGAGAAAGAAAATGATTCTATTGGTTCTTACCTTGTTCATCGGGCTTAGCGCGTGTGGCAACGATGATAAGGAACTACCGGATGAACCGGGAAAAGAAAACAAGGTGGAAATGGAGGGGATGAACCTGAAAATCCTGATAACCCTTCCGGCAATGAACCGGTAAGCTGGTATGTGGCTACCACAGGCAACGATGGAAACAGTGGTACTCTGGACAGTCCTCTGAAAAAGTATTTCAAAGGCATTGTTGCGTGTCAATCCCGGTGATACGATTTTTTTTTTTCTCCGGGAGGGTGCATACCATGAGTTTGTCACTCCTACTCGTTCAGGGGAAAAAGGTAAACTGATAACATTAAAAAGTTATCCGGGCGAAACTGCTAAGATTGATGGGACCGGAATGACGATCAAAGGTTGGTTCAGTGCATTGGTGCAACTGAAAAGTGTCCAATATATGACTTTTGAAAACCTGCATATCTGCAATGCTACGAATTCGGATGTTAATACCGACCCGGAAGGGGTATATATCAATGGAGTGTCAAGAGACATCACTTTCCGTAACTGTAAGGTTTATAATATAAAAAGTACTTGTCTTGCAGGACATAACAACGGTGACTGGCGTAGTGCGCATGCGTTTCTAGTCATAGGAGATGATAACGGCACACCGATACGTAATCTGACAATTGAAAAATGCGAAATCTACGATATGCATACCGGAACCAGTGAAACGCTGACTATTGCCGGGAATGTTGACGGTTTTACCATACAGGATTGCGAAGTACATGATGTCGAGAATATCGGTATTATTGTGGCCGGAGGAGACAACTTGAATGCAGGTGGTAATATATCCGTAAATTATGCGCGTAACGGAGTGGTGAGACGAAACAAGGTATATCGGTGCTCTCATCAGGTCTCAAAGCGATTTTTGGGAAGGTGTTTATAATAATCCTGCCGCTTATGGGGCGATTGGAATCTATGTTTGCGGAGGTGCAAGTACTATTATCGAGCAGAATATCGTGTGGGAATGTGACCGTGCTATCGGTTTGGTTAGCGAGAGTAATGTGCTGGCTACCAAAGATTGTATTGTGCGTAATAATTTTGTTTACAACAACTATCGTACGGGAATTTACCTGGGCGATTATATCGGATACACGGTAGGAGGTACGTCCGGATGTTATGTTGTAAATAACACGCTCTATCACAATAACCTGGTTGGCGGTGCGTTGAACGGAAGCAATAATTCGGAAAATATCAATGATGAAAAGGATAGCGAGGGGGTGAGATTCGCCTGGCTGAGAATTGTACTAATAATACAATAATGAACAACCTCATTTATGCTGTGACCGATAGGGATATTTTTGTCCGTAAATACACCCGGTCCGGTAGCAAGAACAAAAATCGGCTACAATCTCTATTATTCTCCGACTTCTGCCAATCACAAGTGGTTTTGGGATGGTGTAGAATATACGAATTTCTCTTCATGGCAGAAAGCCAGCGGAGATGAGAATTCGCTTTATAATGTCGATCCGAAATTGGTGAGCCTTGACATATCCGCTCCTGATTTGCACTTACAATCAGGATCGCCCGCTAAGAACGCCGGTTATTTCATTGCCGCCTATTTCGTAGGTAGCTATGATATTGATGGTAATGCACGTTACAATGGAACAAATATCAGCATAGGAGCCGATCAGTAATAAAACAGATTATAGATTAAATTCAAAGATATTCAATTAAAGCCAAATAGAAATGAGAAAAAAGTTTTTGTTCGCTCATGCCTTTCTTTCTATTTAGCTTGTTAGCATGCGGAGCTGCTTCTGCCCATTGGTATGTGGTCTCCGACTGGTAATGATGCAAATAATGGAAGTAAAAGAAAACCTTTAAAAACAATAGCCGCAGCACTGCAGCGTGTCAATCCTGGTGATACCGTTTTCTTGCGGGAGGGATCATACGGAGAGTTTGTCGTTCCGACACGTTCAGGAAAACCCGGCAAGATGATAACGTTGAAAAGTTATCCTGGTGAAATTGCTAAAATAGACGGTTCCGACCTGTATATCAAAAGGATGGGGCAATGCACTGGTACAGGTCAATAATATAGACTATATGCAATTTGAGAACTTGCATATCTGCCATGCCCACGATTCGGAGAACAACACAGATCCGGAAGGAATTTATATAACCGGAACGTCCGGTAACATAACATTCCGGGGATGCAAAGTATATGATATAAAGAATGACTGCCCGTTAGTTGACGCAAAAGGTGACTGGCGCAGCGCGCACGCAATTCTGGTCTTAGGTACGGATGACAACACGCCAATTCGCAACCTGCTGATAGAGAAGTGTGAAATCTTCGAAATTCATAGCGGCACAAGTGAAGCCTTTACATTGGCAGGCAATGTGGTCGACTTCACCATTCAGGACAATGAAGTACACGATGTGGAGAATATCGGTATCATCATTGCGGGAGGAGATAATCTGAACCCCAAAGGCGATATTTCGGTCAATTATGCACGCAACGGGGTAGTGCGTCGCAATAAAGTATACCGTTGTACACACGAAAAATCGCAGGACTATTGGAGCCAGTCCGTATCCAATGGCGGCGCGATCGGTATATACCTGTGCGGCAACGGAAACACGATTGTAGAGCAGAATGAGGTTTTCGAATGTGACCGTGGTATCGGGCTTTGCAGTGAAAGTTACAAGTTGCAGACCAAGGACTGTATCGTACGTGATAATTTTGTGTACAACAACTTCCGTACCGGTATCTATATGGGAGCTTATCTCGGTTTCGACGGACTGAGTACCAAAAACTGTTATGTTGTGAACAACACTCTGTTCAATAACAACCTCAAAGGCGGCCAACTGGACGGCACGAATAATTATCTCAAAGTGAATGATCGGGATAACAGCAGCGAAGGGGAAATCCGTCTTTCCGAGTTGTGTGAAGAGAATGTAATCGCCAATAATATCATTTATGCCGTATCCGACCGGGATATCTTTATCCGCAAATACACGACTTCGGGAAAGAATAATTATATCGGTGGCAATATCTATTTCTCACCCACGAAGAAGAACCATAAATGGATATGGGATGGTAAGGGAGTACACCGACTTTTCCGCCTGGCAGGCTGTAAGTGGTGATAAGACATCAGTGTTCGATGTAGATCCACTATTGAAAAGTACCCGGCTACAACAACCTGACTTACATTTGAAATCCTCTTCGCCGGCGATAGGGACAGGACTCATATTTCAGGGCTATGTCCGGGGAATGTTCGACGTTGACGGCGATAAGCGTTGTGATAATCATCGTATTAACATAGGTGCAGATCAATAAAGTGTCCGCCTTTTCACTAGTTTAAATATACAAACCATGAAAATACTAAAACAATTCTTTTCTGTTCTTTTCGTGCTGCTGTGTGTAGTAGGCACTGGCTATGCCGCTACGTTCGATGGCGTACGCGAACTTGTGTCCCGCCGTGCCCCATGGCTGGGAAAACATATTCAATTCAAGGAAATTGCGTCTTCGGACGGTGATTGTTTCATATTGCAGACTGTCGGCAAGAAATTGGTGGTACAGGCCACGGGAGCAAATGCGGCGGCAGTCGGTGTCAACTGGTATCTGAAATATTATTGCCACCGCAGTATGTCTCATCTAGGTGACCAGCTCGCCCCCGTTACTGAGCTTCCGGTCATCGGGCAACCTGTAACAGTCAAAACCACATCTATATATCGCTATGCGCTGAACTACTGTACTTTCAATTATACCATGAGCTTTTATGACTGGGACGACTGGCAATGGGAACTTGACTGGATGGCACTCAACGGCGTGAACCTGATGCTTGTAGCCAACGGCTCCGGGCTGTATGGCAAAACACGCTCCGCCGGATGAACTACTCGGAAAAAGAGATTGCCGATTTTATCACCGGACCGGCTTATAATGCCTGGTGGCTAATGGGAAATATCGAAGGTTGGGGTGGCCCCTATGCCTCAGTCACAGATAGACAGCCGGAAGAAACTGGTGCAGAAAATGCTGAAGCGTATGAAGTCATTGGGGATTGAGCCGTTAATGCCCGGATTCTACGGAATGGTGCCGAGCAACCTGAAAAACAAGAGTAAGGCGCATATCATTCCGCAAGGAACTTGGGGTGCTTTCACTCGCCCGGATATTCTGGATCCTATGGACCCAGAGTTCGATCGTGTTGCAGCCATCTTTTATGACGAAACCCGCCGTTTGTACGGTTCGGACATTCGTTTCTTCTCCGGCGACCCTTTTCATGAGGGAGGAGCTACGGACGGCGTAGCGCTGGGAGATGCAGGACGAGCTATACAAAAAACGATGCAGAAACATTTTCCCGGATCTATCTGGGTGTTGCAAGGCTGGCAGGACAACCCGAAGCCGGGTTTGCTGGAAAAGCTGGATAAACGCTATGTATTGGTTCAGGAATTGTTCGGGGAGAATACCAATAATTGGGAAACCCGTAAAGGCTACGAAGGAACGCCTTTCATTTGGGCTACGGTTACAAACTTCGGCGAACGTCCCGGTATCAACGGAAAATTACAACGTTTTGCCGATGAAGTTTACCGTGCCTCGAATAGCGAATATGCGAAGTATATGAAAGGGGTAGGTATCTTGCCCGAAGGTATAAACAACAATCCTGTTACGTATGAATTGTTACTTGAACTGGTGTGGCACAAAGACCGGGTGGATGTAGACCAATGGATAGAATCTTATGTTACAGCCCGTTACGGACGTATCACCGATGAAATACGGACTGCCTGGAAGATGATGTTGAAATCTATTTATAGCAGTGAAGTCGGTTATCAGGAAGGACCGCCCGAAAACATCCTGTGCGCACGTCCCGCACTTGAACTCAAATCGGTTTCCTCTTGGGGTAGACTGGCTAAGAAGTATGATAGAGATCTTTACAAGAAAGCAGCGTTCCTTTTGCCAAGGCAATGCCGGAATTTAATGAGGTTCGTACCTATCGCATTGATCTGATACACTTCCTGAGACAAGTCATTGCCAATGAAGCGATTCGGTGTTCTATGATATGATAACTGCCTATCAAGAGAAGAAAGTTGAGAAATTTGAGCAGGAAGTTTCCAAATTCCTGATGATGATCGATACCGAAAATGAGTTGTTGGCACAGGACCCGTTTTTCCGTCTGAGCACTTGGCAGCAACAGGCCAAAGATGCAGGAAATACGGCCGCAGAGAAAAGGAACAACTTCCACAACCTGATGATGCTTATTACCTATTGGGGAGAACATGTGACATCGGAAGACAATTTGCATGACTATGCCTATAAAGAATGGGCCGGCATGATGAACACCTATTATAAGGAGCGTTGGCTCGTTTACTTCGATTACTTGCGTGCGTTGCTTCGCGGAGAGGAAGCGAAAGCGCCCGATTATTTCCATTGGGAACGCGAATGGGTGGAAAAGAATTTGCACATGGCGGACGATGCGCCACGAATGTCTTTGGAAGAAATTGTAAATAAGGTCACTGACAGGTAATATTGTTTTATGTAAAAAGAATGAAAGTTATGAACAGGATATTTATCAGTTTAATGATTACCCTTCTGCTTGTAGGCTTTTTCCGGTTGCGGGCAGAAGAAAAGCACCATGCATCCCCTTGTGGTGGCTACTCCGGAACGTCCTTCAGGGCAGGAGGACGTCATTCAACTAACTGCTCCCAAGATGGACACGGTACGCGTGGGATTTATCGGACTGGGGATGCGTGGTCCGGGAGCTGTTGTCCGTTTTACACATATTCCGGGTATCCAAATCAAGGCTTTGTGTGATATACGTCAGGAATGTGTGGAAAAAGCCCAGAACATTCTCAAGGAAGCCGGTTTGCCGGAGGCTATGACCTATTACGGTGATGAGAACTCCTGGAAACAGTTGTGTGAAAGGGATGATATTGACCTTGTGTATGTGGCTACTGACTGGAAACACCATGCGGAAATGGGAGTGTATGCTATGGAACATGGCAAACACGTAGCTATCGAAGTTCCCGCTGCCATGACATTGGAGGAGATTTGGAGTTTGATAAATACTTCCGAAAGAACCCGCAAACACTGTATGCAACTGGAAAACTGTGTATATGATTTCTTTGAACTGACAACATTGAACATGGCACAGCAAGGAGTTTTCGGCGAGATTCTGCACGTTGAGGGCGCTTATATTCATAATTTGGAAGATTATTGGTCTTCTTACTGGAATAATTGGCGTATGGATTATAATCGCAACAATCGTGGGGATGTCTATGCGACGCATGGCATTGGCCCGGCTTGCCAACTACTCAATATTCATCGGGGAGACAGGATGAAGACATTGGTGGCTGTGGATACAAAGGCGGTTAACGGACCGGCATATATCCGGAAAACCACGGGCGAAGAAGTAAAAGATTTCCAGAACGGTGACCAGACAACTACTGTCATTCGCACGGAAAACGGTAAGACAATACTCATCCAGCATAACGTAATGACGCCACGCCCGTATAGCCGGATGTATCAACTGGTCGGCACTGACGGATATGCCAGCAAATATCCGGTGGAGGAATATTGCCTGCGCCCCGAACAGGTAGATACGAATGTTGTTGCCAACCATGAAAACCTGAATGCGCACGGTTCTTTGCCCGAAGATGTGAAACGGGAATTGATGAACAAATATAAGCATCCGATTCATCAGGAACTGGAAGAAACAGCCAAAAAGGTAGGCGGCCATGGTGGTATGGATTATATCATGGATTATCGTCTGGTGTATTGTCTGCGCAACGGATTACCGTTGGATATGGATGTGTATGATCTCGCCGAGTGGTGTTGCATGGCTGAGTTGACTCGCCTCTCTTTGGAAGATGGTTCGGCTCCGGTGGCTGTTCCCGACTTTACCCGTGGAGGCTGGAATAAGGTAAGTAAATTCCGGCATGCATTTGTACAATAGGTATAGAAATAAAAATATAACAATCATCTATTATGAATAAAGGACAAAGGCTTTATAAGTTCATACTGGGTTTGCTCATGCCGTTTCTGTTTTTGGCTTGCTCCTCTAAAGAGCGTATTAAGATAGACGGCGGAACTTTCAATGTTGACGGTAAGGATGTGCAGTTGATTTGCGGCGAGATGCACTACGCCCGTATTCCTCACGAATATTGGCGCGACCGTTTGAAAAGGGCACGTGCCATGGGATTGAATACAATATCAGTCTATGTGTTCTGGAACTTTCACGAACGACAGCCCGGTGAGTTTGATTTCAGCGGGCAGGCGGATGTTGCCGAATTTGTACGTCTGGCACAGGAGGAAGGCTTGTATGTGATTCTCCGTCCGGGTCCGTATGCTTGTGCTGAGTGGGACTTCGGCGGTTATCCTTCTTGGTTGTTGAAAGAAAAGGACATGGTCTACCGCAGCAAAGATCCCCGCTTCCTGGAGTATTGCGAACGTTATATAAAAAGCGCTTGGCAAACAACTGGCCCCGTTGACGGTCAATAACGGCGGAAACATATTAATGGTGCAGGTAGAAAACGAGTACGGTTCGTATGCGGCGGATAAAGAATATCTGGCAGCTCTCCGCGATATGATAAAAGATGCCGGATTCAATGTTCCGCTATTTACTTGCGACGGTGGTGGGCAGGTTGAGGCCGGACACATCGACGGTGCATTGCCGACATTGAACGGAGTGTTCAGCGAAGATATCTTTAAGATCATCGATAAATATCATCCGGGCGGTCCGTATTTTGTGGCGGAATTTTATCCGGCCTGGTTCGATGTATGGGGACAGCGCCATTCGACAGTCGACTATAAACGCCCTGCCGAGCAACTCGATTGGATGTTGGGACAAGGCGTATCCGTTAGTATGTATATGTTCCACGGAGGAACAAATTTCTGGTACATGAATGGTGCCAATACGGCTGGAGGATATCGTCCGCAGCCCACCAGCTATGATTATGACGCGCCTCTGGGTGAATGGGGAAACTGTTACCCGAAATATTATGCTTTCAGGGAAGTCATTCAGAAGCATCTGCCTCATGGAACCGTATTGCCCGAGGTTCCCGCCGACAATCCGACAACAACCTTCGCAACGATTGAACTGAAAGAAAGTGCTTCTTTGCAGGCTGCTTTTCACCAGACTACCGAATCGGAAAATGTCCTTTCAATGGAAGATCTGGGAGTCGACTTCGGTTACATACACTATCAGACTACCATAAACAAGGCAGGCAAACAGAAACTTATTATACAGGATTTGCGTGATTATGCGGTAATTCTGGTTGACGGAAAGCAAGTGGCAAGTCTGGATCGCCGTTACAATCAGAATAATGTAATGCTGGATATACAGAAAGCTCCTGCTACCCTGGAGATACTGGTAGAAAATACAGGACGTGTTAATTATGGTCCCGATATTTTGTTCAACCGGAAAGGAATTACGAACCAGGTGCTGTGTGGAGATGAAAAGTTGACAGGTTGGTCTATCACTCCTCTGCCACTTTATAAAGAGAAAGTTTCGGAAATGAACTTTGGCGAAAGTATCCAGGGAAAACCTGCTTTCCATAAGGGAATATTTACCGTTCGGCAGAAAGGCGACTGTTTCGTTGATATGAGCCGTTGGGGGAAAGGGGCTGTCTGGGTAAATGGTAAATCGCTCGGGCGTTTTTGGAATATCGGTCCTCAACAGACTTTTTATATCTGCCTGCCCCATGGTTGAAAGAAGGGGGAGAATGAGATTGTCGTTTTTTTTGAAATGGAAGATACCGGAAACCGTGTTCTGCAAGGGACTGGACCGACCGATTCTCGACAGCCTCGGTGTAGACAAGAATTATCAGAAGGGACAGCTTCGTGTGGTTACGGGTACTCCTACGCTCGACGAAGGGGATATCATTCTGAAAGCTACTTTGAAAGAAATGAACGAGTGGCAACAGTTCGATTTCCCTGTTGCTGCAACCTTCCGTCATTTTTGCATCGAGACTCTTTCCTCGTATACGGATGACAATCAGGCTTGTATCTCGGAAGTGGAATTGCTGGATGATAAAGGTCAGGTGATTGATAAAACGAAATGGAAAGTTGTCTATGTAGACAGTGAACTGGCGGACCAGAATCTGGGAGTAGGGGAGAACTTATACGACGGAGATGTTTCGTCCTTCTGGCATACGGACCCGACAGCGAAAGCTTCTCATCCGCATCAGATCATAATTGATATGCAGGAGATATATAAAGTTACTGCTTTCCGGGTGAAAGTGCGCGAAGGCTCATTCTTATCCGGTAAAAGTAAAAGAAGTTCCAATTATATACCCGTCCGCAGTTCTTCCTGTTTCATTGATAAGATAAATCAGGGAGATACGTCAAAAAACTAAGAATGTTTTACCGTAGGGATGTGGTTTGCCTGTCTGAAGATAATTTGTTATATGTCTTCAGGCAGGTATCTTCCTGTCCCTTACGGTAGATCTTTTTTGGGGGATGGCATCTCTCTTAAAATCTATAAGCTGAATAACTTGAACTTAGTTTTCTACCAGAAAAGATTTTTCAGTTTCATATCTCATATTCTCATGTTTTTTGTATAACTAATTCATTATCAATTAATTAATTTATGAGAAATAAAAAGGAACAGAGTTATTTCTCATAGTTTTTCTGTTTTTTTCCCTCATAATTGAGTTATTTCTCATAGCCCCCTTTCCTGTTCTTTCTTCTCTCTACTCCATATTTTTCTCCTGCCATATGCTTCTTTTTCTGCAGTCTTCCCTTTAATACCATATGCTATGTTCATGTTTTTTTAATATTACGTCTTTCTCCTTGTGCTTTTCCCCTATCCTCTCTTTTGTTCCACTCCGGTGCCCGGTCTTTTTCACTCCGGTGGCCGGTTCTTTCCACTGAAGTGTCCTGTCCTGTTCACTGTAGTGGAACGAACAGCATGTCTTTTCGATTATCCGTTATTCTCCTCCTTCCGGAAGGATGATTCCCCTCAGGGGTAGGTGGTATGTAAATGTCGGAATGGGTAATTCCCCGCTTTTTATATCCGGCCTGTTTTTTTTAGTACCGAATAAATCTGCCTGCATTACTTGTTTCTTTGTTTAGTGCTTTCCTCCCTCGTTTAAATATAATAATGTGTATAGTTTTGTATTCTTCCCTTCGTAGCTTCTTGTATAGAAATGGCGGTGTTCTTGAACCAGCCTATCAATCAGCAAGTTAGTCAGATTATAAAAAAATAATCAGAAAAAAGAGTGATATATATTTGTTTTGTATCCTGAAAGGGAGTACCTTTGCACCCGCTTTCCGAGAGAAGAAAAAGCCTTGATGAAAATGACTTAGTGACAAAGCGCAGGACTGCTTGACTCAAGAACAAAAAAACTTCCGAAAAGTTTTGGAATATAAATAAAAAGTTCTTATCTTTGCAGTCCGATTCGCAAAGAAAAGGTGTTTTTGCTTGTTCTTCTTTCTATTTATTCTTTCCCTTTCGCATAGAGAGTCTGAGAAACGGATAAAAAAAAAACTGAAAAAAAAAACCGAAAAAGTTTGGTAGTTAAAAATAAACCTCTTACCTTTGCACCCGCTTTTGAAACGGAAGCGACAAGTTCTTTGAAATATTGATAAACAATACAAGTAGTACAAGAAAAGATAGAACCGTCAATACAATCTGTTATTTATGTTTATCTATATGTAATAGATACAGGTATTTAGAATGAAGTCAATAAATTGTACGGCATCCTGAACAGAGCTATAACCGGCACATGCCGATTAAAGAATACTTTTACAATGAAGAGTTTGATCCTCTGGCTCAGGATGAACGCTAGCTACAGGCTTAACACATGCAAGTCGAGGGCATCAGTTTGGTTTGCTTGCAAACCAAAGCTGGCGACCGGCGCACGGGTGAGTAACACGTATCCAACCTGCCTCATACTCGGGGATAGCCTTTCGAAAGAAAGATTAATATCCGATAGCATATATTTCCCGCATGGGTTTTATATTAAAGAAATTCGGTATGAGATGGGGATGCGTTCCATTAGTTTGTTGGGGGGGGTAACGGCCCACCAAGACTACGATGGATAGGGGTTCTGAGAGGAAGGTCCCCCACATTGGAACTGAGACACGGTCCAAACTCCTACGGGAGGCAGCAGTGAGGAATATTGGTCAATGGACGCGAGTCTGAACCAGCCAAGTAGCGTGAAGGATGACTGCCCTATGGGTTGTAAACTTCTTTTTATATGGGAATAAAGTGGTCCACGTGTGGACTTTTTGTATGTACCATATGAATAAGGATCGGCTAACTCTCCGTGCCAGCAGCCGCGGTAATACGGAGGATCCGAGCGTTATCCGGATTTATTGGGTTTAAAGGGAGCGTAGGCGGGTTGTTAAGTCAGTTGTGAAAGTTTGCGGCTCAACCGTAAAATTGCAGTTGATACTGGCGACCTTGAGTACAACAGAGGTAGGCGGAATTCGTGGTGTAGCGGTGAAATGCTTAGATATCACGAAGAACTCCGATTGCGAAGGCAGCTCACTGGACTGCAACTGACACTGATGCTCGAAAGTGTGGGTATCAAACAGGATTAGATACCCTGGTAGTCCACACAGTAAACGATGAATACTCGCTGTTGGCGATATACAGTCAGCGGCCAAGCGAAAGCATTAAGTATTCCACCTGGGGAGTACGCCGGCAACGGTGAAACTCAAAGGAATTGACGGGGGCCCGCACAAGCGGAGGAACATGTGGTTTAATTCGATGATACGCGAGGAACCTTACCCGGGCTTAAATTGCAAATGAATTATGCCGAAACGCATACGCCGCAAGGCATTTGTGAAGGTGCTGCATGGTTGTCGTCAGCTCGTGCCGTGAGGTGTCGGCTTAAGTGCCATAACGAGCGCAACCCTTATCTTCAGTTACTAACAGGTCATGCTGAGGACTCTGGAGAGACTGCCGTCGTAAGATGTGAGGAAGGTGGGGATGACGTCAAATCAGCACGGCCCTTACGTCCGGGGCTACACACGTGTTACAATGGGGGGTACAGAAGGCCGCTACCTGGTGACAGGATGCCAATCCCAAAAACCTCTCTCAGTTCGGATCGAAGTCTGCAACCCGACTTCGTGAAGCTGGATTCGCTAGTAATCGCGCATCAGCCATGGCGCGGTGAATACGTTCCCGGGCCTTGTACACACCGCCCGTCAAGCCATGAAAGCCGGGGGGTACCTGAAGTACGTAACCGCAAGGAGCGTCCTAGGGTAAAACTGGTAATTGGGGCTAAGTCGTAACAAGGTAGCCGTACCGGAAGGTGCGGCTGGAACACCTTTCTGGAGCGATGTCGTTACAATGACTTCATGGTTCATTTCCTTTAGGGGAATATTGAACCGGGTTCTGTTTCGATTGTACTACTGGTACTTGTTTATTTATAATATATAGATCAACCATCTATAGTAATATAGATAGAGATAAACAAGAGAAAACAGAAGCCGAGTCTAAAGACAGACACGGTTGAACTAGTCCTATAGCTCAGTTGGTTAGAGCGCTACACTGATAATGTAGAGGTCGGCAGTTCAACTCTGCCTGGGACTACTCCGAAACGACTCTTACGGGGGGATTAGCTCAGCTGGCTAGAGCATCTGCCTTGCACGCAGAGGGTCAACGGTTCGAATCCGTTATTCTCCACATCCCCAGCAATGGGAAACGATCTTTGACATGATGTACAAAAAGTAAAATAAAAGTAAAGAGCTAAAAGTATATATCAAACCGTACTCTCTCGATATTTCCCATTTCAGTAATGGATAGTTTTCGGACAGTCAGTTTGAAAGAAAGTAAATGCAAGGGCGCATGGCGGATGCCTTGGCTCTCGGAGGCGATGAAGGACGTGATAAGCTGCGATAAGCTTCGGGTAGGTGCAAATAACCTTTGATCCGAAGATTTCCGAATGGGACAACCCGACATTCTGAAGGAATGTCATCCTGCTTTTGTTGAGGCTAACGCAGGGAACTGAAACATCTAAGTACCTGCAGGAGAAGAAAACAAACGTGATTCCCCCAGTAGCGGCGAGCGACCGGGGATAAGCCCAAACCAATGTTGTTACGGCAATATTGGGGTTGTAGGACCACGTTGTCGCAAGACATTCAGTGAGAAGAATTCTTTGGAAAATGAAACCATAGACGGTGATAGTCCGGTATTCGAAGCTGAACGAAGCGTAGTGGTATCCTGAGTAGCGCGGGACACGAGGAATCTTGCGTGAACCAGCCGGGACCATCCGGTAAGGCTAAATACTCCCGAGACCGATAGCGAACCAGTACCTGTGAAGGAAAGGTGAAAAGCACTTCGAATAGAAGAGTGAAATAGTCCCTGAAACCATGCGCCTACAAGCGGTCGGAGCAGCTTCTGAGTGACGGCGTGCCTTTTGCATAATGAGCCTACGAGTTACTTTTTTCCGGCAAGGTTAAGGATCTTGAGAGATCCGCAGCCGAAGCGAAAGCGAGTCTGAACAGGGCGATAAGTCGGAAGGAGTAGACGCGAAACCAAGTGATCTACCCTTGGCCAGGTTGAAGGTTGGGTAACACTAACTGGAGGACCGAACCGATAAGCGTTGAAAAAACTTCCGGATGACCTGAGGGTGGGGGTGAAAGGCTAATCAAACTTGGAGATAGCTCGTACTCCCCGAAATGCATTTAGGTGCAGCCTTGTGAGTTACTACTGTGCATGAGGTAGAGCGACTGATAAGATGCGAGGGCTTCACCGCCTATCAAGTCTTGACAAACTCCGAATGCGCATTAGTTCTATCCGGGAGTGAGGGCATGGGTGCTAAGGTCCATGTCCTAAAGGAGAAGAATCCGGACCATCAGCTAAGGTCCCGAAATAGAATACTAAGTTGAACTAACGAAGTCAGATTGCTAAGACAGCTAGGATGTTGGCTTGGAAGCAGCCATTCATTTAAAAGAGTGCGTAACAGCTCACTAGTCGAGGAGTTTGGCGTGGATAATAATCGGGCATCAAGTATTTACCGAAGCTTTGGGATCATTAATGATCGGTAGGGGAGCATTCCACTCTCGCGTCGAAGGTGAAGCGTGAGCTTTGCTGGAGCGTGTGGAAAAGCAAATGTAGGTATAAGTAACGATAAAGGGGGTGGGAAACCCCCTCGCCGAAAGACTAAGGTTTCCTGATCAACGCTAATCGGATCAGGGTTAGTCGGGTCCTAAGGCTCAGCCGAACGGCGAGGCCGATGGCAGAACAGGTTAATATTCCTGTACTACCTTTAGGAGTGATGTGGAGACGGAGCAGTGACAGTGCCGCGGACTGACGGTCGGAATAGTCCGTTGAAGGGTGTAGATGTTGATCTTTGCAGGCAAATCCGCAGAAAGAGTCGAACCTGATAGTATACAGCGTTCTTCGAACAATGTAATAGTGCGTGTAAACATACTTCCAAGAAAATCCGCTAAACTTAATCCTAATGGTACCCGTACCGTAAACGGACACACGTAGTCGGGTTGAACATACTAAGGCGCTTGAGTGATTCACGGTTAAGGAACTAGGCAAACTGACCCTGTAACTTCGGGATAAAGGGTCCCAACGAGAGGGAGGGCGCAGAGAATAGGTCCAGGCAACTGTTTAACAAAAACACAGGGCTGTGCAAAATTGAAAGATTACGTATACAGCCTGACACCTGCCCGGTGCTGGAAGGTTTAGAGGAGATGTCATCGCAAGAGAAGCATTGAATTGAAGCCCCAGTAAACGGCGGCCGTAACTATAACGGTCCTAAGGTAGCGAAATTCCTTGTCGGGTAAGTTCCGACCTGCACGAATGGTGTAATGATCTGGACGCTGTCTCAACCGTGAGCTCAGTGAAATTGTAGTATCGGTGAAGATGCCGATTACCCGCGATGGGACGAAAAGACCCGTGAACCTTTACTATAGCTTAACATTGAATTTGGGTAATTGATGTGTAGGATAGGCCGGAGACTTCGAAGCGGGCACGCCAGTGTCCGTGGAGCCGCTGTTGAAATACGGCCCTTTGATTATTTGAGTTCTAACCCGTTGATACGGGGACACTGTTTGGTGGGTAGTTTGACTGGGGTGGTCGCCTCCAAAAGTGTAACGGAGGCTTCTAAAGGTGCCCTCAGGACGATTGGTAACCGTCCGTAGAGTGTAATGGCATAAGGGCGCTTGACTGGGAGACTTACAAGTCGATCAGGTAGGAAACTAGAGCATAGTGATCCGGTGTTTCCGCATGGAAGGGACATCGCTCAAAGGATAAAAGGTACTCCGGGGATAACAGGCTGATCCCTCCCAAGAGCTCATATCGACGGAGGGGTTTGGCACCTCGATGTCGGCTCGTCACATCCTGGGGCTGGAGAAGGTCCCAAGGGTTGGGCTGTTCGCCCATTAAAGTGGCACGCGAGCTGGGTTCAGAACGTCGTGAGACAGTTCGGTCTCTATCTATCGTGGGCGTATGAAATTTGCGTGGCTCTGACACTAGTACGAGAGGACCGGGTTGGACATACCTCTGGTGAATCAGTTGTGTCGCCAGATGCACTGCTGAGTAGCTATGTATGGATTGGATAAGCGCTGAAAGCATCTAAGCGCGAAGCCAGCCACAAGATTAGATTTCTCAGGGTCGTTGTAGACTACGACGTTGATAGGATGCAGGTGTAAAGGTAGAATACATCAAAGCCGAGCATTACTAATTGCCCGTTCACTTTCTTTCCGGACATGTTGGATGGTGTATACCTTTTAGGTTTTTTACTACAGAATGAAATTACGATAACAGCTTTTTTTACAACAATCATGTCAACCTTATTCAGGTGGCTATAGCGTGAGGGTTCCACCTCTTCCCATTCCGGACAGAGAAGTTAAGCCTTACCACGCCGATGGTACTGCGTCACAGTGGGAGAGTAGGTAGCCGCCGTTTTTTTGAAGCCCCGTTCGGACTTGAAGAAGTTCCGGAGGCTTTTTTTTGTATATACCGCACGCTGTGAAATTGACCTTTCTACTGTTTTTTCCCCGTGGGTGTGGGTACCTTTAATTACTGTCATATATTCATCAGGTTTTCAATTTAGAGGTGCTTTTTTAAAAAAATGGGTTAAAAGATTAAACAAAATTTTTTCCTAATTTCCACTTTTTTTATATTATCGAAAATATTTACCAGCTTAAATGATGAATAACAATTAAATCTTTAATCGTGAACAAAAAACAATTAATTGTTTTTTGTAATAAAACCGAAATTAACATAAACTAGTAAAACAAATAAAAATATCGTCAAAATAGGATTAATAGTCCTGCTTTTGTTCTGCTGATGTTTCTTTTTATCATGGGTGGAAATGATGCAGATGTTGTTTCTTCCGCTATTGACAGATATGCTACTACTACAGAACATCAAGATAATATGGCCGGAATGTTGAATCATGGTTCTTTATCATCATGGATTCTACCAATGTCAAGAACCCACTGTTCATTTCTCACAGTTCGCAACTAGCAGGATGTCGAACTTAGCGAAACAAACCCCGAAAATTATCTCGTCAATCATTGTATCCGCAGAGCAGAGGAACTTCAACAGAACTTCTTAAAAATTCTCATAGGTCGTTTTTCACTACAAAGTAAAAAATACTATTCGGATAACTGACCCGCTAACTCCATTTCCGTCTAATCCCATTCATTGTGTGTCTCCGGCATGTCATTATTTCGTGTTTTCACGCTTATTGATTTCCCCTTTTTCGCGTTTTAATTAATCGTTATAAATTTAGTTATTTCACCTTCTTAAAAGCGCCCTGCAGGGTGTGTAGCGGTGGTTCGTAAGCGGGAATTGTATACTTTTAACTATAAAATTAATTAAAACATAACAAAAAACTTTTCATCATGGAAACTACTCAAAAAACTAATAAGATTGTAGGTATTAAAAATGCGGGTTGGGTAATTATATGCTGCTTTATCATTGCAGTTTGTGTCTATCACTTCATATTGGGGAATCCATCTAACTTTATGAATAATGACCCTAATAACCATCCGTTGCCGGGCAGTTTCCTGGGAACAATTTACAAAGGTGGTGTAGTGGTGCCCATTATCCAGACCCTGTTGCTCACCGTCATAGCGTTGAGCGTTGAGCGTTATTTAGCCATCCGGTCTGCTTTTGGCAGAGGTTCGCTGGTGAAATTCGTCGCTAATATTAAATCACCTGGCCGCTGGTGATATGAAGAAGGCACAAGAGCTATGTGATAAACAAGGCGGTTCTGTAGCCAATGTAGTTACTTCGACTTTAAGAAAGTATGCCGACGTGGAAAACGATGCGACACTTTCCAAGGACCAGAAACTGGCCATTCAAAAAGAATTGGAAGAAGCTAACTGCACTGGAGCTCCCTATGATGCAGCAGAATCTTCCGATTATTGGTACAATCACTACATTGGGTACCTTGATGGGACTACTTGGTACTGTTATTGGTATGATCCGTTCATTTGCAGCTTTGTCTGCCGGTGGTGGTGCTGACTCTATGGCTTTGTCACAAGGTATTTCCGAGGCTTTGATTAATACTGCTTTCGGTATCTTGACCGGTGCATTGGCCGTTATCTCTTACAACTATTATACAAACAAGATTGACAAGTTGACTTACAGCCTCGATGAGGTTGGTTTCTCTATTGTACAGACCTTTGCGGCTTCTCATAAATAATCGTGCCAACCCTTTAAAATAAACTGCTATGGGTAGAGCAAAGATTAAAAAGAAAAGTACGTTCATAGATATGACGGCTATGAGTGACGTGACTGTATTGTGCTTACTTTCTTTATGTTGACTTCAACATTCGTAAAGAAGGAGCCGGTACAGGTGTTTACTCCAGCCTCCGTTTCTGAAATCAAGATTCCGGAAACGAATATCCTTCAGATTCTGGTGGACCCGCAAGGGAAAATATTTATGAGCCTCGACAAACAGCCCGACATGAAGGCCGTATTGGAGAAAATGGGTGAGGAGTACGGAGTTGATTTTACTCCTGAGCAGGAGAAGAAATTTGTGACAGCTTCTACATTTGGTGTTCCAATGAGAAGCATGCAGAAATATCTGGATCTGCCTTCCGACCAGCAGGATAAACTGTTGAAAAATGAAGGTATCCCCTGTGACAGTACAGATAATCAGTTTAAATCATGGGTACGCAGTGCTCGTCAGGTGAATCCTGATTTACGTATTGCTATCAAAGCTGATGCGTCAACTCCCTACGCTGTGATTAAAAACGTAATGAGCTCACTTCAGGACCTCAGAGAGAACCGGTACAATCTGATTACTTCTCTGAAGACTACTTCTGATAAATAAAACCGAATAATTATGAGTGCTGAAGTACAAGAAAGCAGCAAAAAAGGAAAGGGTTCGAAGCAAAAAAAGATGACTGTCCGCGTAGACTTTACACCTATGGTGGATATGAACATGTTGCTGATTACTTTCTTTATGCTGTGTACCACGCTGAGCAAACCTCAGACGATGGAGATAAGTATGCCGAGCAATGACAAGAACATCACTGAAGAGCAGCAGACCAAGGTGAAGGCTTCACAAGCAATTACGCTGTTACTGGCCGGAGGAGATAAATTGTATTATTATGAAGGAGAACCTAATTATAAAGACTATACATCGCTGAAGGAAACTTCCTATAATGCAGATGGTCTGCGTTCCATTCTTCTTAAAAAGAATGCAGCTGCTGTAAATGAAGTGAACGAACTGAAACAGCAGAAACTGAATCTTAAGATATCAGAAGAGGAGTTTACGAAGAAATTGGGTGAAATTAAGAAGCGGAAAGGATACTCCGACTGTTATTATCAAGCACTGATGATGCTTCGTACAAGAATCTGATTGATGCTCTCGATGAAATGCAGATATGTAATATAGGTAAGTATGTGATTACAGATATTGCCGAAGCCGACGAGTTTTTGATAAAGAACTACGATAGCAAAGGTGAATTGTCGCAAAACTTGGCCGAATATTGTGTAACACCTAAAAAAGAAAAGTAAAATGGCAAAATTAGATTTAGCTTCTCCGGAATGGTGTGAACTGATATTCGAAGGTAAAAACCAGGCATACGGTGCCTATAAGATGCGTGCCAATTCAACCTCTCGACATAATGTCGCGATGTTGGCAGTGATACTGGTCATAGCAATTGCATTGGATTTCAGTATCCCTACTTTGGTGAAGATGGCTACGCCGAAGCAGAAAGAGGTGATGACCGAGGTGACTACTCTGTCACAACTGGCAGAACCCGAAGTGAAACAGGAAGAGATGAAACGGGTGGAGCCGGTTGCCCCTCCCCCTCCTGCACTGAAGAGCTCTATTAAATTTACGGCTCCTGTCATCAAAAAAGATGAAGAAGTGCACGAGGATGATGAAATCAAGAGTCAGGAAGAGTTGACTTCTACCAAAGTGGCTATCTCCATTGCCGATGTAAAAGGTAATGACGAAGCCAACGGCAAGGACATTGCCGACTGAAACAAGTGGTTACGCAAGCCGAACCGGAACCTGAAAAGGTTTTCGATATGGTAGAACAAATGCCGACTTTCCCGGTGGACAACAGGAACTGATGGCTTATTTGGGTAAGAATATCAAGTATCCGACTATTGCACAGGAGAATGGAACACAGGGACGCGTTATTATACAGTTCGTAGTTGAACGTGATGGTTCTATTACTGACGTACGTGTGGCTCGTGGGGTAGACCCTTATCTGGATAAGGAAGCGGTACGTGTGGTAAAAAGTATGCCGAAGTGGCTCCCGGGTAAGCAGAATGGAAAAGCGGTGCGTGTAAAGTTTACTGTTCCGGTAATGTTCAGGTTACAATAATAGATGATGAAGAGACAATTTAGGCTGATAGGACTCGTAGCGTTGGTGGTGTTGAGTGCTTGTAACTCAAAATCGAAAGGGCCGACGGATACTTATTCGTCTGGAGTGGTAGCTATCGCGGCGGATGAGAGTTTCGAACCCATAATACAAGAAGAGATTGATGTATTTGAAAGCCTGTACCATTGGCCGGGATTGTCCCTCGCTACACGACTGAGGTGGAGGCGATTAATTTACTTCTGAAAGACAGTGTCCGGTTGGCTATTACAACCCGGACACTGACCGAGGAAGAAATGAATTCGTTTCACAGCCGTAAATTCTTTCCTCGGGAGATGAAGCTGGCCACGGATGGGCTGGCATTGATCGTCAACCGGGGGAATCCGGATTCTTTGATAAGTGTGCGAAATTTTAGCCGTATCCTCACAGGAGAAGTGAAAGACTGGAAAGCGGTGAACCCTAATTCCCGCTTGAAGGATATTCAGGTGGTGTTCGACAATAAGAATTCCAGTACCGTACGTTTTGCAATGGACTCAATCTGTGGTGGAAAAGAGTTGGCTGAAGGTAACGTCAGTGCCTTGAAAACCAACCAGCAGGTGATAGATTATGTAGCGGAAAATCCCGGAGCTATGGGAGTGATCGGAGTAAACTGGTTGGGAGACCGCAGTGATACGACTAATCTTTCTTTCCGCAGGAGATCAGAGTGATGGCGGTGAGTGCCGAGGATGTGGCGACTCCTGTCAACAGCTACAAACCTTATCAGGCTTATCTGTATTATGGTAACTACCCGTTGGCAAGACCGATTTATGCATTACTGAATGATCCTCGTAGTGGGCTGCCTTGGGGATTCACTTCTTTTATGACATCCGATAAAGGGCAGAGGATTATATTAAAATCTGGACTTGTTCCGGCTACTCAGCCGGTGCGTATTGTCCATGTGAAAGACGAATAATAACTAAAATTAAGACTATCATGAAAAGAGTACAAATGTTTTTAGCTGGAGCGTTTATAGCAGTAGGGTCGCTCTATGCGCAATCATCTGACGCCGAATGGCAGGCTGGGGTTGCGAAATTGAAAGAAACTATTCAGTCGGATCCGGCGCAAGCTGCCGAGCAAGCTGAACAACTGATAAAAGGAAAAAATAAGAAGAATGTGGAACTTTTGGTAGCTATCGGAAATGCATATCTGGATGCTGACAAACTTCCCGAAGCACAAGAATATGCTACTCTTGCCAGAAAAGCGAATGGTAAATCGGCTCTTGCTTCTGTATTGGAAGGAAATATTGCCGTAAAACAGAAAAAATGCGGGTCTTGCTTCTCAAAAGTATGAGGAGGCAATTTATTTCGATCCGAAATGTACGGAAGCTTATCTGAAATATGCAGATATTTATAAATCAGCCAATGCAAGTCTTGCCATTGAGAAGCTGAACCAATTGAAGGACCTGGAACCGTCCAACACAGCTGTAGATAAAAAATTAGCCGAAATTTACTATTTAAAAAATGATTTTAGTAAAGCTGTCGAAGCTTATTCGAATTTTGCAATGGGACCGACAGCTACAGAAGAGGATTTGGTGAAGTATGCTTTTGCTTTATTTTTGAATCATGATTTTGAGAAGTCACTCGAAGTAGCGAATATGGGATTGAAAAAGAACCCGCGTCATGCGGCATTCAATCGTTTGGCGATGTATAATTATACTGACCTGAAACGTTTTTGATGAAGCGTTGAAGGCTGCCGATGTGTCTTTTCAAGGAATGTGATAAAGCCGATTATTCGTATTTGGATTATATGTATTATGGACATCTGTTGGAGAGTCTGAAAAAATATGATGATGCAGTAGTACAATATGAGAAAGCGGTAAAGATGGATCCGACGAAGACGGATTTATATAAAAATATCTCTTCTGCTTACGAACAGAAGAATGATTATAAAAAAGCAATCAGTGCTTACCAGAAATATTATGCATCCCTTGATAAGGAAAACCAGACTCCGGATTTGCAGTTCCAGTTTGGCAGACTTTATTACGGTGCAGGTACGCAACCTGATTCGTTGACAATCACTGTTGAAGAACGTAAGCAGGCGTTAATGTCCGCCGATTCTACTTTCCATGCAATTGCAGAAGCAGCACCGGATAGCTATCTGGGCAACTTCTGGAGAGCACGTGCCAATTCTGCACTCGACCCTGAAACGACTCTTGGATTAGCGAAACCTTTCTATGAAGAAGTTGCTGCATTGCTGGAAAGCAAGAATGACCCTCATTACAATTCGGCGTTGGTAGAGTGCTACAGTTATCTCGGATATTATTATTTGTTGGCTATTGAAAACCCCGCACTGAAAGCGGAAGCGATAGCCAATAAGGAAAAATCCAAGGAGTATTGGAGCAAAATTCTGGCTATAGACTCCGCTAATGCTACTGCTAAAAAGGCATTGGATGGCATCAAATAGTGAATAATTTTAGTTGTTTGTCGTGACAGGAGGAGTGGAGAGTGATCTTAGCTCCTCCTTTTTTTGCACTTTTTTTTGCTTTTCTATTGGAATATTCAAAAAGATTATCTACTTTTGTGGTGTACTATTACACTAATACACCTAAAGATCATTATTCATTAAACAGAAATGCTATGATTACAGTAGAAAACCTCTCATTTACTTATCGTAAATCGAAGCGTGCGGTATTACATGATTTTTCGCTTTCGTTCGAATCCGGCAGGGTATATGGACTGTTGGGAAAGAATGGTGCGGGAAAAATCTACTCTTCTCTATCTGATGTCCGGCTTGTTGACTCCCTAAAAACGGCAAAGTGATGTTTCACGATACAGATGTACGCCGTCGGTTGCCGGTTACTTTGCAGGATATGTTTTTAGTTCCCGAAGAATTTGAGTTGCCTCCTGTATCTTTAGTCAGCTATATTGAGTTGAACAGTTCTTTTTATCCCCGTTTCAGCAAGGAGGATATGATTAAGTATCTTCATTACTTTGAAATGGATATGGATATCAACCTCGGTTCGCTTTCTATGGGCCAGAAGAAGAAAGTGTTCATGAGTTTTGCGCTTGCTACGAATACCTCTCTTTTGTTGATGGATGAACCGACCAACGGATTGGATATTCCCGGAAAAGCCAGTTCCGTAAGTTTATCGCATCGGGTATGTCGGATGATAAGACGATTGTGATTTCCACACATCAGGTTCGTGATATTGACAAGGTGCTCGATCATGTGTTGATAATGGATGACAGCCGTGTGTTGCTGGATGAATCGACAAGTAATATCTGCGAAAAGCTTTTCTTTGTAGAGAGTGATGATCGCGAACTGGCGCAGAGTGCGCTTTTTGCCATTCCTACTATTCAGGGTAATTACCTGATCCTTCCTAATGAAGAGAAGGACGAGTCGGAACTAAACCTGGAACTTCTTTTTAATGCTACGTTGGCTGCTCCTGAAGAGATAGCCCGATTGTTTCACACTCAAAAATAAAAGACGATGATGAAAGATACTTTTTTTAGTTTGCCTCGTTTTATGAATCTTTGCCGCAAGGAAATGGTGGAGAGTTGGAAGTCGAATGTGCTTCGTATGGTGTTGATGTATGGAGTGATGGCAGTGGTAATGGTTTGGAACGGATATTCTCAATATAATTATCACGATTCGGCTTATTTTATTCGTCATGCAAATACCGATCCTGCATGGGGAGTTTATATTGATGGCTTTTTTTGTGGTTTCTATTTGTTTTCGGGTGCTTAAGTGCATCGCTGGTGATGGAGAAGATGAAGAATAAGACTAGTCGGCTCTCTGCATTAATGGTGCCGTCCACTTCTTTTGAGAAGTTTTTTTCTCGTTGGCTGGTATCAACCATCGTATTTTTAGTTGTTTTTCTGATTGCTTTTAAATTGGCTGATTATACACGGGTATTGGTTTATTCGCTTATCTATCCGGACGTAAAAGAGGTGATACTTCCTGTCAATCTGGGAGATTTGGTAGGTAGCGGGAAACGGTGGTTTTTATTCAATGAAAACGTATCAGTTGATATTTGTCCTTTCTATATATTGCTTTATACAGTCATTGTTCGTACTAGGTAGTTCTGTCTGGCCAAAGAACTTCATTTCTCAAGACTTTTGTTACTGTTACCATTATTGTTCTGATTTATGTAGTGGTAGGAATAGTGGTGGGGGAATATGTTATTTAATGGAAGCAACAATAGGGATTGTAGCTATATTTTTTCTTCTATAACGGAGCAACAAGCTTTTCACCTTGGCATCCATTGCCTTTGTGCTTTTTGCATTCGTAAATTGGACGCTCGCTTATTTCCGTTTCAAGGAGTCCGAAATAATTCAACGTATGTAATACTTTAGACTATGAATTTTAAAGAAAGTAAAGCTATTTATTTGCAGATCGCTGATAGGATCTGTGATGAGATACTTCTGGGGCAATTGGGGGAAGAGGAACGCATCCCTTCTGTCAGAGAATATGCCGCTATTGTGGAAGTAAATGCCAATACGGTAATGCGCTCATTCGATTATCTCCAGTCACAGAATATTATTTATAATAAACGCGGTATTGGTTATTTTGTCGCCACCGGTGCGAGAGGAATTGATTCATTCTTTGCGAAAGGATATTTTTTTAAAGGAGGAATTGGATTACTTCTTCCGCCAAATTAAGACACTGGATATTCTATAAAGGAGATCACGGATATGTACCGGGAATTTTGTAAAAAAGAACAGTAAAATAAATATTATGAAACGTACAACTTATATATTAATAGGACTTTTTGTAGCCGGACTTTGTGTGCTGGTAGGCGGAATGTTTATGATTTTTTGTTTAGGAAGGCCATACATTTCCAATCAACTGAATTTGCAAGGAGAGCAGATAACCAAAGAAGTGCCGGCTTGCCGGGTGGTCTGGCTGACTCAAACAAGGCTGTATACGCCAGAACGTAACGTCTGGCTGGCGAATTCTCTTCTGGAAGTGCAGCCTTCAAAAGAAGGGAAGAATCTGTTTTCTTGCTCGAAGAAGGTAAATGACTATCTGAAAATGACCGTTATGGGGGACACGTTGAAAATCCTTTTGGACTATTCGCTGGATCAACTTCCGCAGGAGTTTAAGAAATCCAAATTTATGGGAATGAATATAGGAGACATGCGATTGGATATGACGCAAGATGTGGAGTGTATTATAAATGATATTAATTCGCAGAACATAGGATTCAAACATTTGGAAAAGGATTCTTTGTCCATTGATACGTCTAATTCTATTGTGGTCGATTCTTGTGATTTTGCAGCTTTGCAAGTCATCAGGAGTGGCGGGAATGTGGATTTTCAGAGTGGGACTATTAATAATCTGTATTTGAATCTGGGTATGATGGGTAATTGGTCTGTAAATGTTGAAAAATGCCATATCGGTACGGAATATTTAACCGCACATTATGCAAATGTACAACTTCAAAAAGGAGAGTGTGAGCGTATGATCTGGATTCCTGAGAAAAATGATTCCAAGTTAAATGTATTTTTAACCGGAAAAGCTTGTGTGACGGTAATGGAGTGATTATATGTCTGAAATAAAAAAGAGCAAAAAGTGAACTTGTCTCATCTTTTGCTCTTTTTATATACTGTATTATAATACTTTGGTTAATGTGAAGCAGTCGATATCCGGTGCCCAGTTATAACTATTGCCCATTCGGATCGTATTGTAACCGGTCTTCAATTCAACGGGAATTGTGATTTGACTATGTTTCTCATCTTCCCCAATGCGGCAATCTTAGTGATGACGCCATTGATATCAACTTCCAGCCTGTCGTCCTTTGCCGTGTGAATATTGGATAGTCATCTGGTAGCGTCCGCCGTCTGTGCTATATACTTCCCGCCATTCTGCATAGTTTTCCGGTTTTCCGCCGAGGAATCCAATTTTCATCTTACCGGAGGCATCCTTGTCATGAGCATAAATAATGCCTTTAGGATTTTTACCCAAATCATTGAATAGAGGTAAGTATGCCCATTCGGCTTCATATAATGTAGGCTCCAGACGCGTTTCTCCTTCCATGCGGAGGAACATAGCGCTGTGAGGAGGCAGTGTTCGTTCAAATACATCGGAGAAATTTCCCAAGTCATTTTGTCTTGCTAAATCGCGTACTTTCACGTTTCCACCAAATTCGAGTGAGGTAAACGGTACAGAGAAGCTGCATAACGTATCCGAAGGATTGTAAAGTGCAACGGCACGTACATTGCCGCGTTTTTGCTCAATATCTTTCACCAGTACATAACCTTCATTTTCATGCTGTGCCACATACGCCTGCAATCCTAACGGGTCTTGGTTGAGTGCGATCAATTCCTTGTTTGTAGTAATTGGAGTGAAGAATCCGGCAGGTTTTCCAGATTGCAGCCGATTAGAGAGGCGAACTCATGATACACCATAAACCGAAATGAGCTTCTTCTTCTGTCGGAGTAAGTCCTTTTCCGCCTACTTTGCTATTGTCACGGAATCCGATCACCATCATATCCATATCGTTGTAATGTCCGTTTCCGGCATAGGCAGATAGATAAAGATTCTTTCTGACTACATATTTCAATGAGCCCCAATGCGCATTGATGTCACCGCTGATACGCCATGAAGTTGCTACATCTTTAGCCCACGTACCGGGGAAAGCCCAGCGGCAGATATTGACAGAGACGTCCTTGTTTACTTTGTCGATACTGTTTCGGATAGAAGTATAACGTTCTTCCTCGTCCAGTCCGAGGACATCGCCTCCACAATAGTCTATTTTGATAAAGTCGAAGCCCCAGTCGCCAAAGTATAGCTGGGCGTC
>VOFK01003135.1_pt1 | contig 34819 bp, 43 predicted proteins | sample 5384121 | NCBI WGS metagenome assembly VOFK01 (sample SAMN12384730, study PRJNA508395) | human gut metagenome | isolation source: healthy gut J | host: Homo sapiens | reverse complement strand
AGTGTAATTTATTGGAAATGAGCGTAGGTTAATTGCTCTTGATAGTAATAGGTTACGATTTAGTTAGTTATCTACTGTATTATCCTTCTGCGCGTTGCGTAACCTTCAAAGAACTTGTAGTAAAAGTAGCTATTTAATTCCGAGATTTTGATAAAACTCCCGTTTTTTATCCCCTCATTCATAAGAATTTTCCGTAAAAGCGGTTTTATCCGTCGGAACCATTGCCCAAAAACGAGTTTTGAACAAACGTGTGTAGACCAAGCCGCATAGTCGAGAGAAAAGGGTATTAGCCTCACGCCTAAACGATGTTTAGACAGATGAAGCAATGCCCCTTCTTTGCGCCTATGCCAAGAGGTGCTTTACGGGTTTTCAAATGATTTTTCTTTTTTCGCTGTCCCTTTGCCGGAAGCGGAAAGTGAATGCAGAAAGTGTGTCAGCCTGCCCCATGAATGAAGCAGACGGACACACACAGCCGGGCAAACCGGAAGAATGATTGTTGTCGCCCGGCTGGACAAGTCCTGTCGGATCGGAAACATTCATACTTCCTTTGTTGTGGTTTGCCCTTTTCACGCCCGTGATGTCTTTTCCCTTTTGGTTATTCCTTTTTACGGATTTTCTCCTGAAGTTTTTTCAATTTTAAATCTGCCTCTGTTTTCGTTTACCTCCCATTTTGCGCCTTTCAGTGAGCCGCATCAGTCAGTCATTTTCGCCCTGGGCGCAAGGTAATTCCGGGATTGACGGGAAGCAAGGTCAAAAGCCTCCTGTTTTCGGTAAAAATCTCCAGCCCTGCTGGTAGTATTTTTGACCGAAAACCTTGCATTCCCTAATCCCTACCTTTTCAAGCACCCGAAACGAAAACGACCGATGCGACAGAAAGACGCATAAAAAAAATGTCGGATAAACGAGAGGCAGATAAGATAGTTTGAAACTCAACTCCCAGCTCTTGAATCCGCATAAAAAAACAAAAAATCAAAAAACAACGGATATGAGAACAGCGATAGCAACAAAATTGTGGCATTAAAAGAACCTGCAAAAAATCAAAAACAGAGCGAAGGAAAAGGACTGGCTTACACGCAACGTGAATAGCAATTCCTATTTCAATAGCGCAGTACCCCTGCAAGGTTGGAAGTTTGAGACAAATGGAAGCGCGGACATTGGGCAATACAAGGTCCGGACCGTTGGCAGGATTGACAGCATCGCTTGATGATGACAGCAACGGCAAATTTCCTTGACCTACATCGGGTTGGCGATATGCGGCGCACCGCCTCCTTCCTTGGGGCATCATCAGAGAGATTGTAAAACGGAGTGTTTCGAGTGGCGATAGGTGTAATCGTGGCTATCCTTTCCACCATTGCCTTCTTCGGCTTCATTCTTTGGTTATTCACCCTTTAACCCTTACCGATATGGCAAAAAGAAACAGCAAGACGGCAGCGCAGCAGTGCAGATATTACGAGGTGGACAACATCTTCGTGTATATGGTGGAAACGTACATCAACGGCAATTTTGAAACTTTCCGAAGATTGTACCACGAACTGAACAAGGACGCACGGAGGGATTTCATGGACTTCCTTCTCAGCGAGGTAGAGCCGACCTATTGGAGAGAGATACTGAAACAGATAATCTAAAAATGACAGCGATATGAAAGGAACAGACCATTTCAAGAGAACGATATATATGTATCTGGAACAGCGGGCGGAGGAAGATACGCTATTTGCAAAGAAGTACCGCAACCCCTGCCAAGAACATGGACGAGTGCGTGACCCACATTCTGAACTATGTGCAGAAAAGCGGTTGCAACGGTTTCACGGACGGAGAGATATTTGGGCAAGCCATCCACTACTATGAGGAAAACGAGATAGAGGTGGGCAAACCTATGGCGTGCCAAGTGGTGGTGAACCATGTTGTGGAACTCACAGAAGAGGAAAAGGCGGAGGCACGTCAGAACGCTGTCCGCAAATACCAAGAGGAGGAACTCCGCAAGTTGCAGAACCGCCACAGACCGTCAGCGAGAAAAGGAAAAACCAACCCCAACCCTCATTATTTGATTTAGGCTTATGAAACCGAAGACCAAGATACAGAAAGAGGTGGCAAGACTTTCCGCCAACCTTCGCCCCATATCAGCGACACAAATAGATTGGGCATACCGCCACTGCGTTGAGCATATCGGCTACCGCACCAAGAAAGGGAACATCACCTGTTCCGACTGCGGTCACGAGTGGCACAGCGACAGCGGACTATGCGACACCCTTGAAGGCTGCACCTGCCCCAAATGCCATGCCGAACTCAAAGTGCAGGACACACGCAGACGCATCTACAAGGAAACGCAGAATTTCAGCGTGATAACCACCTGCAAAGGGTATCAGGTAATCCGCGTGGCGCAGGTCAGATGCGAGAGCAGGAAAGGCGAACCGATGCGTTTCTACTGCCACGAGGTCGTGCAGCGTTGGATTTCACCCGACGGCAAGGTTACGGACATGGCGTTGCTCCGTGGCTTCCTTTTCTGCTATTGCGATGTGTGGGCATTAGGCAGCGATATGGAGGTAAGACCGCACAACAGCCTATACGATGATGTGGTGGCAAGAAGCTGTGCATATCCAAAGATGAGGATATTGCCCCAACTCAGACGTAACGGCTTCAAGGGCGATTTCCACGGCATTTCCCCCGTGCGTCTTTTCAAAGCCTTGCTTTCAGACCCAAGAATTGAAACCCTTATGAAAGGCGGTGAGATTGAGGTCATGAAACACTTTCTTTTCAATACCCGTACTGCCGATGAATGTTGGGCATCATATCTGATTGCCAAGCGTCACAAGTATCAGATAGACAACCTCTCAATGTGGTGCGACTATCTGCGTATGCTCAAAAAAAACTCGGTCAAGACCTCCGCAACCCGAAGAACATCTGCCCCGAAGATTTCATGGCGGCACACGACAACGCAACCCGAAAAATTGAAGCCATACACGAGAAGGAAAGAGCCGCAGAGCAACGCCGTTGGGAGATTGAAAGGCGTGAGCGTGAGCAACAGCGACAACTCCAACGAAAGAAAGATGCGGAGGATTTCATCGCCAACAAATCCAAATTCTTCGGCTTGGTAATCACGGACGAGGAAATAATCGTCAAGGTGCTTGAAAGCATAGACGAGTATTACAACGAGGGCAAGACGCAGGGCATCTGCGTGTTTGGCAGTGGATACTACAAGAAAGCCGACACCCTCATACTATCGGCAAGGATTGGCGATGAGATTATTGAAACCGTAGAGGTGGACTTGCGAACCCTCGAAGTGGTGCAGTGCCACGGCAAGCACAACCAGGACACCGAATATCACGAGCGCATCATAGACCTTGTGAACAAGAACGCCAACCTTATCCGTGAGCGGATGAAAGCGGCATAGCATAACCCCTAAAACAACATTGATATGGAAGTAAGAATCGAAAGTATGATTTGTGTGTGGGATGATGTCAATCCCCACGATGTTCCTTGAATTTGAACCTCCTCACTCTCACAACGAGTGAGGGGGAATTGAGAAAGAGCGTAAAGGAGTTTGCCGAGAAGCACGAACTTGACAAGTTTTTCCTTTTACGGCTTCGGCTCACACCATTTCTACCTGCACCAACGCTACACAAGCAACCCCGAAATGGTGATGAAGAACAGAGTTCTGTCAGTACATTTTTAACCATCTAAAAAGCAACATTATGACAACACGAATGACCATCAACGGAGTAAGCACCTGCGCGGAAGCAGGTACGGAGAAATACGAGCGTTTCCAATCGGGTATCGGAAGACGCAGGCGGACACTTGTGCAGTACGACTACCGCCACCCCATAGACAGAGAATTGTTCTCTTGTGTCAAACCCACGTTGGACGAGTGCCGAGCCGCACGGGACAAGTGGCTGAACGAAAAGAAGGGAAAGGAGGACAGACTATGAACACGACCTATCAAACGCTGATAGTCAAGTTCAGCGAACCTATCACGGCATTGGACGGTATCTTTGACGATACCGGAGCGTGGGGAACGGACACCCTCAAGGGGTGGATAGATGATTACGAAAGCACACGTTTCACCGCCACCGACAGCCATACGGCAGTCATCACGAGCGAGTACAATATGGAATGTGTGAAAGAGTGGCTACAACGGCAGACCCCCATTTCCGAAATGCGAGAATTTTGAACGGGATGGCGGTGTCCGCACCGCCAATACTTAAAACCCTAAAAACAAAAGATATGATAGCCAAGACGATATTACAGCAGATAGGCGGAAAACGCTTCACCGCCATGACAGGTAGCCGTGATTTCATAGATATGGGCAACGGCTTACGGATGAGCCTTGCAAGGAACAAAACAAGTGCCAACCGCCTTGACATCATCTATGACGAAGGGGCAGACCTCTACAATATGCGCTTCTACCGCAGGACGTTCAGCAAAAAGACCTTTGAGTGCAAGACAAAGGACATTGCCGTACACGAGGGTATCTATTTTGATATGCTGGAGGAAATGTTCACGATGGTGACGGGACTTTACACACGCTTTTGAGTGGCGGGGCGGCGAGAGCCGCCCTACTTTCTTTCAGTGAGCATGATGGCGGACAAAGAAAGTAGCAAAGAAGAACCTTTGTCCAATCTGCGATAACTAAAAAAAATCCGCAAGTAAAACTTGCGGAGGCTATATATTGGGTCGTTATTTTTTGGTGGAGGGGAATGATAATCTCGAACCGTTGAACTACACATTTCTGCTTCGTCTCCATTTCCCCCAACGATTTGATACGTTCAATCATTTTTGTTGTTCCTTTCTGAATTTTCCTAAATACTTTCTTCATAATTTCGCTATACTTTTTATGGTTAATAACTATGTTTTGTATTGCTCTCACAACACTTACAACTTGAAGTGTTATTTGGAAACCGATAGGCAAAAATGGCTCAACGATGTCAATTAACGAGAAAATCCTACGATAATCTATCAAGTGATAGAGCAAAAGACGTGCCAAGTTAAATATGGCACGTCTTTTGCCAGTTTTGTCAGTCCTTTTATGGGATATACAACAGCGCAAACTCCGCCTTTCTCCGTTTGAGCAGCATGGCGTGGCGTTTTCCTTTGTAGTTGCAGAAGGCTATATACTCACGGTAGATGTTCCTGTCACCAGCTTCCAGCTTCTTGATTAAGGTGCTTTTGGGGATTGTTTTGCTGCCTAACAGCTTCGCCGGTCCCACATTGTAAGCTAACGTGCCAAGCAAAATCGAATCAACCCCGAATTTACGGAACATGGCGACAAATTTGCGCAGGTCTTTCCGCAAAAGTTCATCCGCATCCCGTTTTGTCATGGTTCGTGCCGAATACTTCTCGTTTGGCAAAAAGTTTGTGACCCCAACCGACGTATGGGTAGTGTTTTTCTGAGTGCCAGCCTTCAAAGTAGCGGCAGCATAAAAAGCACGTTCCATAAGCGGCAGTCGGTCAGATTGCCGCCTGCCCGTCCGTTCCCTCTTGGCGGCTGATCTGCGCGGACACAGAACAGACCGTCAGAAGTGAACAGAGCATTGTCATGAATACACGCATCATTTCAACAAGGGGCTGAAGTTGCCGATGGGAACGATGGTAAGATCGTCGTCCTTTATATTGCGGTTGTTGAAGTCAAATTCCAGTTCGTAGGAGTTGCTAAAGTTATCCTCCACCACCACGATGAAATTATGCGCCTCATCACCCGCCGCCGTGTAGTACAGGCGGAATTTTTTCGTTCTCCAGCAGGTAGCGGTCGTTGGGCAGGAAGGTGATGCCGTTATCCATTTTGAGCGAGCCTTCCCCTCGAACTGGAAATAGCGGATGGTATAGAGCGTACCCGAAAAGTCGCCCTCCTTTTTCAGTTCACAGCGGATTTCCACTGTCTGCCCCTTTACTACCTTGTTCGGCACGGGCATGACCTCCACCGTGAAGGGATAGGACTGCTGGATGTCCATGTCATCGTCACATGACACGAGGGTGAATGACATGGCGGCTATCAGGCATAACGCCACTGCCTTGAATATTGATGTTCTCTTGTTTCTGTTGTTCAGTATGTTCATTGTTCTTCGATTTTTAGATGGTTGTTTTTCTGTTTTTTCGTTGTCAGTTGCAGGTACTCGTTCAAGTCCTTGCAACCGTCATAGAGGGAGGAACGGTCGGTGACACGTTCCCCGTATCGCATGGTAAGTGCGGCAAGCGTCCGCCGTCCGGCTTCGTCACGGTCGAGGAAGCAGCCGATGCGCCCGTATCCGTCCAGCAATCCCGCCGCCTTCTCCACGTTGGCGACTGAGTTCAGCACAAGACAGTCAGCGTTACCGGTTACACCAAGCGTCACGGCAGAGAGAAAGTCCATGAAGCCCTCGAACACGAGGCACTCGTCAGCCGGGATGTCATTCGCCTTTACCAGTGATACAGACTTCGGAGGTATGCAACCCTTGAAATATCGGCTTCTGACTTCATAGCCACCTGCCATGTTCGGAAAGCCAACGGCAAAATACCGTTTCCCACGCACACCGTAGTTCAAGCGGCAGCAGTGACGGGATGCGATGGCGTAAGGGATGCCCCGTTCCTCTAAATACTCCGTCAGCAGTGAGCGGAGCAGCGGAGCGACCTCCACATCCTCAAAAACGGATTCGGTCGGCTTCGAGAGATAGACGGGCTTTTCCCATCCGGCAACCGTCATATTGGCGGCTTCCGCTATGAACTTCGCTTGCTTCATGAAGTCATCGCTTTGCAGAAACTCCCCGGCAAGCGTGAAGATGTCGCCGCCCTTGCCCAAACCGAAGTCGTACCAGAGCTGTTTCGCCACGTTCACACGGAAAGAGGATGTGCGCTCGCCCCTGTACGGGGCAAGATACCACAGCTCGTTACCGCTCCTTCTGACAGGCTCATGCCCCAGCCGTGCGAGAAAAATCCGCAAGCGGCATCCTTCTGACAGCATCTATTTCCGTCCTTTCCATGCCCGTGTCAGTTGATGATGAACTTGATACCGACCCCGAACTGCGTGTGGAACTTCCGTGTGTCGCCACCCCAAAGGCAACGCTCCCGCAGGTTGGCAAGCAGGGCGATACGGTCTGCCACGTAACACTCCACATCGAGCGTCAGCGCACCGCCGTAGATGAAGGCGTCCCGGTCGTGCAGCGTGGAGCCGTCATGCAGCACCTTCTTCCCCCAATTTACCGCCTCATATCCGGCGAGAGCCGAAGCCCCGGCATAGACGAAAACAATCTTTCGGGCGTCCGACAGTATCTTGAAGTAATAGCCGCCCTCCGCCGTGAACTGCGCCACGGGTATCTTGGTGTCCTTGTAGGGATTGTTCTTCAACAGGTATTCGCCACCGAACACCCATTTGTTGCCCTTCTTCGTGTAGGTGGAGAGAGCCGCCCCGAAGCTGTACCCGCCGTCGTTGCCGCCGGGTTTGAATCCGTCCGCCATGTCCGCCCCTCACCTCGATGCCCTGCATCTTCGGCAGAACACCGCTGGGCGTGCGCCTGCCCTGTAAAAAGGGCAAGCGATGCGATGATTATTGCGATGTACTTTCTCATGGTCAGCGCACTTGAAGTTCGTTGATGGTATTGGCGCGCACCAAGTCCTCGTTCTCGATCACGAAAGACTGGTGGCGACCTCCGTTCTTCTCGTTCAGCTCCACCACGAGGCACTTGTCGTCGGGGATGGTGAACTTCGCCATCGTGAACACCGTGCGCTCGCTCTTCTTGCCCGGCACGAGTGTGGCGTAATTCTGCGCACGGAGCGGCAGGATGATCTGCTCCTGTACGGCGGTACGCTTCGCCACCTTCTTGTCTACGATTTTCCATGTGATGTAATCCACATCGAAAGGCACGTTGCTCTGGTTCTTTATCTCCGTGTGGAAATAGAGCAAACCATTATGCGTGTAGATACCTTTCAGCAGATACTGGATGCCGAATCGCTTGCAGCCGATGTGCTTCACCTCGCGCTTGTTCTGCTTGTGGATGGACTTCATGATAAGGCGCACCAGCATCGGGCTTTCGCTGCCCAGCTCCTTCAGATAGATTTCCTGCGCGTTGTTCGGGCGGTTCACCGCCTCGCCGTCATGGATGAAGTCGCACATCTCCACGTTGAGCAGCAGCGGTTCGGCGGCGTACTTCACGTTGAAGGTGTAAAAATTTCCGTCTTCCGTGATTACGGACATGTTGGTTTCGTTCGGAAAGTCCCTCACGGTAGCCTTCACGCGGATGACGTTCTCGGCTCCGTCGGCTTTGCCCGCAATCAGGTCGGGCGAGCCTAAATCGACATAGCGCACTTCCGAGGGGAAAATGACGTGGACGGTCTTGTCGTAGGTCACTTCCAAGCCGTGCGGAGGGACCATGCGGTCAAGGTCAGCTTTCTTGTCAGCCCGTGGTACAGGTCGCCGTCCGCCTCCTTCTGCGGATAGACCTCCTTTGCAAAGGTCGGTTGTTCACTTCCATTGTTCTCTCCAACAGTTACGTTCTCCTGCGCGTTGGCAGTTGCGATGCCCATAGCGAGGGCAAACATCATGATTACTTTTCTCATATTACTTTGGATTTTAGTGGTAAATTAAACATTGGATTGTTGTTACTTTTTCTGTTTTCAATTCCTGTCCTGATAGAGCATGACCCTGTACCCGGCTTTCAGATGTACCTTGACGGTACGTATCTTCTTGGCGATATACTGGCTCGTGCCTTGTATCAGCCCCTTGCCCAAGTCGGAGGCGAGCTGCGCCCCTGCGTTGGTGGAGATATTGATGCTGCTCCCCAGCGAGCCGCCCATGTTTGCGGCAACCTCCCTGACAGCGTTCATTTCCATCGAGTTGGGAATGAAGATACCGGGCTGCCCGTCCGTGTCATACACCGCCAGCTCTACCGGGATGATCGTACCTGTGTACTCCAGCGAAGTAATTTCAATATCAAGCCGTTCGCCCTGAATCTTTGCCGTGCCTACCACCACCGCATTACGGGGGATGATTTTGTCAGCCACCGCCATCGGCTCCAGCAGCCGTAGCTTACCGCCTGCCCGTCAGGTCACGCTTTGCGCCCCATAGACGCACGCCGATATGGTGTTCCTGTCAGATACGGTCGTGACGCCCACCGCCGTGTTGAAATTGCGGTTACGCTCCTGCGAGAAGGAGGCGACAAACTCGGCGTTACTCATCGGTTGTCCAAGCGAGGACACCACCTGATGCACTACCTGCCTGACGGGTTTCGCCGTGTTCTTTCCGGCTTTCTGCACAGGGTAAGGCTCAGCCGCCTGTCCGACAGGTGGCTGTGTGCCGTTCTGACCGCCCATGTATTTCGCCGCCAGCTCATAGGACTTTTCCATAAGTGCCACCTGCTCATCCATAGCGGACGCCTTGCCTTTCTCGCTTTCCAGTTCCGATTCCAGCGATGCGATACGCTCCAGCAGTTCGTCCATCTCCGCGTTGTCGTTCTCCGGCTGCTCGTAGAAGTTACCGAGCGTGGCATTGAGGTCGCGGTAGGCGGCTGCGGAGGATTGGATGGTTTTCGGAGCGGATGATGTTGCTGTTGCATCTTCCGCATTTCCGGGATTGGCAAGGTCGAAGTCCCTGCCGCCGTCCGTTTCCGCCACCTCTCGGTCGAACATATCGCCCAGTTCCTGCATGGCGCGGCTGCGGTTCTCCTGCCGTTCCTCCATCGCTCCTTGCTCGTAGGCTTTCGCCTTGTCGCCGATGATCTGGCGGTTCGCCTTGTCCGCGTCGGGCATCTCGATGTTGTAACCACCCGTTCCCGGTTGCTGCTCCTTGTCGGAAGACGGGGCGAATATCAGCCACATCGCCCCAATGAATACAAGCACCATAGCGGGCAGCACTATCATTTTCTGACGTTTCAGCCTTTGGGCTTCGGTCAGCGGCTTGCGCTCCTTCTTCGGTTTCCCGTTGTCGGGAGCCGCCTTGTTCTCGTTTTTAGGTTCATTCTTCGTCTGTTCCATATAGATAAGGTATTACATTATGATTGTTTTCCGGTTTTACGGACAGTTCCACCTGTCCGGCATGGTCTGTCACTATCCGGCTGCCGTCATTCCTGCCGATGTCATAGACGGCTTTGCCGAAGGTGTAGAGGGCAAGCACCGCGAAAGCGGCGAGCATCGCCAGCACGATGCGTTTGCGTGTCTTCGGGGGCAAACCGTCCAGATAGCCTTTGAGCCTTGCCACCAGCATTTTCTTTTTGTCGTGGAACTTCCAGTACGCACGCCAAAATGATTTCCTGATTTTCTTCATGTCCGTTACCTTTTGATGGTTTGTAAATCCTTGTTCTCGATGATGGTGAATCCCTCGATGGTGAAACCGTTGGGATTGTCGTCCGAACGGGACGAGTTCAAGAGGCGGCACGTGGTCACGAGGCTGCGCTCGGTGACGTTGCTTTGCCGGATGATCTTCTGTGTGGCGTAGGTCACGGCACGGTAGGGATAACCGTTGAAGTCGCATACCACGCTGTCCACCTTCAGCACCTGGTTGATGTTCCCGGCGATGATGCGGTTGTAGTACCCCTTCTCGGCGAAGTCCGAATAGTAGTTGTACACGCTTTTGTCCGCCAATAGCAGGGCGCGTTTCACGTTATGCTCTATCGCGCTCTTTTCGGGCGAGAGTGTGAAGAACAGCTCGTGGAAGCGGCGCACGTGTTCCCTGCTTCCGCCGGACGGTTCTGCGACAAGTCCTGCGAGAGAGCCAGCATCAGCGACTTGCCGTTGTCCAGCACGTAGATCTTCTCACGTTGCCGCTCCGCGAAGCGGTAGGAACTCCACACGCTCCATACCGTTATCACGGCGCACAGCGAGAGGAAGACGATACCGAACAGGCGTATCTGCCTGAACGATGATTCGATGTTTTTGAGTGACTTGAATTCCATTGTTGTTTATTCGTTTTTAATTGTCAGTTGATTATTTCAGCAGTTTTCCGGCACGTCCGACCATGTTGCCTGCGGCTGCACCCGCCACGCTGCCCGTCATGCTTCCGGCTCGTCCTGCCGTCTGGTTCACGTTGCGACCGTAGCTTCCCATGCCTCCGGCTTGGATAATCCAGCCCGCCACCGTCGGAATGGTGAAGTAGCCGATGATGCCTATTATCATGAACACGATATACACACCGTCGCTGGAATCCAGAGAGAAGTTGGGGTCAGTCTGCATACGCTCGATGTCGCTCTGGAGCATCAACACCTGAATCTTCGCCAGTATGGTACTGAACATATCCGACACGGGCAGCCACAGATAAACCTGTATGTAGCGGCATATCCACTGTGTGAGTGTACTTTGAAAGCCGTCCCATACCGATATGGCGAAGGCTATCGGACCGAGTATCGCCAGCACCACGAGAAAAAAGGTGCGGATGGTGTCTATCACGAGGGCGGCGGCTTGGAACATCAGTTCCAGTATCTCGCGGAAGAAATCGCGGATGCCTTTCTTCATGTTGTACATCCCACGTTCGATGTACATTCCCGCCATCGTTACCATGTCGCCGGGCGACCAGCCCAGTTCCTCCAGCTGTTTGTCAAACTCCTCGTTCGACACAAGGTAGGCGGTTTCGGGGTTGCGCATCATCGCCTCGTATTCCAGTTTGTCTTTCTGCTCACGGTATCGGTTCATGTCCAGCGTTTCCGTCTCCAGCATCTTCGCCGTACCTTGCACGACGGGCGACATGATACTGTTTATCGTGCCTAATACCACCGTCGGGAAGAACATGATGCACAAGCCTATCGCAAAGGGGCGCAGCATGGGGAACACGTCTATCGGTTCGGCTCTCGCCAGCGACTGCCACACCCGGTAGGCGACGTAGAACAGAGCACCCAGCCCGGCGATGCCTTTCGCCACGCCCGCCATGTCCCCGCATAGCGGCATCATCTGCTCGTAGAGCGAGCGCAGAATTTGGTGAAGGTTGTCTAAATTCATAGGCTACCAGTATCTTTCGTTCATGTTCCCGTACAGCCCCATGATGCGGTCGAGGTCGTTCTTCTTCTTCGCACGCAGGTAGCTCACGCTGATGTTCTTGTTGGTGTAGTAGCTCACGAGGTTGCGGTAACGCTTCATCTTGGAGTGGCAGCGTTCCACCACGTCCATGCGCTCTTTGTCCGTCATGGAGAGCGTGGTGATGTTCACCACGTTTTTCAGCTCCGTCAGCACGTCGTTTGATTCCTCCAGCAGCTTCGTGTACCCGAAGGCGATGGCTCCGAGTTCCTCCACCGTGAAGTTGTCGTCGCGCAGCATCTTCTGGAAGCTGGTCACGTAGATGTCGGTGATGTCGCCCACCATCAGGATGGTCTGCTGCACCTTCCGGGCGTCCTTTACCAGATTGTTCACGGATTTCAGTGCGTCGTAATACTTCTTGCCCTGTTCGTAAATCTTCACCGTCTCTTGAAAATTTTTTATCATATTCTGGGCGGTCGTGGAAGTGTGTACCATGTTCTTGGAGGTGTTCACGATGCTCTGCGCGATATTGGACGGGTCTATCACCGCCCACTGTGCGCTTGCCCTGCCGGCTGCAAACAGGCACAGGCAGATAATAAGTGTCATTCTTGTTCTCATGTTACTTTGGATTTTAGTGGGTTTCATTATTTATTCTCCGCTTGTCGGATGGTCCGGTTTCGGGGTCACACGCACGTAGTCCCCGTTCGGCGAGAAGGTCAGGACGTCCGTCGCCTCGTTGTAGGACACGTCGATGCGGAAGCCGGTGTTCATGAAAAGGTTGCCGTTCTCCTCCTGCAAGAGGTAGGTTTCCGGCTTCAGTTTGCGGCGGATGCCGCTCCGCTTGAACACCGTCACCTTGTAGGCTTCACCCTCCTTGTAGATAAGCACGTCGGGCTTGCCCTCCACGCTTTCCCAGTTCCCGCAAAGCAGGTCGCGGCGGTTGTCCACTGTTTCGCAGGATTGCAGCACCATGACCGCCAGCCCGATCAGACACTTGCTGACTTGCAGCATTTTCGTTCTTGATATACTCATACGCATTTTCTTTTTGGGTTGATGAATTGTTTATTATTTATTCTTGTTTCTTCGCCTTTCGGCCAGCTGCCGGATGGAGGCTTCGATGTCGCCGCCCAGCTGCTCCGCCAGACGGTACACCTCTACTTTTTCCGTTTCTTCGGTGGTGTACGCCAGATATTCTTCAGCACTGACCTCGGTGGCATAGACCGCCGACTGCGTGCCGCCCAAGCCTATCCACACCTCTTTGTAGAGCCGTGAGGGGTTGTTCGCCATGTTGATGGAGAGTATCTGCGACTTCTCCTTTTCCGTCAGACCGAGCAACGCCTGAATCTGGTCGAACTTGTTCATGTACTTGCGCTGGTCGAGCAGGATTTTACAGTCCGAGTTGTTGATGATGCTCTCCTTGACGGCGGGCGAGGAAATGATGTCGTCCACCTCCTGCGTCACCACGATTGCCTCACCGAAATACTTGCGCACCGTCTTGTACATATAGCGCAGGTAGTCAGCCATGTTCGCCGACGAAAGAGCCTTCCAAGCCTCTTCCACGATAAGTTGCTTTCTCACGCCCTTCAACCTGCGCATCTTGTTGATGAAGGCTTCCATGATGATGATGGTCACCACCGGGAACAGTTCGCGGTTGTCCTTGATGGAATCAATCTCGAAGACGATGAACCGTTTGCCCAGCAGGTCGATGTTCTCCGCCGAGTTGAGCAGGAAATCGTAACGACCGCCCCGGTAATACTGCCGCATGGTGGTGAGCATGTTGTCGATGTTGAAGTCCTCCTTTTCCACCTTGATGTCACGCTCCGCCAGTTCCCTGCGGTAGTCGTCGCGCATGTACTCGTAGAAAGTGTTGAACGACGGCACGATGTTTCGGTCTGCCTTGATGCGCTCGATGTAGGCACTCACGGCACTGCCCAATTCCCCGCTTTCGGTTTTCGTCACCTTGTCGTCCTCCGACTTCCAGAGCGTCAGCAGCAGCGTCTTGATGCTGTCCTTCTTCTCCACGTCGAACACATAATCATCGGTATAGAAAGGGTTGAAGCTGATGGGCTTCTCCTCCGTGTAGGTGAAATACACGCCGTCCGCCTCGCCTGTCTTGCGCCGTATCATCTCGCATAGCCCCTGATAGGAGTTTCCCGTGTCCACCAATACCACATGCGCGCCCTGTTCGTAGTATTGGCGCACCAAGTGGTTCATGAAGAACGACTTGCCCGAACCGCTCGGACCCAATACGAACTTGTTGCGGTTGGTGGTGATGCCGCGCTTCATCGGCAGGTCGCTGATGTCGAGGTGCAGGGGCTTCCCCGTGAGCCTGTCCACCATCTTGATGCCGAAGGGCGAGAGCGAGCTGCGGTAGTTGGTTTCCTCCGTGAAGAGGCACACCGCCTGCTCGATGAACGTATGGAAACTCTCTTCCGCCGGAAAGTCCGCCGCGTTGCCGGGCATCGCCGCCCAATAAAGTGTCGGGCAGTCGATGGTGTTGTGGCGCGGCACGCACTCCATGCTTGCCAGCTGGCTGCCAACATCGTTCTTTATGTGTTTCAGCTCCTCCGCGTCGTCGCTCCACGCCATGACGTTGAAATGCGCCCGCACCGAGGTCAGCCCGTAGGAGTGCGCCTCATTCAGGTAGCGGTCTATCCACTCGCGGTTGATGCTGTTGCTCCTTGAATAGCGCGAGAGCGACTGCATATTCCTTGCGGACTTCTCGAATTTTTGAAGGTTCTCCTCGCTGTTGTCGATAATCACGTACTGGTTGTAGATGTGGTTGCAGGAGAGCAGCAGCCCCACCGGGGGATGCGAATGACAGGCGGCAGTCCGAGCGGTCGGTGGAGAGTTTCTCATACCGGGTATCGGTAGCCACCGTGCCGGGAAGGTCTTCCGCGTCGGACAGGGTGTGCAGGCACAGGCGGTTGTCGCCGATGCGCATCTCCCGTGCCGAGGTCGATGTCCTGTAACGTGGCGTCGCCTTCGGGCATGAGCGAGAAGTAACGCTCTATCAGTCCGGCTTTGCCGTCCGTCCCCACTACCTCGTCGGTGGAGAGGCGTCGCAGTCTGACGAAGCCGCTGTCATTGATGATACGCTCGAACTGTTCCGCAGCCTCCATGAACTTCGCGGCTGTTTCCTTGTCCAGCTCCTTCGGGATGATATGCCCCCGGCACAGCGTACTGAAATTGCTCTGCATCCGGTTACGCTCCTTCGTCGTCTTGGTCAGGTAGAGGTAGCACGTGTGCTTCAGGTACGGACGCTCGTTAAAGTGACGCTCGAAAGAGCGGCTTAAAAAGCTCATGTCCTCCTTCTGCAATTCCGGCGTGTACTTCTCCTTGATGAACCAGTCCTGCTTGTGGATAACGGAGAAGTCCGGCAGCACCTTGATCGCCTTGCACCAGCAGCCGTGTATCGCCTCGTACTCCGCACCCGTCACGGTGTAAAGCTCCGGCAGCTCCACCTCGAAAGCCACCGTGATGTCGGCGTCTTTGGAGATGATGCAGCCTTTCTCCACCGCCAGTAGCGGGAACTTGTTTTCCAGTGTTGTCATTTTGGATGTATTCCTCATGTCGTTTCTTCCTTTCGTTTCCGTTTGAATAATCGGGTGATCCGCCGCCGGTTGATAAGGTATCGGGGATGGCTCCGTGCCGCTCCCAGCTTCATAAGCCCGTGTTCGCCGTACCGTGCGTTCAGCGCGAAGGTCTGCCATACGAGGACGGAGGACGATGCCACGCCGAAGCCGATACATACCCACTGGTCGATGCCGACCATGTAGAGGATGACGAACAGGATGAAGAGAGCCAGCAGACCTCCGCAGAAAATGAAGAGGTACTGAGCCTTCAAGCCCTTGAACTCTACCGGGCGGCCGATACCCTTGTTTATCGGGTATTCAGCCATACATCGTTTATTAAAGGAAGAATGAGCGCAGGATGGTCGCGGCGACAATCAGGAAAATGCACGCTCCGAACCACGAGGCAGCAGTCTTGGAGGTGTCGGGGTCACCGGACGAGAATTTTCCGTACACTTTTACGCCTCCGATAAGACCGATTACAGCACCGACGGCGTAAATCAGTTTCGCGCCCGGGTCGAAATAGGAACTCACCATAGAGGTGGCTTCGTTGATGCCCGCCATGCCGTTTCCCTGCGCGAAGGCGGAGGCGGTTGCGGCAACCAGAAGTGCCGCAGAGATGATGTTTCTGTCTGATGTTCTTGTTCATAAACTGTTCTTGTCTTGTGCCGTCAAAAGGGTGGATGGTCCTTTTTCGGGCGGTTGATACTTGGTTACTTTACTTTGGTTTAGTGGGTTCCCCGTTTGTTTCTACGGACTTGGGTGTGTCCGTTGCGGACCGGACGTGCCTTGCGCTTCCTCGCCGCATGGGTGATGTAATTTTACATTTTCATTACCATTTCTTTTTTCGTTATACATAGTCGCGGATGTCAAACTCCTCTATTTTGTCAGGGATCACGAATAACTCCTTGTCTTCTTTGCCGTGCCACGGTCATGTTTACCGTATCCACGATAAGCCATCGCTTTTGCAAGCATGCCGCTCATCGCTTCATCGGTCAGGCTCTCCGTTATTCTGGAAAAAAGCTTCCGTCCCGTCAATGTTCCGTCATGACCTTTCCAGCGTGTCGCATCTCCTCGTCAGACGGCGTATCCTTCCGTATCGTCCGGACTGCCATGTCGATGTCCTCGAAGCTGCTTCCCGAAGCCTGCCCTTTGTCCAGTTCGTCATCGTCCGGCTCATCCTCCCCGTATTCCAGTTCCGAAGGCGGCATGCTCGTGAAGGTTTCATCGAGTTTCTCCTCCGGGACCTGTGCCGGGCGTGATGGCTTTTCCGTGTTTCCGTCGTCAAAAGTAGCCTCTTCCTCCGACAGCTCAATGCCTTTTTTTCAATGGCGGCTTCTTGCGTCGGTATGGCAGCGGTTGTCCGGGTGGATGCCATCCTGAAACGGCTCTTGCCGATGATGTCCGGCCTTTTTTCCGCAGGGACTTCCTCGTGTGCCGCTATGCGTTTAGCCTCATTCCCGTCCAGTGACCGCCATAATCCGACAATGCCCTTGAAGAAGCGGACAATCCGCGTGTCCATGATGCGCTCGTAAAGGAGCAGGAACAGGAACCAGAGGTTGCAGCCGACCGATACCGCCAGCAGAATGTCTGTCATGCTGATTGTGTAATTCATATCCTTCCGTTTTTGGTTAGAATACTGAATTGTAATTTCGGGCATAAAGGCTCTTTATCGCATCTTCGCACTGGTTGAAGTGGTGCGTCAGCACATGGTCGATGATGGCGGACAGCGTAAGCCGGTCATGCCCGATTACACGGGTGATACGCATGATACGCTCGTGGTACTCCGGGCGCACATACGCCATCTTCCCCTCACTGTGCCTTTACTTCCGGGTCGCGGATGAACAGGCGTTCATAGTCCTTCTCACTGCATTTGCCGCTTACCGGGACAGGCGACAGTATTTCCACACTTTTCGCCTGCGCTTGGGTAAACATACCTCCGCAGTCTTGCTGTGGTCTTTTTCATTCGGTGTCATTTCTTTTCCATTTTCAAATCAGATCTTCACGTTGTTTCTTGTACAGTTCGTTGATTCTCTCCTTGTGCTGTTCCAGATGCTGGCGCAGCACGGTATCCCATATCCGCCTACTGAGATTTCCCCTCCGGCGATGTCGTTCACGATTCTGAGGATCTTGCCGTGGACGTCACGGCTGATATAGACACATTGGCGGGTCTTTATCTCGTTGCGGCGCAGGAATAGCTCGTTGTAGTCCTCGTCCTGCCTTTTCCGGCGTCCACTTTCCCTCTGCGCTTTTTCCCGTGTTACGGGTTGCACAGGAGATGGTTCCGGTGCGGCGGTGTCCTCTTCGGTCGGTGCAGCTGCGGGTACTTCCTGTGCGGGGCGCAGTGTCCCGTCCTGTGTGCGCCGCCCGATGGAGGCTAACAGCAGTTCCTCGTCGATGCCTTCCGTGTTCACTTTCCTGCTGCCCATGCTCACTGCGGTCTGATGATGTCGCTTATCTCTTCGGAAAACTCCCGGATGCCACTCCCTTTCAGCAGTGCCGTGTCCATCGGGAAGATGGTGGAGCGGAAAACGCTCTTGCGCTCTTCCGAAAGGTCACGGCGGAACTTCTTGCTGTCGGGCAAGCGGGTGGAAAGTACCGGAAAGCCCATTTCGGCTATCACTTCCTCGTAGATGCCGTACAAGTCGTTCCTCTCCCTGCCGTCCACCATCGTCCAGAACAGATGCAGCCCCTTTGTTTTCGCCTGTCCGGTAGTCATCAGCCTGTCGCGGAACATCGTGACGAATTTCAGGGTACTCTCCACGACAAAGCGGTCGGCACTCAGCGGAGTGAAAATGTAGTCCATCTGCGAGAGCGTCTTTATCACGCCGTTGCTTCGGAGTGTGCCGGGCATGTCGAAGAACACCACGTCGGGTTTCACGTCCTCAGTGGCAATCATCCTCTCGGCATCGTCGAGGGCGTTCACCGCATTGCTTTTGACGATGGTGTAGGCGTTCTTCTTTTGATCTTGCGGAAATGGTCGCAAGCGAGAGCCTTGAAGTAGGTGCTGCTGTCGATAAGCCCCATTTCGTGTTCGCGCAGCCCGTGGATGCTGTGCTGCGGGTCGTCGCAGTCCACGACGGCGACATTGTAGCCTTTCACGTTGTGCAGGTAGCTGGCGGCGAGTGCCGTGACAGTGGATTTGCCGATGCCACCTTTCTGTGTTGCGAATGCAACGAAGATTTCCTTACTCATAGTTCCATTTATTTTAATTGTTGATGATTTGTTTTTCTGTTTCCATACGGATTTGGCTGTCGCACCATCCGCTTCCGTGACTACACGCAGGCGGGTCGTCGCGTATCCGGTTCTGCGGTGAAGCGGTGCGGCGGACAAATGGTGATTGACGACATTGCGTCATGAAGTCATTGAATCCATACGTCACCGAATTGTCGGAGAACCGGGTTTCCGACGGTTCGGGTATCCGTTTCGGCAAGTATCCGAAGAAGCGGATTTCCGGGTATTTGAATGTTCCGTTTATCATATCTTCAAATCGTTCGTTTCTTGAATCATGCTGCAAATAAACAAGTATATTTTGGAACCTGTATCACTTCTCCGGCAAGTGGCGGCACGTTGCGCCGGTTGGCAGTCATTGACCGGGTCAAGCATCTGTCCGATACCGCTTTAAGGGCGTAACTTTGCACCCGGACAGCAGGGTTCGCCGATGACGCGCGGCCCGGAGTCCTGAAAGGTATTTTCCCAATCCGTCCCCTGACGGATTTTTATGTTCACCTGAACATAGCAAGATGTCTTTTCAGCCGCTCAAAATATTTTGAGCAGCCACGAAAAGCACTTGCCCTTGCAGGGGGCGGGCTTTCCCTCCGAAGTCGGGAAGCCTTTCAGAACTGCGGTGCTGTAATCCGAAGCGGCGGCTTATGCCGTCAATCCGCTAAATCCAAAGTAATATGAAAGAGAAAAGGAAAAGCAAATCAGGGAGAAATCCCAAACTTGATCCGGCGGTGTACCGGTACACCGTCCGTTTCAACGAGGAGGAACACAACCGTTTCCTCGCCATGTTCGGAAAATCGGGTGTCTATGCACGGTCTGTTTTCCTCAAAGCGCACTTCTTCGGGCAACCGTTCAAGGTGCTGAAGGTGGACAAGACGTTGGTGGACTATTACACCAAACTGTCGGATTTTCATGCACAATTCCGTGCCGTGGGTACGAATTACAACCAAGTCGTGAAGGAACTGAGGCTGCATTTTTCAGAGAAAAAGGCGATGGCGTTGCTCTACAAATTAGAGCAACACACCGTCGAACTCGTGAAACTGAGCCGCCGGATTGTGGAACTTTCAAGGGAAATGGAGGCAAAATGGTCGCAAAAAATCAGTGTAGGAAGTTCGTTGTACGGCGCGATTGCCTACAACGGGGAGAAAGATTAACGAGGCGCAGGGGCGGCTTCTCACCACCCAACCGCATCTACAATGACGGTTCGGGAACGGTGGACATAGGCAAGGCGATGGAGGGTTTTCTCACCTTCCTGCCACCGCAGATGAAGATCGAGAAGCCGGTGGTGCATATCTCTCTCAACCCGCACCCGGAGGATGTGCTGACCGATATTGAGTTGCAGAATATCGCCCGCGAGTATCTGGAAAAACTCGGTTTCGGAAACCAGCCTTATCTTGTATTCAAGCACGAGGACATCGACCGCCACCACCTGCACATCGTGACGGTCAACGTGGACGAGAACGGGAAAAGGCTCAACCGGGATTTTCTCTACCGCCGCAGCGACCGTATCCGCAGGGAACTGGAACAGAAGTACGGATTGCATCCGGCAGAACGTAAAAATCAGAGATTGGATAATCCGTTGCGCAAGGTGGCCGCATCGGCAGGTGATGTGAAGAAGCAGGTAGGCAACACCGTGAAGGCTCTGAATGGGCAGTACCGTTTCCAGACGATGGGCGAATACCGTGCGCTCCTTTCCTTATATAATATGACGGTGGAGGAAGCGAGGGGCAACGTGCGCGGACGGGAGTATCACGGGCTGGTCTATTCCGTCACGGACGACAAGGGTAACAAGGTGGGCAACCCGTTCAAGTCCTCGCTCTTCGGGAAGTCCGCAGGCTATGAAGCCGTGCAGAAGAAGTTTGTCCGTTCCAACTCGGAAATCAAGGACAGGAAACTGGCAGACATGACGAAACGCACCGTCCTTTCCGTGCTGCAAGGCACTTATGACAAGGACAAATTTGTATCCCAACTCAAAGAGAAGGGCATCGACACCGTACTGCGCTACACAGAGGAAGGGGCGCATCTATGGGGCTACCTTCATCGACCACCGCACGGGATGCGTGCTGAACGGTTCGCGCATGGGTAAGGAGCTTTCGGCGAATGCCTTGCAGGAACACTTCACCCTGCCATACGCCGGACAACCGCCGATACCGCTATCCATCCCTGTGGATGCTGCGGACAAGGCACACGGGCAGACCGCCTACGACAGTGAAGATATATCGGGCGGTATGGGCTTGCTCACTCCCGAAGGTCCGGCGGTAGATGCCGAGGAAGAGGCTTTCATCCGGGCGATGAAGCGCAAAAAGAAGAAAAAACGCAAGGGCTTGGGTATGTAATCAGAGTATCAACAATTAAAAAATCAATGTATGTCACAACAAGAAGACGATTTGAGGGCATTGGCGAAAATCATGGATTTTCTGCGTGCCGTGAGTATCATTTTAGTGGTCATGAACGTGTACTGGTTCTGCTACGAAGCCATCCGGCTGTGGGGCGTGAACATCGGCGTGGTGGACAAAATCCTTCTGAACTTCGACCGCACGGCGGGGCTGTTCCATTCCATTCTCTACACGAAGCTGTTTTCCGTCCTTTTGCTTGCCTTGTCCTGTCTGGGTACGAAGGGTGTCAAGGGTGAGAAAATCACTTGGGGGAGCATCTGGACAGCATTTGCCGTCGGGTTTCGTGCTGTTTTTCCTGAACTGGTGGTTGCTGCCCCTGCCGCTGCCGCTTGAAGCGGTGACGGGACTGTATGTCCTTACCATTGGAACGGGCTATGTCTGCCTGTTGATGGGTGGTCTGTGGATGAGCCGCCTGTTGAAACACAATTTGATGGAGGATGTTTTCAACAACGAGAACGAGAGTTTCATGCAGGAAACGAGGCTTATCGAAAGCGAGTATTCGGTCAATCTGCCGACACGTTTCTATTACAGGAAACGCTGGAACAACGGTTGGATCAATGTAGTTAATCCCTTCCGTGCGTCCATCGTGTTGGGTACGCCGGGCAGCGGCAAGTCCTATGCCGTGGTAAACAATTTTATCAAGCAACAGATTGAAAAGGGCTTTAGTCAATACATCTACGATTTCAAGTATCCCGACCTATCTACTATTGCCTACAACCATTTGCTGAACCACCCGGACGGCTACAAGGTAAAGCCGAAGTTCTATGTGATCAACTTCGACGACCCGCGACGCTCTCATCGGTGCAATCCCATTCACCCGGATTTTATGGAAGATATTACGGATGCCTATGAGAGTGCCTACACAATAATGCTCAACCTCAATAAAACGTGGGTGCAAAAGCAGGGCGACTTCTTCGTGGAGTCACCTATCATTCTGTTTGCCAGTATTATCTGGTATCTCAAAATCTATCAGAACGGGAAGTTTTGCACGTTTCCCCATGCTATCGAGTTTCTGAACCGCCGTTACGAGGATATATTTCCGATACTGACCTCTTATCCGGAGCTGGAGAACTACCTTTCGCCGTTCATGGATGCGTGGCTTGGAGGGGCTGCGGAGCAGCTCATGGGTCAGATAGCGTCGGCAAAAATCCCGCTTTCGAGGATGATTTCACCGCAGCTCTACTGGGTGATGTCAGACAGCGAGTTTACGCTGGACATCAACAATCCCGAAGAGCCGAAAATCCTCTGCGTGGGTAACAATCCCGACCGTCAGAATATCTACGGTGCGGCACTCGGTCTGTATAATTCCCGTATCGTGAAGCTCATCAACAAGAAGGGGATGCTGAAGTCATCGGTCATCATCGACGAGTTGCCCACAATATACTTCAAAGGGTTGGACAATCTTATAGCTACCGCCCGAAGCAACAAGGTTGCCGTGTGTCTGGGCTTTCAGGATTTCAGCCAGTTAGTGCGTGACTACGGGGACAAAGAGGCGAAAGTGGTGATGAACACTGTCGGCAATATTTTCTCCGGTCAGGTGGTGGGGGAAACAGCCAAGACGCTCTCCGAGCGGTTCGGTAAGGTGTTGCAGAAACGGCAGTCCATCTCCATCAACCGGCAGGATGTTTCCACCTCCATCAACACGCAGATGGACGCGCTCATTCCACCGAGTAAGATTTCCGGGCTTACGCAGGGAATGTTTGTCGGTTCTGTATCCGACAACTTCAACGAGCGTATCGAGCAGAAGATTTTTCATTGCGAGATTGTGGTGGATGCCGAAAAGGTGAAACGGGAAGAAAGTGCCTACAAGAAAATTCCCGTCATTACAAACTTCACGGACGAGGACGGCAACGACCGCATGAAGGAAACGGTGCAGGCGAACTACCGGCGCATCAAGGAAGAGGTGAAGCAGATTGTGCAGGAGGAACTGGAGCGTATCAAAAACGATCCGGTGCTGTGTAAACTGCTACCAGATAATGAGACTGTCTAACAAGTCCCCAAAATTGAAAATTATCCCTATCGAAGTTTGAAGTGACCCCCAAAAGTTGGATACAATTTTTTTGGGGGGCACTTCAGTTCTGACGGGTAAAATCGTAAAATTCGGACTTGTTAGACAAATACTTACGCGGTTTCAACCTCAGGTACTGAATCTATCGAATTGACAAATTTAACCAATTGCGGATCTGAATCTTTTTGTATGAGGTTTCGGAGACTCTTTTTCAATTCATAAGCATCATCCCCTGCTGTATTTATTAAATCCATATAAAAATCTTTGTTTTGCAGAATCAATGAACGGCATGCCCCATCGGAAATTACAGGTTTCACTATTTTATCAATAACGTCTCCAGCTTGACTTTTCAAATTACCATGCGATCTAAGCCATGTTTCGAAAAATTGAAACTTTATTGCATTGATAGTCTTTTTACCGATGCAGAAATCATTTCTTATATCGGTAACTGTCGATTTAATTTTTCGTTTATCCAATCTTTCAACTATATTCTTGAAACAATTAGGGAAAGGATTCAAACTTTGAGTTCCAGAAGCAATATCCATCAGAATCTTTGCCAAATTCAGTCAAGTTATCTGGCAAGGATTTGATTTTAGCCAGTAAATGTTTTATTGCGACAAACCAATAATATGATGTATGTGCTGTTCTTTGGGCGTATAATGTATCAACACTTATTTCAGACAACGCTTCGAACGCTATTTTATTGATATGATCGGTCAGGACATTGCTTATTTTAGTGGTCAAATCGTAAAAAGATGCGTCAGGAATTACATCTTTAATATTGTTCTTAGTGATATACTTATCCAAATCGGTATTCCACTCTGCTAAATGCTCGATAAATACCTCATCCGTTACACCTATTCTGTTCTTAATATCTTCAAATTGGGGCAATATGTCTGAGAGCAATAATTTATAGCCAAGTTTATGATTTACCATGTATTGTAGTGTTTCATTTAATAGCGGTATATTCCATCCCACACTATTTACTAATAAGTCTCCATGATCCACATAATAGTCCATGAGTTCTGCAACATATTTTATATCTCCACCCTCTATTAAGGAAACGGAATGACCATGTGCCAATTGCATGGCGACTAAATCGTAATATCCAGACTCTTTAATGTTTCGGCCATCAGTTTCTAATTCAGAATGCAACTGATTTATGTAGGTTGAATCTAACGTTACAGGTAAAGGTCTTTCTTCGTCAGATGCCAATAAACGATAGGTTGTAAATATAGCCCCTATATTATCTTTATTTACATTCTGTTCATCAATGCAATTCGTGATCGCTTGCAAAGCGTTGGAAACGTATAGGTAGAATTATCTTTTAACGTTTTTACAATATCTGCATGGTCGAAATTATCGGGTAGTAAGTTTGCCAAATAATTATCGAGCGCCTCCGAATTTGTTGCTACTTGATAATATTTATATGCTTTAGTTGTCGCGTTATCCCGATAGGCAGCATCTGTTGCATTTGCAGCTTGAATATAATCGATAAATGTATTTGGCTTGACTGTTTTTGCTTCAATCAATGACGTAAAATCGCACGCCAACTTATTTTGCGCAATAAACCTGTCTATTGCATCTAACGTTTTGAAATAGTCGCCGCCATTGAAGTCATTGAACCGAACTATCTTCTTATATAATTGAGCAATCACATGGTTTTGGCTTTCCGTGTCTAAATGCAACAGCAGTTCTTGGTATTCGACAGGGAACACCTGCTTCTCTATGGATTCTTTTAATTTCAATTGTGCTATTCTTTGCCATACACGCAGAATAACATCGCTCTTTCGAGTTAATTTATGCAAACAATGTATAATCTTATCGATAAGCGCATTGTCCATACATTGTATAACTTCTTCTAATACAGTGTCAAATTGTTTATTAGTCTCTGCATATTGATTTATGTCGTGGTCTTCTTCTCCGTTGATGCAGCCTTCAATATATTTTCAATGGAATTTGTCGAGCATCTTCAACATCGACACCATATACCAAAGCTGCAATTTCGCGTTGTGTTTGCAGATCATTGTTAATTATTGTTTGAATGCCATTCAGATAGTCGCCGGACAATATTTGTTCTACTGGATTTGCCAGAATATCCGTCTTCTTCAAACAGAACAATGCTATGTTTATCATCAAAATTTCGTTACACCACTCTTGTTTAAGAGCGACCATCTCATTGATATATGATATAATTTCCCTAACATTGGCATTAGGATTTACCAATCTGAATATCCGATTTATAGTTTCTTTCGCTTCATTTTCTGTTTCTCCAAATGCTTCAACAAACAGTTTGTTGAATATACTTCGATAGTCGGTAATAACAGGAGGAGCAACACGATAAACAATAGGGAAAGTTTTATTGATAAAATACTTGGTCAGTTGTTTCGTTTGTTCGTCGGTCTCATCTCCGAATGCACAAGCTAAATGTGTTTCATCGAAAGGAATAACAGCCCAAACATTTTCAAAACCGCTATCGGCGAAGAACGTATGGATAGAAGACCATAATTCTTTTACTTTTTCAGCGGGGAGACGATCCATGTTGTCAAAAACAAGGACTAATTTACGTTGTCCTTTTTCCTTGATAAAATCAGAAATGTCTTGCATCCATGTTTTGAACTCGTAAACCGTTGGTTCGTCTTCGCTCAAAGTCTCATAGCAAACGTCCTTTTCGACTTTATCTTGATAAATAGCTAACATATAACTCCATCCATATTTATGATCTTTGCTATATGCCCATTTCCAAACGCACAATGCAATAAGAACTGGCAGTGCAGCTATGATAATAGACAATAAAGAAAACCACCATGTTGTGGGTGTAGGTTTTACTGCATACGCAATAAATGTAAATATCGGAGTTAAAACTGCAACCAAAAATGCCGCAACCATACCATTACTGATAAGGGGATATTTTTCGGTTACGGTCTCCGTTTTACGGGCTAATAAATATTTCAGCTTTTCAGACCATGATACGGTTTTCGTACCTCCACCTTTGACTTTTTATTGTTGCATTTCCAGATAGGATACCATCATCAATAAGTTTGCTTGTAAGCAATTCCAATATAGAGCGGCGTTGCAAGTCCTCTTGATGTCCCCATGCGTCATACTCAAAAAAAGTAATAGTCGTCTGATAATTCACGTTCCAACATTTTAACCACGTTGGATTTTCCAGATCCCCAAATACCTTCGATGCCGATAATTCGAGGTAAAGTACATTCCTCATCCAATGAATCATTCTGACAAAAATGGCGAGCAATAGTTTTTGCCAACCTTTCTTGCGAACCTCCATCGAATTTGTCAATACCACACGGTTTATTTTGGATAAACCGCGGATATTGCTGTTTGGATTGTAGTTTTGTTTCCATATACGTAATTTATTGATTATACGAACTCCAAATAATTCTCCCGATTTACCACATGAAACTCGGCATAGGGATAGGCTTCTTGGAAGGCTTTCGGTGCGGCCGGCATTTTATTTCCCCACTTGAACTCCAAGGCGGTAAGACTGTCGGCACTCTCCTCAATCAGGTCGATTTCCTGTTTGTCGTAGGTGCGCCAGAAATAGAACTCCCTGTGCAGTCCCTCATTGAAGTTCGCTTTGCGCCGCTCTCCGATGATGTAGTTCTCCCACAGCGCACCGACATCCTGCCGAATGGCCAGCGGTGAGAAAGCCCCGATAATGGCATTGCGAATGCCGTTGTCGTAGAAGTACCACTTGCCAGCTTTTGTAACCTCCTTGCGTAGGTTACGCGAATAAGCCCCCAGACGATAGATAACGAAGACCTTTTCCAATAGGTCGAGGTATTTTTTTTCAACGGTCGTCTTGCTCATGCCGAGTTGTTTACCTAACTCTTCGTAAGAAACTTCGCTGCCCAACTGAAAAGCTATCAATCGCAGTAGATCGCGCATCTTGCTCGAATTTTTTAAGCCGTCAATTGCTAAGATATCTTTAAGCAGGTATGCACCGACAATATCACGTAGGTAGTCTGTTTTACGTTCATAGTTCTCCATCATTACTACTTCGGGATAGGAACCGTAAATCAAGCGCGCTTCGAGGTTCTGGCGGGTTTCAAGTGCCGTTTCCGTCTGTGCGATTTCCCGTTGCGAGAATGGTGTAAGGAGAAATTGCGTACTGCGGCCGACCAACGGTTCACCAGTCTTATTCAGCAAATCGAATGACGAAGAACCACTTGCCAAGACACTTATTCCCGGTATTTCATCAACTATCAACTTCAGAATACTACCGATTTGTGGTATGTTCTGTGCCTCATCAATAGCCAGCAAATCAATACCATCCAATAAATGCCGATAATTGGCTATTGAGCGATTCTCCAATAGTGCTAATGTGTCGTAGTCTTCGCCGTTGAGCATCATCGTCCTACCTGAATAGTTGTCCACAATTTTTACGCATCATTACCGTTTTACCAACACGGCGAGCACCAAAAAATCAGTACTGCTTTATTGGGCGCGATTCGTGCTGTAATCTTCTCTTGAAGTATTCTATTTACTGTTTCCATACCTTATAAAATATAATGCAAAGATAATCATATTTTTTTAATTGGCGAATTTTACAAAAAAAACGGGCTATTAAATGGCGATTTTTACAACCACAATCTTATGGAAGTTGTTTCATTGTTTTTAGTAATGATATATGTTCATACTATGATGACTCAATAATTTACCAGACATACGTTTCTGAAATTTGTCCTTATAGGAATGAAAAACTCACATATATTGTGCTAATTAATATATAATTAAATGAAAATAAAAAGACAGGATACGAGTATTCCTGTCTTCTCATATGTAATGGATATTTTTTTATTTTCTCATCCGCTCCAACTCCTCATCACGCAACATTCTCTCGTTCAGTTTTTCCTGCATCCTGTCAATGAAATAGGTGCGGCTTTCGTTCTTCCGGCGTTTGATATCAGTGTAGAAGCGGTAGCAGTCTTTAGAATCAACCCCGAATATCTTATAGAGAAGTGGGGCGAGCTGTTTGAGCGGCATATTGCCGTTGTTGATGCAGCCCATCACGTCTATGCCGTAGATAAGTTCCACGAGGTCGATGGCATTGCCCGTCCATTGAAGAAGGCTGGCGGTGGTTTCTGTTGCGTTGTTGGCGGATATTAGTGGTGGCACTTGGGGCGTGGCAAGGAATTTCTGCATCTTTCTTACGAAAGACAGAGCCTTGCTGACGTAGGCGGCAATCTCTTTTTTTCTTCTGACAGATTACGTACGGGATGGTGCTGCAACTCGATTTCGATGTAGGCAAGCGCGATGACGGTAAGGTTCATGTCCATGCCGCCGTTGCACAGTTCGATCACTTGGGTGGCGAAAGCCGTGTATGCCGTTTCCATATTGCAGTCGCCGGCTTCGTTTATCAGGCGGAAAAAGTCGGTTTCCGCCAGCAAGAAATAATTCATGGTTCTGTCAATTTTGAAAATTACACTTTGTTTTCTGCGTGCGCACATGAATATAATTGGCAAAAAACGCGGCAGAAAATAAAAAATCCAACACTCAATTTTACAAAGTGCTGGATTTCAGAGGTATAAAATTCAGTATTTTTTCACAAGGACAAATTATCTCCGACTTAAATTGTTTGTAATCGGAACATTTATTCTATTCCTGAAAATAGAAATGTATGCTTGCCGCACATTTTGGCTATCTTGCTTTTTTATCAAGGATATAGATAATGCGACATACACCGTTGGGATAGCTTTTCAAAGAGGAAAGCGTCCAGTGTTGCTCTGGCAGAGCCGACTTAAAAAAATGTCGTCCGCTTCCGGATATGAAAGGAACGGTGTATAGTATGATTTCATCCACAGCGTGCATCCGCAGCAGTCCGTTTATATAGTCTGCCGTGTCCGGTGTGGCTTCCGCGAGGTAACGGATGTTTGTGCAGTCTTTTCTCCATTCGTGCAGCATTGAAATGGAATAGTCCGGTGTCACACGGTAAAAGGCTTTCTTCCTGATTTCATCAAGACCGCAACGGTCAAGGCACAAATCCTGATGTGCTTTATCATATAACTCTGAAGAAAGACATCCGTCCATCGTCAGTACGGCGAGAATCTGAACTTTACCCATAATCGTTTCCTTTCGTTAGGCAAGGGTAAAAAAGTAGCGTGCAATTCACACTACCTTCAAGCGATGGCTCTGGTAAAGCCTTTACGGAGAGTACGTGAATGCACGCTATGCGTAAGCATAGCATAAGCATCACCCGCAATCGTCTCCGTAGTTCCAATTTACCAGATTTTCGCTTGAAACGCCCTCCGGTCTTATCCTATATTTTGGCGGCGAAAACCTCCTGCCAATCGCCGTTTTTCTCAAATGTTATGCAAAGATAGCCAAATCCGACGAATTACGGGCTATGATTGCTTGAATTTATATTTAAGTCCATACTCTTCAAGTTTGCTGTATAGTGTTGTCCTGCCTATGCCGAGCAGTTCTGCGGCGACACTCCGGTTGCCGTTTGCCTGTTTCAACGCACGCAATATCCGCTCCTTATCCTCCGCGTCATTGCGCAAGGCGAAGCTGACAGTAGAGGTCGGTTTCGTCACGGCAAGTTCCAGATGCTCTTTCATGACAACACCTTCCTGCGCCTGCAATACAGCACCCATAACTTTCTGCCGAAGTTCCCGCACGTTGCCCGGCCATGCGTGTGTCAGCAACGCTTTACGTGCTTCGGAACTGAACCCGCTCACGCTACACTCCAGCTCTCTGTTTGCCATATCACGGAAGAACTCTGCCAGCGGCATAATGTCTTCTTGACAGTCACGCAACGGAGGAACGGTTATCCCGAAGTCGTGCAGGCGGTACAGAAGATCCTGCCGAAAACGCTTTTCATTCACCGCTACTTCCAAATCTTCATTGGTAGCAGCGATGATGCGGACATTGAAATTCCGGTCTGCCTTGTCTCCGACCGGGCGATACCGCCTCTCCTGTATGGCGCGGAGCAACATCTGTTGGGTTTCCAACGCGAGGTTTCCTACCTCGTCCAGAAAAAGCGTGCCGCCTTCCGCCTCATGGAAATATCCTTTCTTGGCATTGTCCGCACCTGTAAACGCTCCCTTGACGTGTCCGAAGAAAGCCGACGGTGCAAGCTCTTTGGAGAGTGAACCGCAGTCCACCGCCACAAATGGCTTGCCTGCACGTTTGCTCTTGTCATGCAACAGGTGGGCAATATGCTCCTTGCCCGTGCCGTTCTCACCAAATATCATCACGCTCATATCGGTGGCGGCTACCAGCCTTATGCGGTGCATGATTTTCTGAAAAGCGGAACCTTCACGGGCGAATACAGGCATACGGCGTTGTCCTGCCTGACGTTCTTTCAGTATGGAACGGATCAGGGGGACAAGTTTATCCTCCACAAGCTGTTTGGGAATATAGTCTATCGAGCCGAGTTTCATGCTTTCCACGGCGGTATTAACTTCGGCGTAGTCGGTCATAATGATGAAGGGCTGCATCTTTCCCTCCTTTCGCATCCAGCACAAAAGGTCTATGCCACTGCCGTCAGGCAGACGCAGGTCGGCAACCACGATATCATTATCTGTTGCCTGTTGCAGATGTTTCTTCGCGGTTGAGAGGTGGTAAGCCTTCATATTGCGGTAGCCCTCCCGTGACAGCATATTGCAGACATATTCGCAATACACGATGTTGTCTTCCACCACAATTATTTTTGTCTTATTCATCTTCGTATTTTCTCCTTTCCTCTTCTGCCAACCGTATTATTTCCACTCCCTTATCCAGCACAGCAGTCACGGCATGGCTTAACGCTTCACCATCCGGGAGAGCATCGCCACGAAGCAATCCGTAAAGTACATTCAGCGGTTGGTCGGCACGGAGCACCTCCCACGAACTGCGCAGGTGGTGGATCAGGGAATCCAGCTTTTGCAGGTCTTTTTCTTTTGCTGCATCCCGTACCGCCTGCATTTCCTTTTCTGTTTCAGTTATCAACTTTTCCAGCATGACGGCTTCATTGCCATAGGACAATAAGGCGGAAAAGTCCGGTTTCCCGTCCGGTGTCGCTTTTATGGCACACCTGTCGGAAACCTCCATCAGTTCCGATATGGAGAACGGCTTGAACAGGCATCCGGCAAAGCCTTTTGCCAATAGTTCCCCTTTGTTACAACTGCCCGAAGCGGTTGCCACAACCACCGGGATTGTTGGTGAATTGCCCACGTTGGACGAACGCAACAGTTCCAGCAATTCGAAACCCGTTTATGCCGGGCATATTCAAATCCGTCAGCAACAAGTCGTATTCTTTTCGACGTATCATTTCCATCAGTTCCGCCGCATCGGTGCAAGTGTCGCAGTGTATTCCTTCTTGGGAATACATCTCTTTCAGCATCAGAAGTAATACCTCATCATTGTCAATGGCGACAACATCATGGAATTTATTGTTATGATAAACAGGTGTATTGCTTGTATATCCAAGCTGTTCTTCAGCTTCCTGCATAGAAATTTCAACTGTGAAACGACTGCCTTTCCCTTTCTTGCTGTCTAAACGGATTGTTCCGCCAAGCATCGACACAATATTACGCATTATGGCAAGCCCCAAGCCCGAAACCCTCCTTTGCAGCGGCATTTGATAGACGTTCAAACGCACCGAACGCTTGTTTCTGTTCCTCTTCTGTCATGCCTGTACCTGTATCTTCAACGACCAGTGTCAGAACTCCATTATCATATTCAGTAATCAAAGAAACACCGCCTTCTTCTGTGAATTTGATGGCGTTTGACAATAGGTTGTTCCCGATTTGTATTATTCGCTCTTTGTCGGTCAATACAATGGCATCGTGTCCAGTCTTCACGGACAAGGACAGCCCTTTGTTCACGGCAACAGGCATGAACTCCGTTTCAAGTGTGTGCGTGATTGCTGAAATCCGGCAGGGTGACAGACGGGGCTGTTCCTTGCCGTTGTCCAGGCGGAAGAAGTCAAGCAAAGTGTTAAGCATATCCCCCGCATACGGTCGGAGGATTGCAGTATGTTTTGGATATACTGCCCGGACTTATCCTCACACTGTTCTTTCCGTATCAGTCCGGCATAGCCTGTTATTGCTGTCAGCGGTGTGCGCAGTTCATGGGTGATAGTATGTACCGCCTTCTTCCTTGACGCTATCAGTGCCTCGTTCCGTTGTACGGATTGTTCCAGTTGCCTTATCAAATCAGTTGTCTTGTGCTTGTATTGTTTAATGCTTTTTGCATCACGATGTATGATGATGTAGGAAATTAACAACAATAGAAGAACGAATCCCATTAAACCGCCTACTTGCATAAATGACTTTTCACGCATGGCAACTATTTCGTTTTCCCGGCTTTGCAGTTCGGTTTGTACCTTTTCTTCTATTTGGCAAATCAATTCTTGCAGTTGTCTGTTAAGTTCTGCATTACGAGCTGCAAGGCTGTCGGCTTGTTCCGACAATTGGCGATCCTGCACTTTCTGTTCGCTGATTACGTTTCTATTGACCGAATGAAGGATAGTGGTTGATACTGCTGGAGTTACTTCCTTTTTTTTGCCGAATATGCCTAAGAAACCTTTTCGTTTTGGCTTTTTGGACTGTTCCTGCACACTTTTCTGTACAATAACCGGAATTTGATTGGCTATCTTCTTGTTAATAGATTGTTGTTCATCCATTAACCGGACTATCTGGAACATCTGTCGTTCCTTATCCTCTAAAAGACTGCGCACACTATCGATGCGCTCTGCTGGATATAAAGGTGGCCTTGAAACGGCAGAGCATACTGTCCATTGCCATACGCCGTGCATGGTAATGCTCGATATCTTTATCGTTCCATTCCAGTATTGTTTCACCCAATAGAGAAAATTTTATCATTTGAATATTGATATTGTTTATTTCTTTTCGGAGCTCGTCTATTTTTTTATTGCCAAGTTCTAATGCTTCTATCTCCTGCCATTCATAGAGGCTATTATATGCCATACATCCGATAAGAATGGAGATAAGTATATATCCCAACTGTATTGCCTTATAGAAATTTCCTGACCGCTCCATTATTTTAATGACATTGATTTTTGGAACATGAATAAAAGTTTATCTTTTTCGTTCATGCGGATATTATCAGAATAACCGTCTTTTGTTATTTGATACCCACATGGCTTAACCATAAAAATGCCTAAGCCCTTAGTGTACGAACTTACTTCTGAGGCATAGTCTTTACTTGTATTTAATGGAACTTTCCCTTTAATATGACACCACACTCATTATTACAACTGATGTCTTCAATCTCAGACATCAGTTTTTGCAAATCTGTAATAGCTTTGGAACTCGCTACTTGGGGTATCTGCAACTCAAAACAGAGCATCGGTTCGAGAATGTCCACACCTGACTGTTGCAAAGCCAGCCTGAAGACATAAGGGGTCAGCTGTCTGAAATCAGCAGGTGTACTTACCGGGCTATAATACTCGGCTTGAGTAAAAGTTACTTTCAGATCTGTCACTTCCCATCCATGTAAACCAGATTGGCAAGACATACGAATCCCTTCAAAAACGGCATTTTGAAAAGAATGGTTCAGATAACCATAGGAGATGTCACTTTCGATTTGCAACCCTGCCCCTAACGGTAAGGGTTCAAGAGTCAGCCCTATTGTGGCCCAGTAAGGGTTGGGTGGTACTTCGATCTGAATAATCTTATTGACCTTTTTATAGGTCGTTCTTTGTAGATAGTCTTGATCTCATCAAAATGGACCTTTACGGAAAAATCGTTCTTCCAGCAATGTCTGTATGATTTCCTTTTTGGGTCAAACCATATAACGAGATTTCCAATTCATCACTATATGAGTTTATGGAAAAGGACAAAGACGGGTCTTCAATCCACAATGTATTCAGAGCGGATATCACCTTGCTTCTCTCTTCTTCGGGCTTGTCTGGTCGGACGGAGGATTTGAGAGCGGGATGCTGATGGGATAATCCTTGAATCAAACAAGGTTTAGCACCTAAATAATCTCCGATTCGAAAATCTTCTATATCTTCTACAATCGCGATATCATTGCCACCCACTTCATCAACATTTATCTCTCTGCCCTGATAAATAGTCTTTAGATTTTTAATCTTGATGAATTTTTCCGAATCGTTGATTCTTACAACGTCTCGAAGTCTCAGACTTCCGTCAATTATTTTTAAGAAAACTTCTTTTATGCCCTTTGGGGTCATGCTCTATCTTATAGAGATAAGCTGAAAGTCTGTTTGAGACTGATGCCGGAGGAAAGTATAAAAGAAGAAATGGCGTCCAACAACTCATTGATACCGATATTGAACATTGCTGATCCATGTAGCACCGGATAGACTTTGGCTTTTTGCCACAAGAGCGATTACCGTATTCCAATAATCAGCCGGTGAAATTTCGCTATCCGCCAAATATCGTTCTAATATATTGTCGTCATGGTTGCATACAAATTCTTTGTATTCTTCCTTTATATATGTTTGGGAGCAAACCGGATAAACCGATCCATCGACAACAGTTTGCATAAACAGGACATCTTGCGACAGATTTGCTTTTATATCCAGATACAAACGCTCCAAATTCACACCGGCACGGTCAATCTTATTGATAAATATAATTGTCGGGATTTGCAGCTTTTGTAAAGTACTGAACAGCAACTTTGTCTGCGCTTGTATGCCTTCCTTTGCGCATAAGATGAAGACTGCTCCATCAAGCATTTTGAATATCCGCTCCACTTCCGCAATAAAAATCCATGTGTCCCGG
>VOFK01000561.1_pt1 | contig 34829 bp, 36 predicted proteins | sample 5384121 | NCBI WGS metagenome assembly VOFK01 (sample SAMN12384730, study PRJNA508395) | human gut metagenome | isolation source: healthy gut J | host: Homo sapiens | reverse complement strand
TCAACTTCGTTCAGTTACGTATTGCTGGCCTTCAGCTCGCCGCCGAAAGCGGCAACGCCCAGCGCGGAAGCGGAAATGATGGAGCCAACATAGCTCTCGTACAGGTCAGCGCCCATACCGGCTACATCGCCTACATTATCGCCTACATTATCGGCAATAACAGCGGGGTTACGGGGGTCATCCTCAGGGATGCCGGCCTCGACCTTACCTACCAGGTCGGCGCCTACATCGGCAGCCTTGGTGTAGATACCGCCGCCGACACGGGCAAACAGAGCCATGGAGGAAGCGCCCATACCAAAGGTCAGCATAGCGCTGGTGATGGCAGAGGGATCCAGCTTAAAGACGAACTTCAGCAGGGTGAACCAGATGGAAATATCCAAAAGACCCAGGCCGACTACGGTAAAGCCCATAACGGAACCGGCGGAGAACGCTACGCGCAGACCGCGGTTCAGGCTGGTGCGGCAGGCATTGGCGGTGCGGCAGTTGGCCTTGGTGGCTATGCGCATGCCGATGAAGCCGGACAGACCGGAGAAGAAACCGCCGGTCACGAACGCAAAGGGAACGAACCAGGTCAGCAGACCGGTAGCGGCCATGATGCACAGCACAACGAACATGCAGGCAAAGAAGATGGCCACGATGGTGTACTGGCGCTTCAGATAGGCGTTAGCGCCTTCACGGATGGATGCAGAGATCTTCTGCATCAGCGGGGTGCCTTCCTCAAACTTCAGGACCTTCTTCGCGGTGACAAGAGCAAATACCAGCGCGATGACGGAGCCGAGGAAAGTCAAGAGAACGAGAACTTTCTCCATTTGTTTTTAGCCTCCTTGTGAATTCACGATAAAGTGTCTATCAAATAATAGCGAAAAACAAGGTCTTTGTCAAGGTGTTGGGGCCGACACTTTGCCCAAAAACTAACCAAATTTTTGAGATTTTCGCTCAAAAAGAACGCCATCTCGCACAAGGCAAAATGGCGTTGATTTCAGTACTTTTCCGGCTGCTTTTTTGTCAAGGGATTAACAAGTTCCGCTATGCGAAAGGTGCATCAATGCTATATTGTGATACTTTCACAAACACTGGCGTAATTTTGGCCAAAATCAGCGCAAAACATCAAATCAGATTGCCCAAAAACGGCGCGATCACCACCGTCAACAGTGCAGTGATCACCAGTGAAAGGCTGCCCATGGCGCCTTCCACCTCGCCCATTTCCAGCGCCCGCACCGTGCCAAAGGCGTGGCTGCCGCAGCCCATGGCCACCCCCTGTGCCACCGGGTCAGTCACATGGAACCACCGTAGCACCTGCGGCCCCAGGATGTTCCCAAAGATACCGGTGATGGAGATGGCCGCCATGGTAATGCCGCCGGTACCACCCAGCTCCTCGGCCAGCGGCATGCCCACCGCCCCCGTTACCGATTTGGGGATCAGCGTTACAAAGTCGTAGTGCCCCAGCTGGAACACCAGCGCCACGGCCAGCGCGCACAGGGCGTTCACCGCCACTCCGGTCAGGATACCGGCCACAATGGCCAAAGGGTACTCCCGCAATTTTTGGATCTGCCGGTACAGCGGCAGCGCTAGGCAGGCGGTGGCCGGGGTCAGCAGGTAGGTGATGTACCGGGCGCTTTGGTTGTAGGCGTCGTAGTCAATATCAAAAATAAGCAGCGCCCCGATGAGCAGCGCCAGGCAGATGAGGATAGGATTGGCCAGCGGGTGCCCTATCCGGTCGCTGATGCGGAAGGACACCACATAGATGATCAGGGTCAGCGCGGCCCCAAAGTAGGCGGAAAAGGCAATGTAATCATTCATGCTTTTTACCCTCCCGCCGTTTGGCTTCCTGCCGGCCCACCGCCTGGGCGGCCTTGCCGCTGATGCCGATGACCAGCGTAGTGCCCAGAATGCCCAGCAGCACCACCGGCCCGCCCATCACCGCCAGGTGTTCCGGCTGGGTGATAAGCGCTACCGTGGGGGCAATAAACAGCACTGGCATAATGGAGATAAAGAAATCCGCGACGGTACTGATCTGCTCCGGCTTGATGAGTCCGGTCAGCAGTGCCAGCAGCATTAGGATCAGACCGTACACGCTGGCGGGAATGGGCAGCGGCAGCAGATATTTGATGAGTTCCGCCACGGCGCACACCGCGGCGATAATGGCAGATTGCCTTAGAATTTTCATGGGTATTTCATTCGTCCTTCGGTTTGCAAAAATAGGGGAGAGCCTTACTGGATCACATGGACATCCAGTTGGTTAAAGGGGGGATGGCAATGCCGTTCTGGTCCAGTACATCCTTTATCGCCTGGTTGATGCTCCACGCCTCGTCCCAGTAGTCGTCGGTCTTTACCCAGTAGTGCAGGCCCAGCACCACGCTGCTGTCCCCCAGCTCCTTTACATATACCAGCGCCTTCGGGGTTCACCAGCGGCTTGCGGCTCTTGATAAGCGCCGTCAGCAGCTCAATGGCCCGGGCGGTGTCGGCCTCATAGGCAATGCCCACCGTGGTGGAAAGCCGCCGCACCGGCAGTACATTATAGTTGATAATATTCCCGGCCGAGAGATTCCCGTTGGGAATGGTGATGATTTTGTTATCGGCCATGCGCAGCGTGGTAAAGAACAGCCCGATCTCCACCACCGTCCCCTCGATATCCGAAGCAGTTTTGATGTAATCCCCAGTCTTAAAGGGGTGTAGGAACATGAGAATGAGCCCGCCCGCAAAGTTGGAAAGACTGCCCTGCAATGCCAGGCCCACCGTCACGCCGATGGAACCCAGCAGCGCCACAAAGCTCGCCGTCGGCACGCCCAAAAAGTCCGCAATAAAATAAATCAGCAGTGCCCACAGCGCCACCCGTACCAGCGAGCGCACAAATTTGGCCACGCCGGGATCGATCTTTGTTTTGTTATCCAGCAGCGCCACCCGGCTCAGGAATTTCTCGATGAGCCAGCGCCCCACAAAAAAGATAACCAGTGCCAGCGCAATATGCCACAGTGCGTTCAGCACCACCGGCGAGGCGGTTTTAATGAATTTCTGGATCGCGGTCAGCGATTCCTGAATATCCGGTACTTCCGGCAGGTCGGCCGTAGCGGTCGTCAGTGCAAAAAATCTCATGGTTCTCTCCTTGCTATATTCAACCTATATTACAGCGTTTCATCTTCGCCGGTCCACTGGTGCCGGGCCATATCCACCCGCCCGTCCGGCAGGAAGGTGACCCCCTCTGCTTCCAGCAGCGCCCGCTGCGCCCCAGGCCCGCCAAAGGCAAAGCCCGGCGCCAGGCTGCCATCCCGGAATACCACCCGGTGGCAGGGCGTTTTGCCGGGTTCGGGGTTGCGGTGCAGTGCCCCGCCCACAATGCGGGAAGCCCGGGGGCTGCCCGCCAGCATCGCAATCTGTCCGTAGGTAGCCACTTTCCCGGCCGGGATACGGCGCACCGCCGCATATACCGCCCGGTAGAAATTTTCCTGCATTTCCGCTTGCCCCCTCTTGGAATAATATCTCATTATATCACGCAGCTCCTCCGTTGTCGAGAAATTGCGCGGCATTTCCTCGTCCAGTTTCTGCAGCATCCCGGCTGGGGCCCGCCGCCCACGAGGGGCAAAGCCCCTCGTGGGCGGCCTTCGGCCGCCCCAAAGCCGCCTGCGGCGGCCTGCCCTGCGGGCCCCTCCCTCTGCGCATCCCCTCCGCCCTCTTGCAAATCCCCGCCAAAAGCGATAGAATAGACCCATACACTCACCACCAAAACCAAGGGAGAACATTATGAGGATCGTAATTGTCGGAATCGGAAAGGTCGGCCGGGCCCTGGCGGAGCATCTCTCCCGCGAGGGCCACGATGTCGCCGTCATCGATAACCGCCCCGGCATGGCGGAGCGCCTGGCGGAGGAACTGGATGTTTTGGGCATCGAGGGTAATGGCGCCGCTTATACTGTGCAGCAGCAGGCCCGGGCCAGTCAGGCGGATCTCGTCATTGCCGCCACCAGTGAGGATGAGGTCAATATGATCGCCTGCATGACCGCCAAAAAGCTGGGCGCCAAGAATACCATTGCCCGGGTGCGCAGCGTGGAATACGAAAGTCAGCTGCGATTCATGCAGCAGGAGATGGGGCTTTCTCTTTCTATCAACCCGGAGCGGGAGACTGCCCGTGATATCGCCCGTATCCTGCGCTTTCCGGCGGTCGCCAAGGTGGAAACCTTCGCCAAGGGCCGGGTGGAGCTGGTGGAATACCACATTCCGCAGGCAGCCTGCTGGATGGCATGGCCCTCAAAAATGTCGCCGCCTCCCTGCAGGTCAAGGTGTTGGTCTGTGCCGTCCGCCGCGGGGAAGAGGTCGTTATTCCCGATGGTAACTATGTGCTGGGCGCGGGAGATTGCATCAGCGTTACCGCCAAGCCCCAGGAACTGGAGAACTTCTTCCGGGCGCTGGGCGTTTTCCGGGACCATGCCCGCAATGTCATGGTGGTCGGGGCCGGGCGCATCACCCGCTTTTTGGCGGAGCAGCTGAGCCAGATGAAGATGCGTGTGCGCGTGGTGGACCGGGATGAACAGCGCTGTGTTGATCTCAGCGAGGCAGTCCCCACCGCTTTGGTTATCCACGGGGATGCCACCGATGTGCATCTGCTGGCCGAGGAGGGCCTGGATGATTCCGATGCCTTTGTGGCACTCACCGGCCTGGATGAACTCAATATCATGCTGGCCATGTATGCCCGCTGCCACAATATCGAATGTTCTGTGGCCAAGGTCAACCGCAATTCCTTCACCGAGCTTATCAATAAGACCGCCATCGTGGAAAGCACCGTTTCCACCAGCGTGGTTACTGTCAGCCGCATCCTGCAGTATGTCCGCGCGATGGAAAACAGCACCGGCGGCGGGGTCATTGCCCTGCACCGCATGGTAGAAAACCAGGTAGAAGCCCTGGAATTCCACATTACCGCCGGCTCGCCGCTCATCGGTGTGCCGTTTAAGGATATGGCCACCCGCCCCAATGTGCTGGTGGGCTGCATCACCCGCCCCAATGGCGAGGTCATCATCCCCTCCGGCGGCGATTCCCTCCAGCCCGGCGATTCCGCCATTGTTATCACCACCCTTACCGGCCTGCGGGATATCCAGGATATCCTCGCCTAAAATATTGTTTTTTTCAGGCTCCGTTTCCTCCGGGAAGTGGGGCCTCTTATCATCTCTGTTATTTTTGTAACGATTTTTCGTAAAAACCGTGTAATATTGTTTGTATCCCGCCGATAAATGTATTATAATAAACTGTGTATAGCTATTTTGCATGTCGCTGCCGCATAGCAGTTATGCGTTGTCGCCCGGCGGCGGTGAAAATGGGTGCTGGCTGCGTGGCCGCCCTTGACAGGCATCAGCCTGCCTGCGTCAGGCAAGAGCCTGCCTGCGTCAGGCAAGAGCCTGCCTGCGTCAGGCAAGAGCCTGCCTGCGTCAGGCAAGAGCCTGCCTGCGTCAGGCAAGAGCCTGCCTGCGGCCGTCCGCTTGCCATCCCGACATTTTCCCTCGCCGCCAGCTTTCATCATAGAAAGGGGTTTTACCCATGCCGCACCAGTATACCGTCCCGCTTAAAAAGCTCATCAAGGACCTGAACCTGCAGATCCTCTATTATCCCAAAACCGAGGAGGAGATCCTGGTCAGCCACGCCGAGCTGATGCGCCCGGGCTTGGCCTTCACCGGGTTCTTCCAGGGCTTTGTCCCGGCCCGCATCAATATGATCGGCCGTACCGAGCTGGCCTATCTGGAAACCTTGCCGCCCCACCTGCTGCGGCAGAGCCTGGAGGGTTTCCTTTCCCGCAGCCCCAAGGCCGTCATCATCACTCAGGATTTCTCCTTCCGCCCCCTCTTTTTGGAGCTGGCGGAAAAGTACTGCGTGCCGCTGATGCAGTCTCCGGAAAATACCACCCATATGGCCGCCCAGCTCAATGCCAAGCTGAGTCTGGAGCTGGCGCCCCGTACCACCGTCCACGGCGTTTTGATGGAGATCTACGGTGAGGGCGTGCTGCTTACCGGGGATTCCGGCGTCGGCAAAAGTGAGACCGCCCTGGAGCTCCTCAAGCGCGGCCACCGCCTCATCGCCGATGACGCCGTGGAGGTCCGCCGGGTCTCCAATACCACCCTGGTCGGCTCCGCCCCGGATAACATCCGCCACTATATGGAGCTCCGCGGGGTCGGCATCATCAATGTCAGCCGGCTGTTTGGCGTCGGCTCGGTCAAAAATACCGCCAATATCAATTTCGTCATTCAGCTGGAAACCTACGACCCCGAAAAGGTCTACGACCGCATCGGGCTGGAGGAGGAAACCACCAATATTCTGGGCATGAAGGTGCCCGCCGCCACCATCCCGGTCCAGACCGGCCGAAACCTCGCCGTGATCATCGAGGTGGCCACCATGAACTACCGTCAGCGCGCCATGGGCAATAATTCTGCCAAGGAGCTGATGGAACAGCTGGGCCTTACCGATGATGTGCAGCCCTGACCGCCGAAAGGAGCAAACCCCATGAATCTACTGGAACAGCTGCAAAATGCGGGCATCCCCTATACCGAAAATGAACCCATGAGCCGCCGTACCACCTTTGGCATCGGCGGGCCGGCGCTGCTGCTGCACCCCCGCACCCGTACCCAGCTGCAAACCGCCGTTTCCCTCTGCCGGGCGGCGGGGACCGACCCCTTTATTTTGGGCCGGGGCAGCAATCTGCTGGTCAGCGATAGCGGCATTGCCCGCCCTGTCATCCGGCTGGATGGCGACTTTACCACCATCTCCCGGCAGGGCAATACCCTGCGCTGCGGGGCCGGGGCCTCTCTCATCGCTACCTGCCGGGCCGCTGCAGAAAACAGCCTTTCCGGCCTGGAATGGGGCTTTGGCATCCCCGGTTCTTTGGGCGGGGGAGTATACATGAATGCCGGTGCCTACGGCGGCGAGCTCCGGGATGTCCTCACGGAGGTCACCTTCCTGGATGAAGCCGGGGAATACCGCACCCTGCCTGCCGCGGCGCTGGAACTTTCCTACCGCCACAGCATCTTTGAGGAGCGTCCGGGCTGTGTCATCGTGGAAGCGGTGCTGACCCTCACCCCCGGCGAGGAAACCGCCATCCGCGCGGCCATGGAGGACTACATGTCCCGCCGCCGGGAAAAGCAGCCCCTGGAATACGGCAGCGCCGGCTCCACCTTTAAGCGGCCGGTAGGCAACTATGCCTCCGCCCTGGTGGATCAGTGCGGGCTTAAGGGCCTTTCCGTCGGCGGGGCCGAGGTCAGCCAAAAGCATGCCGGCTTCATCATCAACCGGGGCGGTGCCACTGCTGCCGATGTACGGCAGCTTATCGCCGAAGTACAGCGCATCGTCCGGGAAAAGACCGGCTATACCCTCGAATGCGAGATCAAGTATATCGAATGAGCCAGCGCCGGGTGCGGCGGCAGCCCCTTTGCCCATCCCTGCGGGGTGCGGGAAGGCGGGCGCAGCCCGCCCGCCCAGGCGGGCCCGCGAGCGAAGCTCGCGGCTTTCGGCGGAGCCGAAAGGGGCTGCGCCCGCCACGGCCCCCTGCACCAACCGTCCCACCCCGCTGCGGGACGGCGGTAAAAATGAACGCTGGCTGCGCCCCGTCCTTGACAGGCATCAGTCCGCCTTGCGTCGGACAAGGGCCTGCCTGCGGCCGTCCCTTGCCATCCCCCATTTTTCCTCGCCCTCCCCCCAAAATTCACCCCATCACCGGAGAATAACACCATGCCCTCCTTTACCACCGCCGCCAAGGATGAGATCCTTTCCAATAAAGCCGTGCGCCAGCACTTCCCCAACCAGCAGTCCTTTGGGCTGATGGTCTTTTCCCGCGAGTTCTCGGTGCCCAAAATGCAGATGCTGACCCGGGAGCGCCGGGCCGCCCAGTACTATTCCCAGCTGGTGCAGAGTGTCCGCCCCATGACCGGCACCGTCACCCTGCGGGAGGAAAAGCTCTCCACCGGGCAGCTGGCCTACCGCGTCACCGTGGATGACATGGCCGACCGCATCGACCTGTATAACCACTTCGCCATGCTTTACCCGGAGGGCGTCACCTTCGAGCTGCTGGGCGGCGATGAGGGAGCCGGTGCTTTTGTGGGCGGCGTGTTTTTGGCCTGCGGCACCCTTTCCGATCCCGAAACCAAGTACCATCTGGAATTCGCCGTCCCGCGCGAGGAGCTGCTGATGATGTTCGTTGCCTTATTGCAGGATGTCGGCTTTTCCCCGCTTTTGACCCAGCGCCGGGGGCAAACCATCGTCTACCTGCACGATAGCACCCAGATCGAGGATCTGCTTACTTTCATGGGGTGCCCGCTCACCTCCATGGAGATCATGAACGCCAAGATCCTCAAGGAGCGCCGCAACGCCGCCAACCGCGCCAGCAATTGCGATACCGCCAATATGGATAAGGTCGCCGGGGCGGCCGCCGGGCAGATCGCCGCTATCAACGCCGTGGGATTGGATTCCCTCCCGGAGGAGCTGCGGGCACTGGCGGAGCTGCGTCTGCAAAATCCCTTTGACTCCCTGCGGGAGCTGGGGCAAAAGCTGACCCCGCCCCTTTCCCGTTCCGGCGTCAACCACCGTCTGGAAAAGATCATCGACCTTGCCGCCCGAAAGGATTGACCCGCAAACCACCGACACCGCCGGTTGAAATAAACCCGCCCGAAAGGACTGCCCCCCGGCCGCCCTGCTTTTGCCCCGCTGCAAATCATTCCCCGGGGAGAAAACGCAGCCGCCGGGAGGATACGGCCCCGCAAACCCCCGGCACCGCCGCTAATAATATCCCCACCCGAAAGGATTGACCTTATGAAAAGCTATGCCGCCCTGCCGCAGGGCTACTGCCATACCCCCGCTGCCGCCATCGATCTGGTGCACAACAAAAAACAGTTTTGGATCGTCAACGGGCTTTCGGTTGTGCTGTGTGTGATCATGCTGATTTTGCCCGCCCTGTGGGGCCGGTCGCTGTGGGATTTTGTCGGGGAGGGCCCGCTTCCTGCGCTGCTGCTCCGGCTCGGCGCCCTTGCGGGGATATTCGCCTACATTGCCCTGCACGAGTTGACCCACGGCGCCGTGATGAAAGCCTGCGGCGCCTCCGTGCGCTACGGCTATAAGGTGGTCTACGCCTACGCCGGCAGCGATGCCTACTTTACCCGCCCGGCCTATGTTGCCATTGCGCTGGCGCCGGTGGTGGTGTGGGGGATCGTTTTTGCCGTGCTGGCCGCCTGCCTGCCCCGGGAATGGTTCCCGGTGGTGTGGCTGTGGCAGCTTGTGAATATCAGCGGGGCGGCGGGGGATTTTTACTGCACCTGCCGCATCCTGCGCGCACCCCGTGACACCCTGGTGCAGGATACCGGCACCGCCATGACCTTTTACCGCAAAACGAACTGACCTGCCCCCCGCGGCCCCGCCGAAACGGCGCTTCGCGCCGTTTTACGGGGGCGCCCCGCAGGGGCGCCCCCGCCCACCGGGCGCAGCCCGGCGCGGCGGGGCCGCGGCTCCCGGGCTTTCCCCAATTTCCGCCAAGGAGGCACCCCATGACCGATTTTGTCCATCTGCACATCCACAGCGAATACAGCCTCCTCGATGGCGCCTGCCGCATCAAGGGGCTGGTCCAGCGCGCCAAGGCCCTGGGCCAGTCCGCCGTCGCCATCACCGATCACGGTGTCATGTACGGCGTCATCGATTTCTACAAGGAGTGCAAAAAGGAGGGCATCCGCCCCATCATCGGCTGCGAGGTCTATGTGGCCCCCCGCTCCCGCTTCGATAAGGTCTACCGGCTGGATTCCTCCCCCTACCACCTCATCCTGCTGTGCAAAAATGAGGTGGGCTACCGCAACCTCATCTACATGGTCTCCCGCGGCTTCACCGAGGGCTTTTACAATAAGCCCCGCATCGACCGCGACCTCTTAAAGGACCACCACGAGGGCCTCATCTGCCTTTCGGCGTGCCTGGCGGGCGAAGTGCCCCGGGCTCTGGAGGCCGGCGATTACCAAAAGGCCCGGGAGGCCGCCGCCTGGTACCGCGATCTCTTCGGCCCGGAAGATTACTACATCGAGCTGCAGGACCACGGTATCCCGGAGCAGCGGCAGATCCTCCCGGATCTCATCCGCCTGGCCGGGGAGCTCGGCGTGGGGCTGGTGGCCACCAATGACGCCCACTACCTCGAAAAAGAGGACAGCCGCATGCAGTTTTTGCTCACCTGCATCCAGACCGGCCACACCGTGGGTGATGAGCAGACGCTGGAATTCCCCACCCAGGAGTTCTATGTCAAAAACGGCGATGAGATGGCCGAGCTCTTCCGCAATGTGCCGGAAGCCCTCTCCAATACCGTCAAGATCGCCGAGCGCTGCAATGTCGAGTTTGAGTTTGGCCACACCAAGCTGCCTCTGTTCAATGCCCCCAATGGCGAGGATAACGAAAGCTACTTCCGCCGCATGTGCCACGAGGGTCTGCTGCGCCACTACGGCGAAAACCCGCCCCAGGAATACCGCGACCGGCTGGAATATGAGCTTTCCACCATCAGCCGCATGGGCTATGTGGAATACTACCTCATCGTCCACGATTTCATCCACTACGCCAAAAGCCACGGCATCCCGGTCGGGCCGGGGCGCGGCTCCGGTGCGGGCAGCATTGCCGCCTACTGCATCGGCATCACCAATATCGACCCCATGAAGTACAATCTCCTGTTCGAGCGCTTCCTCAATCCCGAGCGTGTTTCCATGCCGGATTTTGATGTGGATTTCTGCTACGAGCGCCGGCCGGAGGTCATCGATTATGTCGTCCGCAAATACGGCGCCGACCATGTGGCCCAGATCGTTACCTTCGGCACCATGCTGGCCCGGGGCGCCGTGCGGGATGTCGGCCGGGCCATGGGCCTGGCCTATCCCCAGGTGGATGCCGTCGCCAAGCTCATCCCCAATGAGCTGCACATGACCATCGATAAGGCCCTGGAGGCCAACAGCGAGCTGCGGGCCATGTGCCAAAGCGACCCCCAGGTGGCGGAGCTCATCGAAACCGCCAAAAAGGTGGAGGGCTTTCCCCGGCACGCCTCCACCCACGCTGCCGGCGTGGTCATCACCCGGGATACCGTCGATAGCTATGTGCCGCTGGCCAAAAACGATGAATCCATCGTTACCCAGTTCACCATGACCACCTTGGAGGAGCTGGGCCTGCTCAAGATGGACTTTTTGGGCCTGCGCAATCTCACCGTCATCGCCGATGCCGAGCGGATGATCCGCCGCCGGGAACCGGATTTTTCAATGGACAAGCTCCCCGATGATGACCCCGAGGTCTACGAGATGCTTTCCCGCGGCGATTCCTCCGGTGTGTTCCAGCTGGAATCGGGCGGTATGCGCCAGATGCTTACCCAGCTGCGCCCCCAGTCCATCGAAGACCTTACCGCCGCCATTTCGCTGTACCGTCCCGGCCCCATGGATTCCATCCCCCAGTATGTCCGCAATAAGCAGAATCCCGCCGCCGTCCGGTACAAGACCCCGCTGCTGGAGCCCATTCTGGGCGTCACCTACGGCTGCATCGTCTATCAGGAGCAGGTCATGCAGATCTGCCGCGAGCTGGCCGGTTACAGCTACGGCCAGGCCGATCTCGTCCGCCGCGCCATGAGTAAGAAAAAAGCCGATGTCATGGAAAAGGAGCGCGGGCACTTCATCACCGGCTGCGCCGCCAATGGAATCTCCGAGGCCGTGGCCAACAGCATCTTTGATGAGATGAGCAGCTTCGCGGCCTACGCCTTCAATAAATCCCACGCCGCCTGCTATGCCGTGGTGGCTTATCAAACCGCCTATCTCAAACGGCACTACCCCCCGGGAATACATGGCGGCCCTGATGACCAGCGTACTGGATTCCACCGCCAAGCTCATGGAATACATCGAGGAATGCACCCGGCTGGAGATCCCGGTGCTGCCGATATCAACCAGAGCGATATGGTCTTTACCGTCACGCCGCAGGGCATCCGGTTCGGCCTTCTGGCCATCAAGAATATGGGCCGCAGTGTCATCGAAGATATTCTGAAAGAGCGGGAGCTGGATGGCCCCTTCACCAATTTTGTGGAGTTCTGCCGCCGCACCTCGGCCGGCGATCTCAACCGCCGCGGGGTGGAAAGCCTCATCAAGTGCGGGGCCCTGGACCACCTGGGCGCCAACCGCCGGGAGATGATGGAAAACTACGGCCCCCTGGCCGATGCCATCGCGGAAGAAAGCCGCTACCTTTCCGGCGGGCAGCTGTCCCTCTTTGGGGAAGGCGGCGCCACCGCCGATTATCGGCTCTCCCCCCGGGAAGAATACCCCCATGCCGAGCTGCTGGCCTACGAAAAGGAAGTCACCGGCATGTACCTTTCCGGCCACCCCATGAGCCAGTACCTGCCCCTTTACGACCGCTACCAGGCGGTGCGCATCGCCCGGCTGCAAAGCGCTGAGACCAATGCCCCCTACGATAATGCCTGGGTCGATATTTTCGGCATCCTGGCCGATAAAAAGATGCGGACCACCAAGCGGGGGGATATCCTGGCCCTGCTGACGGTGGAGGATATGACCGGCAGCATGGAGGTCATGTGCTTTGGCCGGGTCTACTCCCAGGTCAGTGCCAAGCTGGTGCCGGGCGAACCGCTTTTCTTCCGGGGCAGGGTCTCCCTGCGGGAGGAGGACGACACCAAAATGGTGCTGGAGCGGGTCTTTACCATCGAGGAGCGCCAAAGCGCCCCGCCCCCCCGCCCGCCGCAGAGCCGGGAAAAGAGCGGCAGCGGCAAGCCCGCGGCCGAACGCCCCCAAAAGGGCGGCAGGCTGCTCATCCGGGTGCCGCAGATGGAGGGAGAACAGTGGGAAAAGCTTCAGCTGCTGTTTTCCATTTTTGAAGGGGAGACCCCCCTGCTGGTGCGGGCCGCCGATACCGGCCGCCTGCTGAAGGCGGGAGAGGAATATAATACCGATGCCAACCCGGTGCTGCTGGGCGAGCTGAGACGGGTGCTGGGCCAGGAGAATGTAGCCCTGCTGCCGCCGGAGGCTCCCAAGGCCCCGCCGGAACCGGCTTTGCAGTAAGCCAACCAAAAGGAGGAAATAACATGAGCGAAACCAAGAAGAAAACCTTTGCAGTACTCACCAGCGGCGGCGATGCCCCCGGCATGAATGCCGCGGTCCGCAGTGTGGTACGCACCGCCCTGCACAAGGGCCACAGCGTTTATGGCATTTTCCATGGATACGAGGGCCTAATGGAAGACCGCATGGACGAGCTTCAAGAGCGTTCTGTCAGCAATATCATCAACCGGGGAGGCACCATCCTGTATACCGCCCGCAGTAAGGAATTCATGACCGAAGAGGGCCAGAAAAAGGCGGCGGCCATTCTGCGCTCCCGCGGGATAGACGGCCTGGTGGTCATCGGCGGCGATGGCTCTTCCGCGGCGCCCAAAAGCTCTCGGCCCTGGGCATTCCCACCATCGGCATCCCCGGCACCATCGATAACGACATCGCCTCCACCGAGTATACCATCGGCTTTGATACCGCCCTAAATACCGCTGTGCAAAGCATCGATAAGCTGCGGGATACCTCCCAATCCCACGACCGCTGCTCCGTGGTGGAGGTCATGGGCCGCAATGCCGGCCATCTGGCCCTGTACGCGGGTCTGGCCACCGGCGCCGTCGCCACCCTCATCCCGGAACGCCCCTTTGACCTGGACCGCGATGTGGTGGACCGCATGAAGGCCACCATGACCACCGGCAAGCATCACTTCATCGTGGTGGTGGCCGAGGGCGTGGGCAACAGCAAGGATATGTGCTACTACATCCAGCAGCGCACCGGCGTGGAGACCCGCCTGACGGTGCTGGGCCATGTGCAGCGCGGCGGCGACGCCACAGCCATGGAACGGGTTTATGCCAGCGCCATGGGCTACCGTGCCATCGAGCTGCTGGAAGAAGGCGTGGGCAGCCGCATTGTCGGGGTCAAGGAAAACCGTATCTACGATATCGACATTGATGAGGCCCTGGCCATGAAGAAGGATATCAATGAGCTGTTCTACAAGGTCGCAAGGGAGATCAGCATCTGATGGAAAAACAACTGGCGACATTCGAAGATTTTTCCCGGCTGGATATCCGGGTGGGCACCATCCTGACGGCGCAGCCTTTTCCCAAGGCCCGCCGCCCGGCCTACCAGCTCACGGTGGATTTCGGCCCGGAGATCGGGGTAAAAAAGTCCTCGGCGCAAATCACCGACCACTACCGCCCGGAGGACCTGCCGGGCATACAGGTGCTGGGGGTGGTCAACTTCCCGCCCCGGCAGATCGCGGATTTTATGAGCGAGGTACTGGTGCTGGGTACCTACTCCGCGGGCGGAGTTATTCTCATCACCCCGCAGCAGCCCGCCGCCAATGGTGACCGGCTGGGATAAATATTGGCTTTCGGCAAAGCTCCATCGGGTTTCCCCGGTGGGGCTTTTCTGCGCCCCGGCGGAGTCGGCGGCAGGGGAGGGGTTCGGGCCGCAGGCCCGGCGGCGCAGCCGCCGCAGCGGGCTTCGCCCGCTGAGCCCGTCCCCTGCGGGGGACGGGCTGGCCTGCGGCCCGTCCTGCCCCTTGCAGGGACTCACCCCCGCAGCAGGGTCAGCAGCTCCGCCGTGGGCAGGGGCTTGGCCGGGCGGGGCGGCAAATCGCCCAGTACCGCCTGCAGCCGGCGCAGGGTTTCCCGGCCGGGCAGCCGCTTGCCATGCTCTATCATGCTGATGGTGGTGCCGCCCACCCCGCACAGTGTCCCCAGCTGCCGCTGGGTCAGGCCCAGCTGCCGCCGCAGCTGGCGCAGTTTGATGCCATACATCGTTTTCTCTCCTTCTCGGTCCCGGATTGGAGCCGGGAAAAATCTTCCCAACCCCTGGGATAGCTTATCGTAGTGATTTTTTCGGGAATGTCAAGCCTTTCGACAAAATTTTATCTGCCAAAAATCAGTGAAGTTTTTTGGCGACCGTTTTATGGGACTTTGCAAAAATAACGGTTGACAGAACGCCAAAAGCGGAGTACGCTAGGAAGCGAGAGAACAAATGTTCTTGACAAAAACGGGTCCCTTCGCCGAAAGCTACCAAGCCGCATCGAGAAAAAGAGAGGAAACCGAGAAAACATGATGGGAATTGCCGAACTGGCCGGGGAGTACCACCGCAGCGTGGAACTGCTGGAGGACCGGCTGACACAGCTCAAGGAAGAGATCAAAACAGCACGAGGACCGCATTACTTCGACCTGAAACAGCGCATTGAGCTGCTGCGGTTCGAGCTCGTGGATACCAGAGAAACGGAGAGAATTCTGCATGACTACTACAACTAAATTCACCCCTCGCCCCTTAAAACGCGTCGCGCGCTGTATCAGTACCGCCACGCTGGAATTTTACATCCCGCGGGAGGAGAGCGGCCCCAGCGAGGAACGGCTGGCCCTGCGCCGGCTGCTGCAGTACGGCTGTACCCGCTGCCTTACCCCGGCTCAGCAGCAGCTTACCCGGCTGCGCTATACCGATGGCCTGACGGTAACCGCCATCGCGGAGCAGATGGGCCTGGCGCCCTCCTCGGTCAGCCGCAGCCTGGGGGTCATCCGGCAGCGGCTGTACCGCTTTACCGAGGAGGCCGGGGAAATAGGCCAGCTGTGCGATATTTTGCGCCGCCAGCTGCAATAATTGGGCCAAATCGTGTTGCATTTTTGGGGCCTGCGGCGTTATACAGGGTAGGGGGGATTTGTATCCTTGGCTGGTTTTCGCCGTCCCCCCAGGTCCGGCCCCGCAGGGGCCGCGGCGCAGCCGCGGCCGGGGCGGGCAGCGCCCGCCCACCGGCCTTTGGCCGGCCTGCGGGGCCGGACCCGGGGGATCGGCAGAAAACCCTGCCCAGGCACGCCATGCAAACCCGCCCGATGCACATTCTACGGGTATAGAAAATAAATTCTACACTTGCAGGATGACCATTGACAACTGCATTCTACGATGATAGAATGAAGATGAATTCTAAACCCGTAGAAGATGAAGGAGGCCCCTATGGAACTGCCCGAGAAAAAACTATCCGATGCCGAGCTGGATATCATGCTGGCCATCTGGCAAAGCCCTCCGCCCGTGCAGCGCGCGGATCTGGAGGAGCAGCTGCAAAGCCACAACTGGGCCGATACCACCCTGCTCACCCTGCTTTCCAAGCTGGTGGAAAAGGGCTATCTTTCGGTGGAGCGGCAGGGCCGGCACAACCTGTACCGTCCCCTAGTCAGCGAGGCGGATTACCGCCGCTGGGCCAACCGCAGCTTTTTGGGGAAGATGTACCAGTCCTCCCTTCGCCGCATGGTGGCATCCTTGGTGGAAAGCCGGGACCTGACCGACCGTGATCTGGCGGAGCTGGAGGAATTATAGCCGGGCAGCGCCGTGCCCGTGAGGAAGAGAGGAGCTGACAAGGATGGAACGACTGATGACCGCTCTGCTGGAGCTGACCCTGCCGATGGCACTGGTGATAGCGGTGCTGCTGGCGGCAGGCCCGCTGCTTGGCCGCCGCTTTACTGCCAAGTGGCGGTACTGGGCCTGGCTGCTCATCGCGGTGCGGCTGCTGCTGCCCGTTGGCATCACCCTGCCGCAGCCGGTAGTTACCCTGCCGCAGCCCCAGGGAGAGTTCACCTACCCGGTGAGCCGGGAGGAGCCCGCCCCCACTGAACCCGCCCCGGTCGGAGACCCGATCCAGGTGGTGCCGGGAGCGGCGGAAAACGACCCCTACCAGCAGATCAAGACCGGGATGACCGCCCCGACCGGGCCGAGCACTGAAACCCCTAAACCGGCGGAGCCGGCGATCATTCCCACCCCGGCTGGTACCCGTTCTATCCCGGTGATGGAAGCGGTGGGCTGGTGCTGGGCAGCGGGGACCGCACTGTTCCTGCTGTGGCAGCTGGGCAGCTACCTGGCGCTGAGAGCAAAGCTCTCCCGCAGCCGCCGCCCCCTGACCGATGAAGCCATCCTGGCTGTGCTGGAAAGGGAATCCGCCGCGGCGGGACGGCAGAAGCCGCTGCCGGTTTATACAGCGGCCGTAGGCAGCCCCATGATCGTTGGGGCCATTAAGCCGACCCTGCTGCTGCCGGAGCTGGAGCTGACCGCGGAGCAGCTTTCGCTGGTATTCCGGCATGAGCTGATCCATTACCGCCGCCGGGATATCTGGTACAAGCTGCTGCTGATGCTGGCCAATGCCATCCACTGGTTTAACCCGATGGTGTGGCTGATGGTGTATGCCGCCGACCGGGACCTGGAGCTTTCCTGCGATGAGGCCGTGGTGGCCGGGCGGGATGAAGCCTACCGGGAGGAATACGGCCGGTGCCTGCTGGCTGTTGTGCGGGCCGGCATGAGCCGCCGCACCCTGTTCACCACCAATTTTTACAGCGGCAAAAAGACGCTGAAAAACCGCCTTGCCACCATTTTTGATACCACGAAAAAGCACCGGGGCACACTGGCGCTGGCGGCCCTGCTGCTGGCGGCGGCTGTGGCCGGTTCGCTGGTGGCCTGCACCCCCGATGGCGGGAAAAAACCGTTACAACATCGACCTGAACGATATGGACGCCCTGAGCCGGGAATACCTGGCGCCGCTGGCGGCCATGGGTGATATCTACTGGTCCGGCTACCAAGAGCTGAAATCCGGACCGCTGCTGAAATACGCCATCTATGAGCTGTACGGCTATACCGGCGAGGAGAAGCTGGACCTGGCCGCCGCCTATGGCACAGCCGATGCCGAAAAGCGGGCAGAGCTGGCCAAGTTGATGGACACCAACTACGATGCCAGCGGCAAGCTGCCCAACGCGCAGAACTTCTACCTGCCGCAGGAGGAGGTCGCGGCCGCGATCCAGAAGCACTTTGATATGAGCCCCGAAATGGCGGACGCCTCTCTGAAGGATCTCCACAACTATGACGGCTACTTTTGGGTGAGCCCGTGGAAACTGGGGGATAACCTGTTTGCCTATGCCCGGGAGGCCACGATCGAGGGGGATACCCTGACCATCCGGTACAGCCTGTATGAGGCCCAGCCCGGCGATGAGGGCTTCCTGGCGCAGCACATGGCGGACTATACCCAGACCCACGAGAGCTGCGGCCGGTATGCCATCACCATACGGCTGGAGGAGGATGGCGGCTGGAAATACATCAGCCGGGACTATGACAGCGAGACAGTGGTGATGCCAAAGCCGGAGGGCGAGCTGCAGGTGGAGCCGAGTGATGACCCGGAAACCGCCGGCTGGGAACTGATTGCCACCAAGGCCGAATACTACGCGTCGGATACCTATGTTTTTATTGAGGGCAGCACCGAAGGCTGCCGCCTGCTGGGCTGGGGACAGCAGCAGGTGAGTGTTTACCGCGCTGAGGACGGTTATCATCTTTCGTACTGGCGGACGGAACCGCTGAATATTTCCGGCCTGGAAAACCCCGAGGTGACCCAGTGGAACGGATATACTTCCGAGAACCTTATCACACCGGAGGACGCGGCGCTTTTCAACTTTGAGGATATGGTCATCTACCTGGACCCGAAGGGCAATGACGGATATTCGATCTACAGCCCCAGCCGGAACAGCAGTATTGCCATTATGCCGGTCGATTCGACTGGGGTCCTGGTGGAGCAGAGCGGCAGCGGACTGATTGCCCTGAATGAGGAGGCAAGCTGGGTCTTTGCGGAGGGCAGCCGCTACCGGCTGTTTGTGAGTTACCTTGGCATGGATGATGCCGACGGCTATAACAAGTATAATTTTTACCTGTACGACAGTGAGACCCATCATCTGACCACGCTGCTGGAGAATACCCCCTATGAGAGCTTCCAGCAGATCTCGGATGAGGAGGACGGCACGCTGTTCGGTATCATACGGCAGGATGGCCTCTATATTTACGATGCGGCAAAGCCGGAGGCGCCGGCCATGGTGTATGATAAGACCAATCTGCCGATGGATGGCTGTGACGCGATCAATATTGAGTACCTCTACGCTGACGATCGGGGCGGGGATACCCTGGCGCTGACCTATTTCCCCTATAACAGCGGCGAGGTGCCCGATGCCTGGAACGGGGAATACAAGAAGAGCAGCAGCCACTGGAAGGTGGCGGTGCTGGACCGGAATGACATCACCGAGCCGGTGCGGGTGCTGACCCTGCCGCAGTATGTGTACCGCAACTACTGGGGCCACCGGGATATGGGCCAGGTCATCGTGCGGGATGGGCTGATGTATTACAGCAATTACTATGATGAAAACGGCAGCCGCTACCTGCCGGACGGCACCCAGCTGTGGGAGCGCTGGTGCCTGAACCTCACGACCGGGGAGAGCCAGCTGGCCAGCACCAATGACCCGACCGCCGTATCCTATGCCGATGAAAAGTTTATTGCCAAGGCCAAGGCGATGGGCTATACCGATGAAATGCTGGAGATCATGAAGGCTTCCCGTGTGTCGGCTTCCGATATCCTAAGCGGAACAGGAACCGGAAGCGGCAGCGAGGACTTCTATTCTCCGGGCGCCAAATACCGGGCATACAGCCGTGAGATCAACAAAGAGCATGATAAGGCGATGGTGGTGCTGTGGGATGACAGCGGCAGTATGCGGGTGGTGCCCCAGGTGTGGAATGATATGGGCAATTACCCTTACTCTTACTCTGCTATGGTCGACCTGGGCTTTACTGCGGAGGGGCTGCTGTGGATCAGTGATGACCGGGGGATCTTCTACTACGACCCGGAGGCAATCATGGCGGTGGCCGAGGACCGCAGCCCCATTTACAGCTGGGACCCCACAGAGATGACCGGCGGAAATGCCAGGTTGATGCGGGTAAGAGGCAGAAGGAATGATGGAGTGACACATGTTTACTGGACCCCCTGCCGGAGAACTGGGACAGAATGACACAGCTGCCGGAGGAAATGACCCTGCATGTGGCGATACTGGACGGTACTGGTACCTTGCAGAAGGACTGGGATACCGGGCTGCACCTGGAGATGTATCCGGAGGGATTCTCCTGGGTGATCGCGCTGAGTTCCCGCCAGAAGGAAGGCTATGCGGTATTTGCCATTACGGAACCGCAGGGGCGGAATGAGATGCTTTATCAACTGGACCTGACCACCGGCGAAGTGACGCAGACCGAGGACTAAACGGGAGGAAACAGTATGAAGAAACGAGGATGGATTTTGCTGCTGGCGGCGGTACTGCTGTTGGCGGTGGGGTGCGGAGGAAGTGAGAAGATCCTTTCCACCGAGGGGGTGCCGCAGGAGGTGCTGCAAAGCGCCCAGTACAAGGCGGCGCTGGCCGAGGAAACCGCGACTGTCATTGCCTACAACTATGTGCCGCTGACCGACAGCGCCCCGGTGCGGGCCGCGGTAAAAAAGATGCAGGCCGGGGAGGACGCCGAGCTGCGGTATTATAACTTTTATGACCGCAATGACTGCCAGGGGATAGATGGCATGCGGCTGACCGTAAAGGACGGGGTGGCGGCTTTTCAAGAGATATCGCTGACCGGTTATGGCGACACCGTGGACTGGGAAAATGTGCTGTACCAGCAGGCGGAGGAGATCAAGCTGAACAGCTGCGGCGAGCTTTCTCTTATTGAGAGCATGGACCATACATACATAGTCTTTTCGCCGCTGGATACCTATGAGGACTACAACAAGCGCTACGAGCTGACCAAGACCTACCTATACCCGCTGGCGGAGGGGTGCACACAGAATTTCACCTCGCCGGAGGGGATCACCGATCCATTGTGGTGGGCAAGATTGTGCTGGTTTTTGACCGATGGCGAAACGGACTACCCGGAGGGGCATGAGGTGCCTATCGATGAAATCGAGGAGGTGCTGCTGAAGTGGTTTGACATCAGCGAGGAAAAGCTGCGGAGCCTGCTGGACCCCGATGGGAACGGGACAATGCTGTGGGTAACAGAGACGGGCATTAGCTGGTCATGCTTTGCCAAAGAAGCAGTGCGGGAGGGCGACCTGCTGCGGATCCGTTACGGATTTACCTTTAATGGGAGAGAGCCCAACTACAATAGGGAACTGACCGTAAGGATAGCGGAGGACGGCAGCTGGAAGTATGTGAGCAACCGCACCGTACCTACTGAGCTGGAGAATGGTGTGACGGCGATGAGTATCGACGGAATGCTTTCCGGGAGCGGGTGGCAGCCGCTGTATACCTGCATGGTGCAGGATGGTGATGGCTATAATGAGGTTTTTCATGCCGCTATGGAGCCAAAGCTACTGGCGGACGGCATCTTGGCGATACCGGTCATACCGGGAACAAGCTATAAGGACGGCGCGCCCATTGCGGTAATGATGTTGCACACCGATGGCAGCTATGAGGTGATTAAAACGCCTCTGACCTGCGGGGACTGGATGAAGATGAGTTACTCAGGTGGAGAGATTCGGTACACCAGCACCGAAACTGCGGGAGAGTCACTTATCATTCGAACGGAGTATTCCACCGATATAGGGGTGAGAAACCCCTACAACCGGATAGACCGGCTGGTAGAAACCGAGGTATGGAGCGACGGTCGGGTGGAAAGCCGGGACTATGTGCCGGAGGGCAGCCGATATACTATGCTGAAAAGTCCGGATGGGCAGCACATTGCGGACAGTGCCGAAAACGGCAGCCTGACCATCAACGGGACGGTGGTGCTTGATACCAGCTTGAATGGGGAAGATCAGGGACTTGATGGCTATTATGCACCGGAGCTATGGCTGGATAACGACCGGCTGGTGATCAGCAGCAACGACTACCGGCACAGCAATGATTACGGGATTTACAGCCTTTCCACTGGGGAGGTGGTTTGGTTGAATCTGGGTAAAATGAACTTGAGCAGTCTTTCGGGCATCATGCTGTTGGACGGCAAGCTGTGTTGGACGGCACGCGAAGTATTTTTTACCGATGAAGAAAATGCAGGAATATGGGAATGGGCGTTTTACAGTCTCCCCGTGGAGGAGCTGCCCTATGGCACCCCCACCCGCGTGGTGACGGGGCAGCATTACGGCATGAAGCAAGACGGTCGCCTGTGGACAGTGGAAACCAACTATACCGTAACAGGGCATCATCTTACCGTGCGCGCCATTGACCCGGAAAGCGGAAAATCGGCGGAGTTGGAGCTTCCGACGGCGGAATGGCTGGATGGCGTAGAGCAGAGCAGAAGCTGGACATGTAACGCCATCAAAATGACAGCACAGGGGATGGTGCTGTGTTGCACCCAGTACATAGGGGAGGAATTCTACGGGACGGATTGGCTCATCATGGTGCCCCATGCGATGCTGGATAAAATGGAGTGGCAGCGGCTGCCCAGTGTGCTGGACTCTGCCGAGGAAATACCCCTGACCGAGATCGAGGAGATTTTTGGCGGACGATGGCAGGACATGGAATACGGTGATGGCTACACGCTGACCATCTACCGGGATGGTGACGCCATTTACTGCCGGTGTGAGGATATGGAGCCGCAGCAGTTGGTGAAAGCTTATAAGACCGGGAAAACGGGATATTACATCACGACCCGGCGGGCGGATGGCACCACCGACGCACTGGCGCTGGATACCGGTAAGCCCAAGGATAATAAGATCACGGCGATGCTTTATGAGTGGAGGAATTTGACCTACCAGGGCGAAGCATAACCCCAAAAGATACCTGCAGGCTGCTGCTTTGTGGTCTGCGGGTATTTTTGAGCCTGTGCAGGGCCGGGGGGCGGGGCCCCACCGCCCGCAGGGCGGTGAAAGCAGGCAGAGCCTGCTTTGCTCCGGCGGAGCCGGAGCGAGCTGCGCCCCGTGCGAGCCCCCTGCACAAAGCCCTTAAAAGCGGCAGGAAACAGGGGAGAGGCATCTTGCACCGGGGGCGGGGACTGTGCTATACTGGGGGCGGAGGAAACCACAATAAACGGAGGTAAAAATGATGGATAAGAAGACCATTGCCGCGATGATAGACCATACCCTGTTAAAGCCCGAGGCCACCCCAGCCCAGATCGAGAAGCTGTGCGCCGAAGCGGCGGAGTATCACTTTGCCAGTGTGTGTGTCAATCCGGTTTATATTCCGCTGGCCGCCCGCCTGCTGAAAGGGACCGGTGTAAAGGTTTGCTGCGTAGTGGGGTTCCCTTTGGGCGCCATTGCCCCGGAGCAGAAAGCCGCCGAAGCCGCCAGTTGTGCCGCCATGGGCGCCGAGGAGCTGGATATGGTCATCCATGTGGGTGCCGCGAAAGCCGGCGATTGGGCGCTGGTGCAGCGGGATATTGAGGGCGTGGTAAAGGCTGCGGCCGGGCACACCGTCAAGGTCATCATTGAGACCTGCCTGCTGACCGATGAGGAAAAGGTGAAGGCCTGCGAGGCCGCCAAGGCCGCCGGGGCGCATTTTGTCAAGACCAGCACCGGCTTTTCTACCGGCGGGGCCACCACCCACGATATTGCCCTGATGCGCAAAACCGTGGGGCCGGAGATGGGTGTCAAGGCCAGTGGCGGCATCCGGGACTATGCGACCGCGATGGCGATGATCGAAGCCGGGGCCAACCGCATTGGCGCTTCCGCGGGGATCGCTATTGTGGCGGCCGCCGAATAACGGCACAATAAGCAGTATAAAGTCGAATAATATTACATTTTGTATTATATCTTGTAAAGGAGTGAGCTTGTGATTACCATTTTTAACCGTCGTCAGCTGGCTGTCACCTATGCGCTGGAGGAAAAGATCCACATCTGCCGGGTGCTGGCAGAGCAGAATATTGCCTACCTGGTACGGGAGATTCACCGCACCGCGCCCCATGCTATCACCTCGGAGCGGCCGCGGGACGGCAGCTTTGGCAAGCAATCCGAGATGGTGACCGCTTACTTCATCTATGTAAAGAAATCTGACTTTACAGCAGCTGTAAAGGCGCTGGGGGCCAAGACCGCGGAAAAATGATCTGCCGCAAGGCAAAAGAAAAAGTCCTCCCAGTTGGGGGGACTTTTTGCTAGGGGGATTTACTGCATTTTCTTTTGGCATTCGGGGCAAACACCCTCCAGCACCAGGTTCATCTGATGCACCTGGAAGCCGCAGCCGCCCTTCAGGGCCTCCTGCAGCATGGGCAGGGCCTGGGGCAGCACATCGGTCACGCTGCCGCACACCTCGCAGTAGGCGTGGGCGTGGTCGCCCAGCGTGTGGTCAAAGCGGTCGCTGGCCCCGGGGATCGGAACCTTGAGCAGCTGACCGTTCTCACACAGCAGGTTCAGGTTGCGGTATACGGTGCCCAGGCTCACTTTGGGGTCCTGCGCCCGCACCCGGGTATAGATGGTATCCGCGGTGGGGTGGTCATCGGAGCGCTGAACGGTTTCCCAGGATCAGCTCTCTTTGACGGGAATATTTCAATGGGATCACTCCTTAAACAGTAACGATTACTTGTTTAAGGATAGCAGAAAATGGCCGGTTTGTCAATGCCGGAAGCCCGGTTTGCAAAAAAATATCCTTTGCGGTCCGGAGCCCACCCCCACCGCCAAAGCAGCCGGCAAGAAAAAGTCCCCCGGCCACAGCGGCCAGGGGACGGATAATTTTGCTTAGGGATTATTCCTCGGCGGGAGCCTCTTCCTCAGCGGCTTCTTCCTCGGGGGCTTCCTCGGTCAGCAGAGCCTTGATGGACAGGCTGGCGCGATGACGGTCATAGTCCAGCTCAGTGATCTTGGCATCCACTACCTGGCCAACGGAAAGCTTATCCGCTACCTTCTCTACACGCTCACGGGCAATCTGAGAGATGTGAATCAGGCCATCGATACCGGGGATGATCTGCGCAAAGGCGCCGAAGGTGGTCAGAGACATGATCTTGACGGGAACGACATCGCCGACCTGATACATGGTCTTAATCTTCTCCCAGGGGATTGTCCTCGGTCTTTTTTTGTAGATGAGGGATACGCGGTTATTCTCGCGGTCGATATCCTTTACGGTGACCTCTACGGTATCGCCGATGGAAACGACCTCAGCGGGGCTCTTGACGCGCAGCCAGGTCAGGTCGGTCAGGCCGATACGGCCATCCACGCCGCCCAAATCCACAAAGGCGCCGAAGTTGGTTAGGCTCTTCACCTTGCCGGTGTAAACCTTGCCTACTTCTACCTCGTCCCAGAACTTCTGGGCCAGCTCCTTGCGGGCCTCGCGGGCCACTACGCTGATGGAGCCTACGGCACGGCGGCGCTGACGGTTGGTTTCCAGGATCTTAAAGCTGACTTCCTTGCGCAGCAGGGTGTTCAGGTCGCCATCGCGGGGAATACCGGTCTGGCTGGCGGGGATAAATACCTTGACGCCATTGGTGAGAACCAGAACGCCGCCCTTGATGACCTCGGTGACAACGCCGGTGAGGATCTCGCCGGTCTCACCTGCGTTCATGACCTTCTCGAAGCCGGCTACGGCATCCAGACGGGTCTTGGAGAGCATGGCGGTGCCTTCCACATCATTGACGCGGACGACCATCAGCTCCAGCTCATCGCCAATCTTGACGATGTCTTCGGGCTTGGCAGAGGGATCGCTGGTCAACTGATCCAGCGGTACATAACAGGCATGCTTGGTGCCGGCGTCAACAGAAATTTCCGTCGGCTTAATGCCTGTAACAACGGCCGTTACCTTCTCCCCATTATGTATACTTTTGGAGTATTGATCGAGCAGCTCCCCAAAGTTCATTTCTTCAGTGTTGTTTTCCAATACGCTCATGGAATTTTGAACCTCCTTAATGATACAAGCCGGGGTTGAAGCGCCGGCAGTAATACCGATAAAGCGGGCGCCCCGCAGGGCCTCCCGGTGGCGTTCCAGCTGGTCCGCCGTTTCGACCTGCACTGTGGGGCAATAGCTGCCGCACAGCGCCGCCAGAGCCGTGGTATTGGCACTGTGCAGTCCCCCTACCACCACTATGGCATCGGCAGATTGGGCCAGCTGTTTTGCCTCGGACTGCCGTTCAATGGTCGCTCTACATATTGTATCAAATACTTTTAGATTTGTACACACTTTTTTTGCGAAAAATAATATTTTCTCCCATTCGCGCAAAGAAAATGTGGTCTGAGCCGCCAAAATGACGGGGATATTGCCATCCGATGGCAGGAATGCCAGCAGTTCCTGCATTTCCTCCGCCGAAGAGAAGACCAAAGCCTGCCCCCGGCAGTACCCCAGGATGCCCTGCACCTCCGGATGCTCCCGGCGGCCGGCCAGCAGCAGCAGGCCATTCTCCGGTACCTCGGCGGCAATTTGGTGGATGCGCTTGACGAAAGGGCAGGTGGCATCTATTACAGGGCTGCCCTGTGCCCGCAGGGTATCATAGACCTGCGGTCCTACCCCGTGGGAGCGGATCACCACGGCGGTACCGGCGGGGGCGTCTTCGGGGCGCTCTATCACCGTAACGCCCTGCCCGGCCAGCTCCTCCACCACCTGCCGGTTATGGATGAGCTCCCCCAGCGTGCAGGTGGGGGAGAGGGCAGCACTTTTCTGGGTCAGCTCCAGCGCCCGCCGCACCCCAAAGCAGAACCCGGCGGTTTTGGCAACGGTCACCTGCATGGCACTTCCCCTATCCGCTGCCGGATGTAGGCGAGTATGGCCTGCACCGTTCCCTCAAAATCCAGATGGGTGCTGTCGCACAGCCACGCGTCCTCCGCCTGGCGCAGCGGGGCGGCAGCCCGGTGGCTGTCATCGTAGTCCCGCTTAATGACGGCGGCTAGCACATCCTCGTAGCTTTCCGTTATGCCCTTTTTCTGCTGCTGAAGCCAGCGGCGGCGGGCACGCTCCTCCGGGGCGGCGGTTAGGTAAATCTTAATGGTGGCCTGGGGCAGCACCACCGTGCCGATATCCCGCCCATCCATGATGACATTGTACTGCCGGGCCAGGCTGCGCTGCTGCTCCAGCAGGTAGGCCCGTACCTCCGGCAGGGCGGAAACGGCGGAGGCGACCGCGGAGGCCTCCGGCAGGCGGATGGCCTCCGAAACATCCTCGCCATTCAGCAGGATGCGCTGCTCGCCCGCCTCAAACCGCAGGTCGATATGGATATGCGGCAGCAGGGGGAGGACATCGGTGGGGTCGGCGGGGTTTTTATTTTGCCGCAGCACAAAAAGGCCCACCGCACGGTACAGCGCGCCGGTATCAATATGCAGGTAGTGCAGCTCCTGGGCCAGCCTGGTACAGATGCTGCTTTTGCCGGCCCCTGCCGGCCCGTCGATCGCGATGGAGACCATGGTGTTTTTCCTGCCTTTCGAAATAGTCTGTGCAAAAAGCCGGGGCCCGCCGCCCCGCGGCGGCAGCCCTGCGGGCTGCCGCCGGAGGGGCGCCCCCTCGCAGGGGCGCGCCCCTTACCGCGCCGTAGGCGCGGGCGGGGCGGCGGGCCCCCGGCTTTCGCAGAGTTTTATGATAGTTCGGCCGTCCCGGCCAAATAGCCGGTAGACCAGGCAATTTGCAGATTATAGCCGCCGGTCACGGCGTCCACATCCATTACCTCGCCGGCAAAGGCCAGCCCCTTCACCAGCTTGCTTCGCATGGTGCGGGGGTCTATCTCCTTTACGCTTACGCCCCCGGCGGTAATGACCGCCTCTTCAATGGGCCGCAGCGCCTGCGGGGTCAGCGGGAAGGCCTTGATCAGCGCCCCCAGCTTTTGCCGCTCCTCACGGGTCAGCTGGTTCACCCGCCGCTCGGCCGGAATGCCGCTTTTGGCCACCACCACAGGGATAAGGGAATGGGGCAGCAGTGCCTCCAGCGCGTTGCCAAAGGCCCGGTTGGGGCTCCCCTCAAAGTCCCGCAGCATCCGGGCATCCAGCTGCTCAGGGGTCAGCCCCGGCTTGCAGTCTATAGTGATGCGGTAGTCGGTGGGAACATCCATATAGCTGCTGGCGGTCAGGGCCAGCGGCCCGCTGATGCCAAAATGGGTGAACAGCATCTCGCCCAGCTCGCTGTATATCACCTTGCCGTTTTTCTTTTGGATGAGGTTCAGCGTTACATTGCGCAGCGAAAGCCCCATCAGCGTGGTAAACTGCTTGTCCGTATTCTCGCAGATGATGGGCACCAACGAGGGCCGCGGCGGAATAATAGTGTGTCCCACGGCAGCCGCCAAGGCGTAGCCGCTGCCATCGCTGCCGGTGCCGGGGTAGCTTTTGCCGCCGGTCGCCAGAATAGTCAGCGGGGCAAAGAATTCTTCGCCTGCTTCGGTTTTAACACCCACTACGGCGTCATCCCTTTGGATGAGCTCGCTGACGGTGGCCTGTTTTATCTGCACGCCGCCCTGCCGGGCAAAGCGCACCAGCGCGTCGGCAATATCCATGGCGCGGTCGCTTACCGGGAACACCCGGTTGCCGCGCTCGGTTTTCAGCGCCACCCCCAGCTCCTCAAAGCAGGCCATGGTGTCCTGCGGCGTCATGGCGTAGATGGCGCTCATCAAAAAGCGGGGGTTGCGCCGCACCGCCGCTATGAATTCCTGCGGAGAGCAGTGATTGGTCACATTGCAGCGGCCCTTGCCGGTCACCAGTATTTTGCGCGCGGGACGCTCCCGCTTTTCCAGCACCAGCACCCGCAGGCCGCTTTTGGCGGCCCACCCGGCCGCGAATAAGCCGGCGGCCCCACCGCCGATAACGATTCGGTCAAATTCGTTTCTCATGGCGCGGAATGGATCTCCTCATTTTTCTCGTACACATCGTATTCGCTCCAGATGCGCTCCAGCATGGCATAGGTGTTGCTGGTCTCATGCTTTTTGCGCAGCCCCACCGCCACGATGATGGCATTCAGCAGGCTCATGGGCGCCACCAGCGAATCGACAAAGGAAGCCATCTCGCTGCGGGCCAGCAGCACATGGTTGGCCATGGCAGCCAGCGGCGCGCTGGTGGAATCGGTAATGCCGATGATGCAGGCGCCCTGCTTTTTGGCGTAATGCACCGCCTTCAGCGTCCGCTGGGAATAGCGCGGGAAGCTGATGGCGATGAGCACATCATTGGGCCCGATGCGCAGCATCTGCTCAAAGGTCTCCCCCTGGGCAGCGCCCACATTCACCACATCCTCAAAGATGTGATTGAAGTAGAAGGAAAGGAACCCGGCCAGCACCCCGGAGGAGCGCAGGCCAAGAATATAAATGCGGTGAGCACCGATGATGGAATCAATGACGGTATCGAAGTCTTTGGGGTCTATCTCCTCCTGCGTGCGGCGGATCTTATCGGCATCGGAGGACATGACCCGGTGCAGGACATCCACGCCGCCGGAAAGCTGCTCATCAATGATCTCCATGCGCTGTACGGTGGTCAGCCGGTTGCGGATGATATCCTGCAGGGATTTTTGCAGCTGGGGATAGCCCTCAAAGCCCAGTTCGGCCGCAAAGCGCACCACGGTGGATTCACTGACCCCCACCGTTTCCCCCAGCTTGGCGGCGGTCATGAAGGCCGCTTTATCGTAATGCTCCAGGATAAAAGCGCCGATGCGCTTCTGCCCCTTGGAAAAGCCCTTCATCTCATTACTGATCAGCTGAAGCAGATCCTGCGTCATACTTAACCCCTCTTTCTGTAAAGTATTCCCCCTTATCATACCGAATGACAGAGATAAAATCAAGAGTTTTACAACAAAAAACGCAGGAAAGAAAATTCTTTCTTGCGTTTTCGCGGCTGTTTTAGGCAATGCAATGGGAAAATCCCCCTAAAATTGAATGGCAGACCACACTTTTGCAGGAGAAGCACCGTTCTTGCATTTTGTGGTTCTCCATGCAGAGTTTGTGCTGGGCGAAAGCCAGGGCGCAGCCCGATCGCCCCTCCGGAGCGATCCTGGCGGCCTTCGGCCGCCGTCAGCCGCCCTCCGGGCGGCTGGGGCTGCGCCCCTCCTTCCCCGCAAACCTGCCAAAAGGAGCCCGCCACCTCCCCCGGCAGACCCCTGCAAACCGCAGGCTTTAGCCCGCAGGGCAGCCGTCCTGCGGACGGCTTTGGCGGCCGGTGGCCGCCTACGGCGCCGCGCAGCGGCGCCGGCCCTGCGGGCCCGCTTCCGGCACAAACTTATCCCACCGGCATCCCCCGCAGCATCGGCTGCAACTGCCGGCCCTCCAGCGCCGCTGCCAGCGCCGCCCCGGTCAGGGAAAGCTCCGCCGCCAGACTGGTCGGCTTTTTTAGGGGGTCATCCTGCCCAAAGGGCACAAAGTAGTAGTTTTTGCGGCACAGCAGCGCCCCAATATTCGCCGCGCTCGCGCTCAGTCCGTCATTGGTGGAAACCGCCAGCACCACCGGGCGGTCATTGCGCAGATGAGCCTTCACCGCCATCGTTACCGGTGTATCGGTGATGCCACCCGCCAGCTTGCCCAGGGTATTGCCGGTACAGGGCGCCACCAGCAGGATGTCTAAGAGCTTCCGGGGCCCAATGGGCTCCACCTGTGCCACCGTGTGCCAAATGGGCCGGCCGCATAGGGCCTCCACCTGGTCGCGCCAGTGCTCCGCCGTGCCAAAGCGGGTATCCGTCCCGTAAGTAATGGGAGACATGATCGGCTGGATTTCCCACCCGGCCGAAACCAAATCCGCCATCATTTGCAGGGTGCGTTCCAGCGTGCAAAAGGAGCCGCAGAGGGCAAAGCCCAATTTCTTGTCGTTCACTATTCATTCCTCCCAGTGCGGCAGGCCGCGTATCACCTGCCCCAAGTATTCTCCGGCGGTGCGGGGCGCTGCCTTGCCCGGCAGGCCAGGCGCGTTCCGGTAGCGCAGCCCCATCGCTTCCGCCACGGCGGCGTCACAGCCGCCCGGCGCGCTGGCCAGCTCCACCACCAGAGCTTCCGGCGGCAGCCTGCGCAGCAGCTCCTCCGGCAGTACCGGGGCCGGCACTGTATTAAAAACGACTTCGCAGCCGTCCAGAGCGGGGGAAAGCTTATTGATATCACAGGGGGTATGCCCATCGGCATAGATGCGCGCCAGCTGTTCCCGGCGGCGGGCCGCAGCCGTTACCTTGGCGCCCAGTGCCGCCAGTCTGCGGCACAGCGCGCTGCCGCAGCGTCCGTAGCCCAGCACCACGCACCGCATATCGAATAGAGTGGTGTTCTGCTCCCGCATGGCCAGCGCTACCGCCCCTTCCGCCGTCGCTATGGCGTTCAGCTCCTGCAGCTCCGGCAGCGCCAGCAGGTCGGTGTAGGCCAAATGCTGTTCCTCCGCGATTTTTCGACAGTCTGGCGGCAGGGTGCCGCCTAGTACCATGGCCCCCTCCGGCAGCCGCCGCAGGCACTCCGCCAGGGGGTAGCACTCCGGGACCGTCGGGGTGCGCAACATCCCATCCGGGCCTACCGTCGGCACCGCCAGGATCACTGTCTCGCTTTCCGGCAGCAGCCTATCTGGGGTCTCCGGTTGCGGCAGCCGATTTTTCAGGGGGGCAGGGGGCAGCAGCGCCGCCAGCCGGATGATATACCCCTCCCGCCGCAGGCTTTCCGCCAGCCACGCCATGCGTTCATCGCCGCCCAGGATCGTCACAGTCCGTTTCATCAGTCGTCACCTGCTATCTATGTCAATAAAGTTGCTCGCTCGCTTGGCGGGGATTTTCCCGCTGCCCCATCCTATTCCGCACCCGCCTGCCCGGTGCAAAAAAAGGACGCCCCCGCTCCAAACCGGGCCGCCCTTACCTATATTATAGAGAAACACTTCCTGCATGGCCCAGGCTGCGGCCGCAGTCCACGATGCTCCGCATCGTGGGCGCCCCTTCGGGGCGCCCTGCCCGGGCTTCGCCCGGGCGGCCTGCGGCCGCGCCCTCTCGGCAAGCTCCGCCGTCACGGCAGCAGCTCCACCAGGATATCCTCCAGCTGAACGGGCGTTACCTCCCGCCGCGCCAGATATTCCACCAACAGCTCGCCCACCCCGCGATTTTCCAGCAGGCCGGGCAGGCGGCAGCACCGGCCGGGCCGCCGGCTTCCCTCCACACAGCACAGGATGCCGTAGCATCGCTCCGGGCCGCAGCTGTCCTCCGTCAGGGAATAGCGCACCCGGCATTGCTCCCCTTCCTCACCGGTCATCTCCCGGTGCAAAGAAAAAACCTCCATCATATGTACCTCCTTCGTCACTCAGCACTATGCTTACATCTCCATTATAGGTCCCCGGGCCCCCCGCGCCCAGTTGCGGATTGCTGGAAATATTGCTGGAAATGGCACCCTGCCAATTCCAACAAATCAGAACAACTCTTTTTGTAAAATGGGTAGATTTTGTCAAAAGTATTTCCTTTTTTGCATAAAGAATGGTACAATAAAAACGCCCAGTCTTAAGAGAGAAGGGAATGGGAATGATAGGAAACCGCTTATACCTGCTAAGGAAAGCAGCGGGACTGTCACAAGCCGAGCTGGGGGATATGCTGTCCGTCTCGCACCACACCATATCCGCCTACGAAAAAGAGAAAAGTGACCCAAGCGACGCGACCAAGGTTTGGCTGGCCAGATTTTTCGGCGTTTCAGTGGATTATCTGATGGGGCTCAGTGATGAGCGCTACCCAGGCTATGCCGCCGCCTCTTCCGATGTATTGCTCCTGCCCGAGGGGCTTACGGAGGAACAGCGCAGCGCGGTCCAGGATTATGCTCTTTTTCTTGCCGAGCGCAACGGATAAGCTCGCATCCGTCGGCACCTGGGGCACCGTTATCTCTTTCGGCGGGGATAGCGGTGCCTCCTTTTTTATTGCACCCGCCGCCTTACGGCGCTATAATGGAACCAGCACAGGGGGCAGGCCCACCGCCCCTCCCGCAAACCCTCCCTCAAAATCCATCCGAAAAGAGGTCCCTCCCTATGAAAACCCTCCTCATCCTCCTGCTTGTCCTTGCTGTATTGTTCCTGCTGCTCCTGCTCCTCCTCCGCCCGGATCCCTCCGCCCGGAAGAAGATGGCCCCCTTTGTGGGGCGGCGCTACGCCCACCGCGGTCTGCACTGCGCCCAGGATGGCATCCCGGAAAATAGCCTTCCCCGCCTTCCGCCGCGCTGTGGAAGCCGGCTACGGCATCGAACTCGACCTCCACCTCACCACCGATGGCCGGCTTGTCGTCTTCCACGATGACACCCTGGACCGCGTCTGCGGCGTCACCGGCCGGGTGGATGAAAAATCCTACACCGAATTGCAGCAGCTCCGCCTGCTGGGCACCGAAGAACGCATCCCCCTCTTCTCGGAGGTCCTTGACATCGTCGCGGGGAAGATCCCCATGATCGTCGAGGTCAAGTATCAGAAAAATTACCCCGCCCTCTGCGAGAAAATGATGTCTCAGCTCCGGGATTACACCGGCCTGTATTGTGTCGAAAGCTTCCACCCCCAGGTCATCCTGTGGATGAAAAACCACGCCCCCGCCGTCGCCCGCGGCCTGCTCTCCGATCGCTATACCGAAGGCGAGGGCAATATGACCCGCCTCACCCCCGCCACCTGGGCCTCTCAGCAGCTTTTGTTCAATTGGCTCACCGCCCCGGATTTCATCGCCTACAATTACCTCACCGCCCCCCGCACCCGCACGCTCTCCCTCATCCGTAAGGTATGGCATGCCCCCTGCGTTGCATGGACGGTCCGCGATGAAAGTAAGGAGCCCCTGGCCCTTGCCCGCTTCGATGCCGTCATCTTCGAGCGCTACCGCCCCGCCACCTACATCACACCGCCCATCGCGTAAAACCGACCATTTGGCTGTCAGTTTATGTCGATGTTAAAAAATTCGCTGCAATTTCCCATTAGGCACTTGACATTCACCTGGAAAAGGAATAACCTTAACTTGCCAAAATAAAATCGCCCCCGGGGGCGTCGCCGTGTTTGCGTGGCAAACACGAACTCCCTGTGGGTCAAAGAAAAGGAGAGGTTACACAATGAAAAAGTTCCTAAGCATTGCCCTGGCGCTCCTCATGGTCTGCGTCATGCTCCCTGTCGTCGCCCTGGCTGCGGAAAAGACTGCATCGACCTATGAGGAGCTGAAAAGTGCTATTTCAACTGCTAATGATGGTGATACTATCAAGCTGCTGGCTGATATTGATTTGTCCCAAACGATTACAGTCAATAAAACCATTACCCTAAACATGAATGGTAAGAAACTGTATAACACAAGTGACCTGTGGGATAAGCCGACAGCTGAAGCTAATAATTGGTCTTTGATTTCTGTCCGTGGTAGTGGTAATCTGACCATTACCGGCAACGGCACCTTTGCAGCCAAAGAAAACGACTGCTATGCAGTTGATGTGCAGGAAAGTGCAACTGTTACTATCAAAAATGGTACCTTCATTGGTAATATCCATGCTGTATATGTTTTTGCTGGAACAGCTAATGTCGAAGGCGGAACCTACTCTGTTCAGCAAAAATATCCTGATTCGGCAAAGGGTGATGAGTTCGTTCTGAACTGCTATGATGCCAATCGCGCGAACGGAACAGCACGCATCAATGTAACCGGCGGTACATTCAAGAACTTTAACCCGGCCGACAACAAAGCGGAAGGTGAGGGCAATAACTTTGCCGATAACAGCCTTGTGGTTCAGAAAAACAATACTGTTCAGAATAACGATTACTATGTTGGCAATGCAGCCAATGAAGTGATTGCTGCTGCGTCCAAAGGCGAAGAGATTTTTGTACTCAATGGTACAACTCTTACCAATGTTCCTGCTGGTGTCATTATTCAAAATAGAACTGGTGATAGAATCACCGTAAATGGTAAAGATGTTGAACTGACTGGTGATGCTGGCTACACCGTTCCCGCATCCAATATCACCATCATCGTTCCCGGCGATACCACCCCCGCCGAGACCCCCAAGACCGAGGATCAGAAGAACCCCTCCACCGGCGCCAATGACTTTGTCGGCCTGGCTGCCGCTGCCGCTGTTGTGGCCCTGCTCGGTTCCGCTGTCGTCCTCCGCAAAAAATAATCCCTAAAAACCGCATAAAAAAGCTCCCCATCGGGGAGCTTTTTTTATGCCATTTCGCAGGAAATATAATCCAACATTTAGTCAAATTCAGCAATACGTAAACCGGAAGTACAT